>Ga0196981_1000081_pt1 | contig 106354 bp, 73 predicted proteins | sample S3_2013CmetaG_FD_155462 | JGI IMG/M metagenome (GOLD analysis project Ga0196981, IMG submission 155462) | Soil microbial communities from Anza Borrego desert, Southern California, United States - S3_20-13C | ecosystem: Environmental > Terrestrial > Soil > Desert | place: USA: California...
CGTGTGATTGGCGACTGGATTGGCTTTTACAACACCCGGCGACCGCACCAGGCGCTGGGCATGAAAACACCTGTTGAGGCATTTGCTTTAGCAGCCTGACCTGTGCAGATTCTGCTGGGTCATTACAAATATTCCCTAATCTTTCAATAGAGGTTGATATGTCAACGAAAAGTGAAAGACTTCAAGCCTTGGTGCAGATGTATCAGTCAGCAGGACAAAAGTGGCCCGCCACAATGCGTGAAGTGGCGCGCTGGGCAATTGCAACAGGAAAGTGGGCGCCGCAGCCATCAGCCATGGAACGACAATGTGCCGAAGAGTTATCGCGTGCATTAAGAGATGAATACGTAGTCGATGCGCAAGGCCGCCGTGTTCGCACAAAACACGCTGCAACCTATACACATGGTTCAGAGCAATTTGTCTTATGGGACGATATTCGCACTGCGACGGCAGGACATATGTCGCTTGCGTTTCAGCAGCGGCGACAGCAAATCTTGGGAGACTGTAAGCAGCTCAAGAACGATGTTGATAGTTATAACGAGAATCGACAGCCAGATGTTCCAGTACAAATTGTCTTCGACTTCTCAATTGACCTCGCCGAAGCAGAAATGTTGAGAAGAGCCGCGTAAGTAACTGAAAAATGGATTGAATTATAGGAGTTCAGCAGGGGGGGAGGATGGACGAGGGACGCCACCGAATTGCATTCGCTTACTTCCTAAAGGACTGGGTGTATGGCAAAGGTAATGTTTCACATCTGAAAGATGTGGCGCAGCCAATTACGCCAAAAGAATTTCTCCCTGAAATGAAAGGATGGGTTTTTTGTCCTGAATGCTCAACTCCATTGAGTCGTGCGCCGAACGAAGAAGACCTTTTTACCAATAATCGCTCAGCACATTTCCGGCATAAAGGGAAATATAAGCACATTTCCTGCTCACTAAGAGTGCCGAAGGCTTCTGGACTGAATTACCAAACCGAAGAAGAAGTACGTCGTGCAATACAACAGAAAGACCTCATAGTAATTCATGAGTGGATGTCTTCACCTCCTGAAAATGCGATGCGAGATCCCCATGAATTGATGGAATTCAATCAGACTCAAATCGAAGATCCAGAAGGTCCAATTACAGAAAAAGTACTAAACAGGCATACAGGTGCCAAATTTTTTGTGCCCACAAAGATATCTAGTGTGCTGTCGTTGTGTCGCAATTTCGACCAAAATTTGCATCGCGTGTTCTTCTTTCCAGATAGTCAGTACGCGACTTACTTAAGCGATAAATTGCTGTGTGCCAGTTCGATAGTGAACCCGCTGCCGAGTAGTTCGAATCTCTTCTTCGGCGAAATTGTCGGATATAGAAGGCTGACTGCCAGGAATGTTATTTTTATTTCGGTACAAAATTTCCGAGAGTTCAAAATATACACTTGGCCTACTTATGATGAGCGAAAAAATATCAATGAGCGCTCTATCGGAAGCACTTTACTGTTCTATGGCAAACTCCATTTTGAAAATGGTGAGGTCCCTAGATGTTTCATGCAACAGTGGGGCCAATATAGTGTACTGCCGAAGGAATACGAAAAATTCTTGCTAGATTTCGGAGGAAACTAGGTTCAACAAAGGTTCAACTGCAAGGTTATGTAACGCCAAGTCAAAGTGACGAGTCGAGTCGCATGTGGTTGTAATGTAAGGCAAAGTTGGCCATAGTTGTATAGCGATATTGACTCATAATCCGTTGGTGCCCGGTTCGACTCCGGGGAGGCCTACCAAAGACAAAGGGGTTACGTGAAGACGTAACCCCTTTTGTCTTGCCTGTCGTTCTTTGCTTGCAGGGGCACGGGAATTCTGGTGGATAATCGCGGGCGAGACATTTCCATAACAACGACGCCTCCCAGAAGGTGCCCGCCATGACCACGATCTATTTTCCCCAGACCGCCATCCGCCACGCCGCGCTCGCGCTGCTGCTGGCGACGCCGCTCGCGATGGCGACCCCCGCATCGTCCTCCGCCGATCCGCTGCGCCTCGCGGAATCGGGCCAGGTCGATGCCGCTTACGCCGCCGCCGGCAAGCTCCCGGCCACCCGCGCTGGCCAGGCTGCGCGCCTGAAGATCCTGATGCTCGCCGGCCGCTACCAGGAGGCGCAGAAGCTCGCACGCCGCCTCGTCGCCGCCCGTGACGTTGATGCCGACACCCGCCAGGTCGTCTATGACTGGTTGTTTGCCTCCGACGATCTCGCCGAGGCCGACCGCCGTAGCGTCGCGCTGATCAGGGCCGGCAAGGCGGAGGCAACCGACTTCCTCGCCGCCGGCCGCATCGCCACCGAGCGCAAGGACTTCCCGCAGGCGATTGCGCTGTTCACGCAGGCGCAGGAGAAGGCACGCAACAACAGCGAGAAGGCACGCGCGCTGCGCGGGCTCGGCCTGGTCGCCTACCAGCAGCGCAAGTGGGATGCCTCGCACGACCACCTGCAGCACGCCGTCGCCGCCGACGCCACGCCCGACACGCTGACCGCGCTGGCCGAGACCCTGGTCCGCCTCGGCCGCACCAACGAGGCCGCCGCGCGCATCGAGGAAGCGCTGGCGCGCAATCCCTACCATGAGCTGGCCAACTACCTGCGCGGCAACGGCTATGCGCCGCGCAACTACACCGAGCTGAAGCAGCAGTGCGGCGCCGGCTTCGATGCCGCCGCGCGCGCCAGCCGCGAAGCCTCCGACCATTTCGATGCGCGCGCCTTTGACAAGTCGCGCCAGGCGGCGCGCCGCGCGCAGACGCACTGCGCCGGCTACGGCCGCGCCTTCGCCATCCTCGCCAAGGTATCCGAGGCCGAGCGCATCGCCGTCAGCCCGCACCGCGCCCGCTACGAGAAGACCTTCGCCGCCACGCCGATGCCGGTCATCCCCGGCATCGAACAATACGTCGTCAACTGGAACGCGCTGTCCGCGCGCCACAAGAAGCGCGTCGCGTTGTCGGTCGAGCCATGGAAGGCCTTCGTGCCCATCCTGGTCGAGGGCGGCGCCACCCATTTCATCAAGCCGCTGCACATGCTGCTGTCGGAGACGCCCGGCTCGCAATCGCTGCGCGACGCCCGCATCGATTACGACTCGCGCCTGTGGGACGACGTGCGCGGCGCCGGCGGCTACGTGACCATCACCGGCATCGAGGATGTCGAGCGCTCGATCTACGGCGGCTACAACACCGTGCTGCACGAGATGGCGCACCAGGTCCACGCGACGCTGACCACCGAGCAGAAGCGCGAGATCCAGGAACTCTACGTGCGCGCCAAGGAACGCGACGCGAAGACCGGCACCGCCTTCCTGTCGCGCTATGCCGGCGGCTCGGTGTGGGAATACTTTGCCGAGGGGGCCAACTCGCAGGCCTCGCCGCGCCGCGACGAGCATCACTTCGCCGAGATCGTGCGCGAGCGCCTCGAACGCATCGACCCGGACCTGCAGTCGCTCATCAAGCGCTATTTCGCGATGACCGACGTCGGCGCCTCACTGCCGGTGTCGCTGGTCAACGGCGCCTATCACCAGCTGGAGCAGGGCAGGCTCGATCCCGCGCTGGCGATGCTCGACAAGGCGGTGGCGAAGGCGCCCGCCGACGAACAGGTGCTGTCGGCCATGCTGTATGCGCGCGGGCTGCAGGCCAATGCGCCGGCGGCGAAGGAACTGGCCGAGCGCGCGCGCCGCCTGCGCCCGGACAGCGGGGCGCTGCGCATCGCCGCGGCGGACGCCCTGTGGCACAGCGGCCATGCGCTGCCGCCGCTGCTGCCGCTGCTGTCGGAAGGCAGCGAGCGACTGCAGCCGGACGAGCGCGCGCAGGTCGATGCGGCGCTCGGCAACCATGCCTTGCACCTCGGCCGCGCCGATGAGGCGCTGGCCGCCTTCGAGCGCGCGCTGGCCTACCAGGCCGACAATCCGGAGGCGATGTGGGGCAAGGCGTCGGCATTGTTCCTCGCCGGCCGCAACGACGACTCCTTCGCGCTCTACCGCGCGGCGGTGAAACTGCGCACGGGCCTTCTGCCGCTGCGCCAGGATTTCGCGCGCGACCTGCTGCTGGCCGGACGCATCGACGAGGCCGGCGAACAGCTTGCCGAGGCACGCACGCTGCGCCCGGGCGATCCGCAGACGATGGCGCTGGATGCGCTGATGGCGCTGCAAAAAGGGAATGCGCAGGAGGCGCTGGCGACGGCGGAGGCCGCGCTGGCGAAGGCCGACTGGTGCGATGCGGCCGCGGCCGTGCGGGCCGGGGCGCTGGCGAAGCTGGGGCGCGGCGCCGAGGCGGAACGCGCGGCGGCGCCGTTGCGTGCGCGCCTGCGTGACGGTGCGTCGCCGCGCTACGTGTTCCGGCCGGAGATCTCGACATGGGAGTCGGTGCAGCGGCCGTCGGAGCATTTGCGCCGCGTGCTGGCGGCGGCGGGGGCGCCGGGGCAGTAAGCTGGTTGCCAGGACTGCGGACGGCAAACGTCCCTGAACGGCTCCTTCCCCCTGGCAGATGGAAGGTGGGGATGGGGGTGGTGCGCCTGAGTATATGCATGCGCATGTTCGAGCTCGCTACCCCCACCCTAACTGTGATCTTTCAAGAGGTTATTACTGATTTTTAGCCGAGAGATGGGTGTTTTGGCACCCTTGCCATGATGCGGCCGGTGCCAGTTGTAGTGATGTAGCCAGTGATTCATCATGGTTGCTCGGCGGTCCGAGTGCTCATAGACGAAGCCATAGGCCCATTCGCGCAAGGCGGACTGAATGAATCGCTCGGCTTTGCCATTGGTTTGCGGTCGATACGGCCGGGTAAAGCGATGCCGAATTCCGAGAGCGGCGCATGCCTTGGCAAACACTTTGGCCCGGAATGCTCCGCCGTTATCGGTAATTTAAAACGTGATGAAGTGCGTAGCCCCTTTCTTCTCTTCATAAGAACGGTCGCTTAATTTAAACGGCCCGGCGACTTCTGTCGCCGGCCTTCGTATTCTTAGTTGCAAGGCCACTGTATGTTTCAGATAAGTCGCAAGACCAAGTTCCTTTCCTATAGCGTTCCGCTTTTCTGGGGCTTTGCAAGTCCTGCGCTTGCTGATTGGACCCGCATTTCCTCCGATACTATCCAGCTGGTCGGGGATATCCAAAGAAGCTCTTATGAAGAGTACAAGGCTGTGGCTGCGAGTGGCTACTCTCGAGTAAGGCTAAAGAGCTTCGGTGGCGTACCGCTCGTGGCACTGAAAATCGCAGAAGACATTGCGGCACGCAAAGTCGAAGTCATCGTAGATGGCTATTGCTTTTCCTCATGCGCGAACTATCTTGTATTGGCTGGAGCCCAACTAACCGTCCCCTGTGGCGCCTTGATAGGGTGGCACGGGACGCCGACACTTGAGTCTGATGATGAAATCAGGCGATCTTTCGCAGCCAAAAATTATCCCGCCAGTTTGACGGATACATATCTTGGTTGGCTCAACGACTTCAGAAAGCGGGAACAAGAATTTTTCAAGGGCATTAAAGTTGATCATCGGATTCTGGAGGATTCGGTGGCGATTCCGATTGCAGAAAAACTCAAGGCGAAGGTTGATTACAAATTTGATAGCGAGACCGGGGCTATCTCCACGATCACGTCGCAGGCGCCGTTATGGATTCCTGAATCGAAAACGCTGAAGAAGTATGGTGTTCAAATTGAGGGGTTTTGCACGCAATACTCGCGTGCAGATATCGAAAATTATCTACAGCAAAGGGGATTCAAGTTTCAGGTCTCATCTGGCGACTCGGTGGGTGACCGGAACTGATCAGCACTACAATCGTAATTTCGTGGCTCTGCTTTGCAGGGCCAATGGATACGTCGCGCCACTAACCTAACCCTCCCCCTTGCAGGGGGAGGGAACACGGTGGTTACTTCAGGTCGACCGTGTAGAAATCATGCGTGCCATCCGGATCCGGCACATACCCCGTCACATTCTTCCGCATCGGCGTGATCTGCGCCGCGTGCGCGATCGGTATCCACGGCGCTTCCTCCTGGAAGATCGCCTGCATCTGCTCGAACAGCCTGGCGCGCTCGGCCTGCCTGGTGAGCTGCTTGCTCTTCTGGAACAGCCGGTCGAACTCCGCGTGGCACCAGCGTGACGCGCTGTTCTTCGCCGCCGCGCACGACAGCAGCGGCCCGATGAAATCGTCCGGGTCGGAGAACGCGCTCCAGCCGTGCATCACCGCCTGGTGCTCGCCGGCGCGCATGCGCTTCAGGTATTCGCCCCATTCGAAGGACACCAGCTTCACCTTCACGCCGACCTTCGCCCAGTCGTCCTGGATCATCTCGCCGATGCGCTTGCCGTCCGGGTTGTAGGGGCGCGACACCGGCAGGAACCACAGCTCCACCTCGAAGCCGTCGGGATAGCCGGCCTTCGCCAGCAATTCCTTCGCCTTCGCCGGATCGTAGCCATAGCCGGGCAGTTTGTCGTTGTAGCCCCACATCATCGGCGGCAGCGGGTTCTTCGCGATGCGGCCGTCCTGCTGGTAGACCGTCTTCAGGATGCGCGCCTTGTCGGTGGCGAGGTTGAGCGCCTGGCGCACCAGCTTGTTGTCGAACGGCTTCTTCTCGACGTTGAAACCGATGTAGCCGACGTTGCCGCCGTCGACGCTGGCGATCGCCAGCGCAGGATCATTGCGCATCGCCTGCACGTCGGCCGGCTTGGGCAGCGCCATCAGGTGGCATTCGCCCTTCTTCACCTTGGCGTAGCGCACCGACGCATCGGGCGTGATGGCGAACACCAGGTTGTCGATCTTCGCGCGGCCGCCCCAGTAGGCGGGAAAGGCCTTGTAGCGCAGCGCCGCATCCTTCTGGTAGGACACCAGCTGGAACGGGCCGGTGCCGACCGGATCGGTGTCGATCGCCGCCGGCATGCCGGCCGCGGCCATGCGCTGGGCGTACTCGGCGGACATGACCACCGCGAACGGCGCGGCCAGGTGGGCGAGGAAGGCGGCGTCGGGCTGCTTCAGGCGGAAGCGCACCGTGTGCTCGTCGACCTTCTCGATGCGGTCGATGATGTTGCGCAGGTTCTTGTTCTCGTAATAGACGTAGACGCGCCCGCTGGTCATCTTGTGGAAGGGATGGGCCGGGTCGTGCATGCGCAGGAAGGAAAACAGCACGTCGTCCGCGTTCATCGGCCGCGTCGGGCGGAATTTTGCGGTCGTATGGAAGGCGACGTTGCGGCGCAGGCGGAAGGTGTAGGCCAGGCCGTCGTCCGACACTTCCCACGCGGCGGCGGCCGACGGCACGATCTTCGCGCTGCCGACCTCGCGCGCCACCAGCGTGTTGTAGATCGGCGTGGAGGCGGCGTCGAAGGTGGAGCCGGCGCTGGTCAGCTGCGGATTGAGCGTGTCGGGGCTGGCCTCGGAACAGTACACCAGGGTTTTGCCGGCGGCGTGCACCGGTGCGGCGCACGCCAGTCCGATCGCGATGCCGAGTGCGACGGCGCACGAGCGAGGGCGGGTGAAGCGATACATGCGAACTCCTTCGGAACGGTCCCGGCAGCAGCATAGCACCTTGCAGGGCACGGGCGCGGTGGTCGCCGGCGAAGTGCGCAACCTGGCCCGGCGCTGCCCTTCCGCCGCCCAGCGGATCAAGGAATTCATCGAGGACTCCGTGTCCCGGTTCGAGGCGGGCGCCGCCGGTAAGCCGCGCGCGAGCGCATGGACGGCATCGTCGGTTCGGAGTGCGAGCTGGGCGCCATCATGAACGGCATCACCCAGCAGGATGACGTGCTGGTCGAATCGGCCGCGGCGTCGGCCGATTCGCGGCAACGGACGCTCGCGGCGCTGGAGGAGGAAGTGCCGGTGTTCCGCGCCGATGGCGTGGAGCGGGAGGCTGGGGCGCAGCGTTGCCGATGCGCCGATGGCGCTACGGTGCCGGAGGTGTTAACGCTCGGCGAGCACGATCTTCGATGCCTGCAGGACGTTTTTCGACATCGTCCCTTCCACGACGAGTTTCTTGCCGTCGAGGCTGGCGGCCTCGGCGCGCACGAACAGCGTCTTGTCGTTCCACTGCACCAGGGTGGTGCCCTTGTCGCCGGTAAGGACGAAGGTCTTCGCCGCGACATCCACCTTGCCAGCCGTGCCGTTGCGGGCGACCGTCGTATCGCCATCCTTTGCCGGCACGCATTTCACCAGCGTCGCCTTGACCTCACCGGTGGCCGCCAGGGTGCCCTTGACTTCCACCTGCATGCCGTTGGCCAGCTGGGTGCCGCCACCGCAGGCGGCGAGGTTGATGTTGGCGGCGCTGGCGTTGACCCGGACATCGCGCAGCATAAAGTTCGCGTTGGACGCGAAATCGAGGATGGTGCCGTGCAGCTCGACATGGCCTTCGCTGTCGCCGTCCGCGCCGCGCAGAATGATGGAGGAAGCCTTCATCGCCGCGGTGCCGGTGTAGACGCCCTTGACGACCACGTACGTACCGACCTTGACGTCGGCGAGACTCTTGCCGGCCTGCGGAAAAGCCGCCGTCGACGCATCGATGCGCACGCCGCCGACGGTCAGCGTCTTCGCCATCGCATCCACTGCCGAGACGGCGCCACCGGCAACCGATTCCCGGTTGCCTTCCTCCTTGCCGTGCTCGGTGACGATCACCACGGTCGCCTTGACCGCGGTGCCTGCGGCAGGCAGGCCGCCCGGGAAGGAAACCCGCACTTCAGTTCCGTTCTCGATCGTCGCACCGGCCGGAGCGAGCGTCGCCGAGGCGTAGTCGACCACGAGGGAGCCGATGCGGAATGTCTTCGCGGAGGCGGACAGTTCGGAAACAATGCCGCTGGCGCGATGCAGCGACTCGGCCGGCTTCTGCTCGATGCGCGTCGCCTGCAGTGTGGACCTCCCGGCACTGTCGATGCGGACGAGGCCATGTACCTGGATGACGTCACCGACCTTGATATCGGCCAGCTTGGTGTAGGGCGCTTCGAATACCGTCACCGGCCCGGCCTTGGGATCGGTATTGATGGCAATGACCTGGCCGAGCATCGTCAGCGTACCCGCCGCGGCATTGACCTTGTCGACCGGGCCGCGCGCTACCGGCAGGACTTCGATCGACCGTGCCACCAGGTTGCCGTCGTGGGAGGCACGCACCACGTGGCCGAGCTTGAGTTCGACCGGTGCGGCGCTGCCATCCTCCTTCCGGACCGAGGGCAGCGTGCCATGCGACTGAACGCGCGTGCCATCGATGATTACGCTGCCGAAGCCGGTGACCGTGCCGAAGATCGTTGCCACGCCGGCAGGGTTGGTTGCGCCCGCCCCGGCCGCCGGCGGGGTGGGTGTCGTCGGACTGCCGCCGCCACCGCCGCAGGCGGTCAGCACGGCACAACACGACAGCAGGAAAAGGGAACGAAGCATGGCACCGGATCGCATGGCGGAGTCTCCCTGGAGCGGTAATGGTCGACGAGGAACGCTTAGTATTGCAGCAGTTTTCCTTGCTATGCGGCGATTGTGTAGAAAGCGCGGATGAACGGCATATTTGCAGCGACAAACGGTTGGCTTTGGGAAACACTCATTGACAGTCCTGCAAGGTCCCCGCAGAGTGCCCCGCGTCTTCCGGCGCGGTGGTTCAGTCGACTTTTTCGTACACGCCCGAGAACTGATCGCCGTCCCACTGGTAGAGCAGTTGCCCCGCATGCCGGCAGTTCGACACTGCCATCGTGCGGAAAATGGCGACGCACTCCTTGCCGGGCGCCCGCACGCTGCGATAGCGCAGGCCCGGCGAGCCCTCGTCGCGCAGCTGCCGGCCGAGTGCCTGCGACGCCGCGTACGAGGCCGGCGCGTACACCGGATCGTCGACGCGCAGCGTGCGCAGGTCATGCAGCCGGCCCGACACTTCCACGTGATACACGCGCATCTGCAGCTGGATCGGACCTTCCCGCGTCGCGCGCAGGAAATTGGCCTGGTGATGCCGGGTTTCCGCGATGGCCGCCGCCTTGTCGCGGGCCGCGTAGAACACGCCGTAGCTGCCGTCGGAAAAGCGGCTGCCGTTCGGATTACAATGCGTGAAAGCGGCCATGATCGGCCCGCTGCCGGGACCGAACAGGCGCTCGTCCGGCGGCACCAGCGCGATGTCGCCGACCTCGTTGCGGATGCGCGGATTGGTCATCGCCTCCAGCGCGTACAAGGCATCGAAATCGGCCGGGGACGCGACCCGGTCGAACAGGTTGATCGAGGGGAAGCGTGACGGGATGATGCGAACGGCGGGATGCCAGTCGGTCTGGGTGAGGCGCAGCTTCATGCCCACCCGCCACGCATCGCGTCGAGATACTGGCGCACCACGAACAGGTCGCTGACATTGCCGGACAGCATGCGGTCGAGCGCGCTGCGGCCGCCGAAGGGCAGGGCATCGTTCGGCTTGCGTACCCAGGCGTCGGCCGCGGCCGGATCGGGCAGCAGGATCTGCAGCGACTTGTAGATGCCCAGCAGGTAGGAAATCCGTTCCAGCGTGTCCCGCCCGAGATGGGCGGCGTCGGGATCCTTCTTCCACTTGTAGAAGGTCGAGCGCGGCGGATCGCCGAGCAACGCCAGCTGTTCCTCCAGCGACAGGCGCCACAGGGTGGCGATATTCGTGAAGGCGCGGATCGCGGCGCCGGACAAGGCGGGCGTGGCGGCAGGCGAGGCGGCGGGGACCAGGCGGGGATCGGGAACCATGGCGATGTCGGCATCCGGGAGTGATGACCGCAGCATAGTCCATATATGGAAAAATGAAAAGCGAAATTCCATTCGTGGATTTTTTGCCCCGCGCCTGCCGCGCCGGGCAAGGCGTTTTGCCGCGCGCGCACCTGCAGGCCGGAACCGCCGCCCGGCAGGTGGCGTCAGAAGCGGGAGGCGGCACGGGAAGGCGTATAATGCAGGGTTGCTTTTGACAGCCCGTCCCGGCTACCCGGCGCACGTTGCCACCACGGTCCCCAGGGACCACATCGAGTCTCTATGCCAGAACAAGCCATCCAGCAATCCCCTTCCCAGGTCCGCTTCGAGGATTTCGGCCTGTCGCCGCTGATCCTGCGCGCGCTGACCGACCAGGGTTATGTCCATCCGACGCCGATCCAGGCGCAGGCCATCCCGATCGTGATGCAGGGCCGCGACGTCATGGGCGCCGCCCAGACCGGCACCGGCAAGACCGCCGGCTTTTCGCTGCCGATCATCCAGCGCCTGCTGCCGGCCGCCAACACCAGCGCCTCGCCGGCGCGCCACCCGGTGCGCGCGCTGATCCTCACGCCGACGCGCGAGCTGGCCGACCAGGTCGCCGACAACGTCAAGAACTACTGCCGCCACACGCCGCTGCGTTCGACCGTGGTGTTCGGCGGCGTCGACATGGCGCCGCAGACGGCCGCGCTGCGCGCCGGCGTCGAGATCGTCATCGCCACGCCGGGCCGCCTGCTCGACCACGTGCAGCAGAAGACGCTCAACCTCGGCCAGACCGAGATCTTCGTGATGGACGAGGCGGACCGCATGCTCGACATGGGTTTCCTGCCGGACCTGCAGCGCATCATCAACCTGCTGCCGAAGCAGCGCCAGAACCTGATGTTCTCCGCGACCTTCTCGCCGGAGATCAAGAAGCTGGCCAACAGCTTCCTGAAAGACCCGGTGACGATCGAGGTGGCGCGCAGCAACGCCACCGCCGACAACGTCACCCAGATCGTCTACAAGGTCGACGAGGAGTCCAAGCGCGACGCCATCGCCCACATCATCCGCGAGCGCAATCTCAAGCAGGTGATCGTCTTCTCCAACACCAAGATCGGCGCCTCGCGCCTGGCGCGCATCCTGGTCGCCGCCGGCGTGAAGGCCAACGCGATCCACGGCGACAAGTCGCAGCAGGAGCGCATGGCCGCGCTCGAGGCCTTCAAGCGCGGCGAGGTCGAAGTGCTGGTGGCGACCGACGTCGCCGCCCGCGGCCTGGACATCGCCGAGCTGCCGTGCGTGATCAATTACGACCTGCCGTACAACGCCGAGGACTACGTGCACCGCATCGGCCGCACCGGCCGTGCCGGCGCCTCGGGCGACGCGATCTCGCTGTACACCGACAAGGATGCGCGCCTGTTGGCCGACATCGAGAAGCTGATCAAGCAGAAACTCGCGCCGACCGACATCCCGGGCTTCGTGCCGGGCGGCGGCGGCATCCGTCGCCGGCGCGACGAGTTCGACCGTCCCGAGCGCGCGGAGCGCGGCGAGCGTCCGTCGCGCGGCGATCGCGGCGAGCGCGACTACAGCCGCTTCACGCCGCGCAAGGAAAAGGTCGATCCATGGTTCCTCAAGCCCTACGAGCCGACCGAACCCGCACCGGAACCGGCCGCCGACGCCACCGTCACCGGCGACAAGTCCCCGGCCAAGAACCCGTCGATCAAGCCGGCCCGCCAGAAGGTGGCCGCGCTGCTCGGCGGCGGTCCGAAGACCTGAGGCCATTGGCCGCGCCATGAAAACAGCCCGCCGGATGGCGGGCTTTTTCTTTGTGGCGGAGGCATGCGGGCGTCGATGCGCCTGGGCGCGGCGCCTGCGGGAATGCGCGCCGCGCGGCGCTTGTCACGCGATCCGCCAGCGCCGTGCCCAGGCGGCGGTCGCCGCCGCCCAGAAGCCGTCCACGCTGCCCGGCGTGCCGGCATCGATGCCGAGGAAGCCGGCGGCCGACATCAGCGTTTCCAGCGGTCGTCCGGTGTCGAGCGCGGTCGCACCGGTCTGCTTCGACAGCTTCTCGCCGATCGCGTTGACCACCACCGGCACGTGCATGGTGCGCGGCGTCGGCAGGCCCAGCAGCCGCTGCAGCCATACCTGGCGCGGTGTCGAATCGACCAGGTCGGCGCCGCGCACCACGTCGGTCACGCCCTGGTCGGCATCGTCCACCACCACGGCCAGCTGGTAGGCCCAAAAACCGTCGGCGCGGCGCAGCACGAAGTCGCCGGCCTCGCTGGCCAGGTGCTGGCCGAGCACGCCGAGCCAACGGTCCTCGAAGGCGATGTACTCGGCGGCGTCGCCCGCATCGGGTACGCGCACCCGCCAGGCGCGCGCGTGCTTGCCCGGCGCCAGGCCGTGACGGCAGGTGCCGGGATAGACCGCGCTGCCATCGGCCGCGACGCCGATGCGGGAATCGGCGATCTCCTTGCGCGTGCAGCCGCACGGATAGACGACCGGGCCGCCGTCGGCCATCCGCATTTCCTGCAGCCGCGCGAAGGCCGCTTCATAGAGCGGCTTGCGCCGGCTCTGCCACACGACCTCGCCATCGCTCTCCATGCCGAGCGCCGCCAGCGTGGCGACGATGCCTTCGGCCGCGCCCGGCACGGTGCGCGCTTCGTCGATGTCCTCGATGCGCACCAGCCAGCGGCCGCGATGCGCCCGCGCGTCGAGAAAGCTCGCCATCGCCGCCACCAGCGAGCCCGCATGCAGCGGGCCGGTCGGCGATGGCGCGAAGCGGCCGACGTAGTGCGGCATGTCAGACCTCGCCGTCCTTTAGGGATGACGGGATCATGCGGTTGACGAGGTACAGCGGGCGTCGCTTGACTTCGTTGAAGATGCGGCCGACATACTCGCCGAGGATGCCCACCGAGATCAGCTGCACGCCGCCGAGGAACAGGATCGCCACCATCAGCGACGGATAGCCACGCACCGGATCGCCATAGACGAGTGTCTTCCAGACGATCACGCCCGCATAGGCGAGCGACAGAAAAGCCACGGCCAGCCCGACATAGCTGGCAATCTTCAGCGGCGCGATGGTGAACGAGGTGATGCCTTCGACTGCAAGATTCCAGAGTTTCCAGTAATTCCATTTGGTTTCGCCGGCTGCGCGTGGTGCGCGCCGATAAAACAGCGGGCGCGACGGGAAACCGATCCACGCGAACAGCCCCTTCATGAAGCGATGCTCCTCGCGCAGCTTGCTCAGCTCGGATACGGCGCGGCGCGACATCAGGCGGAAATCGCCGGTATCGCGGGGGATCGCCACACGGCTGATGCGCTGGATCAGGCGGTAGAACATCGTTGCCGTGGTCTTCTTGAACCAGGATTCGCCTTCGCGCTCGGTGCGCACGCCATAAACGATGTCGTAGCCGTCGCGCCAGCCTTCGAGCATCTCGGGGATCAGTTCCGGAGGGTCCTGCAGATCCGCGTCGAGGACGATGACGACGTCGCCCGAGCAATGATCCAGGCCTGCGGTCAGGGCGATCTCCTTGCCGAAATTGCGCGACAGGTCGACCACCGTGATGTGGGGGTCGTGCGCGCGCATCTCCAGCATCAGGGCCAGGGTCTGGTCGCGGCTGCCGTCGTTGACCAGCACGATCTCGTAAGGCGCGCCGATGTCGGTCAGGATACGGCTGACGCGGTGATGGAATTCGCGCAGCACTTCCTGCTCGTTGTATGCGGGTGCGACCACGGAAATACGCGGCAAGCGCCCGTCCCGCCGCGGCTGCAACGCGGCCGCCGGTATGGCTGGTTCCGGGGTCGCTCGCGATGTCATTTGCTGTTCTTTGTGAAGATCCATGTTCGGCTGACGATGTAATTCAAAACCAGGATAAAAGCGGTAGCGACGGCCTGTGCGAGCATCACGTGGAGGCCTGCGCCGGCCATCGCTTCGACCAGCACGCCGTTGAGCAGCATGCCCGCCGCCGCCATCGCCGCAAAGCGCGGCAGCGCTTCGCCATGGGCGCGGTCGCTGCGAAAGGTCACCGCGCGGTTCACGCTATAGTTGACCGCTGCGCCGGCCGCTGCCCCGATGGCGGCCGACCAGCCGGGCTGCATGCCGGCGAGATAGACCAGTGTCGCCAGCACGGCATAGTGCAGCGCGGTGCCGGCGGCGCCGGCGGCGGCGAAGCGAAGGAACTGTGCGCGCAGACTCATGGCGTCATCGGGCAAACGGGCTGCCGCCCTCATGGGGCATGCCGGCACGCCAGCAGTACGCCGAGCTTCTCGCATTTCCCGCCGACGACCGCCTGCCGGAATGCCGGCGGCAGCGCCCCGGTATCGGTCAGCGCGCTGTCGTGGACCAGGTACAGGTGGCGCGGCGACGGCGCCATCGCACTGCGCGTGCCATCGCGACCGCAATCGTCGCGCCGGCGCGCGACATAGCCGGTATCGATGGGCAATCGGAAATGTGCGGCGACACGCTGCATCTGGATGTACAGCTCGGTATCGACCGGACCGCAGCCGAAGGCCGGATACATGCGCAGCAAGTCGATGCCTGCAAGGCGTTGCTCCCAGGCCGGCAGGTCGTTTCGGCTAGGCTGCGACGCGGTCTGGGTCAGACGATCGCGTAGCGGGCCGGTATCGAGCCATTGCAGTCCGACCGCCACCACAATCACTGCGAGGGCGATGCGCGATGGCTGGCGCAGCAGTGCAGCCAGTGCGCCGAATGCGACGAGATAGCCGACCAACCAGAACATGCGGCCGCTCGAGCGGAAGGTATCCGCCAGGCGCGAGGCAAAGCCGGGCAAGTCAAGGCTCAGGAGTTCTGCCTGGCCGGCGAACACGCGTGTCGACAGCGAATAGGCGAACAGCAGCACGGCGGCGGCGACCAGCGCCGGGTGGCGCCGGCAGAACGGCACCAAGCGGTCATGCAGCGCAAGCAAGGAGACCGCGATGACGACCCAGGCGCCAGCGCCGAGGTAATTGAAGCCCTCGCCCTGGCCGCCGGTGGCGTCCGCGCGGCAGCGCGCGAGCAGTGCCAGTGAATCGGCGCAGAACGGCGACAGCAGGTTCATGGAGTAATGGCCGAATCCGCTGGCGCGACTGCCGCCGGAGTAACCGAAAACGACCGCCGTCGCGGCGAGCAATGCGACCAGCGTGGCGATGCGCGGCAACTGGCGCCTCACGGTTTCGCCGGCGGCGACGCGATCGGCCAGCTGCGCGAAGAACACGGCAAGGCACATGGCGGCCAGGTAGGGATGCACGAGCAGGGCGGCGATGCACACACCGATGGCAGTGCGCGCCGCAGTGCCGTGTGCGTCGTTGCCGGAGGTGCCGCGGAAGTACAGGCCCAGCGACACCAGCAGCAGCGCATGCGTCATCAGAGAGGTATGTGCTGCGGCACGGAACAGCAGCGGCGGCCACAGCAGCGCGAACGCGGCGGCGGCCACGGCGGCGAGAAGGTGACGCGCGCCGAGCGAGCGCACCAGGAATACGGCTGCCGGCGCCTGGGTGGCAAACGCCACGACATGCCAGGCGCCGATATGGTGGGCGCCGGCCGGCAACAGGCCGGCCAGCGGCTTGAGCAGCACGGCGGCCAACGGAATGCTGTCGGTAAACACGATACTGGCGCCATCGGGGAAGTTCAGGCGGGCGGTATGCATCAACGGGAAGCGCCAGGCGTCCTGGGCATACAAGAGCCATCCGGTCGCGTGCTGTGCGCCGTCGCCGTGCTCGAAAAATCCACCGTGACCGGCCAGGAAGGCTGGCGGATAAATCAGTGCAACGAACAGTAATGCGAGCACCACGGCAGGAAGGTAGGCCATTAACGGGCCGCAGTCGGCGGTCAGCAGCGACCGCGTCCGCGGTCGCGCGGATGCCTCGGCCGGCCGGTTCAGAGGATCGGTGGCGGAGTCGGGCATGGAGAATGTTGCACTGATGGAAAGCCCACGATTATAGCTGCTTGCCCCCGGCGATTCGTGTACTTCTTGTATCCGGGGTGGGGACATCACGGAAGCAGTGCCCGCCGGACGGCCGGATCGTCCAGTCGCTGCAGCCACCATTTGAGCGACCTGCCGCGCGCATCCCGCCGCCAGGCGAGGTGGGCGGTCTGGCGCGGACGCGCTTGCTGGGTGGCTTTCTCCACCAGGGTGCCGTCGCGCAGATGCGGCGCCACGACCCAGCGCGGCAGGTATCCGCAACCCAGCCCGGCCAGCTGCGCAGCGAGCTTTTCGGCGGTATGCGGCACGGTAATGGTCTGCTGTCCCGTCAGCAAGCCCGCAGATACTGGCGGCAGCAGCCGGCCGGTATCGCCGATCACGACGGCCCGGTGCTGTTGAATCGTTTCCGGGGCGATCGGCTCGGGCGCTGCCGCCAGCGGATGGCCGGGCGCCACCACGAACACCCATTCCACCTCTCCCAGTGCGCGCGTCTGATAGCCGCCCGATAGCCGTACCATGTCCGGTCCTTCGTAGACCGCGCCGATCACCAGGTCCGCACGGCCATGGATGAGCGCCTCCCAGCTGCCCGAAAGCACTTCGGTGGTGAAGCGCAGGCGGGTGCCGGCGCCGGTCTTGTCGAATTCCGCGATCAGCGGCAGCAGGCTGGCGAAGGGCACGCAATCGACCACGATGCGCAGCTCGACTTCCCAGCCCTTGGCGGCGCGGCGCACCCGTTGCTCCAGCTCATCGGCGGCGCACAGCAGGTTGCGTCCCTGGTCCAGCAACTCGCGGCCGGCGGCGGTCAGCTTGGCGCGGTGGCCGCGGCGGTCGAACAGCAGCACGTCGAGATCGTCCTCCAGCTTGCGCACGCTGTAAGTCAAAGCCGACGGCACGCGGTCCAACTCGACGGCGGCGGCGGCAAAGCTTCCCTTGCGGTCGATCGCATCGACGATGCGCAGCGCTTCCAGGGTCAGGTGCATGGCAGGTCCGGATATTCAAAAATTTTGAATGACTTGTCGGAAATTATCCCCTTATTCGCCCGCAAGCAAAAGTCTATAGTGCATCCAATCGACAAACAATTTGCATGAAAGGAGCTGGCGATGATCGAACTGCGCCGTAGCGAGGAACGCGGGCATGCCAACCACGGTTGGCTGGATTCGTACCACAGCTTTTCCTTCGCCGACTATCACGATCCGAAGCACATGGGTTTCGGCCCGCTGCGGGTGATCAATGAAGACCATGTGGACGCCGGCGCCGGATTCGGCGCCCACGGCCACCGCGACATGGAAATCATCAGCTATGTCCTCGGCGGCGAGCTGGCCCACAAGGACAGCATGGGCAACGGCAGCGTGATCCGCCCGGGCGATGTGCAGCGCATGAGCGCCGGGCGCGGTGTGATGCATTCCGAGTTCAACCATTCGTCCGCCGGCGAGGCGCATTTCCTGCAGATCTGGATCGAACCGAACGTGCGCGGCATTCCGCCGAGCTACGAGGAGAAGCATTTCGATGCGGCCGACAAGCGCGGGCGCCTGCGCCTGATCGCCAGCCCGGACGGGCGCGACGGCTCGGTGCTGATCCACCAGGATGTCCTGATGTACGCCGGCCTGTTCGACGGCGCGGAAACCGCCGCGCTGCCGATCGCCGGCGGACGCCGCGTCTACGTGCACGTCGCCCGCGGCAGCGTCACCGTCAACGGCGAGACGCTGCGTGCCGGCGATGCGCTCAAGGCGCAGGGCGAGATCGAGCTCGACATCGCCGACGGCGACGGTGCCGAAGTCCTGGTATTCGACCTGCCGTAACGGTTGCGCGCCGGTGCAGGCCGCCGGCGCGCACGTCCGCGGGCCCGCCCCGCGGACGCGGTTTCGCCACGGTCTCGACGCCGTCTCGACGAGGTTTCACCGCAGTCTCAACGTAGTGTCATTTTTCGTACAACATCAATTTGGGGGAAATATCATGCAAGCGAACGCACAGCAAGACGTCGCGGCCCTGGTCGGCCGCATCCTGGTGGCCCTGATCTTCGTGATCTCCGGCTTCGGCAAGATCACCGGCTTCGCCGGCACCGCCGGCTACATGGCGAGCAAGGGGCTGCCGATGCCCGAGGTGCTGCTCGTGGCGACCATCCTGATCGAATTCGTCGGCGGCCTGATGCTGATGGCCGGCGTGAAGACCCGCCTGGTGGCGCTGGCCTTCGTCGCCTTCCTGGTGCCGGTGACGGCGGTGTTCCACAATGCCTTCGCCGATCCGGCCGAGATGAACAACATGCTCAAGAACATCTCGATCGCCGGGGCGATGCTGCTGCTGTTCGCGTTCGGACCGGGCCGCCTGTCGTTCGACGGTCGTGGACGGGACTGATTTTCCCCTTGCGGCGCGCGACCATCGCCGATGCGAGCCGCCGCTTTTTTGACGGGCGCCCCGCCGGGCGCGCACGGCGCCGGAGGCGATCACCGCACCGGCGCCTTGTCCGCTTACCCGACGCGCACGCCGAACCTGCCGGCGAAGCGTTCCAGCTGCTGCGGGTGGAAGGCGCCGACCAGGTTGGGATAGCGGAAGCCGCCGACGACGTGGTGGTACATCACGTGGTAGGCATCGTCCGGATCGTGCAGGTTGCGGGCCTCGTCGCCGTCGATCGCGTACAGGAAGGGGAAGGCCGCCCGCAACCGGTCGAGGAAATCGGGCAGCGCGATGCGCTGGAACACGTTCAGGCACCAGTGGTTCATTTCCAGCACCACCACCGGCCGGTCGCGCGCGAGCGTCTCGCTCAGGCCATCGATCACGTTGAGTTCGAAGCCTTCGACATCGATCTTCACCAGCCCGATGCCGTCGATCTCGCGCTCGTGCAGGAATGTGTCTCCGCGCTCGATACGGATCTGTTCCACCGTGTGGCCGGCCGAAGCGTGCGCCTTGTCCGACACGAAGCCGCCGGAGCGGTTGTCGGCCGCAAAAGTCAGCTCGAACGCACCGCTCTCGCGGCCGAGGCCGACGTTGTGCAGCATGACGCTATCCAGCCCTGCTGCATCGACATTGCGCGTCAGGAAGCCGTAGGTCGACGGGGACGGCTCGAAGGCATGCACCCGGCGCACGCGTGAGCCGAACAGGATCGCGGTGCAGCCGATATTGGCGCCGATGTCGAGCACCGTGTGTTCCGGCGCAAGCAGGCTGTCGAACAGCGCAACCATCTGCGGCTCGAACACGCCATCGATGTGCGTCAGGTAATTGTCGTCGGAGCAGATCCGGTAGAGACGTCCGCCGATGTCGGTCGTGACCGCGGCGATCTTGTGCGACGGGGAGGCGGCGGACTGCGTGTCCGCGTCGGGCGATGTTCCGAACAGCTTGGGCCACTCGATCATGAATGTTCCTGTAGATGAGGCATGCGCTGCAGCGCATGTCGCGATGATGGAGGCGGTCGTTGCCCGCAAGCGGGACGAACTTCCGCATGTGTGGCGGCGGACGGGCGGCAGATGATGCGGCGAAGGGTAAGTGGATTCATGCAGTCATGCATTAAGAATTCTCAACCATGCGGCGATTCTTCCGCCGGTGCCGGATACACGTCGAAGCGTGTGCGATGCAGATGAGTGTAGTGTAGTGCGGGCTTGGGATGGCGGTGGGCATCTTATCATGCAGGCACGGTAAGCTGGTAGTATGTCGGCCACATCGCTGCGGCCCCTGCGAGGCCGTGCGCCGATATCCTCGACTCGAGGCAACGAACCACGGGCGGCCGCCCCTTGCCAACCCGACCGGCAGGCATGGCGGCGCGTCCGGGCGGAAGGACTAGCTTGCGAATTCTCGATCTACTCACGAAGCGCTCACCGAGCGACGCGGCGACGGCCGCCGTCGCGCCACCCGCACCGGCGGCGGAAGCCGCCGGCCGCCCGACGCGGGTCATCAATGTCACGCAGCCATGGACGATGCCGTATGACCAGCAGGCATCGCTCGAAGACATCTATTACTGCTTCCGCCTGATCCTCGGCCGCGCGCCGAATCCGGAAGAATGGCCCGGCCACTCGTCGCTGGCCGGCACCGACCTCGATGCGGTGGTGCGCCACTACATCAATTCGCTGGAATTCTCCAAGCGGTCCGCGGCATTGCTCGAACGCGATTTCGAGGGCCACTACACGCTGGTGCGCCTGCCCGGCTTCTGCCTGTACGTGCACGAAAACGACCAGGCCGTCGGCCCCGCGGTCAAGCAGGGCAACTACGAGCCGCATGTCACCGCGCTGTTCCGCGATCGGCTGAAGCAGGGCATGCACGTGCTCGACGTCGGCGCCAACGTCGGCTACTTCTCGATGCTGGCCGCCTCGCTGGTGGGACCGGCCGGCAGCGTGCTGGCGATCGAGCCGAACGCCGGCAACGTCAAGCTGCTGGAAGCAAGCCGGCGCGCGAACTGCTTCGCCAACATCACCGTGCTGCAGACCGCGGCCGGCAGTGAGACCGGACTGCTGGTGCTCAACACCTCGTACAGCAACGGCACCACGGCGCCGCTGTCCGACGACCTCGGCAGCCTGATCGACGCGACCACCGTGCCCTGCGTGCGCATCGACGACGTCGCGCCGAAAGGCCGCCGCATCGACTTCATCAAGATCGACGTGGAAGGCGCCGAGTACACGGCGCTGTCCGGCGCGCGCGAACTGATCCGGCGCGACCGCCCGGCGATCGCCAGCGAGTTCTCGCCCGGCATGCTGCGCATGATCTCGGGCATCGACGGTCCGCCCTACCTCGACTTCCTGCTCGGGCTCGGCTACCGCGTCAGCGTCGTCGAGACCGACGGCACGCTGACCGCCTGCGGCGCAGACATCGCGAAGGTGATGGCCGCGTACGACGCCAGCGGCATGGACCATATCGATATCCTGCTCGACTGAGGCCGCCATGCAGCAACGTTTTCTTCCGGGCGCGTCCGACGCCGATTTCCTGTCGCAGTGCTACCGTCGCATCCTCGGCCGCGAGCCCGATGCCGAGGGCTTCGCCCACCACCTGCAGGCGCTGGCCGGCGGGCTGCCGCGCGAGGCGCTGGTGCAGACCTTCGCCGCGAGCGACGAGTTCGCGCAGCGCTTCAATGCGCCGCCGGCGGCCGCGCCCGCGGCGCAGGGCAAGTTCGTGCCCGACGGGCATTTCTATTCGCCGTTGCCGGCCGAGGAAGACTGGCGCGCGCGCTTCGATGCGCGCGCCTTGCCCGAGCCGGGTCCGGAGGAGGTGAACGAGGCCGGCCAGCTGGCGCTGTTCGCGTCGTTCGACCGCTTCTACCGCGAGCTGCCTTTTCCCGCCGATGCCGCGCCGTCGCATCGCTACCATCTCAACAACGGCGCCTTCAATTACTTCGACGGCATCATGCTCTACTGCATGATCCGCCACTTCCAGCCGCGCCGCATCGTCGAGGTCGGCAGCGGCTACTCGTCGGCGGTGATGCTCGACACCTGCGACGCCTTCGTGCCGCATCCGGTCGAGCTGACCTTCATCGAACCGTATCCGGAGACGCTGCTGGGCCGCCTGCGCGAGGGCGACGCCGCGCGCTGCACGGTGATCGCCGCCAAGGTGCAGGACGTGCCGCTCGACGCGTACCGCGCGCTCGGCGCGGGTGACATCCTGTTCATCGATTCCTCGCATGTCGCGAAATTCGGCAGCGACCTCAACCACCTGCTGTTCCGCGTGATTCCGCTGCTGGCCGACGGCGTGGTGGTGCACTTCCACGACATCTTCCGCAACTTCGACTATCCGCGCGAGTGGCTGGCCGAGGGCAGGGCCTGGAACGAGGGTTACCTGGTGCGTGCCTTCCTGATGGACAACCCGGACTACGAGGTGCTGTTCTTCAACGACTGGTTCGCGCACCGGCACTGGGACAAGCTGGCCGAGCGGATGCCGCTGTGCACGGTGCAGCCGGCCGGCAGTCCGTTCAGGAACTGCGGCGTGAGTCTCTGGCTGCGCAAGGTGGGCAAGACCTGAAAGGCGAACGCTCCCACGTATTCCCTCTCCTGCCAGGGGGAGGGGCAGGGTGGGAGCGCGAACGATCGCATGCGTCTGTTCGGGCGCATGACCCCCATCCCGGACTTCCCCCTGGAAGTGGGAAGGAGTATCAGGCCGCGTCGCGCAGGCCCGCCTCCGGCGCATCCGTCAGCACGCCCGCCAGGTGCGCCGCATTGTCCGCCCAGGTGCGCCACGGCATGCCCGCGGAGTCGGGCGCCTTGCCGGCGGCATGCAGCGCCAGCCATTCCTTCAGCGCGGCGGCCAGGCTGTCGCCATCCATGCCGTCGAAATAAAACGCGTGCTGCTGCGCCACTTCGCGGAACACCGGGATGTCGCGCGCCACGATCGGCTTGCCGACCTGGGCCGCCTCGATCAGCGGCAGGCCGAAGCCTTCGCCTTCGCTGGCCGCGATCAGGCAGGCGCTGGCCGCATAGACCCGCTGCAGGAATTCGTCGCTGATCCCTTGCAGCCAGAACAGCCGCCGCCCCGCCTCCGGATGGCCGGTCAGCCGCTCGACGATGCGCGGGATGGTGCGGCGCTGCTCGGCCGGCAGCTGCTTCCAGCCTTCCTTGCCGACGATGACCAGCTGCGCGTCGGCGCCGTCGCGCCACAGGCGCTCGAACGCATCCAGCACCTGCAGATGGCCCTTGCGCGGCTCGATCGTGCCGACCATCAGGAACGAGGTCGCCGCGCCGATCTGCCGCACGATGCGGTCGGCATCGGCGGGCAGGCCCGCGCTCGGCGCCGACGCCGCGATGTCGGCGCCATGGTGGACCACGTCGAAGCGCAGCGTGCCGGCGGCCGGATGGTTGCGCGACATCAGCCAGGCGCGCGTGTCGTCGGCCACCGCGCGCGAGATGCACACCAGGCGGTCGGCTTCGCCGGCGATGCATTCCAGCCAGCGCGCATGCATGTCGCCGGCGCCGTCAGGGAAGAATTGCGGATGCGTGATCGGCAGGATGTCGTGGATCAGGAAGCCGACGCCGATGCCGCGCCGGCGCCAGTCCGCGTACAGGCCGGCGCGCGCCGCCGCGATCACCGCGCCCGGGTGCAGGTCGGGACTGTAGAACACGTCGCCGGCATCAACGTCGACCGCCGCGTCCGGCAGCACCGGCGCGGCGATGCCGAGCAGCTTGCAGGCGTAGGCGCGCGCGTAGCGGTAGTGCCAGCGGCCACCCTCGTCGGTCAGCATCACCGGCTCGACGCGGAATCCGGCCGGCGGCGCCTTCAGCAGTTCCAGCAACTGGGCACGCACGACGCGCTCGATGCCGGTCTGCAGATCGTTGCGCGCGGTGGCGGACACGTCGACCAGCAGCTGGCGCAGCACCGGGCGCTCGCGCATGCTGCGCGCCATCGCCAGCGCCACCGGCTGCAGCGCGTCATCGTCCTCCGGCAGGCCAGGGACCGCGGCGATGGCCTGGGCCAGCGACTGGCGGCCGGGATGGCCGGCAGCGTGGGCGGCCTCGATCGCGTCGGCATACATGCGCGCGCATTCTTCCGGCGCATGGCGCGTGGCGATCAGCGTGCGTGCCGCGGCGGCCAGCGTCGCGCGGCGCGCCTCGCAGTCGCGCAGGGTTTCCAGCGCGGCCGCCAGGTCGCCGTCGTCGAACTCGTCGGCCAGCTTCCACACCGCATCGTCGGCCAGGTCGGCCATCGAGCCGTTGGCGTTCACGATGGTCGGCAGGCCATGGTTCAGGCAATGCAGCACGGCGCCGGACGTCTCGCCGCGCGACATGGTGCGCAGCTGCACGCTGGCGTCCGCCGCCTGCAGCCACAGGTTGTACGCGGCATCGTCGACCCAGCCGGTGATGCGCACGCGTTCCTGCAGACCGTGTTCCTCGATGCGCGCCTTGAGCGTGCGGCCGTAGTCGCCGCCGTGGTTCTCGCCGACGAACACCAGCATGCAGCGCGTGTCGTCGCGCAGCGCCGACGCCAGCCAGGCATCCAGCAGGCGCAGGCTCAGCTTGGTCGGATCGACGAAGCCGAAGCTGCACACCACGAACACGTCGTCGTCCACGCCGAGGGCGCGGCGCGACCCGGCGCGGTCGATCGCGCCGGCCGGCGTGCGCAGGTGCGGGATCACCGCCCAGTCGTTGCCGGCGTCCGGGCCGTACCACTGGCGCGCCAGCTTGCGGGAGTATTCCGAGTGCACGATCAGGCCGCGCGCATCCTGCAGCACGTCGAGGTTGCACGGATAGATGCGCTTGGCGTGTTCGATGCCCGCCTCGCCATGGCGCTCGGCGACCGCGCGCCAACCGTGCGAGCGGTACAGCGCCTCGGTCCACACGCCGGGCATGCGGCCGGTGGTCTCCTCGTAGGCGAGCGCGCCCGACAGGAAGAAGTCGTGCAGCACCACGGTGCCAGGGTGGCGGCGCAGCAGGCCGAACATGTGGCTGTGGAAGGGGCTGTTGCCGAACTGGTAGACGATGCGGTCGTAGCGGTGCGCGTTGTCGGCGAACCAGGCGGCGCTCTGCGACGGCAGCGCGGCCAGCGCCGGCGGCAGCGCGAGCGACGGCTGCTCGACGATCAGCTCGATGTCGTAATGGGCCATCAGCGCCGGCAGCAGCTCGACGCTGTAGTTGGCGATGCCGGTGCGTTCCGGCGGCATCGGCGACACGAAGGCCAGGCGCGGCTTCGCCGCGGCGGTCCTGAGCGGCACCACGCGCGACGGTGCCGGCAGGCGCGCTTCGATCGCGGCCAGCGCGCGGCGCGCCGACGCATCCCAGGAGAACTTCGCCGCCTGGCGCGCGCCATGGCGGCGCAAGGCCTCCTGGCGCGCCGGGTCGGACAGCACTTCGGCGATGCGCGCGGCGATCGCCCCGGGGGAATGCGGATCGAACAGCGCATCGTCGCTGCCGATCACCTCGGGCACGCTGGTCGCGTTCGAGCCGATCACCGGCGCGCCGCAGGCCATCGCCTCGAGCGCCGGCAGGCCGAAGCCCTCGTGCCTGGAGGGGAACACGAACAGCGCGCAGGTGCTGTACAGCCGGCACAGGTCCTCGTCGTCGACATAGCCGGTCATGACGAACTCGTCGGCGGCCAGTCCGGCATTGCGGGCCAGCGCGGTGAAATGCTCGCGGTCGCGCTCGTTGACCTTGCTGGCGATGACCAGCTGGTGGCGTTCGCGCAGCGCGCGCGGCAGCAGGGCCCAGGCGGCGATCAGGCCGTCGATGTTCTTGCGCGCGTCGAAGCCGCCCGGCGCGCACATCACCATCGGACGCACGATGCCGAAGCGCGCATGCAGCGCGCGCGCCTCGTCCGGCGTCACCGCGCGCGGATGGAAGCCGGCATCGACCGCGGTCGAGATGCTGACCACCGATTCCGGATCGAGCCCGAGCGTGTCCAGGCCTTCCTGGCGCGAGTAATCGGAGATCGCCAGCAGCAGCCCGGCATTCTTCAGCGAACGGATCTTGCCGTCGTAGTACTCGCGCTGGCGCTGGGTCGGCAGGTACTTCGCCGGGTTGAGCATCGGGATCAGGTCGTACAGGATCACGGCGGTGCGCTCGGCGCCGGCCAGCGCGCCGACCGACACCACGGCGTCGTCCACATAGCCTTCGAACAGGCTGGTGACCAGCACCGCGTCGGGACGCAGGTCCGCCAGCGCCTGCTCGCGGATCAGTTCGCCGGCGCGCGTGCGCCAGACGTTGGCGGCTTCGATCTCGGCGACCGGCGCCGGCGCGTCGAACACGCGGATGCGTTCCGGCGGCACCAGGCCGGCGAAGTCGCGGCGGATGTCGGCGATGCTCTCGCGCAGCGCGCCGTTGAGCAGCAGCCAGATCTCGTGCTGGCCCGCGTTGCGGGCGATGGCCAGCGCCAGGGACAGGGAATAGCGGCCGATGCCGCGGAAACGGCTCTCCGACTGCGCGCCCTGCATGTCGATGACGATGCGCATTCAGGTCTTCTTTCTGGTGGCGATGGCCTGGCGCAGGTCGGCCAGGCAGCGGGCGGTGCGCGGCGACAGCTGGTCCGGTGCCGCCGGCGCGGCCGGGGGCGCGGGCGGTGCCGGCGGGCGCATGGCATCCGACAGGCGGCGCTTGAGCGCGGGCATGCGGTCGAGCACCGCCAGCGCCGCCGCGCGCACGCGCGGATGACGGCTGGCGACGCGCGCGAGCGCCTGCAGCGCGACGACGGCACGGCGGCGCAGGCCGCTTTTCACGCGACCCTCGCGGATGGCGGAGCGCAGCCGGTACGCATATCCGGCCACCATGCGCAGCGGCGCGGTGATGCGCCAGGAGCTGCTGTCGTAGACCGCGATCAGCCGTTCGCCGAGGTCGTTGGCGCGCGCTTCCGCCTGCACCAGGCGCGCCTCGAGCGCGGCGATGCGATGGTTGCTTTCTTCGACGCGGAAATCGACGTAGCCGATGCGGGCAAGCAGGTCGTCTGCACGCGCCTGCAGGGCGGCCTGCAACGATGCCTGCGACGCGGCCAGGGTGTCGTGCACGCGGCCTTCGGCGGCGACGATCTCGCCGCGCGCCACGCCGATCATGTGCTCGGCCTCGCCGATCCGCGCGTCAATGCGCGCCACGTGGCGGTGGGCCTGGTCGGCATGCTGCGCCACGCGCTCGATCGCGCGGCCGATCTCCACGCGCCGGTCCTCGGACTGCCGGTCATAACGCGTGGCCAGCGCATGCAGCGTGATGCCGAACTTCGTGCCGAAGGCGTCGTCGAACGCCGCCAGCGTCGGCTCGTCGGCGGCCTTCTGCGCCACCACGCTGTAGTCGGGACTGACGCCGGTCAGCACGTTTTCGAGCATGATTGCGCCGTCGCCGCGCAACGCGGGTTCTTCCTGCAGGCGCACGATCTTCGACCGGTGAAAGCCCGCATGGTCGGCGGCAAAGCGCAGCAGCTCCGGCGGCAGCGGCCGCACATGGGTCGGGTCCTGGTAGAAGCTGCTGGCGCCCACCTCCAGGTTTTCCGGGTTGGGCGTCTCGAAGATCACCAGGCCGCCCGGCTGCAGCACGCGCAGCGCCTCGCGCAGCAGCGCACGGACGGCATCGAACGGCATATGCTCGACCACGTGGAAGGCGGTCACCAGCGCGGCACTGCCTGCCGGCATGGAGCGCATGGTCTCGACGGCGTCCGCCAGCCTGACGTTCAGGCCGCGTTCGCGGCAGGCCAGCAGCATGCCCTCGTCGAGGTCGACGCCCTGCGCATCGAAACCGTGCTCGCCGAGCAGTTCGAGCCATTCGCCGCGGCCGCAGCCGACGTCGATGGCGAGCGGGCGGGTCCTCGCGGAGGAAGGCGCCGCCAGCGGCAGCACGAAGGGAAGATAGGAACGCAGGCGCGACTTGATCAGCTCGCGCGCGCCGCGATGGCGCTCCTCGTAGTCCCGGTAGAAGGTGTCGATCATCGGGTGAGGCCGTGCCGGCGGAGCGGACGGACGAATTGTTCGTGGGGGCAGGGCGTCCCGGGCCGCCGCAGGCATGCCCGCGGCAGACGATGGCCGGAGACGGGAGCGACGCGCGGGATCATCCCTGGATCAGCTTCTGGAACGCGTCCGGGTTGACGATGATGAGCCGGTGCGTGTCCTTCTTGACGATGCCCTGGTTGGCTAGCGCGAGGATGGTGCGCGTGACCGTCTCGCGGCTGGTGTTGATCATGTTGGCGATGTCCTGGTGGGTCGGCAGGTTCTCGACGACTTCGACGTCGCCGGGCTTCTTCTGCTTCATCAGGTTCAGGAAGGTGTAGATGCGCTTGGCCGTATTGTGGATCGACAGCAGCGCGCGGAATTCCGAATCGCGCTCGATCTTCTGGGCCAGGTGCCGCAGCATGTGCTTGGCCACCGACGGCGAATGCGCGAACAGGTGCAGGGCGGTGGCCGCCGGCAGCAGCGCCACCAGCACCGGGGTCAGCGCCACGACGGAGGCCGAGCGCTGGGAGCTGTTGATGACGGCGATCTCGCCGAAGAAGTCGCCAGGCTGCAGCATGCGCAGACCGATGGCGCGGCCGTCCTCGGTGATGTCGATGACCTGCAGCTGGCCCGACAGCAGGAACAGCAGGCTGTCGCCTGCGCCGCCCTTCTGCAGCACGATGTCGCGGCGCGCGTACTGCTTGATGCGGATGTCCGCCTTGACGCGCTGGATCTCGTCGTCCGTCAGGTTGGCCAGGAGCGGGATCTTGCGCAGGTGGATCTGCACGTTCACCTGCCCGCCGGCGTCCTTCCCCGCGGGAGTGCGCTCGACATCGTCCGCCACGGCGGTTTCGGATTGGGATTCGGTGTTGCTACGCATCGGCTTGTCTGTGTTGTAACCGGTCCTGCCATCGGGTCCGGTGAATCTTAAGGGCAGTCGCGGCTGTGCACCTTGACAAGAATGCACATCGTCATCGGATTCCGCCGGCCAGCCCGATCGCCACCGCGGCGCAGGCGAGTCCGGCGGTATTGGCCACGATGTCCCGCCAGCAAAATTTACGGCCGGGAACCCAAGTCTGCAAGCCTTCGATCGCGAAGCCGACCAGAAAGAGGCCACCCAGCCACAGCGCGAATTCGGCCGGCGTGCCTGCCAGGCGTCCGGCCAGCAGCGCCAAGCCGCCAAAAGCCAGGAAATGCAGCAGCTTGTCGTTCGGCAGGGCGGGCAGCCAGCGCGCCGGTATCAGGCAGCCGACGGACACTGCGATCGTACCGCTGCCGAGCAGCACCCATTCCCAACCCATGTTCCATCCTGAAGTAAGCCAACTGCCGCTGAACACGGGCGATGTCGGAGCCATGCATTACCGGCAATCCCGTCGGCAAACGCCCGGGATGTTCAAAGGCCGAACCACTGCCAGCTGAGCTGGAGCAGGCGGCTATTATATTGAAAAATCGAGATATTTTCGTTGTTGCGCACTTGCCGCAGCTCCAGCTGAAGCTCCTGCTGCGGGGCCGGTGACCATGCCAGGCCGGCGTTGACCAGGCGCGTGTTCTGGCGCCGCATCTGCTCGATCACCTTCGGCGAATACACCGCATCGCTACGCCAGCTTTGCAGCGCCCACCCGAGTTCGCCGCGCAGGCCGGGCGCGATGCGGTATTGCGCCTGCATGCTGGCATAGACGCCGCTGCGGTCGCCGCCCGGCCTGCGTGCCGCGCCGCGGTCGTGCAGCAGGCCCAGGCTGAACTGGCTGCTCAGCCGGCCGTGTTGCCCGACCAGCATCGCGTTCAGTTCGGCATTGTGCGCATCGAAGTTCGACAGCGTCGGATAGTCCACCCGCGCCAGCCCGGCGAACAGGTGCAGCTGCATGCCTTCCGGCAGCTGCCACGGCGGCGTCGCGCGGCTCTGCAGCTGCAACTGGCGCTGGTAGAGATGGCCGCCCAGCGACAGGAAATCCGCCGCCAGCATCGTGCGGATGTTCCATTCGCCGAGTTTCCACGGCCGCTCCAGGCCGAAGCGGGCCGAACCGGTGTCGTACCTGGAGAGCGTGTCGTTGGCGCGCAGGCGCAGCTGGGCGAAGGCGGACAGGTTCGCCGTCTCCAGCTCGCGCAGGTACTCGCCGCCGGCCAGGGTGTAGCGGTCGCTCTGCGGACGGAATTCCGGCATCAGCTCGAGATCGATGCGCGTGCTGCCGCTGCCGATGCTGAAGAAGGGATTGGTCGCGCCCTGGTTGACGTTGCTGTCGTAGCCGCGGCTGATGCGCAGGCTGAACTGCTGGCGGATCTCCGGCCCCGTGCAGCCGCGCGCGCGCGCATTGGCGATGATCTCGGCGATGCCCGGCGGCGGCGAGAAGCGTTCCTCGATCGCGCGGAACAGGCGTTCGGCGTCTTCCTTCATGCCGCGTTCGCATTGCAGCAGGGCCAGGTCCAGCCAGGCGCCGGCATGCTGGGGCGCTTCCTCGATCAGCCTGGACAACGCATCGGACGCCTCGCCCGAGCGGCCCTCCGACATCGAATGCAGCGCATCCATGTAGCGCTGTTCGCTCGGGTCGCGCGCCGTTGGTTGCGCCTGCTGGGCCGTCGCCGGCGCAAGCGCGCACGCGGCCAGCAGTGCGGCCGCCATGACCGCACGCAGGATCGGGGCAGCGAGCGTCACCCTCATGCGTCCTTCTCCGGCGTGTAGACGGTCACCGGCTTTTCCTTGCCGCGCAGCGTGCGTTCGCCGAGCAGGCGGAACCGGTGGCGCCGCGCGCGGTCGACCGTGCCCTGGCCGACGATGATGTCGTGAGGGAACTCGCGCGCCATCTGCTCCAGGCGCGCGGCCACGTTCACGCTGTCGCCGACGGCCGTGAAGATGCTGCGCGATGCGGTGCCGAAGTCGCCCGCCATGGCCACGCCGCTTTCGACGCCGATGCGCACGCGCAGCGGCTGCAGGCCCTGGCGGATGCGCTGTTCGCTGAACTGGCGCACCGCGTCGACGATCGCCTCGGCCGCTTCCAGGGCCAGGTCGGCATGGTCTTCGACCGGCAGCGGCGCGCCCCAGAACGCGACCAGGCCGTCGCCGGTGAACTTGTCGAGCGTCCCCTGCTTGTCGAGCACGGGCCGGGTCAGACAGGCAAGAAAGTCGCGCGTCAGCTGGGCGGCCTCTTCCATCGACAGCGCCTCGACCTGGGTGGTGTAGCCCTGCATGTCGGCGATCAGCGTGGTGACCTCGAGACGGCGCGGCGTCAGCGGATCCTTCAGGCCCAGACGCAGCAGCTCGTCCACCACTGCGCGCGCGACATACTGGCGCAGCGTGCCGAGCAACTGGCGCGAGCGGCGCTGGGCGATTTGCCAGTCGAACGGCACCGCGACGGTCAGCAGGAACAGGATTGCCGCCAGCGGACCGGTGGTCGAGAAGTCAGGGTCGTGCGGCATCACCACCCAGGCGACCGCGAGCCAGGCGAAGGAGGCCGTCAGCAGCAGCGCCACGTTGGCCGCGGCCGACAGGCGCGGCAGGGTGCGGGTCGCCGCCAGCGCCACGGCCAGCGTGAACAGCAGGGCGACGATGCCGCCGGGCCAACGCGCCGGGAACTTGCCTTCCTGTTCGTCGAGCAGCGCAGCCAGCATCGCCACGTGCACCTGCACGCCGGAAGTCGGCGATGCCAGCGGCGTGGCGACACGGTCGTTCAGGCTCAGCGCAGACGAGCCGATCAGCACCAGGCGCCCGGCCAGCAGCTCTTTCGGAGCCTGATGTCCGAGTACCTCCGCCGCGGTCACCGACGCGAAGGCATCGACGTGATGCAGGTAGGGCACCCGCGCGATGCCGGCCTGCGCCAGCGTCGATGCGGCGCCGGCCGACTTCTGCGCGCAGCAGTCGAACAGCACCAGCGACAGCGTGGGATAGCGGCGCCCCTCGAACACGGTCTGCACTGGCAGCCGGCGCACGGTGCCGTCGGCGTCGGTGATCAATCCGAAATTGCCGACGTGACGCGCCTGCGACAGCCCCGCATGATTGGCGATGAAGCCGCTGGCCTGCGGCAGGTCGGGTCGCAGGCCGCCTTCCAGCCCAGGGCTGATCGTGCCGCTGCGCAGCGGTGCGCCGCGCGGCACATAGTCGAGCGCCTGCCCGAGCACCACCGGACCATGCTGCGCCAGCATCGCCAGGCGCTGGTCGCCGTCGGCATCGGCCCGCTCGGGGAACACCAGGTCGAGCGCGACGCCGCGGGCGCCGTAATGGGCGATGAGGGTTTCGACGAGATCGGCGATGCGGGCGCGCGGCCACGGCCAGCGGCCGATGTCCTTGATGCTGTCCTCGTCGATGTCGACGATGGCGATGCGCTGGTCCGGTGCCGCCGATGCCTGCGCCCGCAGGTAGCGGTCGCGCAGCCACTCGTTGCCGAGATCCGGCGCCAGGCCTGTGGGCGCCCACTCCAGCCATGCCGTCAGCGCGACGGCAAACATGGCGATGCAGAACCGCATGGCTGAAGCGGACAGGTGAATCATGCGGTCTGGACGTCGTGTGTCGTATGTGCGGGCAGGGCGCGCGCTTTGATGTTCGGATTCCGACCCGGATGGGAAATAACCGGCAAGTATATCGCCTCGATTATCGCCGGACTATCCTGTTCGGCCACTTCCGGGCGGCCAAAGCGCGACACTTTACGAGTTTTCCGTGTGTAGAGTTGCAATCTTTTTGCCGTTGATTGTATTGATTGCAGGAATTCGCATTTGATTAATATAAAATGTGATGATCGTCACAGAATTTGTGGTGCAAAGGAGCAAAATTGCCCGCAAGGAGAAGTCTATGTTGCGCCAACTCACATCCGTTCTGACATTGTCGCTTGTCGCCGCCTACGCACAAGCGGGTGAGGCTGGCCGCATCATTTTCACCAGCGGCAAGGTTCAGGTCGCCAACCGCACCGTCGCCGTGGGCGACATCGTCCGTGAGGGCGACGAGCTCGTCACCGGCGCCGACGGCTATGTCTACCTGAAGACGATCGACAACGGCTTCCTCATCCTTCGTCCATCCAGCCGCGCGCGTGTCGTAGCCTATTCGGTCGACACCGCCAATCCCTCGAACACGGTCGTCAAGCTCGAGCTGCTCAACGGCGTCGCCCGCGCCATCTCCGGCGATGCCGTCAAGAAGGCGCGCCACAACTTCCGCTTCAATACGCCGGTCGCCGCCATCGGCGTGCGCGGCACCGATTTCACCGTCTATACCGACCAGGTCGTCTCGCGCGTTGCCGTGGTTTCCGGCGGCGTGGTGGTGAGCGGTTTCGGCGGCGCCTGCAATCCGGAAGGCGGCGGCCCCTGCGAAGGCGGCACCAGCCGCGAGCTGTTCGCCAACCAGGCTGGCCAGCTGCTGCAGATCCAGCGCGGCCAGGCAGTGCCGCAACTGCTGCGCGCCAACGGCCAGTCGCCCGACGTGGTCGCGCCGCCGCGCAGCGACGAGCCGGCCGCCAAGTCGGCCTCGGCATCGAACAAGGATCCGCAACCGGTTGCGCCGGCCGACGTCAGCCTGGCGCCGCAGCGCGCGACCCAGGTGCTGGCCGGCGTGACCGTGCCGACTCCTGCGCCGACGCCCGTGCCGACCCCGACGCCGACGCCCGTGCCAACTCCTGCGCCGACACCCGCACCCACTCCGACGCCGGCACCCACGCCCACCCCGACGCCCAAGGCGCCGGAGATCCTCTGGGGCCGCTATGAAGTCGTGGCCGGCCTGCCGCCCGATACCGAGGCGATGGCCAAGGTGGTCGGCGCCGATTACGAGTCGCCGGAATTCCGTGGCCCGTTCTTCATCTCGCGGATCAAGAAAACCGAATTCGTCATGCCGCAGGAAGGCAAGGTGTCCTTCGGCCTGACCGGCAGCGAAGCCTACGTGATGGAGCGCGGCGGCAGCGCCCATGCGGCCGCTGTCGAGAATGCGCGCCTGGATGTCGATTTCGGCGCATCCAGCTTCGCAACCAGCCTCGACGTGGTGTCCACTGCGCAGAATGTGCGCGTCAATGTGTACGCCAAGGGCGATGTCACCTCCAACGGCGGCCTAGTAGGCAGCCTGATCGGCTCGAATGCCAACGTGCGCGGCTATGTGGGGGGCGCGGGCGGCACCGAGGCGGGCTATATTTTCACCACCACCAACAACGTCGGCTGGGGCGCTTTCGGCGCAACGCGCTGGTCGCGCTGATACCTGTCACTCGCGCAACTTTCATCGCGCACGGCGCCGGTGCCGTGCGCGCAGTGCGAGCCGTGAGACGGGCCGGACGCCCGCTGCGAACAAGCCCTCCGTGCGGCCGAAAACGTAACGCACTGTATACATATAGAGCGCGGCATTCCGTTGCCCCGCTCGCAGGGTAAGTGGCCCTGACCCGGTGGCCGCCTGAACGGCCAACCAGCTAGGCGGCTATCATTGTTGTGTTTTTTATACAATGGCATGCCGTTCGGCGTTTAAGTCGAAAGTTCCCTTGCAGGCTGCCAAAAAATCAAGTAATCCATTGATTTTTCATAAATTTCCTTGAAAACGGTAGTGCCTACTACCCGGGCAGTCCGCAAGCCCGCAATGACATGCGGAGCGCAATCCCCTTCCTAAAAACAACAATATTTCCGGCGATGTGATGGCTGTCACATCATTCGAATGGACGTGTGGCAATATACTCCCAGTTCTGCAAAATAGGACTCAGTGTAAATAGCGCTGTTTCCATTGAGCCGCAGACTAACCTGGTTTAAACCACCTTAAAAAGGAACCCAAACATGGCAGCAGCAGACTACACTTCCGTAGTGCAGCAGATCTACGTGGCGTACTTCGGTCGCCCGGCAGACGCTATCGGCCTGAAGAACTTCTCGGAAGCCCTGGACGCCATCCGCGTCAACGGCGCAACCCTGAAGTCGCTGGCCGTCAACGGCAAGGAACTCATCACCGTCATCACCGAGCAGTACAGCAAGGTCGCTGCACTGAAGTCGATGATCGACGCCTTCGGCACCAGCACCGAATCGCAGACCCTGTACGCCGGCTCCAGCACGGCTGTTTTCGTCAACGCGATCTACAAGAACGTCTTCAACCGTGACGCCGACGCAGAAGGCCTGCTGTTCTGGGGTTCCGCCATCGACTCGGGTGCGCTGACCCGTGGCGCAGCTGCTCTGAACATCATGCAGGGCGCGCTGACCAACACGTCGACCCAGGGCCAGGCTGACGCCGCCCTGATCGCCAAGAAGATCGCTGTTGCAACCTCGTTCACCGCAGCCCTCGACACCAACGGCGAGATCCTCGCCTACTCGGGTGACGCCGCTGCCGCCGCTGCACGCAACATGCTCGGCACCGTAACCAAGGACACCAACACCACGACCTTCCAGGCGACCGTCAACTCGACGATCGACAACCTGGTGCTGGTCAACCAGACCTTCGTGCTGGCTCCGTCCGCATCGTCGGTCAACGAAGGCGCTTCGGCTACCTTCAACCTGACCACGACCGGCGTGGCTGACGGCACCGTTGTTGCCTACACCCTGTCGGGCGTTGACGCTGCTGACCTGGTCTCCGGCTCCCTGACCGGCCAGGCAACCGTCACCGGCGGCAAGGCCACCATCACCGTCGCCCTGAAGGCTGACGCTACGACCGAAGGCGCCGAGACCCTGGGCATCGCCCTGAACAACGGCAAGGCAACCGCCAGCATCGCCGTCAACGACACCTCGCTGACCCCGACTGTTTCCGTCGCCGCTGCTGCCGCTTCCGTCAACGAAGGCTCGACCGCCACGTTCAACGTGACGACCGACGCTGCCGACGGCACCGTCCTGTCGTACACCCTGTCGGGTGTTTCCGCTTCCGACGTCACCGGCGGCCTGACCGGCCAAGTGACCGTCTCCGGCGGCAAGGCCACGATCTCCGTCCCGCTGGTTGCTGACGCCACCACCGAAGGCGCCGAGACCCTGACCGTGACCGTTGGCGGTGCTACCGCTTCGGCAACCGTTGGCGACACCAGCATCACCCCGGTTCTGGGCACCGACACGCTGATGAACACCCCGGGCTCGAACGTCGTTCGCTTTGCCCCGTCCTCGCTGCTGGTTAACGACTTCGGCTCGAACGGTGCAGTCCTGACCGGCACCCCGTCGGTCGTTGCTGGCTCCGCAGTGAACGGCAACATCCTGGTTGACAGCGTTTCCGGCGACTGGATCTTCGTCCCGACCACCGGTGCACGTTCTGGCTCGTTCCAGTACACCGTGAACGGCGTCTCCGGCGTGACCGGCACTGCCAACCTGACCTTCAATGCCGCTCCGTCCGTGACGGCTGCAGCCGTGACGACCAACGAAGACACCGCAGTGACCGGCACGGTTGCCGCGACTGACTCCGACGGCGACACGCTGACCTACACCTTCAGCAACGGCTCCAAGGGCTCCGTGACGCCTGGCACGGGTGGCGCGTTCACCTACACCCCGAACCTCGACGCCAACGGCTCCGATACGATCACCGTGACCGTATCCGACGGCTTCACCACCGTGACCAAGGAAATCGCGGTCACCATCACCGCAGTGGACGATGCCCCGAAGCTGGTTACCCCGGCACCGGCAACCATCAGCGCCAACTCGGGCACGACCGTGACTGTCGACCTGAGCAAGTACGCAACCGACGTTGACACCGCTGCTGGCGCGCTGGTCTATACCCTGACCGGCGGCACTACTGCCAAGGGCGGCACCGTGACCGTTTCCGGTAGCACCGCGACGATCGTCTACGCACAAGGCGGCGGCGAAGCAGCCACCGGCGCAGACAGCTTCGGTTTCACCGTCAGCGACGGCACGAACCCGGCAGTCTCCGCAACCGTCAACCTGAACGTCAAGAACACCGCTCCGGTGGCGACCGACATCGCTCTGTCCGCCAAGACCGGTGTGACCCAGACCATCGATCTGACCGGCAAGGTCACCGATGCAGAGGGCAACACCCTGACCCCGACGGTCGTGGTGGGCTCCCTGAGCTCCGGCGGTTCGGCTGAAGTCGTCAATGGCAAGATCGTCTACACCTCGACCATCGGCTTCACCGGCACCGAGACCCTGAGCTACTACGTGACCGACGGCTTCGGTGGCACCTCCAACACCGGCACCATCACCTTCACCGTGTCCTCCAACACCGGCGGCACCTCGGGCAACGACCTGCTGTACGGTTCGAAGTCCGCCGAGGCGATCGACGGCCTGGCTGGCATGGACACCATCAACGGCGGCGGCGGCCTTGACACCATCACTGGTGGCGACGGCAACGACACCGTGACGTTCAGCGACGGCGCTTCCCAGATCCTGGGTGGTAACGACCTGGATACCCTGGTGGTTGGATCCGATGCAGTCGCATCGACCTTCAACTTCAACGCTGCCAACGCTGCCCAGCAGAACCTGGACGGCAACAGCAAGAACAGCCTGAACCAGACCGTTGTCCTGCGTGGCTTCGAGAACCTCGATGCATCGAAGGCTTCGAACGCCATCACCTTTACCTCGGGTGCCAACACCACGTCGATCACGACCGGTGCAGCCAACGACAACATCACCGTGACCGAATCGACCGGCACCGTGACCGTGGTTTCCGGCGTCGGCAACGACACCGTGAACGGCGGCGCAATGACCGGCAAGATGTCGGTTGACGGCGGTGCCGGCAACGACTCGATCACCGGTTCGGCTCAGAACGACACGCTGCTCGGCGGCGAAGGCAACGACACGATCACGTCGAACGCCGGTGTCGACAGCATCAATGGCGGTGCAGGTGCTGACCGCATCGTTGTTGCTGGCAACCTGACTTCGGCCGATACGATCGACGGCGGCGACGGCAGCGACACGCTGTCGGCAAGCGGCGCAATCGCTGACGCAGCGTTCACCAACATCGTCAACGTCGAAATCCTGTCGGCAGAAGCTACCAACACGACGAACGCCTCCCTGGGCGCCAAGGCAATGGCAGCTGGCCTGACCACCGTGACGTTCAACGACGACGCGACCGGTACCGACACGCTGACCGTGGGCTCCGGCTTCACCAAGGCGCTGACCGTCAACCTCGACGCTGACTCGACCAAGGCCAACTCGGTTTCGGCTTCGGCCTACACCGGCGCGCTGACCGTCAACGCTGCACTGTCGTCGGTTGACTCCCAGGCGCACACCATCACCGGTGGCACCGGCAGCGACACGCTGGCAATCAGCATCGACGCGACGAAGACGGCCAACGTCACCAAGGTGACCAACGTTGAAACCATCAAGTTCACCGATGGCGACACGACGGCTGCCCACACCGCGACGATCACGCTGAACGACGACATGGCGACGTACACCAGCTCCAGCAACTACCAGACCCTGACGGTAGACGCTGCGGCCCTGGTGGATGACATCCTGACGGTGGACGCTTCCGCAGAAGCCGACGCCAAGGTGGTGATCACCGGTGGCGAAGCTGCAGACGTCATCACGATCTCCAAGTCGGCCAACTTCGGCGACAGCATCACGGGCGGCAAGGGCAACGACAACATCAAGTTCACCAACGCCAACCTGACTTCGGCAGACACGATCTCCGGCGGCGACGGCACGGACTCGCTGACTCTGCTGAACGAAGCCGCTGTTGCTGACGCGCAGTTCACTTCTGTGACCGGCGTTGAAGTGCTGACCTCCGACACCGGTGTCGAGCTGAAAGCGTCCCTGGGCGCCAAGGCTGCTGCTGCTGGCATCACGACCGTGACGTTCAACAACGACACTGATGCCAACGACACGCTGACCGTGGGTTCGGGCTTCACCAGCGCTCTGACGGTGAACCTGGATGCTACCGACACCAACGCCAACACGGTGTCCGCTTCGGCCTACACCGGCGCCCTGACCGTCAAGGTCAAGGCATCGGCTGCAGATGACTCGTCCCACACCATCACTGGTGGTACGGGCAGCGACACTCTGCAGGTCAGCGTTGATGCAACCAAGACCGTCCTGGTGAGCGATGTGACCAACGTCGAAACCTTCAGCTTCATCGATGGCGACACGACGACTGCTCACACCGTGACCGTGGCTCTGGCCAACGGCAACGCGACCTTCACCAGCACCAGCGACTACCAGACCATCACGGTGGACGCTTCGGCACTGGTGGCTGATATCCTGACCGTGGACGCTTCGAGCGAAAATAACGCCAAGGTGGTGATCAAGGGTGGTGAAGCTGCAGACGTGATCACGGTTTCCGCGTCGGCCAACTTCGGCGACAGCATCACGGGCGGCAAGGGCAACGACAACATCAAGTTCACCAACGCCAACCTGACTTCGGCAGACACGATCTCCGGCGGCGACGGCACGGACTCGCTGACTCTGCTGAACGAAGCCGCTGTTGCTGACGCGCAGTTCACTTCTGTGACCGGCGTTGAAGTGCTGACCTCCGACACCAACATCGAGCTGAAAGCGTCCCTGGGCGCCAAGGCTGCTGCTGCTGGCATCACGACCGTGACGTTCAACAACGACAACGATGCCAACGACACGCTGACCGTGGGTTCGGGCTTCACCAGCGCCCTGACGGTGAACCTGGATGCTACCGACACCAACGCCAACACGGTGTCCGCTTCGGCCTACACCGGCGCCCTGACCGTCAAGGTCAAGGCAACGGCTGCAGATGACTCGTCCCACACCATCACTGGTGGTACGGGCAGCGACACTCTGCAGGTCAGCGTTGATGCAACCAAGACCGTCCTGGTGACCGATGTGACCAACGTCGAAACCTTCAGCTTCATCGATGGCGACACGACGACTGCTCACACCGTGACCGTGGCTCTGGTCGACGGCAATGCGACCTTCACCAGCACCAGCGACTTCCAGACCATCACGGTGGACGGCTCGACCCTGGTGGACGACATCCTGACGGTCAATGCGAACGCTGAGGCGAACGCCAAGGTCGTGATCAAGGGTGGCGAAGCTGCAGACGTCATCTCGATCTCCAAGTCGGCCAACTTCGGTGACAGCATTACTGCTGGCAAGGGCAACGACACCATCAACGTGGTGACGACTGCCGACCTGACCTCGAAGGACACGATCGACGGCGGCGCAGGCACCGATACCATCAGCTTCAACCAGGCTGCCGGTAACGCAGTGACCGACGCGATGTTCACCAGCCTGACCAGCATCGAGAAAGTGTCCCTGGGCACCGACACGACCGGTCAGTCCGTCACCCTGGGCACGAAGGCAGTCGCTGCCGGCGTGAACCACGTCACCGCTGCTGCTGTGACGACGGCGACGAAGACCGTGACGATCGACCTGAGCGGCATGGTCGGCGCGACTGGCGTGTCGATCACCGGCGGTTCCGGCGGTGACATCATCCTGGGTAGCACCGGCAATGACACGATCAGCGGCGGCGCAGCCAACGCGAACGACGTCATCACCGGCGGCGCAGGTGCCGACAAGATCACCCTGGACAGCGGTGGTACCGGCATGACCGTGATCAAGCTGAACCTGAACGCTGACGTGGCTTCCGGCACGACGCTGGCGAATGCCGACCAGTGGACCGGCTTCACGACGACCAAGTCGAAGCTGGACCTGAGCGGTACGACCCTGATGTCGACGGGTGGTACGATCCTGGCGCTGACCAATGGTGCGGTCACGTCGTCCGACAACACCGCTGCGGCTACGACGAACGACACCTACTCGGCTGATACGCTGACTTCGGCTGCCGGTCGCTTCCTGAGCACCGGTACCGTCGGCGATCTGGCGAACCTGGGCGCACTGTCGAACCAGGGCGTGCTGATCTTCAAGCTGACCACCGACATCGTCACCGGTACGACGTCCGGCGTCGCCAACACCCTGCTGAACCAGGCTGGTGTGGATGAAGCCGTGTCGTACATCACGGCGAACATCGGTACGGCCACGGTGGCGAACACCAACGTGTTCTTCATCGTCCAGGACGGCACGAACTCGGCAATCTTCCAGTACCAGGAAGGTGCGCTTGATCAAGGCATCCAGGCAAGCGAACTGACCCTGATGGGTGTGTTCGTCGGCATCAACAACGTTGCCTCCGGCGACATCATCTAATCCGGTGGCCGGGAAACCGGCGATGGCAGGCGCGGCAGTATCGCGCCTGCCCGGATGAGTTGCGGCAGACGTTTGCCGTAACGAAGGTATTGCAACCCTGTCTTCGCTAGAAGACAGGGTTTTTTTCTTTATGCGACAAGCGGTTTCCGTGCGTCATTCAAAGGCGTATCATGTCGCGTCGAGCCGACGATGGTCGGCGGATTGCATTGGATCTGATGGAGATTGCATGAGTGAATGGGCTGATGGCTACGTGGTCGATATTCCGTATTCCACGGGCTTTTACAGGGAACTGACGCCGACCTGGCTGAACTTCACTGCACTGGTGTCGGGTGTTGGGGCGCCCTCACGCAAAGCCTTTTCCTATGCCGAACTGGGCTGCGGCCTGGGTCACGGCACTGCGTTGATGGCGGCGACGCATCCGCACGGGGACTTCTGGGGATTCGACTTCAATCCGCAGCAGATCGGCATCGCAACGCGACTCTCCACTGCGGCCGGTCTCACCAACGTGCATTTCCGAGAGAAGAGCTTCGAAGAGCTCGCCACCGAGGAATCCCGCGATATCCCTGCGTTCGACTACATCGTGATGCACGGAATCTGGACTTGGGTGTCAGAAGTCAATCGCAAGTTTGCCCTCGCTTTCATTGCGAAGTACCTCAAGCCGAACGGCATCGTCTATGTCTCGTACAACTGTAACGTCGGGTGGATGGCCATGGCGCCGCTGCAGCAGTTCATGCGCGCCTATGCATCGACGCTTCCGGGCAATTCGGCCGATCGTGCCAAAGCTGCCTTCGGTTTCGCCCAAGGACTTTCCCAGGGCGGCGCCATGTATTTCAAGGCCAACACGCAGATCGACCGCAGGCTCGAGCTAGCCCTGGCACATGATGCCCATTACCTTGCCCATGAATACATGAACGGCAATTGGTATCTCCCCAGCCATCTGGAGGTGAGGCAGGATTTCGAGGCCGTCAAGTGCGACTACGTCGGATCGGCAACGCCGCTCGACAACTTCGATGCCATCATGCTGCCCACCGGCGTGCGCGATCATCTCAAGCGCATCGCGCGCCCGGAACTTCGTGAAGCGGCGCGCGATCTCGCCACCAACAACGGCTTCAGGCGCGACCTGTACATGCGCGGCACGTACCGCCTGACGCCGCAAGAACTGCAGAAGGCGTGGGCACGGGTACGTCTTCTGCCGGTCAAGCAACCGTCCGACGGTAAGATCAGCGTCAAGACCTCGGTCGGCGAGGTCTCCTTCCAGGAAGACCTTTACTCTCCGCTACTCGACGCGCTGTTCTCGCGCGGAAGCCTCGGCTTTGACGAGGCGATCTCGCTCGGAGGAAAGCGCCGCGCAGCCACCGAGGTTCAGCAGGTTTTCGGGATCCTGCTGCAGTCCGGTATCGCCCATCCCGAAGCGGATGCGCCGGCCGACGAGCCGGCCCGTCGTTTCAACCGTGCACTGTATTCCCAGTTGCTGGACGGGCACGACCTGAATTTCATGGCGATGCCACGGCACGGCTCGGGCATCGGCATGACCTTCATCGATGCTGCATTGCTCGAAGCGATGCGCCTGCATCCCGACGCCAGCCCCAAGCAGCTCGCGGCCGAAGTGTGGAACCAGTACAAGCTCGCTTCTCGCCGTCCCGCGAAAGGAGGCAAGCCGCTGACGGATGCAGCGTCGGCATTGGAAGTGCTGGAGGCCGAACTGAACCAGGCGCACGTGTCTGCGCGCCGGGCGGACTTCATCCGGCAAGGTCTGCTGGACTGATCCTTTTAGGGCGATGGCAATTATGGATATCGCGATTTCCTATTCGCCGGCGGGCGAGGCGACACACGCATCAGGTGGCAATCCGGAATTGTTGCTTTCCCCCGTATGGTGGAAGCAACTGGCACCCTCGCTGAGCGTCAGCGGATCGCCGTACAAGGCGCTCGCGCCGCTCCGGCTGGACGAGGGGGCCGAGGTGGCTATCCGCCAGCTCATCGTCAGAGAGGGCTATATCCAGGGATCGGTCGGCCGATGGAAGCTGCCGATCGCCGAGATGGTGCAAGTCATCGAACGGCTGAAGGCCGCCGGCCTGATGCCCGTGTTCGCCTTTGCCTATGAAGAGTTCTGGTTGCTAGCCCGGCAGCTCGGCGCGGTGGTCGGAACCTTGCTCGACGGGCAATACTATTTGCTGCCGGATTTCTGGATATGGCATGTCGACCCGCGCAAGGATGAAAGCGGGTGGAAGCCGCATCGCGACAAGGGGCGCGTTGCCTTGTTCGAAGACGGGCGCCCGAAAGCCGTGACCCTATGGGTGCCGCTGACCAGCGCAACCACGCTCAACGGATGCATGTATGTGGTACCGGCAGACCGCGACCCGACCTATGGCAAGGAGAACGAAAAGGAGCGCCTGTTCGAATACCAGGACATCCGGGCATTGCCGGCCGAGCCCGGAGATTTCTTCGTCTGGAACCAGGCCGTGATGCACTGGGGTTCCCATGCGAGCCCGCGCGGCGCCACGGCGCGCGTCAGTGTCGCCTTCGAATTCCAGAAGGCCGATGTCCCGCCGATGAACACGCCGCTCATTACGCCAGGAGGCGCCCCTGCGTTCCACCACCGCCTCAACTTGATCGGCAAGCAAGTGCTGCAGTACGCACACATGTACCCGTTGTCGCCGCAAGTGCGCGACATCGCGACGGCGATGGCCCGGTTCACGCCGCGGGAAGCATCCTGATGACGGAAGCGGCCCGCGCGGTTCTGGCGCAGGCAGCCACGCTGAAGGCTGAAGGAAAGCTCGCCGATGCCGAAGCGTGCCTGCGGCACCTGATCGGGCAACAGCCAGGCATCGCCGAGGCGCACCTCAATCTCGGGACAGTCCTGCTGCAGCGTGGCGATCATGAGGAAGCAGGGGCGAATTTCCGTACTGCGCTCGGCCTGCGTCCGGGGTGGGCGCTTGCCTTGTGCAATCTCGGTGTTGCGCTCATGGCAGGGCAGAAGCCGCGCGATGCGGTGCCTGTGCTGCAGCAGGCGGTCGCCGCCGATCCCGAGCTTGTGGAAGCACACTGCGCTCTGGGCGACGCCTGCCGGGCATCCAGTCTCATCGCGGAAGCGATCTTGTCCTATCGGCGGGCATGCGCGTTGCGTCCGGGCGCGTTGCCGCTCATTCGACGTCTTGCTCAGGCACTGTACGCGAGTGGCGACCTGGCAGAGGCGGTCGACGTGCTGTCGCGCGCCAGACAAATCCATCCGGGCGATACAGATCTTGCCATGCTGCAGGCAACTGCGCTGCTGCGTCAGGCAAGACCCGCCGAAGCCGCAACGCTGCTTCAGGAGATCACGGCTCGCCAGCCGCACAATGCGGCTGCCCATGCAAACCTGGGTGTTGCCATGTACGCATCGGGCCAGATGTCGCTGGCGATCGACGTGCTTCGAAGGGCAATTTCGCTCGATCCCGCGCAACTTTCGGCCTGGATCAACCTCGGCAACATCCAACGGGAGAGAGGCGCGCTGTCCGACGCGGAAGCAAGCATGAGAAAGGCGCTGGAAATCGACCCGCGCTCGCTTGCCGCATTGAACAATCTCGCGCTGATCCTCAAGGACGCCGGCAGGCTAGTCGATTCGGAGCCCGCCTTGCGGCATGCAATTGAACTCGATGGTAGGTTCGCGGATGCCTGGGCCAATCTCGCCACGGTGCTCGAATCGCAGGGCCGCACCAAAGAAGCAATGATCGCCCATCGCAAAACCATGTCACTTCGGCCGGACAACACGAGTCACCATAGCGCACTACTGTTCGGCATGCATTACGACGATGCATGTACCCGACATGACCGTCTCGAGGAAGCCCGGCGCTACGGTAGTCGGTTCGGTATGGGCAGCAGTGCGAAGTCGCTGATCGACGATCTGCCTCCGGCCGGAGAGGCGCTGCGGATCGGTGTTGTATCGGGCGACCTGTGGCGACATCCTGTTGCCTACTTCCTGTCCGGTTTACTCGACAGCGTCGATCCGAGGCGCGTCAGCATGCATGCCTATTCGACGTCCACGCGCACGGATGACATGACCGAGCGGTTGCGGTCGCGCTTCCGGCAATGGCGCTCTCTCGTCGGATTGGACGACCCACAGGCGGCTGCAACGATCAGAGCAGACGGTATCCATATCCTCATCGATTTGTCAGGCCACACCGCTGGCAATCGGCTGCCGATGTTCGCGCAACGTCCCGCACCAGTCCAGGCGACCTGGCTCGGGTACTTCGCGACCACCGGACATCCGGACATCGATTACATCATCACCGATCCGATCAGCACGCCAGAAGGTGCGGAGGGCGAGTTCACCGAGCGCTGCTGGCTGATGCCGGATACCCGCCTGTGCTTCACGCCGCCCCACGACGCTCCCGACGTTGCACCGTTACCGATGCGATCCAGGGGAGCAATCACGTTCGGCTGTTACCAGAACCTGAGCAAGCTATCAGGGCGCGTACTTGATGCATGGCGGGACATCCTGGCAGCTTTGCCGTCAGCGACCATCCACCTGCAATGCAAGCAGCTAGCCGATCCCGCCATGGTCGACCTGTTCGCCAGTCGCCTGGCCGTACACGGCATCGCGCCGGCCCGCATCCGCATGCGCGGCCCGGTTCCGCGCAGCCAGTATCTGCATGCTTATGCCGACGTCGACGTGATGCTCGACACGTTCCCCTATCCCGGAGGCACGACGACCTGCGAGGCTCTCTGGATGGGCGTTCCGACGCTGACGCTCGAGGGCGACAGCATGCTTGGCCGGCAAGGCAGCAGCCTGCTGGCGGCGGCCGGCTTGCACGACTGGATCGCGCGGTCGCACGACGAGTATGTCGCGCGCGCGATCGCCCTTGCGGATGCCTGCGGTCGGTTAGAGGAATTGCGGGCCGGCCTGCGTGAACGGGTGCGCACGTCTCCGCTCTGCGATGCGGCACGCTTCGCGCGCGCGTTCGAAGCGGCCATGGAAGGCATATGGACCGACTGGTGGAATCGCAGGCAGGATTCGGCGCGACAGGAGTGACATGAGCAGGCACGATACCGCCATCGACCCGAGGTTCGCCTCGGCCATGCAGCGGCTCCGGGACGGGCGCCCGGGCGATGCGGAGGCATTGCTTGCCGCCGCGACGGCGGAACATCCGCAGTCGGCCGACACATGGCACATGCTGGGCATCTGCCGGTATCGCCAGGGCAAGTATGCGCTGGCGATCGAGGCGATCGGCCGCGCGAGGGAACTCGATCCGCGGCAAGCGGCATATCACAACAATATCGGGCTGGTGTATCGCGCGACCGGGGACATCGCGGCGGCGATCGAGGCGTATCGCCAGGCCCTTCGCTGCCAGCCTGACGACCCAGACGCTCTCAACAATCTGGGCAATGTCCTGCGGCAGGAAGGGCGCCTCGCCGAAGCGATCTCCTGTCTGCGCAAGGCAGTGGCGGCGCGGCCCGGGGCCGCTGCGTTCTGCTTCAATCTCGGCGCAGCCCTGTCGGATGCCGACCAGTACACGGAAGCTGAGGCCTGCTATCTGCAGGGATTGCAGATAGAGCCCGGCAATGCGTCCGCGCACAATGATCTCGGCAAGGTCTATCGACTGGCTGGCGCGCTGGGCAAGGCGCGGCAATGCTTCGAGAAGGCCATCGAACTCGATCCTGGCTTCGCGCGGGCATACAGCAACCTGGCAGGCATCCTCAAGTTGCACGGCGATCCGGTCGGTGCCGTGGCCGCCTACCGCAAGGCGCTCGATTGCGATCCGCACTATGCCTCCGCGTTCAGCAACATGCTGTTCGCCATGCAGTACAGCGATCGCCATGACACGCGGGAACTGTTCGCCACCCATCTGGAATTCGCGCGACGCTTCGAGCAACCCCTGAAGTCCCGATGGGAGCCGCATGGCAATGACGCCGATCCCCACCGGCGCTTGCGCGTCGGTTATGTCTCGGCCGACTTCAATCAGCATGCGGTCGCGCATTTCCTGCTGCCGACGATCGAGCGGCATGACAAGGCCGGGTTCGAGATCTATTGCTACTACAACGGTACGCGGAAGGATGCCTTCACCGAACGGTTCCAGGCAGCCGCGGATGCCTGGATCCCGTGCGGCACGCTCGACGACGACACTCTCGCCGCCAGGATCCGGGCGGACCGGATCGACATCCTGGTGGATATGTCCGGACACACGGCAGGCAACAGGCTGTTGGTCTTCGCCAGGAAGCCTGCCCCGCTCCAGGTCACCTGGCTCGGCTATTTCGGCACTTCCGGCCTCGAGGCGATGGACTTCCGGCTGACCGACGAGGACATGGATCCCCCGGGGAAGGCTGAAGCGATCCACTCCGAACGCCTGATCAGGTTGCCGCATTTTTCGCCCTTCCAGCCGGTCGCGGGCAGTCCGGACGTCAATGGATTGCCGGCCCTGGAATCCGGGAAGTTGACGCTCGCATCGCTCAACAACCTGGCGAAGCTGAGCAAAAGGACCATTGCGTTGTGGGCCCGGATTCTCGCGCGCCTGCCGGACGCCACGCTCATGCTGTGCAACCTGGGCGATGAGGAAACGCGCCGCATCGTGCTCGACATGTTCGCTGCCGAAGGGGTCGAGCCGTCACGGCTCGACCTGCAGCCGTGGATGCCGATGCTCGACTACCTTGCCCTGCACCACAGGATCGATCTTGCACTGGATCCCTTTCCCTACAACGGCGGAACCATCACCAACCATTCACTCTGGATGGGTGTGCCGGTTGTCACGCTGGAAGGAGACCGCCCGGTCGGCAGGATCGGGGCTTCCATCATGCGGCGGGCGGGACTGCCCCAGTTCGTCTGCGGTACCGAAGAGGAATACCTCGCGCGCGTGGTCGAACTGGCTGCAGATCTGCCTGCGCTGTCAAGTATCAGAGCGGGACTGAGGACCCGCTTGCAGGAGCAGGGCAGCGCATCGGCGGACTCCCTTACCGGCGCCCTCGAATCTGCACTCAGGAACATCTGGAGCGAATGGTGTGCCGGTCGCGCGACGATCGCCCCGAGCGTGGTCCGGACGCCGGCGCAGCAAGCCCTGGAACGAGGACATCTACTACACGCTGAAGGGCGCCTGCAGGAAGCCGCGGCGCAGTATCGGGCCGCAATCGAATCGGACGAGTCCCTGGCGGAGGCGCATGGCAACCTGGCCAACGTACTGTTCCGCCTTGGTGACATTGGGCCGGCAAAGGCTGCCTATCTGCGTGCCGTGGTATTGCAGCCGGAGTACGACAGTGCGTGGCACAACCTCGGAAACCTGGTGCGCGACCACGAGGGTCCGACCGGGGCGATCGAATGCTACCGGCGCGCATTGGCTCTCCGCCCGGCATTTCCGGAAGCATTGAACAATCTCGGCATCGCGCTCCGGCGGCTCGGCCGGCAAGAGGAAGCCGCCGCTGCCTATCGCGAGGCGCTCGGCATGCGCCCCGACTACGCGGACGCGCGCCTGAATCTGGCCAATGTTCTCAAGGACCAGCAGCGTTTTGCGGACGCGGAAGCCATCCTGCGCGCGATGATTGCAGCGGATCCGGGCCACGCGCTGGCGTGGAACAGTCTTGGCGCCGTACGGCAGTCGCTCGGCAACACGCCGGACGCGATCCACGCGTATCGCAAGGCATTGACGATTCGACCCGATATGATCGACACCCATGTCAATCTCGGGTCCATCCACCTGGGATTGGGCGATTATCCCGCTGCCGTCGACAGCTACACCCGCGCGCTTGCCATTGCCCCCGGGCACCCGCGCGCCTGGACAAATTACCTGTTTGCGTCGAGCCTGCAGGTCGAGGATGAGAGCGGCATGCAGCGCTACCTGGGCGAGGCGCGCCGTTACGCCGCCATGCTCGCGCAGCGAGCCACGCCGTTTGGCGACTGGAGCGTGCCGCCGGTCGACGGCAGCGGTACGCTGCGGGTGGGTTTCGTGTCGGGCGACCTCAACAGCCATCCTGTGGGGTATTTCCTCGAAGGCCTGTTGAGTCATCTCGGTGCCCTCGGCATCGAACTTCACGCCTATCCCACGCGCGAGATCGACGACGAACTGTCCCGCCGGATCCGGCATGCATTCCGGGCGTGGACTCCGCTGACCGGACTGAGCGATCGCGATGCGGCCGAACTGGTGCGGCGCGATGGCATCCATGTACTCATCGATCTTTCCGGCTACACCGCGCATAACAAGATGGGGATGTTCGCCTGGCGTCCGGCGCCGGTGCAGGCATCATGGCTGGGATACTGGGCCAGCACGGGTCTCGCGCAAATGGACTTCATCGTGGCCGATGGACACAGCTTGCCGCCGCATGAACGCGTCCACTACACGGAAGAGCCGGTGTATCTGCCGCACTCGCGGCTGTGCTTTACGCCGCCGGCGTGGCTTGATGTGCCTCCCGTTGCGGCACTGCCGGCACGCGCGGCGGGCACGGTGACCTTCGGAAGTTTCCAGGGCCTGACCAAGATCTCGGATGCCGTGTTGCACGCATGGTCCCGGATACTCGCCGCGGTGCCCGGCGCAAGGTTGCGGCTGCAGAACGGCGCCATGCGCAACGACCATGATCGTCGCCTCCTGGTGGCGCGGCTCGTGGCAGCCGGCATTGCGCCGGACCGGGTCCTGCTTCATCCGCCCACATCGCGCAAGGATTACCTGCGCGCCTATGCCGAAGTCGATGTCGTCCTCGATACCTTTCCGTATACCGGCGGAACCACGACCTGCGAGGCGTTGTGGATGGGCGTGCCCACTCTCACGCTGGCTGGTTGCGGCATGCTGGCGAGGCAGGGCGCTGCCATCAATGCGTGCCTGGGCATGCACGACTGGATCGCCCACTCGGTGGACGAGTATGTCGCGGCTGCGGTCCGCCTTGTGGGTGATATTCCGGCGCTGGAAGCGCTTCGCAGCGGATTGCGCGAGCACGCGCGGCAAAGTCCCTTGTTCGACGCGCCGCAATTCGCGCGCGACTTCGACGCCGTCGTGCGGCAGATGTGGCGCCAGCGCGCCGGCGACGCGGCCGGCAGGAGCGACAGCGATGGATGACAGTGCAAAGCCGCACGAGCGGGAATGGCAAGCCATGCGTGCCGCGGCGGACGAGCTTGCGGCGCAGGGTCGCTGGCAGCAGGCGCTCGCTGCCTATGACGCCATGCTGGCGCATGCGCCGGGCGATCTGCAGGGGCGCACGCATCGCGGCAACGTCCTGCGGCAGCTCGGACGGCTGGACGAGGCCATCCTCGCCTACCGCCATGTTCTGGCAGACGATCCGTCGTATCGACTGGCATGGGCGAACCTCGGGTCGGCATTGCATGCGGCAGGTGATCTTCCCGGAGCCCTGGCCGGTATCGATCGGGCCATCGCGCTCGGTGCCGGCGATGCGGGCACCCGCTGCAATCGCGGCGTCGTCTTGCAGGCGCTGGGACGCCACGAGGAGGCAATTGCCGAGTTCAATCTCGTGATCGACGCCCGGCCAAAGCATGCGGATGCGCTGTACAACCGTGCCAATTCCTATCAGGCAACCGGCCGGTACGTGCAGGCACGAGATGATTTTCTTGCGGCACACACACTGCGCCCCGGGCATGTCGACACGCTGTACAACCTGGGCACCCTGCTGCAGTCGATGAATCGCCATCGCGATGCGGTTGTCTGCTTCGAGCGCGCGCTTGCAGCAAGGCCGGGCGATCTCAAGACTCGCTTCAATCTGAGCTTGTCCCTGCTGTCCCTGGGAGACCTGGCACGCGGCTTCGCGGAGTACGAGACCCGCTGGCAGCTGCCGCCGCTGGAAGGCGGGTTGTCCAGGTTCCCCATGCCGCGGCTTGCATCCGTCGGCGATGCAGCCGGACGCCGGGTCCTCGTGCACGCCGAGCAGGGACTCGGCGATACGATCCAGTTCGCTCGCTACGCGAGCCGCCTGGCTGCCAGCGGATCCCATGTCCTGTTGTCGGTGCCGCGGCAGGTCGAGCGCCTGCTGCGCGACCTCGACGGCGTGGCGTCGGTACTGGCCGGAGACAATGGCATTCCACCGGCCGACTTCCATTGCCCGCTGCTCAGCCTGCCCGGCCTGATGCAGGCAACGGTGAACGATATTCCGATGCGTGAGGCATACCTGCATGTTCCGTCCGCGGAAGTCGATGCATGGCACGCACGACTCGGCGCGACACGCAGGCTGCGCGTCGGCCTCGCATGGAGCGGAAATCCGGGACACGTCAATGATCGGGCGCGCTCGATTCCGCTGGCAGCCCTTGAGCCTCTGCGGGACGCCGGTTGCGAGTTCATCAGCCTGCAAAAGGAGTATCGCGCGTCCGACCGCCCGGCGTTGCAGGCGTGGGGCGATCTTCGCGACCTGTCCGCCGACCTGCGCGACATGCGCGACACCGCCGCGCTGATATCGGCGCTCGACCTGGTCATTTGCGTCGATACCTCGGTTGCCCACCTTGCCGGGGCGCTCGGCAAGCCTGCCTGGATCGCGCTCGCCCACGCGGCGGACTGGCGATGGCTGACCGTCCGGCGTGATTCGCCCTGGTACGCATCCGTGCGCCTGTACCGGCAGCCGCAACGCGACGCGTGGCCGGCAGTCGTCGAGGAGATTCGTCGCGACCTGGTGTCGCTGGCGGCGACCGGCGCGACCGGGACGCACGGGAGGGATGCATGAGCGCTCCGCGATCGCCGGCCGATGCTGACATCGCCGTGGCCGGCCGGCAGGTGCACGCCGCGGATGCCGCCTTTCGCGAGGCGGTAGCGCACCACGAGGCCGGACGGCTCCGCGAGGCGGAAGCCGGCTACCGGCAAGCCCTGGCGCTCTGCCCGGCGCATGCCGACAGCCTGCATTTGCTGGGCGTCATCGCCATCCAGGCCGGCAGGCCGGACGCTGCGGAAGGGCTGATCAGGCAAGCCATCGCCATCGCGCCGGCGCCGGCGATGAAATCGAACCTGGGGATGCTCCTGCACGCCTCTGGACGTTATCTCGAGGCCATCGACCTGTGCAGGGAAGCGATCGCCGAGGATCCGAAGCTTGCCGATGCCCACGCGAACCTGGGAAACGCATTGCAGGGTGCGGGCAGGCTGGACGAGGCGGTTTCCGCCTACCGCACGGCGCTGGCACTGCGGCCGGAGTTCGCGATCGCCGAGAACGCACTCGGCACCGTGCTGTGCAAGCTGGGCGATGACGCCGCCGCCAGGGAAGCCTTTCTGCGGGCCGCTTCCGCGAACCCGCCACTGGCGGATGCGCATGCCAATCTTGGCGACTTGTGCCTGCGGCTCGGCGAACTCGACGCGGCGGAGCGCCATTACCGCGCGGCGCTCGGCATCGACGCCGGGCGAACGGCCGTCCGCGCCTCCCTGGGCAAGGTGCTCCGGAAAATTGGCAAGGTCGACGAGGCGATCGACTGCTTCCGCGCCGTCGTCGGGCAGGAGCCGCAGTCCTTCGATGCCCATGCGTTCCTGGGCAAGGTACTGCTGGCGACGGGCAAGGTAAAGGAGGCCGCCCACCACTGCCGTATCGCGCTGTCGCTTCAACCGGACGCGGCGGAAGCGTATCTCGACCTGGGGAATGTGCTGCAGGAGCTCGGCCGTTTCGATGAGGCGATCGCGCAGTACGAGCACGCGCTGGCGTTGGATCCCGGGTTCGTCGAGGCGCTCAACAATCTCGGCTCCACGCTGCAGCTGCAGGGGCGGAACGAGGAGGCCGTCGCCTGGTACCGCAGGGCGCTCGCACTCAACCCGGAACACGCGGAGATCCATAGCAACCTGCTGTTCGCGCTCAGCTACCTGCCGGACCCGCGCGACTATGCGCGCGAGTCCCGCGCGTTCGGGGAAGCCGTGACGCAGCGGGCAACGCCGTTTTCGCAATGGAACGTCGACCGGGCGGCAGGCCGCGGACAGGCGCTCAGGATCGGATTCGTGTCGGGCGACTTGTTCAACCACCCGGTGGGTTTTTTCCTGGAGAGCATGCTTGCCCATCTCGCCCCTCACCAGGCAAGTCTCTATGCCTATTCCAGCAATCGCAGCGAAGATGCCCTGACATCCAGGCTCAAGCCGCATTTCGCGGTGTGGCATTGCGTCGAGGGTTGGAGCGACCGCAGGCTTGCCGAGACGATCCATGCCGACGGCATACACGTACTCATCGACCTGTCCGGGCATACGGCGCGCAACCGGCTGCCGGTGTTCGCCTGGCATCCTGCGCCGGTCCAGGCCTCCTGGCTCGGTTACTGGGCGAGCACCGGCGTCCCGGCGATCCGCCACGTCATCGCCGACCGGGTGTCGCTCCCGCCCGAGCATGCCTGGCAATATGTCGAGCAGCCGGCATACCTGCCGTCGACCCGGATGTGCTTTTCGGCCCCGGCAATGGATATCGACGCGGGCGATTTTCCGCAGGCAGAGGGCGGACGAATCACCTTCTGCTGCTTCCAGAGCATGTTCAAGATCACGGATGAGATGCTGGGGCTCTGGAGCCGCATTCTCCGGGCGCTTCCCGGCGCGCGCCTGCACCTGCAGAACCGCCAGCTGATCGCCCAGGATCTTCGCGACGCCGTGCTGTCGCGCCTAGAGCGCGCCGGCATCGCGCCGGCGCAGGTCGATCTCGCCGGTCCTTCCACGCGCGAGAAGTATCTGGCAAGTTATGCGCGCATGCATATTGCGCTCGACACGTTTCCCTATACCGGAGGCACCACGACCTGTGAGGCAATGTGGATGGGGGTGCCGACCGTGACATTGGCGGGGCAGACGATGATCTCGCGGCAAGGGGCAAGCCTGTTGAGCGCCGCGGGATTGAGCGACTGGGTGGCGGCGTCGGCAGAGGAATACGTTGACATCGCCGTGCGCAACGCCAGGAACATCGCGGGGCTGCGTGACCTTCGGCGCCGCCTGCGCGCACGTGCGCTGGCGTCGCCCCTGTTCGATGCCGCCGGATTCGCGTCGGCATTCATCGATACGGTGCGGGCCCTGTCGTTGCGGCATGACGCGGACGCGGTGCGCGACGGCATGGAAACCTGATCAATGGAATGACATGGACAACAGCAAGACCAGCCGGAACGATCCCTGCCCTTGCGGCAGCGGCAAGAAATACAAGCAGTGTTGCATGGGGGGGGACCAGCAGCAGACCCAGGCGCGCCGAGCCGAGGGAGAAGAACTGTCGAAGGCAATCCGGGCCGCGCAGGCGTTCCAGCAGCAGGGACGCCTTCCCGAGGCGGAGGCACTTTACCGGCAGGTCCTCGCGCGGCGACCCGATCACCCGGATGCCCTGCATTTCCTCGGGGTGATCGCCTACCAGGTTGGCCGGTATGATGTCGCGGTCCAGCTGATCCGGCAGTCGCTCCAGGGGGCGCCGTCAGCGACCGCATACTGCAACCTCGGGCTGGCCTATCGCGGCGGCGGACAACTTGACGAGGCGATCGCCTGCTACACGAAGGCGATCGCGCTGGATCAGAAGCATCCACAGGCATACCAGAACCTGGGCGCCGTCCAGCTGGCGCTGGGGCGAACCGGCGAGGCGGTACAGGCATTGCGCAAGGCACTTGCCATCAACTCAAAGTCTCCCGATGCGCATCTGAATCTTGCTCGCGCCTTGCAGGCCGGGGGCGATATTGCGAGTGCGCTGCGCCATGCGGACCAGGCCGCAAGCCTGCGGGGAGGGCATGCGGAAACCCTCCAGTTGCGTGGCATGCTCCTTGCCGCAGCCGGGCGCACGGATGATGCCGCGCAGGCGTTCCGGTCTGCCCTGTCCATCAACCCCGCTATGGTCGATGCACTCTCGAATCTGGGCACCGTATTGCAGGCGAAAGGGCAGTTCGCCGATGCCATCCTGATGTTCAGGAAAGCTCTCGATATTGCGCCCGGTATCGCCGAATTGCACGACAATCTCGGCTCCGCCCTGCAGATGGCCGGCAAGATTGAGGAGGCGATCGCAAGCCACAGGAAGGCGGTGGAGCTCAAACCCACCCTGGCGGTCGCACATTCCAATCTTGGCAATGCATTGCAAAGCGCTGGACAACTCGAATCCGCCATCGCCTGCTTTCAGCGTGCCATCGACCTCGATCCACGCAATCCCGAGGCCCTCAACAATCTCGGCAATGCGTTTCTGGATCGGGGACGTCTCCCGGAGCTGGTCGACAGCTACAGTCGCGCCGTGGCAACCGCCGACGGGCAGTTCCATGCACACAGCAATCTCCTCTTTGCATTGAGCTTCCAGGGGGATGATCAACGCTACCTGGCGGAGGCACGCAGGTTCGGCGACACGGCAAGCGCGCGTGCGCGCGAGTATTCGTCATGGCCGGTTTCGCAATTTGGAAGGGCGCGGCGCCGACCATTGCGCGTAGGCGTCGTGTCCGGCGACCTGAAGCTGCATCCGGTGGGGCACTTCATGGAGAGCTGGCTGCCGTTCGTCGATCGTCACCGCCTCGAATTGCACGCCTATGTGTCGGGCGTGCGGAACGATGTCCTTACCGAGCGCATCCGCCCGCATTTCGCGGGGTGGAAGAGCATCGTGGGACTGTCGGATGCGAGCGCAGCGGAGGTCATTCGTGCGGATGGCGTCGACATTCTCATCGATCTCGCGGGACATACCGGGCTCAACCGCCTTCCGGTGTTCGCCTGGAAGCCGGCACCTGTCCAGGCGACATGGCTCGGATACTGGGCAAGCACCGGCGTGCGGCAGATCGACTATCTGCTCGCCGATCCGGTGTGCGCGCCGCCGGGGAGCGAGTCCTGGTACACCGAAACGCTCCTGCGCTTCCCGCAGACGCGCATGTGTTTTTCCGTGCCGCAGGTGGCGGCGAACCTTCCGGTTGTCCCGCCTCCTATGCTACAGCAGGGATTTGTGACCTATGGCTCTTTTCAGTCGCTCTACAAGATCACCGACGATGTGCTGCGCGTATGGGGAGAAATCCTCGCTGCGGTGCCCTCCGCGCGCTTGCGTATCCAGAACCGCCTGCTGCGCTCCGACACCGAGCGAGCGGGGTTCAGGGAACGGCTTGCCGCCGCCCGAATCGATCCGTCACGGGTGGCACTCCTCGGTTCTGTCGACCGCGATGCCTATCTTGCGGCACATGCCGAGATCGACTTGATTCTCGATACCTTTCCCTATACAGGTGGCACCACTACCTGCGAGGCATTGTGGATGGGCGTGCCGACATTGACCGTTCCGGGAGTTGGGTTGATCGGCAGGCAAGGTGCCAGCCTGCTCACTGCCGCCGGCCTCGGTGAGTGGGTCGTGGCAGACATCGACGGCTACCGCGAACGGGCCATCGCATGCGCGCGCGAGGGCGAAGCGCTCGCGGCCTTGCGCGCGCGCATGCGCGAGTCGGTGGTTGCATCTCCGGTATTCGACGGCCGCGCCTTTGCCGTCGCGGTTGCAGATATCTGCGACACGATGTGGAATGCGTCTGCCGACAGAAAGTCCTAGCCTGCGCGGTGCTCCCGGAAGGCCGTCGAACAAGCGCTAGAATGCCGGCAACGCGACAACCAACATAAATACGAGCATTGCAATGAAACGATTTCTCCATGTCGGCTGCGGACCGAAGCGCAAGGATGAAACAACCCCCGCGTTCAATACGCCGGAATGGGAAGAGGTGAGGTTCGACATCGACGAGACGGTCGCGCCTGATATTGTCGGCACCATGCTGGACATGTCCTCCGTTCCGGCCGCCAGCTTCGATGCCATTTTTTCGAGCCACAATCTCGAGCATCTGAACGCGCATGAAGTCAAGCCGGCGCTGGAGGAATTCCGGCGCGTCCTGCGGAAGGATGGTTTCGTGGTGATTACCTGTCCGGACCTGCAGACGGTTTGCGCACTCGTCGCACAGGACAAGTTGCTCGATCCTGCATATGTTGCTCCCGCGGCGGGGCCGATTACGCCGCTTGATATCATCTATGGCCATCGTGCGTCGTTGATGCAAGGGCACTGGTACATGGCGCATCGCTGCGGCTTTACCCAGCGCGTCCTCAATGCCACCCTGACGCAAGCAGGATTCGGTGGTGTCGTCAGCATGAGGCGCGAGCGCGCCTTCGACCTGTGGGCTGTGGCGACGGTGGAAGAGATGCCCGATGACGAACTGCGGGCGCTTGCTATCGCCCACTTCCCGCGTTGAGAGATTGCGCGGCGGGCCTATCGACGCGCCTTGCCGCGGGCGGGGCCTTCAACCTGAGGTGCAAGACATGGACAAGTGCAATTTCGCAGTCTACTTTGCCGGCGACGCATATTCGACTGCGAAGAAGATCATGGGCAGGCAAAGCGCCGGCCGCAGTTTCATGCGCGGGATGGCGCGGACGTGGCCGAGTTCGCCGATTGCTGGCGTCGGTTATGACATGCAGGCGGCACGCGAGATGCTCGCGCAACTCGAGAGCGATGGCTTTCGGGGAGAACTTCGCTGGGCGGAAATCCCGAACTGGAACGGGGTCGCCGAAGTTGGAACGCTTTACTATCCGTCGCCGGCAGCCAAGGATCTTGCGCATTCCCGGAACGCCTGGAACCCTGCCGGCTTCAGCTTCATGGGCGTGACCTTCACGCTGTCGTCGAGCGCGGTCTGCGATGCCGTTGCCGAGCTGATTCTTCCGCCTTACCAGCCGTGGGACGCGATGATCTGCATTTCGCAGTGCGCGAAGGATTTCGCGCTCCGGATGCAGGAAGAGTACCGCAGTTGGTGGGCTGAAAAGACCGGTGCTACCCGCTTCAACCAACCCCAGATGCCAGTGATTCCCTTGGGTGTGGATTGCCCCGAATTTTTCATTTCGCCGGAGCAGCGTCGCGAGGCGCGCGATCGACTGGGCGTCTCGGAAAGGGAAACCGTCTTCCTGTTTGCCGGGCGTCTCTCGTTCCACGGAAAGGCGAACCAGATTCCGCTATACCAGGCGCTGGAGCGGGTGGCGCGCGAAGCGCCGGTCGTGTGCATCGAGGCGGGCATCCACCAGAACGACGCCGTACGGGAGGCCTATGTCCACGCCCAGCGCGCTCTTGCGCCGAATGTCCGCTTCGTGTGGGCCGATGGCAAGGACGCGCATTCATACCAGGCGGCATGGAGCAGCGCGGACGCGTTCGTTTCGCTGTCGGAGAACATTCAGGAGACTTTCGGTCTGACGCCGGTGGAGGCAATGGCCGCCGGCTTGCCGGTCGTCGTCAGCGACTGGAACGGCTACCGCGAGACGGTACGCCACGAGGTCGATGGCTTGCGGGTCGCATCCTGCCTGCCGCCGCCCGGAACGGGGCGTGATCTCGCGATGCGGCATGCTGTCGGCGCAGACACTTACGATTTCTACATCGGCCGGGCAAGCATGGCGACCGTCATTGACCCCGAGGGGATCTATCACGCGTTGCGCCGGCTGGCGCTCGATCCGGAACTTCGCAGAAAAATGGGAGCCGCCGGACAGGAACACGCCAGACGCAATTACGACTGGCCGGTCATTCTGCGGCAGTATGCGGGACTGGCCGACGAACTGGCGCGCATCCGCAAGGACGCTGGCGCGCAGCCGCCGGAGCGCTGGGTGCCGCGCGAAGATCCTTTTCATCGGTTCTCCCATTTCTCCACATCGACGCTGAGCGGGAGCTGGCATGTCCGGTCCCGGCCGGAGGCGCAGGCAAGGCTGCGCGAGCTGGAGCAATTGGCCATGGCCAAGTACGCATTTCATCCCGAGCTCCTTCCTGCGGAAATCGTTGCGAAGGTGCTCGACGTCATCGACAGGCATGGCCAGATCGAGGTCAACGCGCTTCTGGTCGAGGCCGGTTGTGCGCATTCGGCGGGCGTTCGCGCATTGATGTGGCTCTGGAAGTTCGACCTCGTGTCGCTGCAACCGTAGCGGCCGGACACGGTTTCACCAGGATATCAACAAGTATTCAGCAAGCATTGGTCATTCAACATGCGCATACTTTTCATTCATCAGAATTTCCCCGGGCAATTCAAGTTTCTCGCGCCGGCGCTTGCCGCCGATCCAGCAAACCAGGTCGTCGCATTCACCATGAACGAGTTTGCCGGCACCACAGGGATCGAATCGGTCCGCTATCAGGCTGCCAGGGGTTCGTCTGCCAATATCCATCCCTGGATGACGGAGATGGAGTCCAAGGTCATCCGTGGCGAAGCCGCGTTCCGGGCGGCATGGGCGTTGAAACAGAAAGGCTTCGAGCCCGACGTGACCATTGCCCATCCTGGCTGGGGCGAAAGCTTGTTCATCAAGGATGTCTGGCCGCGCACGAAACTCGGCATCTATTGCGAATTCTTCTACCACACGGTCGGCGCAGATGTCGGTTTCGACCCGGAATTTCCGGACAGCGACCCAGCCGAGGCATGTCGACTGCGGATGAAGAACCTCAACAATCTCGCGCACTTCGACATTGCCGATGCGGGCTTGTCTCCCACGAAATGGCAGGCGAGTACATTTCCGGCCTCGTTCAGGGACAGGATCACCGTCGTGCATGACGGAATAGACTGCGATGCCATCAAGCCGAACCCCGACGTCTGGATCAAGCTCAACGATGCCATCAAGCTGACCAAGGAAGACGAGATCGTTACATTCGTGAACCGGAATCTCGAACCCTACCGGGGATACCATGTGTTCATGAGGGCGCTTCCTGAATTGTTGCGCCGTCGTCCCAAGGCGCATGTACTGATCGTTGGCGGTGATGATGTGAGCTATGGCGCCCGGCCACCGGAAGGCAGGAAGTGGAAAAACATCTTCCTGGACGAAGTGGCGCCACGCATGGCTCCCGGTGACATGCAAAGGGTGCACTTCCTGGGAAATGTTCCATACCAGCATTTCATCCCGTTGCTGCAGTTGTCCTCAGTCCATGTGTATCTGACCTATCCCTTCGTGTTGAGCTGGAGCCTGCTTGAGTCGATGAGTGCCGGCTGTGCCATCGTGGCGAGCGACACGCAACCTCTGCACGAGGCAATTTCGGATGGCGAGACCGGGCGTCTGGTCGACTTCTTTGACCACCGCGCACTGGCGGATGGCATCTGCCGATTGCTTGACGATCCGGCTGAGCGTGCCCGGCTGGGAAGTAACGCCAGGGCGTTCGCCATTGCCAACTATGACCTGAAGACGATCTGCTTGCCCCGACAGAAGGAGTGGGTCAATTCCCTTGCTGGAAAGTGAGTAATTGCTCCGGTAGTAACGATTAAGGCCGGAATCCTTGCAGATTTTGCATGTTGGCATGACCACCCACGCGCGGTCGGCCATGCCGACGTCATGCCGCACAACATTCGAGCAAGCGCTTGCGGCACCAAAAAGGCTTAACGGAAAGGTTCCGCCGTGGTAAGCTTGCGCCAAATGTGATTTGCGTCACATTTTTCTGAGGCGAAAAGCAACTGTTCAAGAGACAAGCGCAGTCGCTTTTCATCACACGCCGTCGATCTTTCCAGGAATTTTCATGAAGCCTCCACTCAAGGCACCCCAGAACGAAATCGCTCAAGTACTCGCGACGTTCAAGAACACGTTCCGCACAGTCGGTGTGTTCAGTGCCGTGATCAACTTGCTGATGCTCGTCCCCTCCATCTATATGTTGCAGGTGTACGACAGGGTCATTCCCAGCCGTAACGAGATCACGCTCCTCATGCTCACGCTCATCTGTCTCGGCGGATTCCTGTTCATGGGGCTTTTGGAGCTGGTGCGCAGTTACGTCCTGGTACGCGTAGGCGCCAAGATGGACATGCAGCTGAACAAGCGGATCTATTCCGCCGCATTCGAACAGAATCTGCGCAAGGCTGGAGGCAATGCGGGACAGGCTCTGCACGATCTGACGAACATCCGTCAGTTTGTCACCGGCAATGCCCTGTTCGCGTTTTTCGATGCGCCGTGGTTTCCGATCTATCTCGCAGTCATCTTCATGTTCGAGCCCGCTCTGGGCATATTCTCGCTCGTGGGCGTGGCGATCCAGATCGTCCTTGCCTATATCAACGAGAAGGTGTCCAAGAAGCCGCTGGCCGAAGCCAACATGTTGTCCATCACGTCGTCGAACATGGCGACCAACAATCTTCGCAATGCGGAAGTCATCCACGCCATGGGGATGCTACCCAACCTGATGGGCCGTTGGTTCAAGATCCATACACGCTTCCTGCAACTGCAGGCCGAGGCAAGCGAAAAGGCAGGCATCGTCACTGCGCTTGCGAAGTTCGTGCAAATCTCCATGCAATCGCTCGTTCTTGGCTTCGGCGCATTGCTGGTGCTCGAAAACAGGATGACGCCCGGCATGATGATCGCTGCCTCGATCCTGATCGGTCGCGCCACCAGCCCGGTACAGCTGGTGATCAGCGTCTGGAAGCAGTGGAGCAGCACCCGCCTGGCCTATCAGCGTCTGGTTGAACTGCTGGATGCCAATCCTCCCCGCCAGCCGGGAATGGAGCTTCCCGCTCCCCAAGGACAGGTCAATGTCGAGGCAATCACCGCGGCGCCCCCGGGCAGCCAGGTTGCCGTACTCAAGAACGTGTCGTTCGCATTGCAGCCTGGCGACGTACTCGGCATCATCGGACCGAGCGGTTCTGGCAAATCCACCCTCGCGCGTCTGCTGGTGGGCGTCTGGCCATCGGCAATGGGCAAGGTGCGGCTGGATGGCGCGGACATCTATCAGTGGAACAAGGATGAGCTCGGCCCGTACATCGGCTATCTGCCGCAGGATATCGAGCTGTTCGCGGGCTCGGTTGCCGACAACATTGCGCGTTTCGGCGAGGTCGACGCGGAAAAGGTGGTACTCGCAGCCAAACGTGCCGGCATTCACGACATGATCCTGCATCTCCCGCAGGGGTACGACACGCCGCTCGCGGACGGCGGTGCCGGCCTGTCCGGCGGCCAGAAGCAGCGCCTGGGGCTGGCACGTGCCATGTACGGCGATCCGTCCCTGATCGTGCTCGACGAACCGAATTCAAACCTTGATGACGTCGGCGAACAGGCGCTGGTCGCGGCAGTCATGGACCTGCGTCAGCGCGGCAAGACCATCGTATTGATCACGCACCGCACGAGCGCGATCGGCGCAACGAACAAGCTCCTGTTGCTGCGTGACGGCCTTGTTCAGGCGTTCGGTCCGACAGACCAGGTGCTGGCCGCCCTGGCACAGGCGAATCAGCAGGCCCAGCAGCAGGCACAACAGCAGGCGCAGGCGCGCGCCGCGCAGCAACAGGTGCGAGCCGTGCCGCAGCCCGCCGCCGCAGACCAGGAGTAACACATGAAATTGCTGAAATTGAAATCCGAAGCGCAGGAAGTGGAAGCCAAGGAGCAGAACTCCCTGCTCGATACCGACGACAAGACGTATTCGCGCATCGGCTGGATGGTAGTTGCGCTCGGCGTCGGTGGCTTCCTGTTGTGGGCGTCGTTCGCCCCCCTCGACAAGGGTGTTCCGGTCACCGGCACCGTCATGGTTGCCAGCAATCGCCAGGCAGTCCAACACCAGACCGGCGGCACGATCGAGCAAATCCTGGTGAAGGAGGGCGATGCGGTCAAAAAAGGGCAGCCGCTGATCCGGATGAACGAGGTGGCCGTGCGTTCCAATGCGGACACGGCACGCGCGCAATACTACACTGCACGCGCAGCCGAGGCGCGACTGGTGGCCGAGCGCGACGGAAAGGCCACGCTCGTCTTCCCGCAACAGCTTCTGTCGCTGGGGGCGGATCCGCGTGTCGCAAGCATCATCGCGGTCCAGCAACAACTGTTTGCGACACGGCGTTCCGCCATCCAGATGGAACTGAGCGCCATCGATGAATCGATCTCGGGCCTCAAATCCCAGCTCGCAGGTCTCCAGGAATCGCTCGCCAACCAGAAGCTGCAAGCCCAATATCTGAAGGAACAGCTCGAGGGCATGCGCGACCTGGCCAAGGAAGGGTATGTGTCGCGCAATCGACTTCTCGATCTGGAGAGGACATACGCGCAGGTCAATGGTGGAATCTCCGAGAACGTCGGTAACATTGGCCGCACGCAGCGACAGATTTCCGAGCTCGGCCTGCGCCGCTCGCAGAGGCAGCAGGAATACCAGAAGGAAGTGCGCACCCAGCTCCAGGAGACTCAGAAGGAGGCGGAAGCGCTGGAGAGCCGTCTGAAGAGCCTTGACTTCGATATCCAGAATGCCGTCGTCAAGGCGCCTGTCGATGGCACGGTGGTCGGTCTCTCGGTCTTTACGAGCGGGGGCGTGATCCCTCCGGGATTCAAGATGATGGATATCGTCCCGAACGACGAACCTCTTGTCGTCGAAGGCATGGTGCCCACGAACCTGATCGACAAGGTGCACAAGGATCTGCCGGTGGAGCTGATCTTCGCTGCTCTCAACCTGAACGAGACGCCGCACGTTCCCGGCATCGTGACCCAGGTTTCGGCGGATCGCTTCACGGATGAACATACCGGCATGCCGTACTACAAGATAAAGGCAAAGGCAACGCCGGAAGGCATGAGGCTTCTGAAGCGCCATCAGATTCGCCCTGGCATGCCAGTTGAGGTTTTCGTCAAGACTGGCGAGCGTACGATGATGAGCTACCTGCTCAAACCGCTCGTGGACCGCGCGAAGACTTCGCTGACCGAGGAGTGACCGCGTGAAGCCGAAATTGAACAGGCGCGCGCTCGCGGTGACGCTGGCGACTCTCTTTGGATTGACCGGGCCAGACGCCGTTGCGCTCGGACTGGTCGAGGCTTACCAGTCCGCACTGCAGAACGATCCGGTCTATCGCGCGGCAATCCATGAAAACGAGGCTGGACAGGAGCATGCTGCAATTGGCCGCGCGGCGTTGCTCCCCAATATCGGGTTCAATTACAACCGCACCAAGAACCGGGCGGATGTCACGCAGCCCAGTTTCTTTGGCCTGCAGAATACGACGCATCCTCGCTATGAGAGCGATTCCGGCTCGGTGACCTTGCGCCAGAGTCTGCTCAATTTCGATGCGCTGGCTCGGTACAAGCAGGGGCTTGCGCAGCGTGAGCTGAGCGACCACGTGTTCTCCTTGCGCAAGCAGGACCTCATTCTTCGTCTCGTCTCCGCCTATGCGGATGCGCAATACGCGGAATACCAGGTCGCATTGATGCAGGCGACACGCGATGCCTATGCCGAACTGACTCGTGCCAATGAGCGCATGCTCGAAAAGGGCGAGGGGACCAGGACCGATGTGCTCGAGTCCCGGGCGCGGCTCGATTTCGCGGAGGCGCAGCTGATCGAAATGCGCGACGTCCTGACAGTCAACCGCAATACGCTGGCTGCAATGATCGGCAAAGAAGTGACCTCGCTTGATCCGATCAGCGAGCGATTCACCGTTGCGCCGCTGCAGCCAGCAAGTTTCGACGAATGGAAATCGATCGCGCTGGCAAGCAATCCCGAGATCGCCGCGCAAGCGCAGGATGTCGAAGTGGCTTACCAGGAATACAACAAGGCAAGGTCCGCGCATCTGCCTCGCCTGGACCTTGTGGCAGGCCTCACCAAGGGCAAGTCCGAATCGCTGACTCAGCTTAACCAGGAAACCACGACACGCTCTGTCGGCATTCAGGTAAACATCCCCATCTATTCCGGTGGCGCGATGAATGCGGCGGCCAACCAGGCATTCGCAAAGCATGAGATGGCCAAGGCGACTCTGGAGGCGAAGACGAACCAGGTCCTGATCGAACTGCGCAAGCATTACAGCCAGACGATCAGCAGCATGTCCAAGATCGCTGCGCTGGAAAAATCCGTTGAATCCGCGAAGCTGCTTGTCGAGGCTACCAGGCAAAGCATCAAGGGCGGCGTGCGTATCAATCTCAATCTGCTCGAGGCGCAGCAACAGCTGTATACCGCACGCCGCGATCTTGTCCAGGCACAGTACAACTATTTGCTGAGCTTCCTGAAGTTGCGCGCCGCATCCGGAACATTGACGGGCGAAGACCTGAACAGCCTTGCGGGCTACTTCGTTCGCGGCGCAACGGCATCGTCCGCGCCTGCCGCCGCAACCGCCAAGGCGTCGGCATTGATGCAGGCTGCCATGAGCAATGCCGACATCGACAAGGCGGCAGCGTCCGCACTGCGACGGGTCGGTCACTCCATTGTTGCGTCTTCTGCGAAGGATGCTGACGATGCGCATGGCGGAGCCGCAAGAGTGCCGACTATGGCCACTTCGACGAAGTCGCCGGGGCAGGCGACGGAGCGCGCGCTCACGGATTTCCTGTCTTCCTGGGCGCGTGCATGGAGCTCTCGCGATGTCGATGCCTATCTCGCTCACTATGACCGCGAATTCCGTCCGGCCGACGGACGTCTCCGGAACACCTGGGAGCAGGAACGGCGGCAGCGGATCGCCACGAAGGGGCGCATCGAGGTCATCTGTGATTCACCCGAAATCAAGATTGAAGGCGACAGGGCGATCTTGACCTTCCGACAGGTGTACAAATCCGATCGGCACAACGAAGCCGGTCGCAAGACACTCGAGCTGACCAAGCGCGACGGAGGATGGAAGATCTCGCGCGAACTGGCGGCAGGCTGAAGTCGACAGGGTTCGGGCGTAGGAGAGTCGCATGTTTGCTGAACTGGAGTCGCTGGTCCGGCTATTCAAGGAAACATCTGATGTCACCGCGTTCCAGGCCGCGATGTCGAGATTCGATGAGCTTGACGGACATCGCGAGGTCGTTCCGCCTGATGCATTGGACAGTCTGCAGCGCGTCTTCGCGCTGGCGGCAACGACGGAGCCCGCCTGGGCTCTGATTTCTGGGCTTGCCCTTTGGCGGTCAAAGTTGCGCGGGCCGGTGATGTTCACGAACATCTGGAATTGCGCACTGTTTGCCGGATTCCAGTCGCGTCATAGCCTTGTCGCCGAAGAGAGCCACGCCAGCCTGTGGCAGAAGCGCAAGGCGACCCGGCCAAGCCGAGCCATGATCATCTGCCTAGGCAACAACCTGCGCCGGCAGCATTGCTATTCGGCGGCGGAAGACGCGTACCTGGAAGGGATTCATCGTTATCCGGATGATCCCTTTCTGAAGCTGCGACTGGCGGACCTATATCTGGCCACCTGTCGTTACGAGCAGGCGCGTCAACTGCTGATGCAGCTGCGCCCGGACTATCCGTATGCGCGGGAAATGATGTTTCTCACGTCCGCCAGCGAGGCCGCCGTTCCCGCGATCCAGATTCCGGATCCCTGCGTGGCGGAAGGACGGGATCTGGTCTGCCTCGTTGCCGCAGATCCGGTCTATGTGGAGCGATATGCACTCGCCTATGCTCAATCGCTTCGTTCTGTTTTGGGCGATCGCGCAATGGTGCACTTTCACGTTGTGTGCGATGAGTCCGCCAATCCTCAGCCGAGGTTGAAGGATGATCTGGCATTCGCGCAGTGCGATGCGGTGATCACGACACGCCAGTACGCCACACATGGCAGCAATCCCAACTGGAAGCGCGCGCTGTATGCGTCCGAACGTTTCCTGATTCTTCCCGACATCCTCGAAACATACCGCAAACCGGTGCTGATGACGGACATTGACATCGAATTCCTGCGTGATCCGACGGCATTGCTGGCTGATCTGGTCGGAGCGGATTTCGGTTATACGAATTTCAGAAATACGATGGAGGCGTGGGAGCGCTACGCGGCAACTGCGTTGCTCATCCAGCCGACTGTTGCTTCGGTATCCTTCTTCCGGCGTGTTGCGTCGATGATCATGGCAACGCTCGGCAGTCATGCGCAGCCATGGTTTGTCGATCAGGTCGCACTTTTCCGTGCCATGGAGGAAAACCGCGTCGACGGCCGCGCGGTGTACATGCCCGGTGTTTTGACCGACAGCAATCCGCCGTCGGCATCAGGGTACTTCAGGATACTTCACGGCAGCTGGCAATAGGCATGCCGCGACCGTATTCGGCTGCGGCTTCCCGACCCGCTCGCTTACGATGCAGGATGGGAGGCGGGATCCCGCATCTCCTTCCGGCAATGCGGACAAGACCTCCCTGCCACATACCACGGCGACAACTGCTCCCGCGGCGTCACCACCGCGCGGCACGCGAAGCACTGCACCGTCGCCGTCTCCTCCAGCTTCGGATTGAGCGCCGTGCGGTAATCGAACACGAAGCAGTCGCCCGTGTAATGGTCGCCGCCGACTTCCTCGAAATACTTCAGGATGCCGCCCTCGAGCTGGTAGACGTCGCGGTAGCCGACGTTCTGCATGTGGATCGCCGCCTTCTCGCAGCGGATGCCGCCGGTGCAGAAGGTCACCACCGTTTTGCCGCGCAGTTCGTCGCGGTGCTTCTCCACCACCGCCGGAAACTCGCTGAACTTGGTGATGCGGTAATCGATGGTGTTCTCGAAGGTGCCGACATCCACCTCGAAATCGTTGCGCGTGTCCATCATCACCACCGGCTGGCCGCGGCCGTCGTGGCCCTGGTCGAGCCAGCGCTTGAGCGTCTTCGCATCGACCGCCGGCGCGCGGCCGTCCTCCGGGCGGATCAGCGGGTTCTTCATCGTGATGATCTCGCGCTTCAACTTGACCAGCATCTTGGTGAATGGTTGCTTCGCGGAAAAGCTTTCCTTCACCTCGATGTCCGCGAAGCGCGCATCGCTGCGCAGGAACGCCAGGAACCGGTCGATCGGCTCGCGCAGGCCGGCCAGGAACAGGTTGATGCCTTCCGGCGCCAGCAGGATGGTGCCCTTCAGGCCCAGCTCCTGGCACAGCGCCAGGAATTGCGGGCGCTTCTCGGCCGTGTCGTCGAAGGTGATGAACTTGTACGCCGCGATGTTGACGTACTGCGGGGAAGTGGACATGGAATGCTGCACTAAGTCATTGATTCAGCGCGCATTATAAACGCCGGCAGCGCCCTGCGCCGGTAACCTTGCCGCGCCCGCCGGAACATGCCGGATCGACATCGTTCCGCGCGCCGCCGCAGACGGCGCGAGCCCGCCCGCCGAGGTATCGGCCGCAGGGGCGGGCGGGTAGAATAGCGGGATGACCGCACCGCAATTCGTCCATCTCCGCCTCCATACCGAATACTCCATCGCCGACGGCCTCGTGCGCGTCGACGATATCGTCAAGGCCGCCGCGAAAGACCAGCAGCCGGCCATGGCGATCACGGACCTGGCCAACCTGTTCGCGCTGATCCGCTTCTACAAGGCGGCGCGCGGCAAGGGCGTCAAGCCGATCGCCGGCGTTGATGCCTGGATCACCAACGACGACGACCGCGACAAGCCGTCGCGCCTGCTGCTGCTGGTGAAGGACCGCACCGGTTACCTGCAGCTGTGCGAACTGCTGACCCAGGCCTGGCTGACCAACCTGTACCGCGGCCGCGCCGAGATCCGCGCCGAATGGCTGGCCGGCCTCGAGAAAGGCCATCTGATCGCGCTGTCCGGCGCCCACGGCGGCGACATCGGCATCGCTCTCGACAACGGCAACCCGGAGCTGGCCGAACGCTGCGCGCAGCGCTGGGCCGGCATGTTCCCCGGCCATTTCTACATCGAGGTGCAGCGCTACGGCCAGCCGAACATGGACAGGCACGTGCGCCAGTCGCTCGCGCTGGCGGCCAAGCTGTCGCTGCCGGTGGTGGCCACGCATCCGATCCAGTTCCAGAAACCGGAAGAATTCACCGCCCACGAGGCGCGCACCTGCATCGCCGAGGGCGAGATCCTCGCCAACCCGCGCCGCGTGAAGCGCTTCAACGAGCAGCAGTATTTCAAGACCCAGGCCGAGATGGCCGAGCTCTGGGCCGACCTGCCGGCCGTGCTGCAGAACTCCATCGAGATTGCCAAGCGCTGCAACCTGACGCTGGAACTGGGCAAGCCCAAGCTGCCGCTGTTCCCGACGCCGGACGGCATGTCGCTCGACGATTACCTGGTGCAGCAGGCGCAGCAGGGCCTCGAGGAGCGGCTGGTCAAGCTGTTTCCGGACGAGGCGAAGCGCGCCGAGAAGCGCCAGCGCTACGTCGACCGCCTGAAGTTCGAGACCGACACCATCATCAAGATGGGCTTCCCCGGCTACTTCCTGATCGTGGCGGACTTCATCCAGTGGGCCAAGAACAACGGCGTGCCGGTCGGCCCGGGCCGCGGCTCGGGCGCCGGTTCGCTGGTGGCGTACGCGCTCAAGATCACCGATCTCGATCCGCTCGAATACAACCTGCTGTTCGAACGCTTCCTGAACCCGGAACGCGTCTCGATGCCTGACTTCGACATCGACTTCTGCCAGGAAGGCCGCGACCGTGTCATCCAGTACGTGAAGGAAGCCTACGGCCGCGAGGCGGTGTCGCAGATCGCCACCTTCGGCACCATGGCCGCCAAGGGCGCCGTGCGCGACGTCGGCCGCGTGCTCGACATGAGCTATACCTTCTGCGACGGCATCTCCAAGCTGATTCCGTTCAAGCCGGGCAAGCTGGTGACGCTGGCCGACGCGCTCGAGGAAGAGCCGATGCTGAAAGAGCGCTACGAGGCCGAGGAAGAGGTCAAGCAGCTGCTCGACCTCGCCCAGCAGGTGGAAGGCATCGCGCGCAACATCGGCATGCATGCCGGCGGCGTGCTGATCGCGCCGGGCAAGCTGACCGATTTCTGCCCGCTGTACACCCAGGGCGGCGACGCCGGCGTGGTCTCGCAGTACGACAAGGACGACGTCGAAGCGGTCGGCCTGGTGAAGTTCGACTTTCTCGGCCTGACCACGCTGACCATCCTTGACCGCGCGGTGCGCTACATCAAGCAACTCGATCCGGCGATGGCGGATTTCGATCTCGCCAAGCTGCCGCTCAATGACAGGGCATCCTACGACCTCCTGACCAAGGCGAAGACCGTCGCCGTGTTCCAGCTGGAAAGCCGCGGCATGCAGGGCATGCTCAAGGATGCGCGGCCCGACCGCTTCGAGGACATCATCGCGCTGGTGGCGCTGTACCGCCCGGGCCCGATGGACCTGATCCCAGATTTCTGCAAGCGCAAGCACGGCGAACCCTTCGATTACCCGGACCCGCGCACCGAGGGCATCCTGGCCGAGACCTACGGCATCATGGTCTACCAGGAGCAGGTGATGCAGATGGCCCAGGTGATCGGCGGCTACTCGCTCGGCGGCGCGGATCTCCTGCGCCGCGCGATGGGCAAGAAGAAGCCCGAGGAAATGGCGCAGCACCGCCTGCTGTTCCGCGAGGGCGCGGCCAAGAACGGGCTGTCGCAGGAGAAAGCCGACGAGATCTTCGACTTGATGGAGAAGTTCGCCGGCTACGGCTTCAACAAGTCGCACGCGGCCGCGTATGCGCTGCTGTCGTACCACACCGCGTATCTCAAGGCGCACCATCCCGCCGCCTTCATGGCCGCCAACATGTCGCTGGCCATGGAAGACACCGACAAGGTCAAGATCCTGGTCGAGGACTCGATCGACGTCTGCGGCCTGTCCATCCTGCCGCCGGACATCAACCAGTCGCAGTTCCGCTTCGTGCCGGTCGGCGAGCCGGGCAAGAAGGCCACGCAGATCCGCTATGGCCTGGGCGCCGTGAAGGGCTGCGGCCAGAATGCGATCGAGGCGATCATCGCCTCGCGCGAGACCGACGGGCCGTTCACCAGCCTGTTCGATTTCTGCAAGCGCGTCGACAAGAAACAGATCAACCGCCGCACCATCGAATCGCTGATCCGCGCCGGCGCCTTCGACTGCCTCGGCGTGGACCGCGCGACGCTGTTCGCGTCGGTGCAGCTGGCGATGGAGAACGCCGACCAGGCCCAGGCCTCGGCCAACCAGGTCAGCCTGTTCGGCGACGACAGCGAGGCATCGCAGGACCCGGATTACATCAAGGTCATCCCGTGGACCGAGAAGCAGCGGCTGATGGAAGAGAAGACCGCGCTCGGCTATTACCTGTCGGGGCATCTCTTCAACGCCTATGCCGGCGAGGTGCGCAAGTTCGCGCGCGCCAAGCTGTCGAGCCTGGAGCCGGCGCGCGATCCGAAGCTTTTGGTCGGCGTGATCGCCGGCGTGCGCACCCAGATGACCCAGCGCGGCAAGATGGTGGTGGTGGCCCTCGACGACGGCACGGCGGTGGTCGAGGTGACGGCGTTCTCGGAAGTGTTCGATGCCAATCGCCAGCTGTTCAAGGAAGACGAATTCCTCGCGGTGCTGGGCAAGGTGTCGGAGGACCGTTTCTCGGGCGGCCTGCGCGTGACGGCGGAAAAGGTCATGGGACTGGCCGAGGCGCGCATCCATTTCGGGCGCGAGTTCACCTTCTCGACGGAGAAGGCGATCGACCCGGCGCAGATCCGCAACCTGCTGATGCCATACCGGTCGCCGAACGGGCTGCCGCTGACGCTGAACTACACCGTGGCCGGCGTGGGCAGCTGCAAGATCCAGTGGGGCGACGAGTGGCGGATCTCGCCCGCGGATGAGTTGCGGCAGTTGTTGCTGGAGAAGCTGGGCATCGGCGACGCGATGGTCGAATACTGACCCTGCCTGATCCATCCTCCGTACTCCCTCCCCCTTGCAGGGGGAGGTCGGGGGAGGGGGGAGTGAGCCTCGTCGCGCGCCTGTGTCTTCTGACGCGCACCACCCCCATCCTAACCTTTCCCCTTCAGGGGGAAGGAACCGACGGCGCGTCGGTCGGCCGTCGGTGCGTCAACGCGCCGTCGCCACCCCGCGATGTCCCGCCACCCGCACGCCACGCACCCGCTCCCCCAGCACCGCCAGCGGCGACGCCTTGCAGCTCGCCACCCCCAGCCGCCGGGTCGCGCGCACGAGATTGTCTTCCTCGGGATGCTGGCGGATCGTGAATCCCATCCGCTCCAGCAGGCGCCGCATGCCCCCGTTGGTCGCCAGCACGTCCGCTTCCAGCCGTGCCATCCCCGCGTGGCGCGCGATGCAGCCCAGCGTGTCGATCATGCGCGAGCCGAGCCCCTCGCCCTGCCAGGCATCGGCCACCGCCACCGCGAATTCCCCGCGGCCGCTGTCGTTGTCGGAAACATACTGCGCCATGCTGACCACCAGCTCGCCGGTGCTGCCTGTGACCACCGCCAGCAACGTGAGTTCGTGCGCCGGCCCGGCGCCGGTGTAGCGCGCCAGCAGGTCGGGCGGCAGCTCGTGCAGCGGGATGAAGAAGCGCTGGTAGCGGCTCTGCTTCGACAGGCCGCGCACGAAGGACTGCATTTGCGCCCGGTCGCTCGCGCGGGCAGGGCGCAGCGTCACCGGCACGCCGTTGCGGGCGGTCCAGGTCTCGGCGGCGGGACGATGCGGCCGCAGGGCGGCCAGGAGCTTGTCCAGCAGCGGGCGCAGTCCCGGCTTGCGGGCCGGCGCGGAAAGTTCGAATTCGGAAGGGGTCATGGCGTTCTCCTGTCTGCCGGGAGAGCGGGCGGCCGTCTTGCCATGCCGCCGGGCTTCTCCCACGACGCCATGATGGGTTTGTCTCCATGTATTTACAATCCGCCAAAATGGAATAAGATTGTTTCTGTTTCAGAACAATGAACGGGGCAACCATGGAGCACCTGGCCGAAATGATGACCTTCGCAAAGGTCGTGGAAACAAAGAGCTTTTCCGAGGCGGCACGCGAGCTGGGCTCGTCCAAGTCGCTGGTCAGCAAGCAGGTCAGCCAGCTCGAAAATGCCCTCGGCGTGCGCCTGCTGAACCGCACCACGCGCCGCATGAGCCTGACCGAAGTGGGCGCTGCCTATTACGAGCACTGCGCGCGCATTGCCCAGGAGATCGCCGCCGCCGGCGAAACCGTCAACCAGCTGCAGGCCGAGCCGCGCGGCGTGCTGAAGCTGACCTCGACGGTGATCTTCGCCGCGATGCACCTGGCGCCGGCGATCCAGGGCTTCATCACGCGCTATCCGAAGGTGATCATCGAGCTCGACGCGGTCGACCGCGTGGTGGACCTGGTGGAAGAGGGTTACGACCTGGCGATCCGCATCTCCGACAATCCGCCGCCGCTGCTGGCCGCGCGCCGCATCGCGCCGGTGCGCTGGTCGACCTGTGCGTCGCCGGAGTACATCGCCCGCCATGGCGCGCCGAAGACGCCGCACGAACTGGCGCAGCACAACTGCCTGATCTACCGCGGCAAGGGCACCCAGTGGCGCTACCGCATCGACGGCCGCGAGCAGAGCATGGAACTCAACGGCAACGTGCGCGTGAACAATTCCGAGGTGCTGCTCAACCTGGCGCGCGCCGGCATGGGCATCGTGGTGTTTCCGACCTACATGGTGGGGCCGGACCTGCAGTCGGGACGGCTGGTGGACATCCTCTCGGACTACCAGGCCTTCCCGGACACCGACCTGTACGCGCTCTATCCGCCGAGCCGCTACCTGCAGCCGAAGGTGCGCGCCTTCATCGATTTCCTGGTGGAGCACTTCGGGCCGGAGCCGGCGTGGGACAAGGGCTGGGCGATCTGACTTGCTCCCTCCCCCTTGCAGGGCGCCCGGCGAGGGGGAAGGAGCAATTCAGCGGGAGCTCGATGCGTCGGTACTCTTGCCGCGCCCCCGCTCCGCCTCGGTCAGCAGCATCAGCTTGACATACTTGTGATACGTCATCTCGGTCGAGGCCAGCGCCACCATCAGCCCGGCGCGCCCGTCGAGGAAGCCGCGCTTGAACACGAAAGAACGCAGGAAGGCCGACAGCGCATGCAGCAGCGCCTTGCCGTAGCCGCCGCGCTTGCCCGCTTCGAAGGCCTGGCGCGCGCCGAGCGTCGAATACTGCGACAGCTTGCGCAGGTAGGCATCGTCGTCGACATAGCTGTAGTGGATCATCGGCGTCTTCAGCTTGCCGACGTCGCCGCTGCCGATGATGATGTTCTCGTGCACCAGGCTGTCGGTGAAGCGGCCGGCGCCGCGTTTGAACAGCCGCACGATGTAGTCGGGATACCAGCCGGAATGGCGGATGAAGCGGCCGCAGAAGCTCGACAGGCGCGGCAGCATGTAGGCATCGTGCTTCGGCGCGGCAAGCGCGTCCAGGATCTCGCCGCGTAGCCGGTCGTCGATGCGCTCGTCGGCATCGAGGGACAGCACCCAGTCGCCGGTGGCGGCATCGAGCGCACGGTTCTTCTGCGGGCCGAAGCCGGGCCAGTCGGGCCGCTCGATCACCGTGGCGCCCCAGTCGCGCGCGATCTCCACCGTGCCGTCGGTGCTACCCGAATCCACTATAATCCACTCGTTGGCGAACTTGACGCTGTCGAGGCAGTCGCGGATGTTGGCTGCCTCGTTTTTCGTGATGATGATGACCGATAGCTTCATGCGGTTCGACGTCGATGGTGTCAGGTGAATTGCGCCGCGTGCCGCGCGGGCACGGCCGGCCGCAAGGATTGTATCGCTTTTGCCTTCCGCCCCCGGAAATGCCGGCAGGATTCCGGCCCGGCATGCCACCCACATCGGCCACCCACATGGAACCGCAACCGCAACGATGACTTTGCCCCCGCACCTCAAACGCCTGATGGCGATGCTGCCACCCTACCGGGGGCGCCTGTACGTGGCGCTCGTGTGCATGATGCTCACGGCCCTGACCGAGCCGATCCTGGTCAAGTTCGCCGAGATCCTGTTCGATGAGGGCTTCAACAAGGACGGCCGCGCCTTTCCGCTGTGGCTGGTGCCGCTGTGCCTGACCGGCTTGTTCGTGGTGCGCGGCGCCTCGACCTTCACCACCACCTACATGATGACCTGGGTGACGAGCCGCCTGCAGAACGACCTGCGCCGCGCCGCCTATGCGCGCATCCTGGAGGTGCCGCTCAGCTACTACGGCAAGAATTCCGCCGGCAAGGTGATCAATTCGATGATGTCGGAGACGCAGCAGATCATCGACATGATCAAGAATGTCATCACCTCGCTGATCCGCGACACGCTGACGGCGGCCTTCCTGCTGGTCAACCTGTTCATCTCCAACTGGCGCCTGACGCTGATCGCGCTGGTGCTGATCCCCACCACCGCCTTCGTGGTGCGCAAGACCGGCAAGCGGCTGCAGCGCCTCACGCAAGGCTATGTCAACGTCAACGCCGAACTGTCCCAGGTGCTCGACGAAACCACGCGCGCGCAGCAGGTCATCAAGATCTTCGGCGGCCAGGCCTACGAGCGCGCCCGCTTCGAGGAACGCGCCGAGCGCCAGCGCGGCTTCGCCATGCGCATGGCCAGCACCTTCGCGATGACGGTGCCGGTCACCCAGGTGATCGCGTCGCTGGCGTTGTCGGCGGTCATCGTGATCGCGCTGCTGCAGGCACAGAGCGGCGAGGCCACCGTCGGCAGCTTCCTCAATTTCGTGATGACCATGCTGCTGCTGCTCACGCCGATGAAGCGCATCGCCGAAGTCAACGGGCCGCTGCAGCGCGGCCTGGCGGCGGCCAATGAAGTGTTCTCGATGATCGACGCGCCGACCGAGCGCACCGACGGCCGCACGCTGCCGCGCCGCGCCGACGGCCGCCTCGATTTCGTCGACCTGAGCTTCACCTATCCGGGCGCGGAGCAACCGGCGCTGTCCGACATCAACCTGACCGTCCGGCCCGGCGAGACGATCGCCTTCGTCGGCATGTCCGGCGGCGGCAAGTCCACGCTGGTCAACCTGGTGCCGGAGTTCTACCCCGTCACCGAGGGCGAGATCCGCCTCGACGGCGAGCCGATCCGCGAGCTGTCGCTGCGCAGCCTGCGCGCCCAGATCGCCATGGTCAGCCAGAACGTGGTGCTGTTCGACGACACCGTGGCCGCCAACATCGCCTATGGCGATCCGAACCCGGACCGCGCCCGCATCGAGGCGGCGGCGAAGGCGGCCCATCTCGACGACGTGATCGCGCGGTTGCCGAAAGGCCTCGACACCGAGATCGGCGACAACGGCAACCGCCTGTCCGGCGGCCAGCGCCAGCGCCTGGCGATCGCCCGCGCGATCTACAAGGATGCGCCGATCCTGATCCTCGACGAAGCCACCTCGGCGCTCGACACCGAATCCGAGCGCGCCGTGCAGGCCGCGCTCGACGAACTGATGAAGCACCGCACCACGCTGGTGATCGCGCACCGCCTGTCGACCATCGAGCGCGCCAGCCGCATCGTCGTGCTGGTCGGCGGGCGCATCGTCGAGACCGGCAGCCATGCGGAACTGCTGGCGCACAACGGCGTCTATGCCAACCTCTACCACCTGCAATTCGACAAGGAGCCTTCATGACGACCGCCGCCCCGATCTCGCGCTTCCCGGTGCCCGGCATCGCCGACCTGCCCGAGGACATCCGCTCCACCATCCTGGCGGTGCAGGAGAAGGCGGGCTTCGTGCCGAACGTGTTCCTGGCGCTGGCGCACCGGCCGGCGGAATTCCGCGCCTTCGTGGCCTACCACGACGCGCTGATGCTCAAGGAAACCGGCAACCTGACCAAGGCCGACCGCGAGATGATCGTCACCGCGACCTCCGCCCGCAACCAGTGCCTGTATTGCGTGGTGGCGCACGGCGCCATCCTGCGCATCTACGCGAAGAACCCGCTGGTGGCCGACCAGGTCGCGGTCAATCACCGCAAGGCCGACATCACGCCACGCCAGCAGGCGATGCTCGATTTCGCGATCAAGGTCTGCCTGCAGTCGCACGAGGTGGGCGAGGACGATTACGAGGCGCTTCGCCGCCACGGCTTCGACGACGAGGATATCTGGGACATCGCCGCCATCACCGCGTTCTTCGGCATGTCCAACCGCATCGCCAACACCATCTCGATGCGTCCCAACGACGAGTTCTACCTGATGGGCCGGGTGCCGCGCGAGAAGAAGTGATGGCCGCACCGATGCGCGCGGAGCGCACCCTCGTCATTTCCCCGAACTGGATCGGCGACGCCGTGATGGCACAGCCGCTGCTGCGCCTGCTGAAGGAGCGCCATCCGGAGCGCCCGATCGACGTGCTGGCGCCCGGCTGGGTGGCGCCGGTGTGGCGCGCGATGCGCGAGGTCGACACGGTCGTCGAGACGCCGTTCAAGCATGGCAAGCTGCAGTGGGGCGAGCGCCGCCGCTTCGCGCGCGCGCTGAAGGGGCGCGGCTATGCCGATGCCTATGTGCTGCCCAACACGCTGAAGTTCGCCCTGATCCCGTGGATGGCCGGCATTCCGCGCCGGGTCGGGTACAAGGGCGAGATGCGCTACGGCCTGATCAATGTGATGCACCACGACGACAAGTCGGCACCGCGGCCGATGGTGCCGTTCTATGCGGCGCTGGCCATGCCGCCGTCGCTGCGGGCACCGGGGCGCGACGAACTGCCGCGGCCGTCGCTGGCCGTCGCGGACGACCGCATCGCCGCGACGCTGGACCAGCTGGGCCTGCCGCGCGGCGTGCCGCTGGTGGCGTTCGCGCCGGGTGCCGAGTTCGGTTCGGCCAAGCGCTGGCCGGAGGCGCATTTCGCCGGGCTGGCCGATGCCGTGAAGGCGCGGCATCCGGCCGCGCAGGTGGTGCTGCTCGGTTCGGCGAAGGACAGGGAAGTGTGCGACGCGATCGTCGCGGCGGCGCCGCACGTGCGCAACCTGGCGGGACAGACCACGCTGGACCAGGCGGTGGCCGTCATCGCGGCGGCGTCGGCGGTGGTGTCGAACGATTCCGGATTGCTGCACGTGGCGTCGGCGCTCAACCGGCCGGTGATCGCGCTCTACGGTCCGACCGACCCGGACCATGCGCCGCCGTTCTCGGACGTGGCGCGTTCGCTGTCGCTGCGCATCGACTGCGCGCCGTGCCGGCAGCGGGAATGCCCGCTGGGGCATCACCGCTGCATGCGGGATATGACGGTCGAGATGGTCTCGAAGCCGCTGGAAGAGATGCTGTCGCCCGATTGACGCCCCGTCGGTCCCTTCCCCCTGCAAGGGGGAAGGAGTCTGCGGTGGGAAATTCACCGCATCCGCATCAATTCGCGTACAGCCCCGCAAACAGTTCCTGGCAGGACGCGCTCAACCCACCCTCCAGCACCATCCGCTTGGCCAGCTCGATATCCGGCGCGAACAGGCGGTCCTTGTCGTAGAACGCCACCTGCGAACGCAGCCGGCCATGCACGTCGGTCAGCAGCGGCGAGGTTTCCAGCGGACGGTGGAAATCCACGCCCTGCGCCGCCGCCAGCAGTTCGATGCCGACGATGGTCGCGGTGTTCTGCGCCATCTCGTCCAGGCGTCGGCCGGCGAAGGTGGCCATGCTGACGTGGTCTTCCTGGTTGGCCGAGGTCGGCAGGCTGTCCACGCTGGCCGGATGCGCCAGCGACTTGTTCTCGGACGCCAGTGCCGCCGCCGTCACGTGCGCGATCATGAAGCCGGAATTCAGGCCCGAGGACGCCACCAGGAACGGCGGCAGGCCCGACAGCGTGGAATCGATCAGCAGCGCGATGCGGCGTTCCGACAGCGCGCCCAGCTCGGCGATTGCCAGCGCCAGCGTGTCGGCGGCGAAGGCCACCGGCTCGGCGTGGAAATTGCCGCCCGAGATCACGTCGCCCGCATCCGAGTACACCAGCGGATTGTCGGTGACCGCGTTGGCTTCGATCAGCAGCGTGCGCGCGGTGTTGGCGATCAGGTCGAGGCAGGCGCCCACCACCTGCGGCTGGCAGCGCAGGCTGTACGGATCCTGCACGCGCTCGTCGTTCTCCAGGTGCGATTTGCGGATCGCGCTGCCCGACAGCAGCTGGCGGTAGATCTTCGCCACCGCGATCTGGCCCGGCTGGCCGCGCACTTCATGGATGCGCGGATCGAAAGGCGCGTCGCTGCCCTTGGCCGCGTCGACCGACAGCGCGCCGGCGACGATCGCCGCTTCCAGCAGGCGCTCGGCCATGAACAGGCCGTGCAGCGCGAACGCCGTCGACACCTGGGTGCCGTTGATCAGCGCCAGGCCTTCCTTGGCCGCCAGCGTGACCGGCTCGATGCCGGCCGCGGCAAGCGCTTCGGCCGCCGGCACGATACGCCCGCCGACCATCGCATCGCCGATGCCCATCATCGCCAGCGTCATGTGCGACAGCGGCGCCAGGTCGCCCGAGGCGCCGACCGAGCCCTTGGCCGGGATGCAGGGCAGGATGTCGGCGTTATACATCCGGATCATCGTGTCGATGACGGATGCGCGGATGCCGGAGAAGCCGCGCGCCAGGCTGCCGATCTTCATCGCCACGATCAGGCGCGCGACGTCGGGCTGGATCAGCGCGCCGGTGCCGACCGAGTGCGACAGGATCAGGTTTTTTTGCAGCTCTTCCAGCTGGTCGTTCGGAATGTGCGTCTTGGCCAGCTTGCCGAAGCCGGTGTTGATGCCGTAGGCCGGCGCGCCCTTGTCGACGATCTTCCTGATCGTCGCGGCCGAGCTGTCGATCGCGGCGTACGCCGCGGGGTCGAGCGCCAGCGGCACGGCATCGCGCCAGATGCGGCGCAGGTCGGCCAGCGTCAGCTTGCCCGGGGTCAGGGTGAGGGTGGCAGTGTCGGTCATGGTATGGGGCTTCCTCGTGTTGGTTGTCTCGTTGTCCGTGTCGTGTCTTGCGCTGCGCGGTCCGGTTTCCGTCCGGCCTCAGGCCTGTGCCCTGCGATGAGCGAACGCGATCATGTGGCCCAGGAACCGCTTCAGCAGCGGCCGAACGCCTTCGGCCAGCCCTTCGTCGAAGGCGTAGGGATGGCTTTCCTGCATGTAGGTCGCTTCCGCCAGTTCGAGCTGCACCGCGTGGACGTTGTCCGCCGGGCGACCGTAGTGGCGGGTGATATGGCCGCCCTTGAAGCGCCCGTTCAGCACCGCGCTGTAGCCGCCGGCCTCGCGCGCGATCGCCAGCAGTTCCTCGCCGAGCTGCGGATCGCAGGAGGCGCCCGACGCGGTGCCGATGTTGAAATCCGGAAGGCGGCCTTCGAAGAAGCGCGGCACCACCGAGCAGATCGAATGGGCATCCCACAGCATCGCCACGCCGTGCTCGGCGCGCAGGCGGCGCAGTTCCTCGTCCAGCGTCGCATGGTAGGGCACCCAGTAGCTGGCGATGCGGCGCTGGATCTCGGCATCGTCCGGCAGGCAGCCGTCGCGGTAGATCGCTTCCTTGTGGAAGGTGTCGACCGGGCACAGGCCGGTGGTGTCCTGGCCGGGATAGAGGTTGGCGTTGTCGGTCGGCCGGTTCAGGTCGATCACGTAGCGCGAATGCGTGGCCACCAGCACCGATGCCCCGAGTTCGTCGAGGCAGTCGTACAGGCGCTCCAGGTGCCAGTCGGTGTCGGGCAGGCGCAGGGCCGCGTCGGTCATGCCGGATGCGATGTCGTCCGGGATGTGCGTGCCGACGTGCGGCATGGACACCAGCAGCGGCGCGCTGCCGCGGCGGAAGATGAACGGGGGAATGTCTCGTTGCGTCATGGTCGTCTTGTCCTCATGCGGCCAGCAGCGACTGCAGCGCGGCGCGGTAGGCGGATGCCGTCGCCTCTTCGTGGTCATGGCGACCGTTGCGTACCACCCAGCGGCCGCCGGCCAGCACGTCGCGCACCGGCGTATTGCCGTGCTGGCAGAACACCAGGCTGTCGAGCGCGCGGTCGCCGCGCTTGCCGGCCAGGTCGGGATGGGCGCCGTCGAGCACCACCAGGTCGGCGCGCCGGCCGATAGCCAAGCCGTCGACCGGGCGCGCCGCGGCGCGCGCGCCGCCTGCCACCGCCGCCGTATACAGGGTGGCGCCGACCGAGGCGCCATCGCCGCCGGCCAGCACGTTGCGCTGGCGGTGCTTCAGGCGCTGGGTGTATTCGTACAGGAGCAGTTCATCGGCCGCATGGGTGGCGACATGGCTGTCCGAGCCGATGCCCCAGGCGCCGCCGGCCTGCTGGTAGGTCGCGCCGTTGAAGATGCCGTCGCCGAGATTGGCCTCGGTGGTCGGGCAGATGCCGGCCACGGCGCCGCTGCGGGCCAGCGCCAGGGTTTCGCTCTCGGTCATGTGGGTGGCGTGCACCAGGCACCAGCGGCGGTCGACCGGGAAATGCTCGAGCAACCATTCGACCGGCCGCATGCCGTTGACGGCGATGCAGTCGTCCACTTCGGCGGTCTGCTCGGCGATGTGGATGTGGACCGGCGCCTGCGGATCCTGCGCGGCGAGACCGTCGAGCAGGGCGGCGAGCGATTCCTTCGACACCGCGCGCAGCGAATGCGGCGCCACGCCGTAGCGCAGGCCGCCGTGTTCCGGATGGCTGCGGCGCAGGCGCTGCAGCAGGTCGAGCATCCAGTCCGGCGAATTGACGAAGCGCGCCTGACCGGCATGCGTCGGCTTGCCGCCGAAGCCGCCGTACTGGTACATCACCGGCAGCAGCGTGAGGCCGATGCCGGCGTCCCGCGCGGCGGCGATCAGGCATTCGGCGTGCTCGGCCGGATTGGCGTAGGGCCGGCCGCCGATGTCGTGGTGCAGGTAATGGAATTCGCAGACCGAGGTGTAGCCGCCCTTGAGCATCTCGACGTACAGCTGGGTGGCGATGGCGCGCAGGGCATCGGGCGTGAGCTTCTGCGCAAAGGCGTACATCAGCGTGCGCCAGCTCCAGAAGCTGTCGGCCGGGTCGGAACGGTATTCGGTCAGGCCGGCCATCGCGCGCTGGAAGGCGTGCGAATGCAGGTTGGGCATGCCGGGCAGGACGATGCCGGGCAGGTAGGCGGCGGTGTCGTCGCCACGCGCGGTGTCCGGCGTCACGCGGGTCAGCATGCCGGCATCGTTCCATTCGAGCAGCACGTCGTCGTGCCAGCCGCCGGGCAGCAGCGCGTGTTCGGCAATGATGCGTTGGTTCGCCATGGGATTGTCCTCGTTCGTTGTGCCGGGGATCAGCGCGTCCGCACGCCGTTGCGCACCACACCCGCGCAGCGCGGCAGGCCGGCCCAGTAGCACAGCTCTGCCAGCGAATCGACCGACCAGATCGCAAAGTCGGCCGCGCGGCCCGGCGCCAGGGTGCCGTACTGGCCTGCCTTGCCGAGTGCCTTCGCCGCATTCACCGTCACGCCGGCCAGTACCTCGGGCACCGTCATGCGGAACAGCGTGCAGGCCATGTTCATCGCCAGCAGCAGCGAGGTCGCCGGCGCCGTGCCGGGATTGGAATCGGTCGACACCGCGATCGGCACGCCGTGGCGGCGCAGCAGGTCGATCGGCGGCAATTGCTTTTCGCGCAGGAAATAGAACGCGGCAGGCAGCAGCACGGCCACCGTGCCGGCTTCCTTCATGCTCGCGATGTCCTCTTCGGACAGGTATTCGAGATGGTCGGTCGACAGCGCCCGGTAGCGTGCGGCCAGGCGCGTGCCGCCGAGGTTGGACAGCTGCTCGGCGTGCATCTTCACCGGCAAGCCGAGACGGGCAGCCGCATTGAAGACGCGTTCCGACTGTTCCAGCGTGAAGCCGATGTTCTCGCAGAACACGTCGACCGCATCGACCAGGCCTTCCGCATGCAGCGCCGGCAGCATGGTGTCGCACACCAGCGCGATGTAGTCGTCGGCGCGGCCCTGGTATTCCGGCGGCACCGCGTGCGCGCCGAGGAAGGTGGTGCAGACCGTCACCGGATAATGCTCCCCGAGGCGGCGCGCCACGCGCAGGATCTTGCGCTCGGTCTCCAGGTCGAGGCCGTAGCCGGACTTGATCTCGACCGTGGTCACGCCCTCGGCCAGCAGGGCTTCGAGGCGGCGTGCCGACTGGTGGAACAGCTCGGCCTCGTCGGCCGCGCGGGTGGCGCGCACCGTCGAGACGATGCCGCTGCCGCGGCGGGCGATCTCTTCATAGCTGGCGCCGGCCAGCCGCAGCGCGAATTCGTCGGCGCGGTTGCCGGCGTAGACGAGATGGGTGTGGCAATCGATCAGGCCCGGCGTGATCCAGTGGTTGCCGGCGTTGTGGCGCACGATGTCGCCGTCGAACTCGCGCGGCATGTCGCTCTCCGGCCCGATCCAGGCGATGCGGCCGCCGCGCACCACGATGGCGCCGTGTTCGATCGTGTCGTCCGGATTGCCGGTGGGGGCGATGCGGGCGTTGTGCCAGATGCCGTCGTTCTGTTTCATGACGCCTCCTTGCAGGGGACGATGCGGACGCCGATCAGGGCGCCGGGTGCATGCATGCGCAACGCCAGCGAACGCGGCGCGTCCGCCCGCAGCGTATCGCCGGCGGCGATGGCGGTGCCGCCGATCTCCCAGCGGCCGCCGGCGCAATGGAACAGCACATGGCCGTCCGCCGCATCCACGTCCGCATCGGTCCGCCACACGTCGATGCCGCCGTCGACGCGGCCGCGCCGCATCATCAGGTTGAAGTCGCGGCAGGCGCCGCCGGCCAGCCGTGCATCGACGGCGTCCTCGCCGGCGAAACGGAACGGCGTCAGCGGCGCCGTCAGGTCATGCGCGCGGTCGCCGCCGATGTTCAGCGTCATGCCTTCGCCGTCGAGCAGCATGATGACCCGCTCGATGCCGGGGAAATGCGAGAACGGTCCCGATGCCGCCACGTCGGCGATCGACACGCGCCACGCGAACGCGTCCAGCACGGCGCCGGGCGGTTCGCACGCCAGCTCGCGCGTGGTGCCGCCGCCGTTCTTCCACGGCATGGCCGCCAGCTCGTCGTAGCGCAGCAGCATCATGGCCGGTCCGTTCAGCGGGTGACGAACGGCAGGTTCAGGCCCTGCTTCTTCGCGCATTCGACCGCCTGCGGGTAGCCGGCGTCGGCATGGCGCATCACGCCGGAACCGCTGTCGTTGACCAGCACGCGCGCCAGGCGCTTGGCGGCGGCTTCGGTGCCGTCGGCGACGATCACCATGCCGCTGTGCTGCGAGTAGCCCATGCCGACGCCGCCGCCATGGTGCAGCGACACCCAGGTCGCGCCGCCGGCGGTGTTGAGCAGGGCATTGAGCAGCGGCCAGTCGGACACCGCGTCGGTGCCGTCCATCATGCCCTCGGTCTCGCGATTGGGGCTGGCGACCGAGCCGGTGTCGAGGTGATCGCGGCCGATCACGATCGGCGCCTTCAGTTCGCCGTTCTTCACCATCTCGTTGAAGGCCAGGCCGGCCAGGTGGCGTTCGCCCAGGCCGAGCCAGCAGATGCGCGCCGGCAGGCCCTGGAAGGCGATGCGCTCGCCGGCCATGTCGAGCCAGCGGTGCACATGCTTGTTGTCGGGGAACAGTTCCTTGATCTTGGCGTCGGTCTTGCGGATGTCTTCCGGATCGCCGGACAGCGCCACCCAGCGGAACGGGCCCTTGCCTTCGCAGAACAGCGGGCGGATGTAGGCCGGGACGAAGCCGGGGAAATCGAACGCATTCTTCACGCCCTCGTCGAGCGCGACCTGGCGGATGTTGTTGCCGTAGTCGACCGCCGGGATGCCCATCGCGTGGAAGTCGAGCATGGCCTGCACGTGCACGGCGCAGGACTTCGCGGCTTCAGCCTTCAGGCGCGCGTGCTGCGCGACATCCTTCTGCGCATCCTTCCACTGATCGACGGTCCAGCCCAGCGGCAGGTAGCCGTGGATCAGGTCGTGGGCCGAGGTCTGGTCGGTGACGAGGTCGGGCTTCATGCCGCCGGCCTGCGCGCGCTTCACCAGCTCCGGCAGGATCTCGGCGGCATTGCCGAGCAGACCGATCGAGACCGCCTCGCGGCGCTCGCAATGGTGCTTGACCAGCGCCAGCGCATCGTCGAGGTCCTTGGCCTGCTTGTCGAGATAGCGGGTGCGCAGGCGGAAGTCGAGGCTGCTCTGCTGGCATTCGATGTTGAGCGACACCGCGCCGGCGAAGGTCGCGGCCAGCGGCTGCGCGCCGCCCATGCCGCCCAGGCCCGCGGTCAGGATCCAGCGGCCGCCCCAGTCGCCGTTGTAATGCTTGCGGCCGGCTTCGGCGAAGGTTTCATAGGTGCCCTGCACGATGCCCTGGGTGCCGATGTAGATCCAGCTGCCGGCCGTCATCTGGCCGTACATGAACAGGCCCTTGCGGTCGAGCTCGTTGAAGTGGTCCCAGTTGCCCCATTTCGGCACCAGGTTGGAATTGGCCAGCAGCACGCGCGGCGCATCCGCGTGGGTCTTGAACACGCCGACCGGCTTGCCGGACTGGATCAGCAGGGTCTCGTCGTCGTTCAGGTCGCGCAGGGTGTCCAGGATCTTGTCGAAGCAGGCCCAGTTGCGGGCGGCGCGGCCGATGCCGCCGTAGACCACCAGGTGCTTCGGATTCTCGGCCACTTCCGGATCCAGGTTGTTCTGGATCATGCGGTAGGCGGCTTCGGTCAGCCAGCTCTTGCAGGTCTTCTCGCTGCCGCGCGGGGCGCGGATCTCGCGGCTGGCATCCCAGCGCGGGTCGGCGTCGAGGTCGGTCTTGAGCTTGGTCGGTTCGGTCACGGTGTTCATCGGCGCTCCTTCGGTGGCGGGCATCGGTTGCGGGATCGATCGTCGCGATCGGGATGCAGGGCAGTTTAAGTTGTATATACAACTTCCGCAAGAAGATTTTTGGATGTCTGGACAAGTGTTACCATCGGCCAAAACCACCGAAGGGGAAGGGCGTTGTCAGACCAGCAAGAGGCCGTGCCGGCATTCCGCCAGATCAAGGAATACCTGCTGGCCGAGATCCATGCCGGCCACTGGAAGGAAGGGGATGCGATTCCGTCCGAGCAGGCGCTGGCGCGGCAGTTCGGCGTGTCGCGCATGACCGTCAACCGGGCGGTGCGCGAACTGACCGACGAGCAGGTGCTGTCGCGCGTGCAGGGCTCGGGCACCTATGTCGCCCAGCAGAAATACCAGGCCACGCTGGTCGAGATCCGTAGCATCGCCGAGGAAGTGAGGGCGCGCGGACATGTCCACCGCAGCGAACTCCACCTGCTCGAGCGCAGCAAGGCGACCGATGGCCTCGCCAAGCAGTTCGGCGTCAAGGCCGGACATGCGCTGTTCCATTCGGTCATCGTGCATTTCGAGAACGATGTCCCGATCCAGGTGGAGGACCGCTGGGTCAATGCCGTGGTGGCGCCGGAATACATGCAGCAGGATTTCACCCACGTGACGCCGAACGAATACCTGATGGCCGCGGCGCCCCTGCAAGGCGTCCAGTACAGCATCGAAGCCGTGGCGGCGCCGCGCGAGATTGCCGACATGCTGCGCATGGCCGCGAAGGAAGCCTGCCTGGTGCTGCACCGGAAGACCCTCTCGAAGGGACAGGTGGCATCGGTCGCCACGATGTGGCATCCGGGCGAGCGCTACCGGTTCGCCGGCAGCTTCTAGGGGCCGGTCGGCCGCCTCGTGATCCAAGTGGCCGGCGGCAAGCCCCGGCGCACGGCCCGGACGGGTCACGGAAATCCCCCGTTCGTCGCGGCGTTATCCCCGGATTTCGCCGGTTCACCTCGCCAAAACTGCAATTCGTCGCATTCCATGTCGCGATCCGGCCGATATTGACTACCATCTGCGGACGCACAATCGGTGCAACCATAAGAAAAGGAATATCCATGGAGACCCTGCAGCCAGCAGCATCCCCGGCGCGCCCGCTGGCGCCGATCGGTACCGGCGAACGCATCATGGCCCTGGACGTCGTGCGCGGATTCGCGCTGATCGGCATCCTGCTGATGAACGTCGAATTCTTCAACCGCCCCATCGCCGAGCTGGGCTCGGGCATCAACCCGGCCTACAGCGGCGCCGACTGGTGGGTCAGCTGGTTCGTGCAGTACTTCGTGACCGGCAAGTTCTGGACCGTCTTCTCGCTGCTGTTCGGCATGGGCTTCGCCGTCATGCTCACCCGCGCCGAATCGGCCAACCGTCCCTTCCTGCTTCCCTACGCGCGCCGCATCGTCGGCCTGATGGCATTCGGCGCGATCCATTACATTCTTTTCTGGCGCGGCGACATCCTGCACAGCTATGCCGTGGCAGCGTTCGGCCTGCTGGTCGTGCTGTATGCGCGCTGGTGGCATATCCTGCTGGGCATCGCCGCGCTCGTCGGCCTGGGCTTCGTGCCCCAGATGGGATGGGCGCACGGCATCGCGGCGTCGATGGCATTCTTTGCCGTCGTGTCCGGCTGGCTGCGTGGCGAAAAGACAGTGCGCGTGTTCAAGCGCGAATTCCTGCTGCTCACGCTGATCGGCGGCATCATCGGCGGCATTGCGCTGATCGCCGGCATCGTCACCTTCTTCATCCCGGGCACCCCCCTGGAGATGCGCTTCGGCCTGACCATCTTCGGTTCCGCGATTACTGTCCTGAGCGTGCTCGGCGCGCGCGGCCATGACCGCACCGATCTGCGTCCGCTGCGCCTGGGCGTCGGCATCTACGCGTTTTCGTTCACCATGATGACGGCCTTCGGCGCAGTCCAGTATTACTTCCCGAAACCGCAACCGAAACCGGCCGTCGCCGCGACCGCTCCGGCGGCCGCACAGGCCGCAGGCAAGCCTGACGTGGCTGCGCCCGCCGCCGCGCCGCAGGCATCCGCACCGGCTGCTGCCGCTGCGCCGGCCGCCGCGGCCGCCGCATCCGGTTCCGCGCCGGCCGCCGCCGGCAAGGCCGCCGAGAAGCCGATGACCGAGCAGGAGAAGGCCGCCAAGCAGGCCGCCGAGCGCGAGAAGCGCAAGAAGGAGCGCGCCGAGGAGATCGCGAAGGAGCGCGAAACCATGCAATCGGCCGGCTACGCCGAAGGCGTCGCCTGGCGCGCACAGAAATTCGTCAAGAACATGCCCAATGAATTCGGTTTCGCCACCGTGCTGGTCGGCATGTTCCTGATCGGCTTCTGGTTCGTCCGCTCGGGCGTCATGGACCGCACCGAGGCGCACCTGCCGCTGTTCCGCAAGCTCGCCGTCATTGGCCTGCCCGTCGGCATCGCCCTGGGACTGCTGGGCAGCACGATCAGCACGCACTCCGTGCCGTTCAGCGGCGGCACCGACGGCTGGCAGTTTGCCCAGGGCCTGCTCATGCTGGGCAACCTGCCGGCCTGCCTCGGCTACGTCGGCCTGGTGGTGCTGCTCATGCACAGCAAGACCTTCGCCGGCATCCGCGTGCTGGCGCCGTTCGGCCGCATGGCGCTGACCAACTACATCATGCAGTCGGTGATCGCCTCGATGTTCTTCTTCGGCTGGGGTCTCGGCAATTTCGGCATGCCGCGCACCATGCAGATGGTGTACGTCGTCGCCGTCGCCGTCGCCCAGATCGCCTTCAGCCACTTCTGGCTGGCGCGCTTCCGCTACGGCCCGCTGGAATGGGCATGGCGCGCGGTGACCTACTGGAAGGTGCCGCCGATGCGCATCGACCGGCCGGTGGCCGCCGCCACGGTGGCGCAGGCCGGCTGACCGGACCGATCGCTTATACTCGGGCGGATTCATATCCGCCCGTTTTTCTTTTTGGCCTTCATGCACAGAGCATTGTCCGCAGCCATCGCGCTGCTCATGGCCGCCGGTGCGGCGGCCGCCGTCGCACAGCCGGCCGGCGTCGTTCCGCATTCACCCTCCGGCACACCCGCCGCGACGCACAAGCTCGGCGTGGCCGGCCTGCGCGCGCCGGCCAGCATCCTGGTCGACCGCTGGGGCGTCCCGCACATCTACGCGGCCAGCCGCGAGGACGCCTATTTCGTTCAGGGCTTCAATGCGGCGCGCGACCGGCTGTTCCAGATCGACCTGTGGCGTCGGCGCGGGCTGGGCGAGCTGTCATCCGTCTTCGGCCCGGCCTTCGTCGAGCAGGACACCGCGGCCAGGCTGTTCCTCTACCGCGGCAACATGGATGACGAATGGCGCGCCTACGGCAAGGATGCGCGCATGATCGCCACTCGCTTCGTCGCCGGCGTCAATGCCTGGATCGACCATGTGGCGCGCAATCCGCACCTGATTCCCTTCGAGTTCTCGCAGCTGGGCTACATGCCGGCGAAATGGCAGCCGGAAGACGTGGTGCGCATACGCAGCCACGGGCTGACGCGCAACCTGACGCTCGAGGTGGCGCGTGCCGCCGTCGTCTGCAAGGCCGGCCTCGACGCCGACCATATCCGTGCAGGACTGACGCCGCCGTGGACCACGAAGGTGCCGGACGGGCTCGACCCCTGCCTGCCGGCCGACGTGCTGCGGGTGTTTACGCTGGCCACGCAGAACGTGGTGCTGACGCCGGCCGATCTGTCGGCGGCGCTGTCGACCGGCCGACCGTCGCCGGGCGAGGGCGAGGGCGCGGCGCAGGCGGTGGGGGCCGTCTCCGCCGCGGCCGCCGGCGACGAGGCGCTCGAAGGCAGCAACAACTGGGTGCTGGGTCCGTCGCGCACGGCGACCGGCAGGCCCATCCTCGCCAACGATCCGCACCGCGCCTATTCGGCGCCGTCGCTGCGCTACATCGCCCACCTGCATGCGCCCGGACTGAACGTGATCGGGGCCGGCGAACCGTCGCTGCCCGGCATCTCGATCGGCCACAACGGCCGCATCGCCTTCGGCCTGACCATCTTCAGCATCGACCAGGAAGACCTCTACGTCTACGAGACCCACCCGTCCGACCCCCGGCGCTACCGCTACCGCGGCGGCTGGGAAGCGATGCGCACGCTGCGCGAGACGATCGCGGTGCGCGGCGGCAAGCCGGTGACGGTCGAGCTGCAGTTCACGCGCCATGGCCCGGTGATCTACCGCGAACCCGGTAAGAAGCGCGCCTTCGCGGTGCGCACCGCCTGGAGCGCGCCCGGCATGGCGCCTTACTTCGGCAGCATCGACTACATGACGGCGAAGGATTTCGCCGGCTTCCGCAAGGCGATGGCGCGCTGGGGCTCGCCATCCGAGAACCAGGTCTATGCCGACACCGCAGGCAACATCGGCTGGGTCACCGGCGGACTGGCGCCGAAGCGTCCCAACTGGGACGGCCTGCTGCCGGTGCCGGGCGACGGCCGCTATGAATGGGACGGCTTCCTGCCGGGCGAGCGCCTGCCGTATGCCTACAATCCGGCGCGCGGCTGGTTCGCCTCGGCCAACGAGATGAACCTGCCGGAGGACTATCCCTACAAGGAGGCGAAACTCGGCTTCGAATGGCCGCACTACGCGCGCGCGCGCCGCCTGGCGGAGGTCCTGTCGGCGGCGCCGAAGATGGGCATCGAGGACAACCTGCGCCTGCAGAACGACCTGGTCTCCATCCCGGCGCGGCGCGTGATCGCGCTGCTGCGGCCGCTGCAGTCGGCGGATGCGAAGACGCAGGCCGCGTTGCGCCTGCTGACGTCCTGGGATGGCGTGGAGGGCGCGGAATCGCCCGCCGCGGCGCTGTTCCAGGTGTGGTGGTCGCGTCATCTCGGCAATGCCTTCAAGACGGCGATGGTCGGCGCCGGGACCGCGGAGCTGATCGCCACGCCCGATGCCACCGTGATGCTCGATACGCTCGAAAGGCCGGCGCCGCGTTTCGGCAGCAATGCCGAGCAGCGGCGCAACCAGCTCCTGCTGTCGAGTCTCGCGGCGGCCTGGGCCGATCTCGAAAAGCTGCAGGGCGGCGACCCGGCGGCGTGGCAGTGGGGCAAGCTGCAGTTCAGCTACTTCGCCCATCCGCTGGCGCTCCTGGCCGATGCGAAGACGCGCGCCTACATCAACGTCGGCCCCTTCCCGCGCGGCGGCAGCACCTACACCGTGAACCTGTCGGCCTATCGCGCGGCCGACTTCCTGCACACCAACGGCCCGTCGTTCCGGCTGGTGGTCGATGTCGGCAACTGGGACAATTCGCGCGCGGTCAACACGCCGGGACAGTCGGGCGATCCGGCCAGTCCGCACTATCGCGACCTGGCGCCGATGTGGGCGAAAGGAGAATATTTCCCGCTGCTCTACACGCGCGGCGCGGTGGAGAAGGAAACGCGCCAGCGCTTCGAGCTGGTGCCGGAAAAAGCGGGAAGGTAAGCGGGGGGGGGCGCCGTCCGCCAGCGCGTGGCGCGTGGACAGCCGGCGCGTCGCCGCCGCCACGGGCGGCGGCCTGCGTGTCACATCAGGATGATGTCGTACTGTTCCTGGTGATAGACATTCTCGACCTGCAGCGAGATCGGCTTGCCGACGAAGTCGCCCAGCATCGCCAGGTGCTGCGATTCCTCCTCGAGGAACATGTCGACCACCACCTGCGAGGCGAGGATGCGGAATTCCTTCGGATTGAACTGCTTGGCCTCGCGCAGCAGTTCGCGCAGGATCTCGTAGCAGATGGTGCGCGCGGTCTTCACCTGGCCCTTGCCGCCGCAGGCGGGGCAGGGCTCGCACAGGATGTGGGCCAGCGATTCGCGGGTGCGCTTCCTGGTCATCTCCACCAGTCCCAGCGCCGAGAAGCCGGACACCGACACCTTGGTGCGGTCCCGCGCCAGCGCCTTGTTCAGCTCGGCCAGCACCGCGTTGCGGTGCTCCGGGCTTTCCATGTCGATGAAGTCGAGGATGATGATGCCGCCCAGGTTGCGCAGGCGCAGCTGGCGCGCGATTGCATGCGCCGCCTCGAGATTGGTCTTGAAGATGGTGTCGTCGAAATTGCGGCCGTTGACGTAGCTGCCGGTGTTGACGTCGATCGTGGTCATCGCCTCGGTCTGGTCGATGATCAGGTAGCCGCCCGATTTGAGGTCGACCCGGCGCCCGAGCGCGCGCTGGATCTCTTCCTCGACGCCGTACAGGTCGAACAGCGGACGCTCGCCGGTGTAGTGCACCAGGCGCGGCATCACCGACGGCGTGTAGACGCTGCCGAACTCCTGCAGCTTGACGAAATTCTCGCGAGAGTCGATCTGGATGGTGGCCGTCTCGTCATTGACGAAGTCGCGCAGCACGCGCTGGGCCAGGCTCAGGTCCTGGTAGAGCAGCGTCGGCGCCGGCTTCGACTTGGACAGCTCCGTGATGGAGGTCCAGGTCTTGCGCAGGTAGGCCACGTCCATCTCGAGGTCGGCGTCGGACGCATCTTCGGCCATGGTGCGGATGATGTAGCCGCCCTTGTCGCCGGGCGCGATCAGCTTCTGCACCTTCTCGCGCAGCATCTCGCGCTCTGCCTCGTTCTCGATGCGCTGCGAGATGCCGATGTGCGGATCCTGCGGCAGGTAGACCAGCATGCGGCCGGCGATGGAAATCTGCGTAGACAGGCGCGCGCCCTTGGTGCCGATCGGGTCCTTGATCACCTGGACCATGATCGCCTGGCCGTCGAACAGCAGGCGTTCGATCGGGACCGGGTTGCCGGAATGGTTGCGCGCTTCCCAGATGTCGGCCACGTGCAGGAAGGCGGCTCGCTCCAGGCCGATGTCGATGAAGGCCGACTGCATGCCCGGCAGGACGCGCACCACCTTGCCGAGGTAGATGTTGCCCGCCATGCCGCGCGACAGCGTGCGCTCGACGTGCAGCTCCTGCACCGCGCCCTGCAGGATCAGCGCGACGCGGGTTTCCTGCGGCGTGATGTTGATGAGGATGTCTTCGCTCATGGATGCCCGGAGAATCAGAGGACGGGAATGCCGGCCTGGCGTAGCAGCCTGGCGGTCTCGAACAGCGGCAGGCCCATGATGCCGGAGTAGCTGCCGTGCATGCGCTCGATGAACGCGGCGGCCAGGCCCTGGATGCCGTAGCCGCCGGCCTTGTCGTAGGGCTCCGGGCTGGCGCAGTAGGCGTCGATGGTGGCGTCGCTCAGTTCGGCGATGGTGACGGCGGAGGCCTGGGTCTCCTGCAGCAGGATGTCCTCGTTCTTCACCACGATGCTGGTCAGCACCTGGTGGGTGCGGCCCGACAGCATCCGCAGCATGTATTTTGCCTGGGCGGCGTCTGCCGGCTTGCCGAGGATCTGGCCGTCGAGCACGACGGTGGTATCGGCGGTGAGGATGGTGCGCTGGGGCAGGCGGCGCATGAACATCACCTTCGAGGCGAATTCCGCCTTTTCGCGGGTGACGCGGGCCACGTAGACCTCGGCCGCTTCGCCGGGCATCACTTCCTCGCTCACTTCCGGCCCGCGCGGCGCGGCATCGCGCAGCAGGAGCAGCTCGAAGTCGACGCCGATCTGGCGCAGCAGTTCGCGGCGGCGCGGGCTTTTCGAGGCGAGGTAAATCTTGTTGTCGATCGGTTTCATCAAACGCTTGTCAGTCGATGGGACGGCGCCCGGGATGTGGACGCGGTGGCAGCGCTTGGGTCCGATGACGTGGGGGCTGGCCGGCTACATCCGGTGATAGGGATGGTTCTGGGTGATCGACCAGGCCCGGTAGAGCTGTTCGGCCAGCAGCACGCGAACCATGCCATGCGGCAGCGTCAGGCTCGACAGGCGCACCAGCATGTCCGCGTTCGCCTTGAATCCGGCATCGAGCCCGTCGGCGCCGCCAATCACGAATGTAACATCCCGGCCGTCTTGTTGCCACTGGGTGAGGAGTTGCGACAAGTGCATCGTCGTCAGGTCCTTCCCGCGTTCGTCGAGGGCGACGATGCGGGATCCCTTCGGGATCACGGCCTCGATCTTCGCGCGTTCCTGCGCCATCACGGTCTCGGCCGTACGGCTGCCGGAGCGTTCGACCGGCTTGATTTCCTTCAGGTGGATGCGGCACTCGGGCGGCATGCGCTTGGCATACTCGGCGAAGCCGTCCTCGATCCAGCCGGGCATCTTGTGCCCGACGGCGGCGATGATCAATTGCATGGATGGCGATCCGCCCGGCGCGGCCGGGCGGGAGTCATCAGGAGGACGACCTGGCGGCGCGCTTGGCGGGCGCCTTCTTCGCCGCGGTCTTCGTGGCCACTTTCACCACGCCGCCCGACGGGACCTTCTTCGCCGGCGTCCTGGCGGCGGACTTGGCCGCGGATTTGGCGGTGGACTTGGCCGCGGTCTTCTTCGCCGGGGCTGCCGCGCCGTCCGATTTCGCCGCGGTCTTGCGGCCGGGCTTCTTCGGCTCGGCTGCGGCGGTCTTTGCGGCCGTCTTCGCGGCGGTCTTGCGCGCGGTCTTCGTCGCGGGAGCGGCCTCGCCGTCTTCCGACGCGGTGCGCTTCGACGTGCGCTTGGCGGCGCCGAACTTGACTTCCTTCTCGCCCCAGATCTCTTCGAGGCGGTAGTAGTCGCGGATCGCCGGCTGCATGATGTGGACGATCATGTCGCCCAGGTCGACCAGCACCCATTCGCCGGTGTCCTCGCCCTCGATGCTGACGATGTTGCCGCCGGCGGCCTTGACCTTGTCGCGCACCGACGCGGCGAGCGCCTTGGTCTGGCGGTTGGAGGTGCCCGAGGCGATCGCGACGCGGTCGAACAGGCTCGTGATGTTGGTCGTGTCGAAGAGCTTGATGTCCTGTGCCTTGATGTCCTCGAGGGCGTCGACCACGGTCGCTTGCAGTTTCTTGATGTCCATTAGTTCTTCTGGTAGAGATGATGTTGTTGAATATAGTCTAACACTGCGTCCGGTACCAGCCCGGCAGGCCGTTCCCCGCGGGCGAGGGCGGCGCGCACGTCGGTGGCCGAGATGTCCATCTGCAGGTCGTCGACGATGCAGGCGGCGCCATGAGGCCGCTTGCGCAGCTCGTCCGGCGCCGCGGCGCGTTCGGCGAACAGGCGCGCCACCGCCGGATCGACATCGTCCGCCGCGACGGAGCATCCCGGGCGCGAAACGACGAACAGGTTGGCCAGGCCGGACAGCGCCTGCCACTCGCGCCAGGTGTGCAGCCGCCGCAGCTGGTCGGCGCCCATGGCGAAGACGATGGCGGCGTCCGGGCCGAGTTCGGCGCGCAGCTCGCGCAGCGTGTCGACGGTATAGGTGGGTGCGGCGCGCCGCACTTCGCGGTCGTCCACGTCCACCGGCAGGCCGCTGTCCTGAAAGGCCAGCCTGGCCATCGCCACGCGCTCGGCGCCACCTGCCTGCAGTCCTTCCTTTTGCCACGGATTGCCGGCCGGCAGAATGCGGATCAGGTCGGGCCGGACCTTGTCGTGCACCAGCCGCACCAGCGCCACATGGGCGCAATGCACCGGATCGAAGCTGCCGCCGTAGACGGCCACGCTGTGGGTCATGCCCACTCGCGCGGCGGCAGGAAGTCGGTGTAGAGCCTCGCTTCCGGCGAACCCGCCTCCGGTGTCCAGTTGTAGCGCCACTTCACGATCGGCGGCATCGACATCAGGATCGACTCGGTGCGGCCGCCCGACTGCAGGCCGAACAGCGTGCCGCGGTCGAACACCAGGTTGAACTCGACGTAGCGGCCGCGGCGATAGGCCTGGAAGTCGCGCTCGCGCTCGCCGTAGGGCAGGTCCTTGCGGCGCTCCAGGATCGGCAGGTAGGCATCGATGAAGCGGTCGCCGACGCTGCGCTGCAGCGCAAAGCTCTGCTCGAAGCCGGGCGCGTTGAAATCGTCGAAGAAGATGCCGCCCACGCCGCGCGCTTCCTTGCGGTGCTTGAGATAGAAATACTCGTCGCACCAGGCCTTGAAGCGCGGATAGAGATCGGGGCCGAACGGCGCCAGCGCATCGCGGCAGGTGCGATGGAAATGCCGCGCGTCTTCCTCGAAGCCGTAGTAGGGCGTCAGGTCCATGCCGCCGCCGAACCACCAGACCGGTTCCTTGCCCTCGGCCGTCGCGGTGAAGAAGCGCACGTTCATGTGCGAGGTGGGCGCATACGGATTGCGCGGATGCAGCACCAGCGACACGCCCATCGCTTCCCAGTCGCGGCCGGCGATGTCGGGCCGGTTGGCCGCGGCCGACGGCGGCAACGACTTGCCCTTGACGTGCGAGAAGCCCACGCCGCCGCGTTCGAGCACATTGCCTTCCTCGATGATGCGCGAGATGCCGCCGCCGCCTTCCGGGCGTTCCCACGTGTCCCGGCCGAACGGCTTGCCGTCGATGCGTTCGAGCGCGGACACGATGCGGTCCTGCAAACCCATCAGGTAGGTCTTGACGTCGGCGGCGGAGGGATGGGAAGTGGTCATGGAAGGAATGACAAAAAAGGCACAGGCGGATTGTACCGCGCTGTGCCTCGTGCGGGCGTTGTCCGGGGCAGGCCGGATCAGCCCGGGCGCTTGAGGGCGCGCCAGCCGATGTCGCGGCGGAACTGCGCGCCGTCGAATCGGATCTGGTCGGCCACCTGGTAGGCCTCGCGCTGGGCGATGCGCACGCTGTCGCCCAGGCCGACCACGCACAGCACGCGGCCGCCGGAAGTCAGCAGGCGGTCGCCCTCGAGCGTGGTGCCGGCGTGGAACACCACGCAGTTCTCGGTCTCGGGCGGAATGCCGGTGATGACGTCGCCCTTGCGCGGCGCGTCGGGATAGCCGGCGGCGGCCATCACCACGCCGAGCGCGGTGCGGCGGTCCCATTCCAGTTCGACGGCATCGAGCGTGCCGTGGACGGCGTGCTCCATCACGGTCACCAGGTCGGTCTTCAGGCGCGCCATGATCGGCTGGGTTTCCGGGTCGCCCATGCGGCAGTTGAATTCCAGCGTGCGGACCTTGCCCGACGGGTCGATCATCAGGCCGGCGTACAGGAAGCCGGTGAACGGGATGCCGTCCTTGGCCATGCCCTGCACGGTCGGCACGATGATCTCGCGCATCACCTTCGCATGCAGCGACGGCGTGATCACCGGCGCCGGCGAATACGCGCCCATGCCGCCGGTGTTCGGGCCCTCGTCGTTGTCCTTGAGACGCTTGTGGTCCTGGCTGGTGGCCAGCGGCAGGATGTTCTTGCCGTCGACCAGCACGATGAAGCTGGCTTCCTCGCCGGCGAGGAATTCCTCGATCACCACGCGCGCGCCGGCATCGCCCAGGCGGTTGTCCGACAGCATCATGTCGATCGCCTGGTGCGCCTCGTCGAGCGACATTGCCACCACCACGCCCTTGCCGGCGGCCAGGCCGTCGGCCTTGACGACGATCGGCGCGCCCTTGGCATTGACGTAGTCATGCGCCGCCTGGGCGTCGGAGAAGGTCCGGTATTCGGCCGTCGGGATGCCATGCCGCGTCATGAACGCCTTGGCGAAATCCTTGGAGCTTTCGAGCTGGGCAGCTTCCCTGGTCGGGCCGAAGATCTTCAGGCCCTGGTCGCGGAAGATGTTGACGATGCCGGCCGCCAGCGGCGCTTCCGGGCCGACCACGGTCAGCGCGATGTTCTCCTTGATGGCGAACTGCGCCAGCCATTGCGGATCGGCGATCTCCACGTTCTCGATGCGCGGATCGAGCGCGGTCCCGCCGTTGCCGGGCGCGACGTAGACCATCTGGATGCGCTCGGATTGCGCCAGCTTCCAGGCCAGGGCGTGCTCGCGGCCGCCGGAACCGACTACCAGGATTTTCATGGGAATTACTCTTCGATCACCGCGTTGGTATAGACCTCTTGCACATCGTCGAGATTCTCGATGGCGTCGAGGAGCTTCTGCATCTTGATCGCGTCTTCGCCGGTGAAGACGGTCTCGGTCGACGGCTTCATCACGATCTCGGCCATCTCCGCCTTGAAGCCGGCCTTCTCGAGGGCTTCCTTGACGGTGGCGAAGTCATGCGGCGCGGTCAGCACCTCGATGCCGCCTTCCTCGTCGGTGACGACATCCTCGGCGCCGGCCTCGAGCGCGGCTTCCATCAGCTTGTCCTCGTCGGTGCCCGGCGCGAACAGCAGCTGGCCGCAATGCTTGAAGAGGAAGGCCACCGAACCCTCGGTGCCCATGTTGCCGCCGTACTTGGAGAACGCGTGGCGCACCTCGGCCACGGTGCGCACGCGGTTGTCGGTCATGCAGTCGACGATGATGGCCGCGCCGTTGATGCCGTAGCCCTCGTAGCGGATCTCTTCATAGTTGGCCCCGTCCAGGCCGCCGGTGCCGCGCTGGATCGCGCGCTGGACGTTGTCCTTCGGCATGTTGGCATCGGCCGCCTTTTCGACGGCGAGGCGCAGGCGCGGGTTGGCGGTCATGTCGCCGCCACCCATGCGGGCGGCGACGGTGATTTCCTTGATCAGTCGCGTCCAGATCTTGCCGCGCTTGGCATCAGCGGCAGCCTTCTTGTGCTTGATGTTGGCCCATTTGCTATGTCCAGCCATGACGAGTCTTTCTAAGATGTGAGAAACGTGCGAGGGGATGAATCGGTTTCCGCAGTGCGCAAGCAGCTCGCGCCAGAGGGCGGCGGCGGAGTCGTCGGGCGCAGGGGGAAGAGGCCGGCATTTTACCATACGGCATCGGGCGGAAATCCGGTTTGCGACGCGCCATGAGGGTTGCGCGAACCCGCCGCATCTACGTAGTTTCCCGGAGTGATGCGTCGCAACATCGTTGCCGCGATCGGCATACAATCCTGTCATGTCCTCCGCCGCCCATCCCACCATCACGCGCCAGGCCTTCCTGGCCGGCCTGGCGATCGCGATCACCGGCGCCATCCTGTTCTCCGCCAAGGCGATCGTCGCCAAACTGATCTATCGCTACGACGTGGACGCGGTCACGCTGATTACCTTCCGCATGCTGTTCTCGCTGCCGTTCTTCGCGGCGCTCGGCCTGTGGAAGGCGCGCACCGAGGCGCCGCTGGACCGCGGGGACCGCGGCCGCATCGTGATCCTCGGGCTGCTCGGCTACTACCTGTCGAGCTTCCTCGACTTCCTCGGGCTGCAATACATCTCGGCCGGCCTGGAGCGGCTGATCCTGTTCCTGACGCCTTCCTTCGTGCTGCTGATCTCGGTGTTCGTGCTCGGGCGGCGCATCGGCCTGACGGAGTGGACGGCGCTGTTCACCGCCTATCTCGGGACCGTGCTGGTGTTCGCGCACGATGTGCGCATCGGCGGCAGCCACGTGTGGCTGGGCGGCGTCCTGGTGCTCGGCAGCGCGCTGGCGTACGCCTGCTACCTAGTGCTGTCGGGCGAGCTGGTGCGGCGGGTCGGCGCCCTGCGGCTGGTCGCCTACGCGATGTGCGTCTCCAGCGCGGCCTGCATCCTGCAGTTCTTCCTGCTGCGGCCGCCGGCCATGCTGGTGCAGCCGGCCGCCGTCTACGGGCTCTCGCTGATCAATGCCGTCTTCTGCACCGTGTTTCCGGTACTGCTGATCATGATCGCGGTCGACCGCATCGGTCCGGCGACGGCATCGCAGGCGGGCATGATCGGTCCCGTGTCGACTTTGTTCTTAGGCGCTATGATTCTCGGCGAGCCGGTCACCGGCATCCAACTGGCGGGCACCGCGCTGGTGCTGGCCGGCATCTACCTGCTGTCAAGGAAAAGGACATAGGCATGGATCTGGGCATACGCGGCCGGCATGCGCTGGTCTGCGGCGCGAGCAAGGGACTGGGACGCGGCTGCGCCGAGGCGCTGGCCGCCGAGGGCGTGCACGTCACCATCGTGGCGCGCACCGCCGCGGCGGTCGAGGACGCGGCCCGCCGGATCGGCGCCGCCACCGGTTCGACCGTCACGGCGGTCGCCTGCGACATCACCACGCCCGAGGGGCGCGCGCAGGCGCTGGCGGCCTGTCCGCGGCCGGACATCCTGGTCACCAATGCCGGCGGTCCTCCGCCCGGCGATTTCCGCGAATGGGAACGGGAGGACTGGATCCGCGCGCTGGACGCCAACATGCTGACGCCGATCGCGCTGATCCGCGCGACGGTCGACGGCATGATGGAACGCGGCTTCGGCCGCATCGTCAACATCACGTCGTCGGCGGTCAAGGCGCCGATCGACATCCTCGGCCTGTCCAACGGCGCGCGCTCGGGGCTGACCGGATTCGTCGCCGGCCTCGCGCGCAAGACGGTGGCGCGCAACGTCACCATCAACAACCTGCTGCCGGGGCCGTTCGACACCGACCGGCTGCAATCGACCATCGTCGCTTCGGCAAGCGCCGCCGGCCGCAGCGTCGACGACATGCGCGCGGCACGCATGGCGCAGAACCCCGCCGGCCGCTTCGGCACGCCCGCGGAGTTCGGCGCCTTCTGCGCCTTTCTCTGCAGCGCCCAGGCCGGGTACATGACCGGACAGAACATCCTGCTCGATGGCGGGGCCTATCCCGGGACATTCTGACTTCACGCACCGATTCATCCAGCCAGGAGACGCATCCATGTTGAAGAAACGCATCGCCCTGATCGCCCACGACAAGAAGAAGGATGAAATGGTCGAACTCGCCCATGAATTCGCCGACTTCCTGCGCCAGTGCATCCTGCTCGCCACCGGCACGACCGGCAAGCGGCTCGCCGACGAGGTCGGCCTGACCGTCGAGCGCAAGCATTCCGGCCCCTTCGGCGGCGACCTGCAGATCGGCGCCGAGCTGGTCGACGGCAAGATCGACTGCGTGGTGTTCCTGCGCGACCCGATGACGCCCCAGCCGCACGAGCCCGACATCAACGCGCTGGTGCGCGCCTGCGACGTGCACAACGTTGCCTGCGCCACCAACATCTCCACGGCGCGCCTGCTTCTCACCCAATTGCAGCAGTCTTCACGAGGACATCATCATGCCTAAAGCCATTGTCATCGCCGCGAACGGCGGTCCCGAAGTGATGGAATATGTCGACGTCCAGGTCGGCGACCCGGGGCCGGGCGAGGTCCGCATCCGCCAGCATGCGGTCGGACTGAATTACATCGACGTGTATTTCCGCACCGGCGCCTATGCCCAGCCGCTTCCCGGCGGTCTCGGCATGGAAGGCGCCGGCGTGGTGGAGGCGGTCGGTGCCGGCGTGACCCACCTGCAGGTCGGCGACCGCGTCGCCTACGCCTGCCGTCCGACCGGCGCCTATGCCGAGGTGAGGGTGATGCCGGCGATGCCGGTCGTGAAGCTGCCCGACGCGATCGATTTCGAGACCGCGGCGGCGATGATGCTGCAGGGGCTGACGGTCCAGTACCTGTTCCACCGCACCTTCCCGCTCAAGGGCGGCGAGACCATCCTGTTCCATGCGGCGGCCGGCGGCGTCGGCCTGATCGCCTGCCAGTGGGCGAAGGCGCTCGGCGTGACCATGATCGGCACGGTCGGATCCGATGAAAAGGCCGCGATCGCGAAGGCGCACGGCTGCACCCACACGATCAACTACAACAAGGAAAACTTCGTCGAGCGCGTCAAGGAAATCACCGGCGGCAAGGGCGTGCCGGTGGTGTACGACTCGATCGGCAAGGACACCTTTACCGGATCGCTCGACTGCCTGGCGCCGCTCGGCATGATGGTCAGCTTCGGCAGCGCGTCGGGCGCGGTGCCGCCGTTCAGCCTCGGGGAGCTGGCGTCGCGCGGATCGCTGTTCATCACGCGCCCGACGCTGTTCGCGTATACCGCGAAACGGGAAGATCTCGAGGCCATGTGCGCCGACCTGTTCCGCATGGTCGAGAGCGGCAACGTGAAGATCGACATCAACCAGCGCTACGCGCTCAAGGATGTCGCCCAGGCGCACCGCGATCTCGAGTCGCGCAAGACGACCGGTTCCACCATCCTGATCCCGTGAGGACGCCATGGCGGACGAAGAGTCGCGCAATCCGATGAGCCATCCCCGGGAGCAGGCTGCCGGCACCGACGACGCGCCGAAGTTCGGCCGCCTGCTGCTGGTGCTGTTCGGTGCGGTGCTGCTGGTGGTGCTGATCACGTTCGCATCGCTGGCGTACTACACCTGAGGCGCCGGTCCGGTCCGGTCAACCCACGAAAAACGGCGAATCCGCCTGCGGGCAGATTCGCCGTTGTCCTATGGCGCAGGGTGCGCCGCTATTCCCGCGGCATCTCCAGCTCCACGACGCGCGACACGCCATTCCGGCCCGGGAATTCCGAGAATGCGCTGCGCACCAGGTAAGGCATCACCTTGCTCAACGATCCGGTGGTGCCCTGGCTGTTGACGGTCACGTCATGCAGCGTCCTGCCGGTCGCCGCGTCCGACATCACCACCTTGAGCTGGCGGGTGAAAAGCTCGAATTGCTGGTCCTGGTAGGCGACCGTCGGCGACCGGTACCAGAACGGATCGTAGAACGGCGAGTAGTACCGGCGCCAGCGCGGGCCATAGTAGGGCCAGTAGCTCGGACCGCCCCAGTAAGGATCGATCATCACCGGCTGCACCACGCGCACGTCGCGCGCATTGTTGGAGTAGGCGATCGCAACCCTGACGCGTGCCGGGCGGTCGGGCGAGCTCTCGACGAAGCCGAGGCGGCGCAGCTCGGCCGCCACCAGGCCTTCGTAGGTCCGGTATTCGAGGTCGTTGTTCTGCGCATCGGTGCGCACGAACACGTAGGGTGCGCCGCGCATATCGGCCGGCCATTGCTCGAACACGGTCACGTCGCTGCGGATCACTGGCGCCGCGCAACCGCCAAGCAGCGCCACTGCGGCAGCGAGCACAATCAGCCATCGGGTCTTCATGTCGCCCTCCTAGTGAATAGACTCTTATCTTAGATTCCTGTCCTGCGGAATTCGTTACATTTTGTAACCCTGCGTGAAGCCGATGTAAAGCACGTCGGTCAAGCGCCTCTGTAAAGATCTGCATAAGGTTGGCAGCTTGGCCGAGCGGTTGCGCGCAGCTTGGTAAAATGGCGCCTTCGTCAATTTCCAGACGCCTTCCGGACAAATTCCCATGCGCACCGATACCCCGCAAGCGATTTATCGCAAGAACTATACGCCGCCGACTTTCTTTGTCGACACCGTCGAGATCGGGTTCGACCTTGACGCCTCCGAGACCCGTGTCGCCACGCGCCTGACCATGCGGCGCAATCCGGCGGCGAAGGACAAGACCCTGGTGCTGTTCGGCGAGGCGCTCGAACTGGTCCAGCTGCGCATGAACGGCGTGGCACTCGGCAAGCGTGCCTACAAGCTGGAAGAGGGCGTCCTGCAGATCGCCAATGCGCCGGACGACGTCACCCTGGAAATCGAGACGATCACCCATCCCGACAAGAACACGTCCCTCATGGGCCTGTATGTCTCGAACGGCAATTTCTTCACCCAGTGCGAGGCCGAAGGCTTCCGCAAGATCACGTACTTCCCGGACCGTCCCGACGTGATGGCGAAGTACACCGTCATGCTGCGCGCCGACAAGGAAAAATACCCGGTGCTGCTGTCGAACGGCAACCTGATCGAGGAAGGAGACCTGGGCGATGGGCGCCACTACGCCAAGTGGGAAGATCCGTTCAAGAAGCCGTCCTATCTGTTCGCACTGGTGGCCGGCAAGCTGGTGTGCCAGGAAGAGAAATACACCCTGAAGTCGGGCCGCGAGGTGCTGCTGCAGGTCTGGGTCGAGGATGGCAACCTCGACAAGACCCAGCATGCGATGGACTCGCTGAAGAACAGCATCCTCTGGGACGAAGAGCGCTGGGGCCTGGAGCTCGACCTCGACCGTTTCATGATCGTCGCCGTCGGCGATTTCAACATGGGCGCGATGGAAAACAAGGGCCTGAACATCTTCAACACGAAGTTCGTGCTGGCCAATCCGCGCATCGCCACCGACGTCGACTACGCCAACATCGAGGCGGTGGTCGGCCACGAGTACTTCCACAACTGGACCGGCAACCGCGTCACCTGCCGCGACTGGTTCCAGCTGTCGCTCAAGGAAGGCCTGACGGTGTTCCGCGACCAGGAATTCTCGGCCGACATGATCGGCACGGCGAGCGGCCGCGCGGTCAAGCGCATCGAGGACGTGCGCGTGCTGCGCCAGGCGCAATTTCCCGAGGACGCCGGCCCGATGGCCCACCCGGTGCGCCCGGACTCGTATGTCGAGATCAACAATTTCTACACCGTCACCGTCTACGAAAAGGGTGCCGAGGTCGTGCGCATGTACCAGACGCTGCTCGGCCGCGACGGTTTCCGCAAGGGCATGGACCTGTACTTCCAGCGACACGACGGTCAGGCGGTCGAGTGCGACGACTTCCGTGCTGCGATGGCGGACGCCAACGGCCGCGACCTTGCGCAGTTCGAACGCTGGTATTCGCAGTCCGGCACGCCGCGCGTGACCGCGGAGACGCGTTACGATGCCGCGGCGAAGGTGTTCGAGCTGACCCTGACGCAGTCCTGTCCGCCGACGCCCAGCCAGGCGGAGAAGCAACCTTTCCACATCCCCGTGTCGGTCGGCCTGCTCGACAGCCGCGGCCGCGACATGGTCCTCGAGGTCGAGAACGGCCCCCGCCGCGCAGTGGTCGACGGCGCCTGCACGGTGGTGCTGGAGCTGACCGGCGCCCAGCAGACCTTCCGCTTCCTGAACGTGGCGGAGAAGCCGGTGCCGTCGATCCTGCGCGATTTCTCCGCGCCGGTCGTCCTCGAGTACGAGTATTCGGACGACGAACTCGCGTTCCTGATGGCGAACGACAGCGATGCATTCAATCGCTGGGAAGCCGGTCAGCGCCTTGCGACCCGGCGCCTGCTGGCCATGACGGCCGACCTGTCGGCACGCGATGAGAGCGCGGACACCCGCCTGATCGAGTCCTTCCGGGCGACCCTGAACGATGCCTCCCTGGATCCGGCATTCCGCGAGATCGCGCTCACCCTGCCGTCCGAAGGTGTGCTGGCCGAGCAACTGGCGGTCGTCGATCCGCAGGCCATCCATGCGGCGCGCCAGTCGCTGCGCCTGTCGATCGCCCGCGCGCTGCGTGACGATCTGCTCGCGGCCTATCACGCCAATGCAATCTCCGGCGAGTATTCGCCGGATGCGGCGTCCGCGGGCAAGCGCGGCCTGCGCAACCTGGCCCTGTCCTATCTGGCCGAACTCGACGACGCCCAGGCGCATGAGCTGGCTTCGCGCCAGTATGACGGCGCCAACAACATGACCGATCGCCTGGCAGCGCTGGCAGCCATGATCAATTCCTCCGCGCCGCGCCGTGCCGAGGCGCTGGAGCGCTTCTACCAGGACTTCGAGAACGAAGCGCTTGTCATCGACAAATGGTTCATGCTGCAAGGCGTTGCCCAGTCGACCGACGTCAAGGCGGTCCGCGCGCTGATGCGGCATCCTGCCTTCACGCTGAAGAACCCGAACCGCGCACGCAGCCTGCTGTTCAGCTTCTGCAACAGCAACCCGGCGCAATTCCATGCGCGGGACGGCAGCGGCTACGCATTCTGGGCGGAGCAGGTCATTGCCCTGAACGCGATCAATCCACAGGTGGCGGCACGACTGGCGCGCTCGCTCGACCGCTGGCGCAAGTATTCGCCCGAACTGCAGGCCAAGATGAAGTCGGCCCTGCAGAAAGTGGCGAAGACGCCGAAGCTGTCGCGCGACGTGTCGGAAGTTGTCACCAAGGCGCTCGCCGCCTGATACGGAATACAACAAGGAATCCGCATGAAACGCATCAGTCTCACGCAATACCTCGTCGAAGAGCAGCGCAACAACAACAGCATCCCGGCCGAACTGCGGTTGCTGATCGAGGTCGTCGCGCGCGCGTGCAAGTCCATCAGCCATGCCGTCGGCAAGGGGGCGCTCGGCGAAGTGCTGGGCAGCGCCGACAGCGAGAATGTCCAGGGTGAAGTGCAGAAGAAGCTGGACGTCCTGTCCAATGAAATCCTGCTCGAGGCCAACGAATGGGGCGGCCACCTGGCGGCGATGGCGTCGGAAGAGATGGAGACCATCCACCCGATCCCCCACCGCTATCCGAAGGGCGAATACCTGCTGCTGTTCGATCCGCTCGACGGCTCGAGCAATATCGATGTCAATGTGTCAATCGGCACGATCTTCTCGGTGCTCAAGGCGCCGGACGGCATGGCCACCCCGACCGAAAAGGATTTCCTGCAGCCGGGAAGCCGCCAGGTCGCGGCAGGCTACGCCGTGTACGGTCCTCAGACCGTTCTGGTATTAACTACCGGCAACGGCGTGAACTGCTTCACGCTCGATCGTGAAATGGGCTCCTGGGTACTCACCCAGCGCAACATGCAGATTCCGGCCGATACCAAGGAATTCGCCATCAATGCGTCGAATGCCCGTCATTGGTATCCGCCGGTCAAGCGCTACGTCGACGAACTCCTGGCCGGCAAGACCGGTCCGCGCAACAAGGACTTCAACATGCGCTGGGTAGCCTCGATGGTTGCGGAAGTACATCGCTTGCTTAACCGCGGCGGCATCTTCATGTACCCCGCAGACCAGCGCGAACCGGACAAGCCGGGCAAGTTGCGCCTGATGTATGAGGCCAACCCGATGGCATTCATCGTCGAGCAGGCCGGCGGCATGGCGACGGACGGCAAGCGCCGCATCATGGATATCCAGCCGGAAAAGTTGCACCAGCGTGTTGCCGTATTCCTGGGTTCGCGCCATGAAGTCGAACTGGCAACTTCCTACCACCAGGAATGAGGCAGTAAAAAGTATGGCGGCAGCGCTTGACAGGGCTGCCGCAACCCACCATAATCTCGCTTCTTTGCTGCTGACGAACAAAACGCTTCGTCGGTGAGCTGCAAGAAACGCAACGCGGATCCGGCAGCTCAGCTTTCGGCGACAAGCGATTCGAAAAAACGCTTGACGCGAATCAGAAAAGCCTGCATAATCTCGTTTCTCTGCTGCTGACAAACACAACGATTTGCCAGCGAGTGCTGCGAAGGTCTGGAAGGGCTGAGCGGCGCGGCGGACAGGTTCTTTAACAAGTAACAGCCGATAAGTGTGGGTACTTGATGGGATGCGACGTTGCTTCGGCAACGATGCTCAAAACATTGAAGTGCTCATGCTTGAAAGAAAATAGGTAGGTTTCGCAAGAAGCCGACCTGTCAGTATTTTGAGAGAGCGACGCCTCGAAAGAGGTTGTCCCGAAAGGGACGCAACAGAGATTAAACTGAAGAGTTTGATCCTGGCTCAGATTGAACGCTGGCGGCATGCCTTACACATGCAAGTCGAACGGCAGCGCGGGAGCAATCCTGGCGGCGAGTGGCGAACGGGTGAGTAATATATCGGAACGTACCCTAGAGTGGGGGATAACTAGTCGAAAGACTAGCTAATACCGCATACGATCTACGGATGAAAGTGGGGGATCGCAAGACCTCATGCTCCTGGAGCGGCCGATATCTGATTAGCTAGTTGGTGGGGTAAAAGCCTACCAAGGCGACGATCAGTAGCTGGTCTGAGAGGACGACCAGCCACACTGGGACTGAGACACGGCCCAGACTCCTACGGGAGGCAGCAGTGGGGAATTTTGGACAATGGGGGCAACCCTGATCC
>Ga0196981_1000082_pt1 | contig 104256 bp, 93 predicted proteins | sample S3_2013CmetaG_FD_155462 | JGI IMG/M metagenome (GOLD analysis project Ga0196981, IMG submission 155462) | Soil microbial communities from Anza Borrego desert, Southern California, United States - S3_20-13C | ecosystem: Environmental > Terrestrial > Soil > Desert | place: USA: California...
CCCACAGCACGTCGTCGCCGCCGCCGCCGACCAGCACGTCGGAGCCGATCCCGCCCATCAGCACATTGGCGCCGGCGTCGCCGTACATCACGTCGTTGAAGTTGGAGCCGATGGCGTTCTCGATCGAACCATAGGTGTCCGTGGCCCCGTCGCCGTCGTTGGTGGCCCGCTGCAGGTCGAGCCGCACCACCACCCGGGCCGCGGCCAGGGTGTAGTCGGCCGTGTCGATCCCCAGGCCGCCGTTGAGCGTATCGACGCCGCCGCGGCCGCGCAGGGCGTCGTTCCCCGCCCCGCCGGTGAGAACGTTGGCCAGGGCGTTGCCCGTGCCGGTGAAGGCGCCGCTCCCGCCGAAGATCAGGTGCTCGACGTGGTTGGCCAGGGTGTAGACCGCGATGCGGGCCTCGACGGTGTCGGTTCCCTGTCCCGCCACCTCGACGATGCTGTCGAGCGTTTCGAGCACATAGGTGTCGTCGCCCAGTCCGCCCTGCAGGGTGTTGCCCGCGCCCGTTCCGCCCCACAGGATGTCGTTGCCGCCGAAGCCGAGCAGGGTGTCGGCCCCGAGCCCGCCCCTCAGGGTGTCGCCCAGCGTCCCGCCGATCAGGGTGTCGTTGAAAGCCGAGCCGGTCAGCGCCTCGATCGAGCTGAAGGTGTCGGTCCCGCCGTCGCCGTCGTTGGTGGCCCGCTGGGTGTCCAGACGGGCCGTGACCCCGGCGGCGGCGGCGGAATAGTCCGCCGTGTCGATCCCCGCGTCGCCGGTCAGGACGTCCGCGCCGCCGCGGCCGCGCAGGATGTCGTCGCCGTCGCCGCCCGTTAGGCTGTTGTTCGCCCCTGAACCGCCGAGGCTGTCCCCGAACCTCGATCCGACCAGGTTCTCGATGCCGAAAAGGCTGTCCGTACCGCCATGGCCGTCGTCGGCGGCCGTCCCCGCGGCCAGGTCGGCCGTGACGCCGCTCGCGGCGGCGCCGTAGTCCGCGACGTCCGAGCCCGCCCCGCCGTTGAGAACGTCGTGGCCCGCGCCGCCGTCGAGGATGTCGTCGCCCGCGCCGCCGCTCATCTGGTTGATGGCGGCATTGCCGGTCAGGATGTCGTTGCCCGACGCGCCGTCGAGGTTAGGCGCCGTCCCGGCCGTCAGGCTGTCCGCCCCCGCGCTGCCCAGCAGCCAGAGCGGACCGACGCCGTAGTCCCTGATGTTGGCCGCCGTGAGCTGATCGGCGGAAACGCTCTGCAGCCGCACTACTGACACCCACTCGTCGAATTCCCAGCCGAAGCCCCGCTGGATCACCGTATCGGCGCCGTCCGTGATGATCCGTAGCTGACCGTCCTCGTAGGCCCCGCTCCGGTAGTCCAGCAGTTCGGTGAAATCGAGTACGTCCTCGGCCTCGAAGTCGCGGACCAGGATTTCGCCGTTCGTACCGCTCCTCACAACCAGACGGTCGGCGCCGGCTCCAAGGGTGAGGTCGAGGTCGCGTCCTTCGTAGTTCGCGGCCCGAACGACGTCGGCGTCGGCGCCGGCGTCGACCACGGTTTCCTGGCCGGCAAAGACCGTGATCTGGTCAACGCCAGCGCCGCCCAGGATCGTGCCCCTATTCGCCTCGCCCCCGAGATAGGTGATCTGATCGTCGCCCGCGCCGCCGTCCAGCAGGATGTCCGCGCCCGCGTCGAACGCCGCGGAGCGGAAGGCCGTGATGTCGTCGTTGCCGTCCTCGCCGTAGAAGCGGTCCGACATGCCGGCGTCGTCGCCCAAGGTGTCCGCCCCGGCCCCGCCGTGCACGATGTCAGAGCCATAGGAGCTCAGCACCCGATCATCGCCGGCGCCGCCGTTGATGACGTCGTCGCCGCGGTCGCCGCGCAGCCGGTCATCGCCATCCAGGCCGTTGATGACGTCGGCGCCTATGCCGCCCTGGATCGAGTCGACGCCCGTCGTCCCGGTGTAGGTCTGGCCGGCGGGCTGCGCGCCGTCGCCGGCGTAACCGCCGAGGTTCCACGCGGTCAGCGACGAGGCCACCATGTCCTTGAACAGCACCAGGGGTTCCCAGGTCCCGGCGCCGGTGCGGTTCAGCTCAAGCGCAACGTCGCCGCCGATCGTCATCAGCCGCAGGAAACCGTCGGCGAACGGATTGGTCGAGCCATCCCAGCCGTTGAACCGGCTGATCAGGAAGTCGAGGATGTCCAGGCGGTCGCCGCCGGCGCCGGCCTGGAAGTCGGTGATCGTGATGTTCCGGTTGTCGTCGAGGTAGTCGAGCCTCACCACATCGCCGCCCGCGCCGAGCGTCAGGATGGCGCCATCCGTCTTGCGCAGGCTGATCGTGTCGGCGCCGATGCCTGCGTCGACCGTCGCCGTCCCGACACCCACGATCGTGATCCGGTCATCGCCGTCACCAGCATGGGCGGTGACCTGGGCGACCGCGCCGTCGAGGAAGTCCATATGGATCTGGTCGGCGCCATCGCCGCCCCAGATCTCTGCATGGCCGTCGATGCCGGCCTCGAGGGTGACCTGCAGTTGATCGTCGCCGGCCTCGCCGTACAGGGCGTCGCGCTGGTCGCCGCCGATGGAGTCGTCGCCTTCGCCGCCGAACACCTCGTCCGCGCCGGCGCCTCCGTTCAGGTAGTCGGAGCCGAGGCCGCCCTCGAGGCGGTCATCGCCCGCCAGACCCAGTAGGCTGTCGTCACCATCGAGACCTTGGAGGATGTCCGCGCCGATTGTGCCACTCAGGTTGTCGCGGGCCGGCGTGCCGACGATCGTCTGACCCGGCGGCGGCGGCGAGCCCGGTGCCCAGCCGCCGAGGTTGAAAGCGGTGAAGTCGCCGAGAGTGGTGTTGCGGAAGTCGACCAGGCTTTCCCAGCTGTCGCCGCCGCCGTCGCGGTCGATCTGCAGCAGGGTGTCCGCCCCGGATTGAGCCAGGCGCAGGTGACCACTGTCGAAGGGGTTGTCCTGATCCCAGCCCGTCAGCACGCCCGTCAGCCAGTCGAGGATGACCAGGCGATCGCCGGCCCCGCCGGTCTGGAAGTCGCGCACGATCGCCGCTTCGCGGATCGCCGTCGTGCCGAGGTTCACGAATTTGATGCTGTCCTGCCCCGCGCCCAGCGTCAGGTCCGCGCCCGCGACCCGCCAGAGCTTGACGGTATCGTCACCGTCGCCGGCGTCGACCACCGCGCCGCCCAGGGCGAAGGAAAGCGAGATGTCATCGTTGCCCGCGCCGCCGAAGACGGTCGCGGTGATCTTCCGATTGTCCCATTGCTCCGTGACGCGGATGTCGTCGTTACCGGCGCCACCGTCCAGAACCGCGACGGTCTCACCCTCGGCGCTGCCGACCGACCGCAACACCTCCAGCCAGTCGTCACCATCGCCGCCGAACAGCTGGTCGTCGCCGGCGCGGTCGTCGTACAGGCTGTCGCGGCCGTCGCCGCCGACCATCACGTCGTCGCCGTCGCCGCCGCGCAGCACATCGTCGCCGAGACCGCCGATCAGGTAGTCATCGCCCGCGACGCCGTAGAGGGTGTCGTCGCCGCCGGCGCCGTCGATGACGTCCGCACCCGTGCCGCCGTGCAGGGTCTCGCCCGAGGCCGTGCCCGTGGCGGTGACCGGCGGCTGCGGCGGCGGCGCCGGAACGGCGCTCGCCCCGGTCTTGGCAGCGCCTGCATGGATCGCCAGCGCCGGCGCGCTGGCGCGATAATCGATGACCCGCATTACTTCCCCCGACACTCAACGGGGAAACGAAAGACCCCCACTATTCACGTCAGGCTAGCAAAGGCGGCACAACTCCGAAATAGCCAAGCTGGGTGAAGCTGCCGGAAAGCGCCCCCCTCGCCTGCCGCGCGAATTCTGGAACTTGATCCGGTGTGGGGTCAGCGCATCGGCGCCCGGGCGGCGCTTCTCATGCCCGAATGCGGACACTGCCAACCGCCGCGTTGAGTCAAAGGCGGTCTTGATTGCATGATCTCGGCGAAGGTCGCCAGGCGTTGAAAGCGGTCACCTGCTGGTGCCGGCCACGCACGTTCTTAGCCTAGCCGTTGGTGAGTGATCACCACAGCCGCCGCGGCGAAAAGGGCCCCGCGCGCATCCTCGCTCTCCCAGGGTCGTCGCGGCTTCGGCAGCCGGTGGCGAAAGGCCTCCAGGTGCCTGGCCACCGCCTCGGCGATTTCGCGACGGGTTCGCGCCTGGACCTCGGCGAAGGCCTCGCGGACCTCGGCGCGGCTGTAGATCGCGGTCTCGACGCCGCGAGCATCGGCGGCGCCCATGACGGCCGCGCAGAGGTCGGCGATGCGTCGCGCGCGCCGGGTGGTGTGGCGATCGTGGGCCTCGAGCACCAGCGCCTCGGGCGCGAAGCGGTCGAGCAGCCGCTCGAGGCGGCGGAGGCAGCTGGCGTTCTTGTCGACCCCCGCCGACACCAGGCCCCAGTCGATCGGGATGAACGGGCCTTCGAACAGCACCCAGCCGAAGCCGCGGGCAGTCGGATGGAAGCCGAGCACCCGCTCCCCCCTCGTCGCCGCGGAGACGCTCATACGATGTCGGGGTTAGGCACGCGGCCGACCATCTCGCCCAGCAGGACGCGCTTGCGCGCCGCGCCGGCGTCGGCGCGGTCGCCCAGCTGCCGGTCGAGGCGGGCGGCGTGGCGCATGACCACGTCGTGGTTCTCTTCGAACAGGTCGGGGAACAGTTCGGCGACGCGGACGCCGAACACCGCCTCGCAGCGGATGGCGAACCGCAGGCTCGGCCGGCCGAGGCCGAGCTCAAGCCGGGACACCACGCTGCGCGAGGCGTGGCCGAGCAGCAGGGCGAGCTCGCGCTGGGACAGCGCCCATCGCTTGCGATGCAGGCTGAGATAGTTGCGGTGAGACATAGGCGGGGCGTTAGGTGAGCGATCGGGTGACGATCGTTCCATCATCATTCCCTGAACGACCGGCCCGCCGTAGACGGCGGATCGCCCCGTCCGGCGACCGCCGCCGGCCGGGGCCGCGGCCCCTGGCGGCGTCGACGCTTCAGGCGGTCGACCGGTCAGGCGAAAGGCCGTAGCGGGCGGCGAGCGCCTCGACCTTGCCGCGTTCGCTCGCCGGGACGACGAAGACGCCGTTGGATTTGGTCGTCGTCAGCTTGAGGCGGTCGCGCAGCCGCCAGCCGACCCAGCGCGGGCTGGCCGGCGTCTGGCTCTCGGCGCCGAACCGGTTGAACGCCTCGGTCACGGCCGAGACCGTGACGCGGCCTCCGGCGGGGTCGGCGAACCGATCGGCGAGCGCCTGGACCAGCCGCCCGTCGGGCGAGGCGGCCCGTTCGGCGCTCAGCCGCCGCTGCTCGCGCGCCATCTCGTCGTGGACGCGGGCGCGCAGCGCCGGATCCTCCATCAGCGAGAGCAGCGACAGGGCTGTCTGGTTGAGCCGCGGCTCGACGCCGGGGGCGCGGCGGCTCGGGTCGGGACGCACCGCGCCTCGCTGCGTCAACCGCCAGGCGAGCAGCGCGTTGCGCAGGTCGAGCGCCTCGGCCTGCAGCTCCGGCGGCGACTGGATCGGAATGTCGGCGCGCAGCGGCCGCTGTCCCGTCTCCTCGGTCAGGAAGCGGCTCTCCAGCGCCCGGTCCGCGAAGCTGTGGCGCATGCCCACCAGCTTGGGCCCGTAGACGCGGAAGGCGCGTGGATTGAGCTCCTTGTGCCGGTTGCTCATGGTGCGCAGCACCGGCAGGCCGGCGGCGTTGCCGTTGTTGAGGATCTTGCTGAGCGGCGCGGTGGCGTCCGAGAAGCGGAAGTCGGCCTCGTCGAGCACCAGGGTGCCGCCGAAGGCGTCGAGCACATGGAAGATCGGCGACACCGTCGAGGCGCCCGAGGCGAAGAACGGCTTGTAGCAGAGCGCGCCGATGACGGTCAGCGCGCGCGTCTTGCCGGTGCCGTAGTCGCCGCGCAGCCGCAGGTACGGCAGTTCGTTGAAGGCGTCGTAGACCCAGCTCAGCAGCACATAGTGGGCGGCGATCGCCTCGAACACCGGCGACAGATCGACGTAGCGGTGCAGGAAGGCCTGCACCTGGGCGACGAGGGCCGCCTGGGTGGTGAACGTCCCGACGGCGGAGGGCAGCAGCACGCAGCCGGTGGCGATCAGATTGTTGTCGGCGGCGTAAGGCACGAGCCGCTCGCCATCGGCGAGCTCGAGCGCGTCGTGGACGGCGATCGTCCCGTCCGCATCCGCGATCGCCAGGGCCGTGGCGCGCCGGTCCGGATCGTAGAGCAGCTCGACCAGCCGCCCGTCGGGCAGAACGCGCGAGACGGTCGGCGTCGGTCCGGAGTGGTCGCTCATGACCTTCAGCCTACGCCCCGCGGGGCGTGCGGAAAGACGGTCGGCGGGCGCGAGGAGAGTCTTTCGAGACAGGCCCCTTTCAGTATAGCGCGGCGCGCCTGGCCGCTTCCGGCCAGCTGGGGATGGCGGGCCTTCCCTTGGCGGCCGCGCGGCCGCGTCGTTCGCAAGGGCTAAGGGACTCCGTCCCTCGCGCGGGCCAGGGTGCGCGGCTGCGCCGCCGGACCGCGGGGTGTCCCCGGTCTTCCTCCGCTGCGCTCCGTGCAGACCGGGTGATCCCCCTCCCCGCGGTCCGCCCTGGCCCTTGCTACCCCTGGTCTCGCCGACGGGCAGGGGAGCAGGCGGAACCCCGCCTGCTCCCCAACCCTAGGAGAAGAGCCATGACTGCCGCTTTCGAGACCATCCCCGCCACCGAAGCCGGAGCCCCCGAGCATGGGGCCGTCGTCTTCATCCCGCTCAACCGGCTCAAGAAGTCGCCGCGCAATGCGCGCAAGACGCCGCACAGCGCCGCCGACATCGAGGCGCTGGCGGCCAGCACCCGCGAGAAAGGCATTCTGCAGCCGCCCGTGGTCGAGCCGGAGCTCGGGCCGGACGGCCAGCCGACCGGCTATTACCTCGTCACCATCGGCGAGGGCCGCCGCCTGTCACAGCTGCTGCGCGCCAAGCGCAAGCAGATCAAAAGGACCCAGCCGATCCGCTGCGTCATCGACACCGCCCACGACGCCTTCGAGATCAGCCTCGACGAGAACGTCACCCGCTTCGCCATGCACCCCGCCGACCAGTTCGAGGCCTTCCGCGATCTCGCCGAGAGCAAGGGCTGGAGCGCCGAGGAGATCGGGGCGCGCTTCGGCGTCTCCCCCGCTCTGGTGCGGCGGCGCATGCGGCTCGGGGCGGTCAGCCCGGCCTTGATGGCGGCCTACCGGACCGAAGACCTGACCCTCGACCAGCTTATGGCCTTCGCGGTCAGCGAGGACCACGCCCGGCAGGAACAGGTGTTCGCCGACCTGTCCTGGAACCGCTCGCCGGTGTTCATCCGCCGCATGATGACCGAGCATGAGGTCGAGGCCGCCGACCGCCGCGCCCGTTACCTCGGGGTCGAGGCCTATGAGGCGGCGGGCGGGCGCGTCCGCCGCGACCTGTTCAGCGAGGACGGACAGGGCTGGTTCGAGGACGCCGCCCTGCTCGACCGGCTCGCCCTCGACAGGCTGGCCAACGAGGCCGAGGCGGTGCGCGCCGCCGAGGGCTGGCTTTGGGCGGAGGGGCGGCTCGACTTCCCCCACGACCACGGCTGCCGGCGGGTCTATCCGCGCGTGGTCGAGCCCGACGTGGAGACGCAGGCCCGGCTCGACGTCCTCGCCGAGGAATACGACGCCATCGTCGCCAGCTGTGGAGAGGATGAGGTTCTCAGCGAGGCACAGGACGCGCGCCTGACGGTCATCGACGCGGAACTGGCGGCGGCCCGGCCCGAGCGCTACGACCCCGACGCCGTGGCGCGCGGCGGCCTGTTCGTCGTTCTCGGTCAGGACGGGCCGCGCATCGAGCGCGGCTTCATCCGGCCGGAGGACGAGGCGCAAGCGGACCCGGAGACGGAGCCGAACGTCGGAGACCATCCGGACGGCGACGTCGGGAATGAAGGCGACGCGCACGGCGATGACACCGTCGATCGGACCGAAACCCGCAAGACCCTGTCCGAACGGCTGGTCGCCGACCTCACCGCCCACCGCACGGCGGCGCTGCGCGACGCCTTGGCCGAGCAGCCGCGCATGGCCTTCCTCGCCGCCCTGCACGCCTGACCCTGCAGACCTTCTATCGCGGCGGCGAAACCTGCCTCGACCTGCGGGTTTCCAGCCTCGCTCTGGAGGGTCATGCAGAAGGTCTGGCGGAGACGGCGGCGGGGCGCTCGCTGGAGGCGCGGCACGCCCTGTGGGCGGGTCAGCTTCCCGATGATCCCGAGGCCCTGCTGGCGACCTTGCAGGCCCTGCCCGACGAGGGACGGCTGGCGCTGTTCGCCCACGTCGTCTCGCTGGGCGTCAACGCGGTGCAGCGCGTCGGAACCTCGCGGCGCGCCCTGGCCCACGCCGGGGTCTTGGCCGATCTCGTCGACCTCGACATGCGCCGCTACTGGACCGCCACCGCGTCCAGCTACCTCGCCCGCGTCACCAAGGCCCTGATCGCCCAGGCCGTGGCCGAGGGCGTCTCGCCCGAGGCGGCGGGACAGCTGACCAGCCTCGACAAGGGGAGCATGGCCGCCAAGGCGGAAGAGCTCCTCTCCGGCACGGGCTGGCTGCCGCCGGTGCTGCGTCGGTCCGGGGCCGCTCCGGCGTAACCGGGGTGGGAGGGCCGTCGCCGAAGGCGGCCCTCCCCTGCTCCGGGCGGCCCCGCACAAGGCGAACGCCCGCCGTGCGCATCGGGCGCGCCCGGGCTCCAATGTCCTTGCCGGTCTGGCGTCCTCTCCCCAGCCGCGACTCGCGCCCAGAGACCCGGCGCCCTAGACTGGCAATTCGTCCTGCGACCGTCCGACGACCCACCCCGCTTGGGGATGTCAGGGAGGTCAGGGACGTCCCCCTCCCCTATGAAATATTTTCTCTACTGCCGGAAATCCTCGGAGGCCGAGGATCGTCAGGCCCTGTCCATCGACTCCCAGCGCGGCGAGCTGGAGCGGATGCTGCGCGCCCAGCCGGACATCGAGGTGGTGGAGATCATCGAGGAGTCGAGGAGCGCCATGACGCCGGGGCGGCCGCGCTTCGACGCCATGGTCGCGCGCATCGAACGGGGCGAGGCGCAGGGCGTCGCCACCTGGGCTCCGGACCGTCTGGCGCGCAATTCCATCGACGGCGGCCGGCTGATCTATCTGCTCGACCGGGGCGTGCTGAAGGACCTGAAATTCTCGACCTACACCTTCGAGAACAACTCGCAGGGCAAGTTCATGCTGCAGATCATGTTCGGCCAGTCGAAATACTATTCCGACGCCCTGTCCGAAAACGTCCGACGCGGCAATCGCACCAAGCGCGAGAACGGCTGGCAACCGGGCAAGCCCCCCATCGGCTACCTCAACGATCCGGTGACGCGCACCATCGTCGCCGACCCCGATCGTTTCCCGCTGGTGAAACGCCTGTTCGAGCTGGCGATGGCCGGCGTCCCGCCCAAGCGCATCGCCGTCATGGCCCGGGACGACTGGGGACTGACCAGCGTGCGCGGCGGCCGGGCCGGACGCCCTCTGGCGCTCGCGACGATCTACAAGGTCCTGCGCAACCGCTTCTATCTCGGCGAACTCGGTTTTGATGGGCAGCGGCTGCCGGGCCGCCACCGCCCCATGGTCACTCCAGCCGAGTTTGAGCGGGTTCAGGCCCGTCTCGGACGTCCGGATCGGCCGCGACCCAGCCGTCACGTCTTCGCCTACACCGGCCTGATCCGCTGCGGGAGCTGCGGCGGGATGATCACAGCGGAGGGCAAGACCAACCCCTACGGCTCCCGCTACGTCTACTACCGCTGCGTCAAACGCCCGTTCGGCCCGCGCTGTCGGGAGCGGTCCGTGGAGGTCCGGGCCCTTGAGGCCCAGATCGTCACCCTCCTCAGGAGCCTTGCGGTTCCGGACGGCCTCGCGGATTGGGCTCGCGACCGGTTGCGTCGGTCGGCCGACGATCAGGCCGCGGCGCGGCGCGAGCGCGAACGGCTATCGGACAAGGCTCTAAAGGACATCAAGGATGAAACCCGGGAACTGACCAGCCTCCGGCTGCGGCGGCTGATCGATGACGCCGAGTTCAGCGTCGAGCGGGAAAGGCTCGAGATCCGGCGGATCAAACTGGTTCAGGACCACCAGGACGGCGCAGACCCGGAACAGGTGATCCGACTTTTGGACAGCGTCGTTTCGTTCAGCAAACAGGCCGTCGATCGGTTTTCGAGCGGCGACATGGCGACCCGGCGGAGAATCCTCGAATTGGTCGGATCCGACTTTTCTCTGCGGGGCAAAAAACTCAGCATTCAGGCCGCGAAACTGTTCCGCTGGACCGGCGAAAATGCCGAAATTCTCCTAGGGTGCACGCGGGTCGACGATGTTCGAACTTTTCGGCCTACAAGAGAGGCCGAAACATGGTTCCTGGAAATACGATCTGCAGCTGAGAGCAACGCATGTCAAACGGCGCCCAGCGAGCTCTACGAGCTCATGTCAACGGAACTGGAGAAGGCTGCGTAGCCCGGATCGAAGTCCCCAAAGTTCCCGATTTCCCGTCCCTCGCTGTTTTGAATAGAGGGTGCACCAGTGCCGAATGGCGCTATACTAACTATGTACAGTTCATTTGACTACGAATCGGGAGACTCAAAATGGGTGTTGCAGACTGGCTTCAGAAGAAACGAGACGAGTCGCCACCAGACTCCTTCTATCACTTTGAAAATGACGACCAGATCGGGTACCGCGCGGTAAATACCGGACCTGACGTTACTCCTGAGAATGCGCGCCTCGAGGCGATCAACCCTACGGCTCAACGTGAATTCGAATCCATTCTCTGGAGAATGCGGCAACGATGAGACCCAGCCCGCTTGCACAAGTTGCGAGCGGGCCTTTTCATGCGGTATCTCAAAGATGCCAGCCCACGGCGAAGAGAGCTATACTATACGAGGACAGTATGGTTTCGCTGTAACCTTGGAGAATTGCCATGTTAGTTCGTCCACGTGACCTGCCGACCGCAGCAGAAATGCAGGCTGACAAGACCCTGAACCGGATCGTCTTTATGAAGGATACTCAACTCGAAGATCGAGTTCGGACCGAGAATCCCGAAAAAGCCAAGGAGCGCGACCGCGAAAATATTTGCACGATCATACGGACCGCGAAGAAAATGTCTCCCGGCTGACGCACTCCTCTCAGGTCGCCCCGCTTCGTGCCGGGCGGCCTTTCTCTTTGGCTACAAGCGCGCCATTCGGAACGGCAATGTGCCGTCGTGCGCCCTCCCCTCGTCTGCGCCAAGATGGTCTTGGGCGCCCGTTATTAGTTCTCGAACCCACTAGCGTATGAATGACTTCATCGCCGGCGGGGAACCTCTCGAGGATGCATTTCAGGACTATATTCTGGATGCCATCTTCCACGGATTGGACCTTATGAGCGCGCTTGGGGAACTCGTGACACTTGTGTCCGAGTACCAGATCAAGCTTGGCCGGATTCTCGGCGCTCCTGAGGCCACTCCTTGGTGGGACGAGTAGGTCCTCGCGATTGCAGGAGTTCGATTCCCTGACCTGAACACCTTATTTGGTTGTGCGGGCTGGTCGACGATGTTCGAACTTTTCGACCTTCGGACGAGGCCGACGAATGGCTCATAGAAATGCTAGCGCACGCGGAGAGCGGCAAGCGGGACGAGACGCTCGAAGCGATAGGAGACCTGATGTCCGTCGTCGATCTGGAGGGGCCCGCATAGGGACATTTCGATGTCCCTGTAGTCCCCGACATCCCCGTTCTGGCCCGGGCGCGCCCTTCTGTTCAAATCTGGACTACGCCACCGGGTTTCCGGCTAGACGCGCGACGTGTTCAAGGTCAACGGACCGCCCTCGAGCGGCCCGTCCTGTCTCCGGGCGTCCCGGCGCGCCCACCTGAGTTCCGCGCGCTGAGCGCCGGCTTCTAGGTTGGCCCGGCTTGGGTATTCTGGTGGTGATGATGGCGGTGGTGGTGGCGCGCGCCGTCATGCGGCGCGGCATAGGGATGGCCGCCCAGCACGGCCATGTTCAGGCAAGCGACGGTATCCGGGTCCGGGCGCGAATGGCTGCGGAAAATCCAGAAAAGTCCGTACTCGCCAAACTGGGGGTGTGCGTAGATGATGCAGTCTTCATCGTACCGATAGCTGTCGATGGATCCGTTGTCCTGGGGACCGCCGCCCACCGACATCAAGGTCACCGCGTCCCCCTTAAGAGCGGCAAAGTCTGTAAGCGCCGGGGGGATAGAACCGCTGCCGAGGAATCCTGTGACGGAGGCGATGCAGCATGGGTCAGCGCCGTAGTAGGCTGGTCCCCACCAAGTGCTGACCGAGTTGGGGTTTTGGCTGCCTGCGTCGTCCCAGACCGATGCCCAACCTGTAACCTCTGTGACGAGGTCTGAGCCGTTGACGTTCCGGATATAGGGCACCGGTGCGTTCATGCCGGGGGATGAACTGGCGTAGAAGAGGTCGCCCAGCGGCTTGTAGTCGGAGGAAGCGTTTTCCGGCGCCTGGGGGCTGACCTTGTAGAACCATCCATCCGTTCTGTTTCTTGCGCTCGCTGCGCCGTTCCAGAACGGCGTGACAAAGGTGGTGTTCAGTTCGAAAAACCGCACAACCTGTGTCGGCCGTTTCACCTGGGGCAGGAGATCACCACTCCATCGCTCGACCAGTCCAACCAGCTTCAAGATATCCTCGCGATAGTGCGATCCAATCATGGGCGCCACGGATTGAGGGGGCGTTGGCATTTCGCCCTCCGCCCCGAACGTCGTGTAGATTTTGAAGTGGCAGTAATCCATGACGCTCACGCTGGCCTCGATCATCGACGCTTCCAGATCGATCAGAGTGTTGAGCGTGTCGAAGGCGGCCTCGCCGATCAGCAAGCCCGCTGAGATCTTGTCGTCTTCGTCGGCCTTCTCCCATTTGATTTTCAACGCCGCGATGTGAAGGCTCATGGCCGCAACATACATCTGGATGCCGAGGGCATTGGATAGCTTGAACTGCGCTGCGCATTCCAAGGTCTTTTCCTGGATGTCCGCCAGCATGACCGGGTCCTTTTCCCCAGCCTGGATGTATTCATTCATGTCCGACATCACAGCTTCAAAGGTCGCCGACCACGTTTTGAAATTCGCTTCGCTAAGCGCCTCCGCCATCGCGTCTTCCAGCTGTTTCATCTGGGCGTCGGAGAACATCGGTTCCGCACCCGGAAAGAACAGTTTCCAGATGCCCGAGGCCCATCCCACCCCCGCCGCGTCGAGACCGGCGTCGATCAACGTGCCGGCGGGCGTATCGGGCACTCCCAATTTGGTCATTATCATCCCCCAACGGAGTCCGGGCGCGGAAGAATACCTGCCGCACCGACTCCCGACACTCAGAGAACGACGATAGTTGGTCTTCGTCAATGAACCGGGGGTCGCGCGGTCCAAGAGCGCCAGCGTACGACATCGCAGCCTTCCGCGATTCCATCCCAAGGACCGTCCCTTCCATGTCGCCGACCGAATCGCCGGGCGCAGACCGGTCGGGCCCCAAGGGCGATCACAATGAAACCGCTTCTACGCCGCGACCAGCGTTCGGACCTGATGGGCGCTGGTGACCGCCAAATCCCAGGCGACCGACGCGCGGTTCCGCGAGCCGTGCCCGGCGGTCTGTCGGCGCCAATCGAGTCCCAGTCTGCTGGCGGACTGGGACGGGGATCGAAACACGTCACATTGCGCACTGGTGCGGGCCATCGAGGAGATGCCCCGCCGTGACGAGTTCGTCAGCCTGCTACGGGAGGTGTGTGTGCACTTCGAGGACGACGCAATAGCATGATCAACGTCCCCGAAGTCCCTGATGTCCCCGCCGTCTAGCATCCGCGGCGTGGCAGCTTCGCGCCAGCAGCGGACATTGGCTTGGCTCCAGGTACGTGACATTCCTGTTGCTCGACACATCGGGCGGGGATGGACCCAAGCTGAGCCGCGCGAAGCTGCGGTTGGTTGCTCATGGATGACTTCGCGAGACGAAATGGAGACGACATGCGGCTGCCCCAGCATAGCTACGAGGAAGTGCGGGACGCGGTTGTCTCAGTCTTGCTACGGCCCGATGGCCACGACTATCCAAGCCAGTTCCTTAGCCTAGTCGCCGCCGTAGGCATGTGGTTTCATGCCCAGGCACCCCGGCCTCAGAGCGGCGGGATTACGATCTACACACCTGGCGATGACTTGCATCCGGCCGATGCTGAAAGCGTACGAGAGGTATTCTGGGACTTGTTCCGGCAAGGTCACATCACCTTGGGCCTCAACAACAGCAACCCGGCTTATCCATTCTTTAGATTAAGCCGTTTTGGGCGCGAGAGCTTGGGAACGTCGGCTCAGAACCGCTTCCATGACACTGCAAGTTACATCCACCTAGTGCAATCCCGCGCACCGGATCTATCGCCTGAAGCAGCGACCTATCTCGAAGAAGCGGTCGCGGCCTTCTATGCCGGTTGTTATCTCTCGGCCTGCGTGATGATCGGCGTGGCGGCTGAGAGCGAGTTTCTGCGCCTAACGGCAGAAGCAGCAGGATCGACTCGATACCCCGGCACCTTCGCGGCACCCGCCAAGGAGACCTTCCTGAAGACAAAGATCGACAAGTTCCAGCGCGCCTTGGAGCCTATTCGCTCGAACTTGGAGCCGCGGAAGAAGTTCGAGAACCTCGACGCCAATCTCGCCGCAATCCAGGCGATCCTACGCGTAGCGCGCAACGACGCTGGTCATCCGACTGGCGCGGCGGCCCCGGACCGCGACCAAGTCTATGTCTTCCTCCATCTCTTCCCAGCCTTCGCTGAGCAGGTCCACAATCTGCGTTTGGCACTAGCTTGACTGCGATGTCGCCAAACCCGGCTTGGGCGGACACCTTCGCACCAACAGCGGAACTCGGGGCCAGCAACGCAAGCAGACCCTAGTTTGCCGTTCAAAGGCTCGTCAGGCCTAACGTGCCGGAGGGGTGGTTAAGCTTGATGCAGCTTTCGCACATCACCTCGACCAAGCATCTTGGAGAAGCGTCGGTAATCCCCGTGCTCACGTTGCCAACGGCCGGCCACGATCGCGGGATGGACTTGGGCTTGCCGGGCGATCTGGATGACGTCCTCGCTCGACAGATCCGGCGATACATGCTCCTGCCATACATCTGGCGGGATCAAATTGTCCTGAGCGAAACGGTCAGCCTCCTCTTCGATGTCGTCCGAAGTGCTGACTTCAAGGTCATCAAGAATGAACGGTGTGTCCGCGTCGAGATGACGCGCGATGTGGCAGAACTCATGGAGCAGCGTGAACCAAAAATTGTCCACGCGATCATGCCGTAGAGTTAGCGCGATCACCGGCGCACCGTCAGATCGGCGACGGAGAGCTGCGCCGTCCAGATATGTGCCAGGCAGATGCTCTAGCGCGACATAGACGATGCCGTGCTTGGCGAGCGTCGGGGCGACCCGGGCCGGGCCGTCCGGTTTCGTGCTCAGGACAGCAAGTTCCCTGGCTAGTGTTTCCCGGACAGATTTCCGCGGTGTGATGCTCACCGCTTCTGCCCGCAGCATAACGGCCGCACACCACGCGTCTAGCGCGGCCAAATCCGTCTTGACATTCGTGCGGTCCGTGCGGGTCTTCCGTAACAATGCGGGGCTGCAGTTCGGCCCCATCGCCCGGGCTATGAAATTGTCAAAAGCCTCTCGCGGTCGCATCAAACCGAAAGACCGAAGCTTATCCAAAGCTAGCTTTGATGGCTGGGTTCGGCGCGTCTGTCTGTGGGGCGGCGCCGAGGCTATCAGGGACTCTGCGGGGATTCCTAAATGGCTGTGCAAGGCGCGGATCATGTCGATCGAGAGCGGCCTGGTGCCAGAGAGTATTTCGGAGACGCGCGCACGCGAGCCGATGTAGGGCTCCAGGTCACGCGGCTTCAGATCTTGGGCCAACATTCTGAATCTGATCGCTTCGACCGGCGACGGCGGCGTCAGATCAATTTGCTTCCGCTCCCACTGGGCGATGACGGCCTGCAGTACCTCGAGCTCATCGCGAGACCCTTGGTCCGATCGAAGCATTAGGACCGCCGCCCTCGCGAGATGCGATTGGTAGGTGTCCTGCGAACGGATGGGCGTGACCTTCAACGCCGCGCTCCGCGCGCTGAGGGCGTTGTGACTCGCTTCACGCGATCTCCAGCGTATTCGATCAAGGCGATTCCCAATTGATAGTTGAAAACGACTACGGCGCAATGACGCTCATCGAGCGGGATTATGAGCTTCGCGCCGTCCCAGTCAGCCGCTGGGTACGTGGTCGCTACCTCGGCCGCTGAGGCCCAGTGGCCCGATTCGAGCTCAAGGCGCAGCGCGGCACACGCCCCACGCGGCGCACCCGCACCGAATAATCTGATCAGACCGATCACGTTCATAAGCCTCGCATTTAAGCCCAAGGTTGATTCTGACATACTTGGTCCCAAAATGGGAGCTTATTCACTTGCGCGCCATCGAGCTGGCGCTCATATTGGTGATTGCTCCCATTTTGGGACCAAATTTCGAGGAAGCAATGGCGGACGAGATTGACATCAAGGGCGCGGGCGACCGCAAGGGCGGGCGCGAGAAGGTCCAAGTGCACGTTCGGCACTTGGGCGAACGCGAGAAAGCAAACTTCAAGGCGGATCTGAACGACACCCTTCAGGCGGTGTGGGACGAATCCTATGTCGAACTGGGTATCAGCAAGACCGAACGGGATGTCTGGCAGGCCGCCAACAAGCAGGGCGAACCGACCAGCCTGATGGATCACCTTGGCCTGACCCTCGACGATGCCCGTAGCCGTGGGCTCTGCGACAAGGACTTCGAGATCGCCGCCGGGACCGGCGGCGCCTGAGATGGCGTCGCACTCGGTTCGTCCGACCTTGGACCTCGCGGCGGGGCGCGAGGTCCTTGAGCAGGATTTACAGGCGGCGGCCGACTTTTTTGGCGGCGATCCGATTCAGGCACACGGCTGGCGGCGCCTCGGCACCCGCGGTCTGCTTATTCCTCTGACCGGCCGGCTTCAGGACCAGGAGGAAGACGCCTACCTCCTGAAGCTGGAATTCATGACCGGCCGCGAGTGGCCCCCGAGCGCTCAGTTCGTCAATCCGGAAACGAACGCATTCGTCGGGCTTGCGGACCAGCACCACCTGCCGCGGATCGAATCCCCGGAGGTTCGGGTGCATGCGCAGTACGGATCGCCCCATCACACCCAGCCGATCCAACTAATCTGCTGTTCCGCCACGCTCGAATACTACGACGTGCTGCACGGCGGTAACGACGCCTACCTGTGGCGCCCGACCGACACCTTCCTCATCACACTCGATGCGATTCGCCGCGCCCTAACCGCGCATTACGGTGGAAGGTGGCCCCGCCATGATGCATGACGAAGGCCGTCGCGCCTCCCCGCCCCGTCCCTACCAGCCGACTGGCGACAGGCTCATCGTGCCGCTCGATGCCGTGGAAGCAACACTGACGTCCCTGCGCCGGTTCGGCGATCGAGAATCCGGCCTGTTCTGGTACGGCCGGCGCGACGGTTCGCTCAGCATTGTCACCAGCGTGCGCACGCCATGGCAACGGATGACACCCTTCAACTACCATGTCTCGGCTGAGGCGATGACGCAAATGGGCGCGTCGCTGGATGAGGAACTGCGCCCCCTCGCCCAAGTGCACAGCCATCCGGGCTGGGACACGGAACACTCCAGTTACGACGACGAGATGGCCAGCAGCCGTCGGGCGCTGTCCCTTGTCTTTCCGCACTACGGCCGACTTCGTTCAGCTTGGCCAGAAGGTGTTGGCGTGCACGAATGGCAGATCGATTACTGGCAGCGGCTGTCTACGGCTGAGACCCAGAAGCGCATCACTCTCGCTGAACGCGCGAGTGTCGAAAGGTTGGATTTTCGATGATCGACAGCGCCACGCTCTCCGATCGCCACGCGCGGGCCGTCGCGGGCCTTGGGGCCGCGCCCCGCGCGCTGACGATCCGCCTCATCGCCGATCGCGACGCGCCTCCTGCAGTTCGCTCTAGCCTCGTCTGCGCGGGCAACCTGATTTGCCGCCTTGGCGGAGCGGTAGCCACTATTGAGGTCGATACCGACGTCGAGCTGATCGCCCACGTGAGTGGACAGGCCCTGCGAGGACCGGCGGTTGAGGTTCTGGCTGGCCTAAGCCTTTGGGCGACGGGCGGCCAGATTCCGGTTCATGGGCCTCGTTCTGAAGCGCCCGACCTGACAGTCTGTCTTGGCCCTCGTCCAGCGAACTACGATGGACCCATCGACATCTTTGCCGTCGGCGGGGGCTGGAAGGCCTGGATCGGCATCGAGGAGCACTATCCACTAGACGAGGCCGCCGCCGAAACGACGCCGCTAGGCCCTTGGCTTGCCGCAGCCTTAGTCGCCGGCGAAGTGTTCAAACACGCACGGCGTCTTGTCCGCGGACAGTTCGCCGCGGACTTTGCCTACTCCCTATGGTCCGGCCAAGTCGGCACCTGGGCGGCGCTGCAAGACGGACCGCCTGTGGCCGGTGCGCGGATTCCTCCGCTCTATCTGGTCGGCGCTGGGGCAGTCGGCCAAGGCTTGATCGCCGTCATCGCTGAGTGCGAACTTTCTGACGTTTTCATAGTGACCCTGGATGACGATAAACACGACGGCACCAATCTCAATCGTTGTCCGCTCGCCGGTACGGCTGATGTCTCGCGCCCGAAGGTTGAGGTGATCAAGCGGCGACGTCGTGAAGCGGGGTTGGGCGGTTTGGAATTCGATGGAACTCTTACCGACTATTTACGCCGGGGGGACCGGTCAGGCCTGCCGGATGTTCTGAGCCGCGCCGAGGCTGAAGACCGCTACGAGATCGTTGTCTCAGCGGTCGATAAGAATACCTCGCGCCAGGACATTCAGGGCTTGGCCCCGGACCTCGTGGTCGGTGCCAGCACTGTTGGACTAAGCGCCAAGTCGAACCTGTATCGAATGGCACCTGGGAAGGCCTGCCTCGGCTGTCACAATCCGGCGGAGAAGGACGGCGACAGGCTGCGAAAGGTTGAGCAAGAAGTCCGATCCATGACCGAAGTCGAACTCCGGGCCCATCTCGATGGCCGCGTCGAGAATGTGGATGCCATCGTCGCGTATCTGCAGGGTGGTGAGAAATGCGGTGAACTCGGCGAGGCGCAGTTTCGCAACTTCGCCACCGCGACGGAAGCCGACTTCTCTGTTTCCTTCGTCTCGATGGCCGCGGCCCTTCTTTTGGCGGCGCGCCTCCTGTCCGCGACTGTCTTCGACGCTGATGCGCCCGACCGGGCTTCGATGGCGACTCTCAACTTCCGAAATCTCGAAGCAGGCGACGATCGCATCTCACAGGATCAATCATGCTCACACTGTCGAACGGCAGGGAGACTCTCCGCCGCGTAGCGATCATCCCAATCGTCGAACAGCCAGAAACGGACCCTCCACGAGCCCCAGGTGAGTTAAGGTCGGCCCTTCAGAGACATCTCGGATGCGCCAGAAGCGGACTCGCTGCCCCGACCGGAAATGCGACCCTCACTTAGCCCCACCGCGCTGCGAGGATTCGTTCGAGACGCCTTCCCGAACTGTGTGCCGGCAGCGCTTGCAGCGTCGCATGAGAGTCGAGCCGCCCACCGAGAGAGCACGTCCACCCCATCTTCGGAGGAACATGCCGAACAGGCTCGAAAGGGCGCGCGTTCAACATGGCATCGATCCCGTTGAATCTCGGGCAGGTTGTTAGTCCCGACTGGCGAGCGCCGCCAACTCCGTCCGCAGAGCGTCCCGCCACATGACGTCCTTGTGGCGAAAAGCCCAACCGCCCTGGATCGTATCCTCGATAATCCTGGAGATCAGCGCTGCCAAGGACGCCAGTCCAGATACCTCGACGGACCATCCCATGGGTTCAAAGTGAACGAACTGGTTTCGGATGTCGGCATGAAAGCGGCGCAGCCAGACGAGTTCAGCGTCGGACACGCGGATCAGAGCATCTCGACCATCCCCAGCGGATCGAGGTTTACGGGCCAGCTTGATCAGTTCTGGCAGGTCGAGCAGTCGGGTCTCGGGCGGTCGACATTCTCTGTCCGTCCGGGATTTCTCGAAGTAGTCAGCCCATTCTTGGGCATTGCGGTCGGTCACGACACCTAATGGACTTGCTGTCGTCACCAGATGACAGACGAGTGCGCCCTGAAGCGCGGCGTGCAGCGCCAACGCCATCCATTTCCAGGCTTGGGGATCTTCGCCAGCCAAGACTCGGCACCTCATTACATGCCGCACCGAGGCAGCGACGTCCTCGGCCTCGTCAGTGCGGATCCAGATCGCGTCCTCAGTCATCTCTCGCCGCATGATCACAATTTATCGTCGTGCTCCCTGGACTTGCCAAGGATGCACGACGCCTGCGCCTTGGCGGCAGCGAGCTCCGCTTCCAGCCGCGCGGCCTTTTCAGGCGTATCTATATAGGCCGACAGCTTCGGTCTCGGTCCGAAGACATGCCGCCATATGATGTCGGCTCCGCAGGGCTTCTCAGCGACCTTGATCGACACCGTGGGGCACCTCGTCGAATGCAGTGCGATGACCGCATCGCTCGTGCGGTCACTCGCGAAGGCGAGGCCATAAGCGAACTGGGAGAGAGTATTGTTGATCCTGGCCACGGCCCCTCTGTCGGTCACCCGGCAGTGGCGTACGATCTGGTTGACCGGCCGAAGACGGTGGCTGCCGCGTAAAAGCGTCTTGCTGTCGAGAGGACAAATCAGTTCGATCTGCCCGTCGTAGTCATAGGGGCGTCGCTGACCCGGAGACGGTCGCGGATCGTAAATGCAGACCGGATTGTCCGAGGTGATGAAGGGCAGGTCAGTCTCGTTGTGCAGCACCTCGCAACCGATCTGGAAGCACAGGTCTCCGAAGCTCCGCAGGTCGGCCATCATCGTCGGAATGGACTGTTGAGGGTTGATGCCGACCGGAATGGTGTCGAGCTCACCGGCGTAGCGTTGGTACTCCTCGGGAAGAATGCCGAAGCGCTCCATCGTTTGCGCTTCAGATCGCATCTTGGCAGCGAGAAGCAGCTCGTGACGATGGCGCGCGGCCGGGACCCGGACGCCCATGATCCCGACCATTCCCAGGACGTTGAAGGACGTGGCCAGTGAAACACGGCCCGCTCTGATCGCCTTGATCGTTTCAGGCCAGACGGTCTCGAAGGCTCCCCACAGATCTTCGAAGGAATTGTCGTCTCGCGTCCCGTCCGCCCGAACCTGCGAGTAGTAGTAGTTCGAAAAGCCGATGGACTCGGGCCTACTTGGTTGAGGTTTTGCTGGATTGTCGAGGTGGTACGCCCAAACTTTCCCGTCAGTCCCGCAAAAGCCCTGAAGGTAGGTGGCGGCGACATAGTGATGGCGTTTCTTTTTCGGCGCACCCTCCCCTGCCTTTCCCAAAAGGCGCGACGCCGCCCGGACGTCCGGGTCGTCCGGCACATTCCCCCACTCCCAAGCTTCTTTTGGCACGGCTGATCCTAGTCGATTGGTCGGGTGTCGCAGCGTGCGACGTGCGCCTTGGTCTCTTGCGCGAAGGGCTCGTATCGCCGAGCATTGGCAATGAAAGGGACCCTCCGCAAATTGTCGCCAGTTAAGGAGCGTGAACTGGAGCATTACGTCCAGATCATCAAGGAAGAGGCCCGCATCGCCGAGCTCGGCGCTGAAGTGCCGGACGCATGATCCCGCCGCGTTTCGAACGGGCGGGCGGACTGACGGAGTCCGAACGCATCCTCGCCGACATCGCGGACCGGTCGTTCCTGAGCCTGTGGACCTATCCAAACCCGTACAAGGAGCGGAACCGTGAGCTGACCGACCTGATCGTCGTCTTCGGCGACGACGTTCTTCTGTTCTCAGACAAAGCGGGCGCCTATCCGGACAGTGGCGATCCGGTCCTCGACTGGTCGCGCTACTATCGCTCGGCGATTGCGGCGTCGGCCCAGCAACTGCGCACGGCGGAGAACTGGATCCGCCGCTTCCCCGACCGGGTCTATCTAGACGTTCTGTGTGAGCTACCTCTCCCCGTCGCCCTCCCGCCCGCAAACCGTTTGCGGATTCACCGCATCTGTGTGGCGCCGGCGGCCACCGAAGCCGCGCGCGCCCGTGGCGGCCAGACTGGCCTCGCCATCGTCCCCGGCATCGCCGGCGACGAACGGCCCTATGCCGTCGGTCAGGTCGCGGGATGCCAGGGCTGGGTGCATGTCTTCGACGAGGATACAATGGGCGTCGTCCTGCCCGCCCTGTCCACCGCTGCAGACTTCATCGCCTATCTGCGCGCCAAGGAGGATTTGATCGCCGCCGACGGTCTGGAGTCCGCGCCTTCGGAGAAGGATCTGCTCGCCGTCTATCTGCGAAACGAGCGCGGCTTCCCCGCCGTCGGACGGCCGCTCGTCGTCCCGGAGGGATCCTGGGATGCGCTTGCAACCCACCCGCAATTCCGGGCAGCTCAGGCGCTTAACCGGCGGGGCGATCTGTGGGATCGGCTGATCGAGCGCGTCACCGCCGCCGTCGTCCAGCGCGAGGCCGTCGTGGGCGACGACATCGAGATGGACCAGTTCGAGCGTATCATCCGGCATATGGCGGCCGAGGACCGCTTCGACCGCCGCGTCCTATCCGGGGCCATCCTCGACCGCGCGCGACGAGCCGTCGGTGGGTCGATAGGCTCCATCCTGCCGTCCCAAGCTGATCCGGCCTTGTCCTATGTCCTGCTGATCAAGGATCACGACATCCGCGAACCGTATGCGACCTATCGCGAGGCCCGTCGCGCCGAGGCGCTCCTGCGGGTCCAGGCGGCGGCGGTCGCCCTGCCGGGCAAGGCCGTCCTGATCGGCTTGGCGCTGGACGCGGCGAACGATCGAGGCGGCTCGGAGGACTTCATCTATCTCGAGGCCGGGGCGGCGACGGCGGACGAACGCGCGGCTTGGGCCCGGATGCGCGAGGACCTCGGCTATTTCATCGAGGGCCGGGTCGAACAGAACCGCGTCGTCGAGGACGAATACCCTGAACTTGGATGACCACGCCGGACCCCCGGCCGACCTGATGACGGCGATGAAACATCTCGACGACCTGCCCCAGCGGCATCGGAACCACGACCTAGAGGCGGCGGCGGTCCAAGCCTTCGATGCGCTTCTGGTACAGTCCGAGGACCTGATCCCTCAGGGCCGCGACGTCTCCGACTATGGGACAGACGTTCAAGTCGAGGTGATCGATCGGGCGCGCACCACCAATGTGCGCATCCATGTGCAGCTTAAGGGAACCGACGCTGCCCTAAACGCCGACGGATCGGTCAGCGTTACGGTCAGCCGCGCCACTCTGAACTATTTGCTGGCCCAACCCTATTCGGTCTTCGTCTGCTATCACCGGCCGACCGACAGCCTGCGGATCCGGTCGGCGGACGCCGTCGTCCGGAAATACGAGCACGGCGGCCGGAGGTGGACTCACCAGGCGTCGCTGACGGTCAGCTTCACCGAGACCCTAACGGTGGATCGCCTGCGCAGCCTAGCCGGGCTGGCGCGTTCGGGCGCGGCGGCCGCCCGGGACGCCCGATTCGCCCAGACTGCGGCGGAGCCTGAGGCGGTCGCCACCCTGATCCGGGCCGCGCCGCCGCATCTGCATGTGCCCGATGAGCCGCGGGCGGCCATCACCCTTCTACAGCGGCTGTTCGAAAGCGGTCGGTCGGATGCGGCGATCAGCGCCGCCTTCGATCGCTTCCGCACCGTCCTCGGGCCGGAACACGACGCCTTGGCCTACGCCTATATGGCGGAGATCAACCTCGGCATGGACGGGTTAGGCGCGCACACGGACCGCATCGTCGCCGCCGTCGACTTCCTCGTCGCTCGGATCGACGGCGGCCATTTCGGGCCGACCGGCCTGCGCTATTGCATCGGCAACGCCTATTCGGCCCTTAACCGAAATCAAGAATCCGCCGCAGCCTTCGACGCGGCACTGGCCGGCTGGTCGCCCGACGAAGGCGACGACCTTCGCGCCCAGATACTCAAGAACCTCGGCGACGCCCATGCTGGCTTGGGCGACTCAGCCCGGGCCGTCACCCTCTATCGCGACGCCCTGCGGCTGGCGCCCTATCTCGCTGAAGCCCATCATGCCCTCGGGCGTCATGCGATGCGGGAGGGTGACTATGCGGCCGCCCTCGCCCATTTCGACCAAGTGGTCTTTCCGGACGGCCCTCAGCGCCGGCGGTCGTCCGTGCCGAGCTGGCGGGTCAACGTCCTGTTCAACCTCGCCGACGGCAAGGCCGCGTTTCGCGAAATCTTCGGCCTCCTCGGCGACGCAGCCGACGCAGGCTGGGTCTGGAACTGGAGCGCCCAGCAGGTGTCCCTGTTCGGCCGGGCAAACGATGAGAACGCCCGGCTGAGCCTGCCCTTCTGGGACCGCTATTTGAAGGCCAATCCGGGGTGCCCCGGCGGGACGCGCGAGCGTCTGCTGAACATCCTCTATCTGCGACAGGGCGAGGCTTACGACGGGCCGGACTACGCCGCCTTCAAGACGCAGTTCGAGGAGGGCGTCCTCCTTCTGCAAGACGAAACGGCGGCCTATCTCTGGGATCGGCTCGGTCATTGGGCCGAGGACGAGGACGATCACGGCGAGGCCGAACACTGCTTCCGGCGAGCTCATGACCTCGCAGGTGGCGACTACGGCTACTGTTTGGGTTCGACACTGCTTCAGCTGGACCGGCCGGCGGAGGCCCTCCCCCTTCTGCTGGAGCAGGCGGAACGTCTCCAGCCCGACGACAAGAGCTGGTGTCAGGTGGCCACCGCCTATACCGACCTCGGCCGCGACGCGGAGGCGGCGGCCGCCTATGAAAAGGCGATTGCCCTGAACCCCGACGGCGCCGGAGCTTGGTTCGACCTCGGCGGGCTGCACTGGAACGCGCAGCGGGCGGCGGAGGCGGTGGCGATCTGGACTGAGGCGATGGACCGGTTTCCACATCACGCCTTGGCGGACCGTCTACGGACCGACCTGCCCGCCATTTTTGGCGAACCGGCCGATCCGGCGACGTTAGGAGGCCGCCCGCCGCGTAAGCAGCCGTGTCGTTGACGCAACCCAAACCTCGGGCAGCCGTCATGTTCGCTTGCTGTGAACGGGATCCACGCGACGCATCTCCGACTTCCAGATTTCTCTTTTGCCGCCCCGGTTCACATCACCGCCCGCAGATCGGATGTGGCGACGCTGTCGGTGGCGCTATGTTCGCCCACGAAGGGATCTTTCCGTCAGAGGTTGCTCACCATCCGAATGTGTGAGCCCCGGCCGAATCGTTCCACTTTTTGTCCCATGACACTAGGCTTCGACCCTGGCGCAGCTGACCACGTCACACCCGGCATGAGGCCGTCCGAATACATGCGGATGGCGCGACCGGAGCTGTTCTCGGACTCGGGGGGACGCTCAGCCTATCGCCTCGATCGCGCGGTCTTCGACCATCATCTCGAAACCCTTACCTCACGCAATCAGCATCACGCTTTCGAACTCTTCTGCCGCGACCTCTGCGGCCGTTTGATCTGCCCTAACCTGAAGCCGGCGACCGGCCCAGAAGGCGGCGGGGACAGCAAGGCGGATACCGAAACGATTTCGGTCGCCGAGGAGATCAAGGTTCTACACTACATCGGCCATCCGGCGGCCGGTCAGGAGCGCTGGGCCTTCGCCTTCAGCGCCAAGGAAGATTGGGCGAGCAAGGTCCGCAGCGATGTAGCAGGCCTCGCCGAGACGGGCCGTCCTTACACGAAGGTGATCTTCGTCACGTCGCGCTTCGCGCCGGCCAAAACGCGGTCCAAGATCGAGGACGAGTTGACTAGGGCGAATGCCTTTACGGTCGAGATTCACGACCGGACCTGGATCCTTAAAGCCGTTCTAGACGACGGGAACATCGACCTAGCGATCGACCGACTGGGCATCGGAGAACGCATCGGGGACGCGACGCTCGGGCCCGAAGACTACCGCCGGTCACAGCAGCTGGAGGCGCTCGAACGCGCGCTTCAGGATCCGACGGCCTACGATCAAGGCGAGCTGGAGCGCGTCAACGACGCCCTCGCCGCCGCCATCACCTCGCGCGATCTCGAGCGGTCGCGCTTCGAGACCGATGGCAGGTTTGATCGCGCCATTCGCTTGGCAGATCGCTTCGGATCGCGGCGTCAGCGCGTCGAGACCCGTTATGAGCAGCTTTGGGCCGCGTTCTACTGGTTCGACGACATTGATCGGCTGAATGAGGGCTTCAACGCGGTCGCGGCAATCGCCTACGAGTCCGATGACGCTGAGACGATCGAGCTCATCAGCAATCTCGTCCAAAACCTTGCGAACGCCGCAAGTCTCGGTCACGCATCGGCGGAGAGCCTCAAGCTCGAGGAACGTCGCGACGCCTTGGTGGCGGTGCTAGAGGCCCTCGCCGCAGATCCCGAACGCCCGAACAATGCGCTCGAAGCCCGCACGTGCCTGCTCTTCACGGCGGCCACCCGGGCGATGATGGCGCGCGACAACGACGCCCTGAAGGCCCTTTGGCCCCAGTTCTCGGAGGTGATCACGAAGGCCGAGGGTCTCTCGGAGTATCGCGCAGAGCGTCTCGAGCCGGTGGTCGAACTGTTCGGGCGCGCGGCTGGCAGTGACGAGACGTACAACCGCTTGGTGGAGGACATGGCTGCCTTTATCTCGAAGCGGACGGGGGATGCTCGAGGCGGCTTGGTTCTGCTCAAACGTGCCAATCAACTCGACATCGAAGAAGACCGACTCGACGTCATCAGACTGCTTGGCCGCGCCACCAAACAACTGGCTCAACGGGAGCATGTCGAAAGCTTCATTGAGGCAGCTTATTCGCTCGCGGTGGCCTATCGCGGGGCAGGCATGCTCTGGGCGGCGCGGGCCGCTGCCATGTTCTCCGTCGCGACCGTTTTCGCTGAGACCGAGCGTGAATCGGACGCATCGGTCTCGCTTGTCCCAACCCTGATGCTCCTAGGTTGGATCGACGCCGAACTCAGACTGCTGCCTGAGTTTCTCGACGTGGTCAGGCTGATCAGGGGCTGCCGCGCCATGATCCCCCTGGATGAGTCCTCCCAAGCGAGGGTCGAAGATCATCTGACGGAGTTCGACGCTCTTCTGGCAGCCTCGCTCTTGCGCACCAGCCTGGAGGAGCGACGCGCGCTCGAGGGACTGCCGGATGTCCTCGGCGCGTTAGACCTGCATGCGAGTCAGGCTGCATTGCTCTATGGGCTCGGCCACCAAGATGTCCTCGACGGCGACAGCGCCGACGGCGAAGCAGTCGCTTGGGCCGATGTTTTCAGCAAGTGGGCCGCCGAGCTTCCCGAAGACATTGCCGAGCGCCCCCTGCTCCTGAATGGCGAGGACCCGCAAATCCAGGTCACGAGAGTGGCGGGAATGGAAGTGCGCGTCACGACGTCAGGCTCATCGACGGCTATCGTCGCGGGTCAGGCGCTGCTGACGGTTATCGATGCGGTCTTCTCGACCATGTTGGAGGCCGGCGTGGCCGCTCACGTCGAGCGGTTCGACGTCCAAGTCATCGAGGATGCGGCGCTCGCCAAGCCGGCCTTCGATTTCGACGAGATGTCGATGACCGCGCGGTTGAACTGGCCGGCCGGAGATACGCCCACCTCATCGAAGCTCGACGGCGCCGTCCAAGACGCATTCACGGATCTGACAGTCCACATCGTGCTCGCCGCCTGCGTTGTCAGAGACCCGATGGGCTTGTTTCAGACGCTCTACGAGAAGGAGGCGCTCGGTGAGCGGATTCATGCGGCGATCGGCAGCGTCAACAGCCGCAGCAGGGCGTTCAACAGCCCCTTGTCACGGATCGGGTCGTGGTTCGAACTGGGCGGTGCGGAATACCCCCTCCGGCCCGATGCTCCGATCGTCGATAGCGTCCCCTCGTCAGGTCCCAAGGCGGTCAACGAAGATGAGCTCGGTCGCGAGAGCTGGAAGCGGGACCATCGAAAGGTCGCTGCAAAATCGATCATCAATTATCGGCTCTGGGAACGGGCCGATTGGCTCGGCTTGATGCTCGCCGTCTATCCCGACGGCGTGCCGCCGCTGATCGGACTGCATTTCGCCGATGCGGAGTTGGGCCGAAAGATTTTCTCGGACTGGCGCGAGCGGTTCGGTGAAAGGGATGACCAAGGCGCGATCCACCTCGCCATCATCAGAAATTTGCCTGGCCATCCACCGTCACATTATGGGGCCCTGCTACAGCCCGGACTGGATGTGAACGACGAGTCCATGACGATGATGGTGTCCAGCCGCTTGAAGATTCTCGAACCGGAGACGGACATCAACCTACGGAGATTCCTGGAGGCCTACGATCGGGAGAAAGCCTACTGGCTCGCCCCGGCGGTCGTTGGGCCTGACGGTTCCCCCCGAATTCTACGCGAACTCGCCATTTTGAAGCATGGGCTTCCGGTTAAGTGCTTCAATGACATCGGGGATGACGATATCGAAGCGATCGTGCGGACCCTCCTGCAGCCCACGGAAGCCGCTTGAACCGCATCATCGCTCGTCAGGCAGCCGGTTAACTCGCATCGTCTCTACAGCGGACATCGCCAACGGCAGCTCTGAGTCAGGTGCCGTCCCGCGGAGACAGGATGAAGCGCCGCTGCTACAGGCAAAGCCGTTGCCGGCGCGTTCGGCTGGACACGAGGTAGCCTTGGCAGACGCGAATGAAGCCACCGTCGAAAATCGCTTTCTCCTGCCGTTGCTGGACCGCTTGGGTTACGCCGCGGAGGAGATCGATCCGAAGGTACCGATCGATGTTTCGATCGGGCGTTCAAAGAAAGGCCGAAAGCCTGAGGCCGACTATGTCGTCTACATTGGCTCGCCCCACGACAAGACCACCTCCCTCATCGTAGTAGAGGCAAAAGCAGGGTGGGAGACGGTGAACGAGGCATCGCGCCATCAGGCGGAATCCTATGCCAGAGTCCTACTCGCCCCCTTCTGCCTGCTGACAAATGGGAAGCGCCTCCAAGTCTGGCAGCTCCAGATCACCCAGGAGTCGATATGCTTGTTCGACCTAGAAGTAGGTGATCTTGACGCCCGATTCGGCGAGCTCTCGCTGGCGCTGAGCCGGGAGGCAGCGGTCGAGTACGCGCGAGCGCTCGACGGAAAAAGGTCACTCGTGGAAGACGCGTCGGACTGGGCGGTCTATCTAGGAGCCGAACAGCGTCGGATCGGGACTGCAGCAATCATTGATCGCGCACTCAAGGGTCCGCAAGATGAGACTGTATCAAGCGACCATCTGCTCCGTGCCGCACCGAGGGGGGCGGTGGTGCTCGCCTCGTCGGGGCTTGGAAAAAGTGTTCTGGCGCAATCCCTGTTCCGGCAGGCACTCGAGCATCGGACGAGCGACGGCACAGCCCGCTTGCCGGTGGATGCTCCCCTAACCGAACTGGTCGACGGCAAGACCTTGACCGCATTCGCCCTCGATCGCTTGGCGGCACACAAGCCTGGGCTGATGATAGCAGGCTTCCAATCGATCCTCCGTCGCCAGGGACTGACGCTGATCTGTGACGGGTTCGACGAGCTTCCCCGCTCGCGACAGGACGACGTGGAGGCGGAAGCCACAGCCCTGACACGGGACTATCCGGCCGTGCAGATCTTCATCCTTTCGCGCATGACCAGCGCGCCGGCCGTTCCCCTGCCGGCTTACGAACTGCTTCCTCTCGATGAGATGGAGCGGCACGCTCTGATCCATCTGCTGGATCCGTCGAGCGGCGTCGGCTGGTTCGAACCGCCCGCCATGATCTGGAAGCTATGCGCCAATCCTTTGCTGCTCCGACTCACTGCAGAGTACCGGCGCGCTCATGACGGCGCCTTTCCCAGATCGCTGGACGCCCTGTTTCGCGGATGGCTCGACCAAGCCCTTCGCGCCCGCCCAGGCCGCCGCCTAGCCGTCGCCCGATTGGAAAGCGCCCTGTCCGCCTTGGCGGAGGCATCCGTTCCGCATGGCCTGACCGTAGTCGAGGCCGAAAGAGCGCTCACCGATCAAGGCCTGTCGGCGGATTTCTTGGAAGAACTACACAAGCGCGAGCTAATCGACGTCTCCGCCGACCGCATGACTTTCGGACATCAGGCTCTGGCGGACTACCTCAACGCGCGCCGCATCGCCGGCTTGAGCCCTGAGAACGCTATCGCCGCGTTCTCCACCTTGGCACTCGACCGCGACTCACTCCTTCCGGTTTTGCTGATGGGAGCCCTGTCGTCCTTCGAGCTTCAGGAAGCGCTGTGGGATCGGGTCGCGGGACTCTCACTGCCTTCGTATCTGGCGGTATTGAAATTTCGGGCGGACCTCTCGGATCAGCTTTCGGGCACCGACCAGGAAACCCCGAGCATCACGGTCCTGAGGGGTCTCCAAAAGGGTATCGAGCAACCCCTCCGCAGTTTCTTCCCGCAGATACAGCACAGTGTTCGAGAGGCCTTGGTCGGTAGGGCTGTTGACGAGCTCAGAATAATCGGAAGAGCCAACGCGCACTCTGGTCAGCTGTTGTATGCCTTGGGCGAACATGAAGAGGACCAACCGCTGGTCCAAGTCGGCAGCCCTCCGGAGGAGTGGGGGTTCCATCTCTTGAACCTCGGGTCCTTCGGTCGAACGATCGACAGCGGACGCTTGATCGGTGCCCAAGAGTTGAGACGTGGGATCCTGACGGCAGTCTCCCGTCGCGATCTTCCTGGGAAGACCGGTTGGTTGATGGAGCGCGCAGTGGGTAGGCTCCGCCTGCTGACCGTTGACCATCGCTTCGACTTCAAGGGTCTGTCGCTCGCGGAAATCGCGCAGGCCCTTGAGCCGCACCGGAATTTTTGGGCGGGCTGCCAAGGATTCGGCGAGTTCGACATCTTCCAGATTTCGGAGGTCCAACAAGACCTGCATGTGCTCGTCGAAGCGGGCTTATCCTCCTTGGACTCATGGTCTCCTGTCGAGCGTCGCAGGCAGGTTCCGTCGCGCGATCTACCGGTCCTGCTGGACGAGCATTTTCGCCGGACCCAGAGACTCTACGCCGAACTGGTGGAGTGCGGCTTCTACCGCATCCGCGAGGAGTTGAGTTTTTACTCGACCTTGCCCGTTCGTCGGCGTGTAACACTGACCCCATCGCTCGCCTTCCAGGGCGATAAAACTTGGCACATGTATTCCTACTGGCACCCCGTGAGCAGCTGGGCCGACGCCGGCGCGGACATCGTGTTCGAGGAGGCCAAATGGCGCCCGCCATTCCGAGAGGATGGGGAGCGCACCCTCGAAGCGCTGCGCTCTTTGGGACGCTACAAACCGGGCCTTCAGGTTTCCGTGACCCAAGGCGATCTTCCCGATTTTACAGGCCAGCGACCTTTCACTGGGCGCTACGATGGAGAAACGTCCGCGCTTCGGGCTGCCTGCGATCTCCTCGCTGGGGATATCAAGCGGCTGTTCCGGGAAGTGCCTGACAAATGATGCGGCGCGCCCAGACGGTGCAAGTCTGACCTCCGCCGCGTGGCCAGATGCGCTGCGGTTCTCGGCGGGGCAGGCGAGGACGTTCCTCAGTCGCGGCTCGCGCCACACCTCCCTTGCCCCTCCGACCCTTCCTCTTGGGCGCGAGGGACAGAGCGCCTAGTCAGCTGTTGTCCCCCGCCCTGCCGGCGCCATTGCGGGCTTCGTGGTAGAGTCCGGAGCGTATGACACCACACCCGAAACTGGTCCGCATATGGGCCGATATGGCAGCGGTTCCTGAGGTTAGAGCGGCATTTGCCCTAGAGGGCGTGGAGAAGCCTGAGGAGTACCTCTGGGCGAATGCAGATGGGGTTATTCTGCAGTTTCTGAATGCAGGCGAGGAGGGCCCGGGGACGCTGTTCATGCTTCGAGGACGCGGGGGCCCCGAGCCTGTGTCGCTGCTTCTGGTGCGGACGCACGAGCGGTTTGTTGTGCTGCCGGAGGATCAGGACATCGTGGGATGCCGGCTGCCGATCTGCGACGGGGAGAGCCTGATGTTCGCGGATGACGACACGGCGGCGTGCGGGAACCAGAGCTGTCCGAACTGGGATCGGTGGCTCTAAGGTTTCGTGATCTGATCTGGCCAGATCACTCGCATCCCACGCCGTCGCCATCGCGATCCAAGCGGCGGGCGTAGCCAGGATCGCCGCGATGGACAGGGGCGGCACCAGCCGCGCGGGCGGCCGAGCAGTTCTGATAGTACGCTGAGGCCGCGCGCTGCGGGCGGTCCCGATACGACGCCCCGTCACCTCCGCTCGAGAAGGATTGGATCGGCGCCGGGTCGCTAACGCGATCGTCGCTCAGGAGATCGTTTCGCACCCAGCAGTCAGGCGAGCGGTTGATTAGGGACCAGCCGTCTTCGACTTTGAGAACGCCTACGAAGTCGTTGCGGTCCAGCCGGGCGAGGCTTGCCGCGCTGGTCGACGCCGCGGCTCTACAGTTCGCGGAAGCGGTGCGGATGTACTTCCAGTTTTGGACGGATAGTCGCTCTTCCGGCTCGTCCCCGACACCGGTCGTTGCAGGCGTATCGCCTATACACCGCCCGACCAAGGACACGAGCAGAACGCCCCCAATCACCCAGCCTAGGCAGCCGAGCCCCGCCTTGTTCGCCAATAGACCCTCCCCCGAGGTGTGCGGACAGCTAGCTCCCAATCGCTGGTTGAGTCAAAGCGAGCACCGTCCCTGAGGGCCCGGCTCCACGCTCACCATGTGACTCTTCAAGACCACCACCCATCCAGTTGGTGCTTCAGATCGTCGGCATAGATGATGGTCGAAACGACGCCCGACGTGTGAGCGTCGAAGATCTCGCGCCCTATTCTGCCGGCCGCTCCGATGACGACGATCTCCTTGCCGTACTCCTGATTGAGGTGCGCAAGCGCCGGCACAAAGTCGCCGTCCCCCGAGAACAGAACGATGCGGTCGTAGGCGTCCTTCATCGCGAACAGGTCGGTGACGATCTCGATGTCCAGGTCGCACTTCATGGCGTAGCCCTCCGGCTCGCGGATATATTTCACCCGCTTGGCGATCGCCTCAAACCCTGAAGCGGTGGCGGCGGTGATCAGCTCTTTCGAGTGGTCCCGCAGATCCATCGATCGCCAGTCGGGTCCGAAGTCCGCGGCGCAATAGAAGCGGCGGAGAGAGGCGTGGCCTGCGAACAGACTGGCCATGTGGCCGAGATCGGTAACGCTAACCTCCCAACCCAGCGCGTCCTGCCATCGGCGGACGTTCGAGTGATCTATGGCGACCAAGGTGCGGCCGCGATGGGAGCGCCACCGGTCGAAAAGGGCACGGATCTCTTGCGGGGTCCGCGCGATCATACATCCGACAAAAGCGCGCCCGACGCCCACTCATCTGGCGCTTTGCCTTCACTAGATTCATGTGCTGGCGGAAGCATTCAGGCATGTTGCGCTGGATCGGAGAGGCGCGCACGACGGCCTTCGGTCCGCATAAGTGTCGACCTGTTACCGACCTCCGTGCGGTCGCCGCTAGCCGGCTAGACGCCAGCCGGAGTCCCATTTCTGAAACTGAAACTCGCGCGTGATGACCTGGGTTTCGCCCGGCCCCCACGACGCGCCTGGGCCCCGCCCTCCTTTGGTGAAACACCAGCCCGTATACGGAAACGCCTTCTTGGTGCGGACCGTAAAGTTGACCGTGGCGATCGCATGGGCGCCCTGCTCCATCTTGTCGCCAAACCGAGCGGAGATGATTTCGAAGAACTCCGAGCACGCTATCGGTGGTCCAGGAGATATCGGGATCACTTCGCTGGCCGCAATCCTCACGGCGTGATCCACCAGCTCGTCACGTGGGAAGTCGTCTTGGGGTGCCGGACTGGCGGCCCCTGACCTCGGGTCGTTCTCGACCAGTTGTTCGGGCTTGCACCCGGTCGTCAGGAGCGCCGCTAGGACGCCACCGAGCGCGATCTTCGACAGTCCGGCCCAATGTTCTCTCCGGTTCATCGATCAGCGCCCCGTGAGCGGATTCTGGTTGAGCTGGCTTCCGCATCGCGGCGGGTTCGACATCAGGCCCAGGCCCATGACGTTGCCGTCATGAAAGCATCGGATGGCTTCGCCCGAAGGAAGGACGACATCGTAGTAGCTGCCGCTGCCGGTCGCTTGGCGGTTCCGAATAGCGATCTCATCAGGACGGAGACCAAACTGGGGGGCGGTGATCTCCGCTAGCCGATCTTCCCCGTAGAGCGCGCCCGTGGCGGTCGCACAGCCTTCGACGCTAACGGTAATCGTAGCCAAGCCTAGAAGCGTGATGAATGTCCGCATATGCCCCTCCCTACATCGGATAATCCGATATCGGGATACGATATATCGGAAAGAAGAATATAGCGGAAGCGCTGGTTTGCGAGGGATCGCCCAGCGGTGTCGAAATCAATGTACACCGACGCGTATGCGTCGCTGATCCAGGCGCTCGTGCAACACCGCAAGGCGGCGGGCGTGACGCAGACGGAACTTGGCCGGCGGATTGGAAAGCCCCAGCCCTTCATCTCCGAGATCGAAACTCGCGAACGAAGGCTCGACGTGCTGGAGTTCTATGCGATCGCTCATGCGCTCGGCGCAGAACCTGGCCCCCTCCTCACAGAGTTGACCTCAGGGCTTCCGGCAAAGGTTGAGATCTAAGGCTTGGCGGCCACAACTGGCTCTCGTCAAACGCCATCGGCTGGATCGCAACGTCGCCTTCAGTCTGCCAAGGACGCGTAGGACGCGATGATCCCTGTGCCACTGATCTCAAACAGAATGTTGCTGCAGCCGCCGGGACTTTCATCGGCGTCCGGGCCGATCTTGGCCGTCGCGACCTCGCAGGCATCGTCGTCTACGTCAGTCCTGAACACCCGTCCCCGTGACGCCAGTTCATCGATCACTTCGCGGTCGGGCAACACGACGCCCCTGTAGGCCTGGGGTCCTGACGACACCGCGTAGAAATCGGCACCGACCGCGTCGAGAAAGGCGTCACGCGACGACGTCAGACTGCCGTGGTGGCCCACCACGAGAACATCAGCGGCAAGGTCCGATCGGCAACAAACGAGCAGCCTCCCCTCAATGGAGTTCGGCCTAGGCGGCGTCGATGTCGGTTCGCGATCCCCGCCCTCTGCGTCGCCCGTCAGCAGCACCCGTCGCCCGCCCAGATCCAGACGAACCACGACGCTGTTGCCGTTGGGATCGGAATAGGGGTGAGCGTCCCGATAGAGAACCGACATTCGGGCGCCGGCTCCCAGCGAAACCGGAGCACCGGTCATTTGGGCGGCCTGCGCCACGTTGACGTCGCCGTTGCAGCTGCTGCCGGTGAAGGTCACCGTCCGAACAGCATTGGACGCGAGGGCGTCGTGATAGAGAACGCCTGGTTCCGCGGCGACCTTCCTGAGAAAGCGACAATAGCCGACGGTCCTATTCACCCGGCCGGACTCCCAGACGTTGCGCACCTCAAACGCGTCGAACACGTCGGGCATCAGTTCGAGATGATCCTTGTGGGGGTGGCTGAGGATCACATGATCCAAGACCCTCACGTTCGGCCGCACCCCGCGAATATACGCCACCACCCGGTTCTCCGGTCCGTCGGCCAGATCATCCTGGGAGCCGGCGTCGTAGAGGAGCGTAAAGCCCGGACCTTCGGCGAAGACCGCGAGGCCGGTCCCCACGTCGATGACATGAACTCGAAATGCGCCGCCAGCGGCGGCGTCCGGTCCCTCGATCAGGACCGTCCATGCCTTGCTGACGAAGCCCTCGCGGCCGTCCGGGAGGCGAATCCGGTACCAACCCGGCTCCTCTCCTCCCAGTTGGACCTGATCACCTGGCACCAGTCGATCAAGGGCGGCTGAATCAGTTGTCGGCTCGGCCCGGACCACAACATTGCGCCGAACCCGATCACTCGGCGTGACGGCATCCTGGGCCGAAGCGGTGCCAATCGCACAAAACGAGAGAAGGATCGCCGCCCAGAATGACAAAAGGCGAACGACCAACGCGCGGCAATGATCTAAACGCCCCATCTTCGCACTCCCAACGATCGGTCTTTGGACGTCCTGGAAGCTTGCCCGCCATCACTGCCGCTCCACCCGTTGTGGACCCTAGCTCTTGTGGCAAGCCGGGCAACAGTAGGCGCAGCCATCTGACGATGGATAAATCGTCTTCGCCTTGGCGACGGCCCCGCTACAGGACGAGTAGTCGCCGAGATAGGTCTTGCTGGTGATAAGCGGGACCCAAGAGCACGTCGACACACACCTCGTGGTCGCCGGACGAAGCCTGCGCATTGTCGTTGACGTAGTAGGCAGCCATCGGACCCTCCCCCGCGGAATGAAGCACCACCTTAAGGCGTATGTCCGCCGCGCGCTATCAAAAATATCATCGTTCTATAAACGGCCGCTCGCGCCACGCCCAGCGCTTTGCCAGCGTGCTCGCGGTGCGGCGCGAGGACCGAACGCTACTCACTCGCCTGGCTCTCCCCTTCCCCGCTTCCGGATTGAGCACGCCACGGCGGACTAGGCGCACGCGGAAGCTCCTCGGGGTCTGTCGAGCGGTTGAGGACGATGCGGTACAGCTCCTCCAAACGGTCGGCGAGGTCGAGCGCCTCTCCGTCGGAGAGCCGGATGTTGAACGCGTGCTCGTAGCGCGTCTTGAAGTCCTCGAGCTCCTCCGGGGTTAGCGTCATGCAGGCATCTTCGCCGATGGGAGGCGGTCGAGCACGGCGGTTGTTTGGCGGGGCTGTGGTCGACCTAGCCTGAGCCACTTTGCCGCCGTGCGCGGCCTCCCCTGCCCCCTCAGACTGATCGCCAGAAGCAAAGCCCGGCTCCGGGGCGTCCGGGAGCGCCGGAATGGTCCGACGCTCCCACGCGCCAAGGAGCGAGCTATGCGAACCTCTGTACCTTCAACTGAGCGGTTCGACCTGTATCGGACCGTTACGGACAAGATCGTCGCCGCCATTGAGGCGGGAGCCGGCGACTTCGTTATGCCGTGGCATGTGAGTGCCGCCACCGGCCGACCGACCAATGCGCTCACGGGCCACGGCTATCGCGGTGTGAACGTCGTGGCGCTGTGGGCGGAGGCTGTCCGGGCCGGCTATGCGACGAGCTGGTGGGCGAGCTATCGGCAGTGGGAGCGGCTCGGGGCCCAGGTTCGCCGCGGCGAGCATGGAACCGTTGTCGTCTTCTACAATCGCCTCAACACCGCCCCCACTGACGACCTCGACGAGTCCGACCAGTACCGGCTCGTTGCCCGCGCTTTCCGGGTCTTCAATATAGACCAGGTGGATGGGTGGGAGCCGCCGGGACCGACGAAGGTTTCGCTGGTCGAGACGTTGGCGGAGGTGGAGGCGTTCGTTGCCGCCACCAAGGCAGTGGTTGTGAATGGCGGCGTCCACGCCTGCTATCGCCGAGCGGAGGACCGCATAGATCTGCCAATCCGCGATCGCTTTCGGAACACCCGGACCAGCACCGCGAGCGAAGCCTACTACGGCACCCTGCTCCACGAGCTGACCCATTGGAGCGGCGCGCCGCATCGCTTGAACCGGACGTTCGGCACTCGCTTCGGCGACAACGACTACGCCGTGGAGGAGCTGGTTGCCGAGCTCGGCGCCGCATTCCTCTGCGCGGATCTCGGCATCGCCAACGAACCGCGACCAGACCACGCCGCCTACGTTGCGTCCTGGCTCCAGGTTCTAAACGACGACCGCCGGGCCATCTTCACCGCAGCGGCCAAGGCCAACGAAGCCGCAGCCTTTCTCCAGGCATTCAGCGAACCCACTCCCGCCTGACCTCGGACCCCGACGTGCTCGGGGTCCTTCTTTGAGCTGGGCCGGCCTCTGGCAGTGCCCAGCGACCGCCTTGTCTCGACAGGCTGCTCGCGCACAATGGGCGGATGATTGACCCGCGAGATCGGCCCTCATTCTTCGCTGTGTCGAACTTCCACGGCTCGAAGAAACGGATCGGTATCGCCCAGGCCGATCGCCTCTCGCACATGTACATCATCGGCAAGACCGGCGTCGGAAAGTCGACCCTGCTCGAGATCCTCCTGCGCCAGGACATCGTCGCAGGCCGCGGCTTCGCCTTGATCGATCCGCATGGCGATCTGGCGGAGCGCGTCTGGGCGTGGACCCCACACGCCCTTCGAGACCGCATCACCTACCTGAACGCCCCCGACTCGACGCAGCCCTTTGGATACAATCCGCTCCGCCGGGTTCGACCAGAACGGATTCCGCTGGCGGCGGCTGGCCTTCTTGAGACCTTCCGGAAGCAGTGGCCGAACGCTTGGGGCGTGCGCATGGAGCACGTACTTCGCAATGCGCTGTACGCCCTCCTCGAGCGAGACGACGCCACTCTGCCCGACATCCTCCGCCTGTTCTCGGACAAGAAGTTTCGAAAATCCGTGGCGCGGAAGATTGAGAACCCGGTGGTGAAGGAGTTCTGGACCACGGAGTTCGAGAACTACCCCGCTCGCCTCCGTGCCGAAGCTGTGGCTCCGATCCAAAACAAGCTGGGCGCTCTTCTGGTCGATCCGACGCTATTTCGAATCCTGGTGGCACCAGCCTCAGAAATCCGCCTGCGTGCGCTCATGGACGAAGGCCGCGGATTGATCGTGAACCTGTCGAAGGGGGAGCTTGGCGAGGACGCCTGCATGATCTTGGGCGGTCTTATGGTCACGACGCTCGGCTTGGCCGCGTTCAGCCGGGCGAACGTTCGGCCGGACCAGCGCCGTCCTTTCTTCATCTATGCAGATGAGTTTCAGAGCTTCACGACCCTATCCCTCGTGAACATGATGTCGGAACTTCGCAAGTACGGCGCAGCCTTGGTGTTGGCCCATCAGCATCTCAACCAGCTCGATCCAGCGCTTCGTAGTGGCATCTTTGGCAATGTTGGGAGTCTCGTCGCCTTTCGGATCGGAGCCGAAGATGCCCCTTGTCTGGCAAACGAACTCATCTCCACCTACCCCAGTCGCGATTTGGTAATCCTGCCAAACCAAAGAGTTTATCTGAAACTACTGATCGGAGGAGCACCGAGCCAAGCTTTTAGCTCAACGATTTCCGCGCTTGAAAGCTCGTCCTGAACCGGAAAGTGAAGCGCGACTAATTCCCTGGGGCAGGTTGCCCGGGTTACGTGCACCGGACCGCTGATCCCCACCGCGAAGCAGCCGGCAATTGCGACTACGTCGAGGTAGAGTCGCGTCCCAGAGAGTCTCGTTAGGTGAAATTTGCGAACTGGTCGCTTACAATCTAATCCCTGATAATATGAGGGTTATGACAGACCAGATAGCAATGATGCTCTCGACCGACCGTCGAAGGCGGATTTGCTTGGTATCCTGCTCAAAGAGCAAGAGGGATAGTCCAGCCCAGGCGCGCGACCTTTACACCTCGCCGATCTTCAAAAAATCGATTGCGGCCGCAAGCTGCCTGGCCGATCGGGTATTCATTGTGTCCGCGAAACACGGACTACTCGCCCCAACGAAAATCGTAGCCCCCTATGACCAGACATTCGTTCGCATGGACCGAGATGCGATAGATGCTTGGATAGAAGGCGTCCGGGAGCAACTCACACTTATAGAGCCCTTCGACGAAGTGATTGTTCTAGCCGGCCAAACTTACGTCAATGCAATAAGGGCTGCGCTTCCCTCAGCCGTTAGGGTCGTCACGCCGCTTGAGGGGCTCGGGTTGGGATTCCGCCTGAGAAAACTCGGCGAGATGGCACGGCCGTCCGAACGCGCGAAAATTGCGACCGCGCTATACCAAGCATTCTTTCCCGAAGACGGCAGCACCCGCACTCTGTCTGCAGCGAACTTTCCGACCGCCTCTCTACCGAGCCGAGGATTGTACCTCTTCTTTGATCCTAGTGAACCCAGCCACTTGGTGCCACGCGCACCGCGCCTTGTTCGCGTGGGAACGCACGGCGTCTCCGCCGGCTCTCGCTCTACCCTCGGGTCCCGCCTCAGGACGCATGTCGGACCGTTACACGGCGCAGGAACTCATAGATCTTCCGTCTTCAGGCTCCACGTCGGGGCTGCATATCTCAGTCGTGACAAGGCGGCGGACGATCTGCCTGCGTGGGGAAAAGGGAGTGTCGCAGATCGCGTGACAAGACAGACAGAGGCTGATCTGGAGAAGAAAGTATCGGAGTATATCCGCTCTCTCCGGATCGGAATAATTCCCTTGGATGATGAGAGCGGACCACAGAGTCGCCGCGCTATGACAGAGAAAGCGCTAATTGGTCTTTTCACTGAATCAGGGATACTCTTGGAGTTACCAAGCGATAGCTGGCTCGGACACTACTCCCCTAAGGAGGAAATCCGGCGCTCTGGTCTTTGGAATATCCAGCACATCCAGTGTCAGTCCGATCTCCACATTGCGAGGCAGGCGATAGAGATCGCTAACGGCAGACCTGAGCTTCCTCTGTAGGAGAACACGATTGGAAAACATCGCTGCACGATACACCAAGGCTGACACCGACGCTCTAATGGAGCTTGTGAGGCGCGAACCGCTCTTCGTCAGACACCTGGGCCATATGCGTCAGAGGCACGATGATCGGGGTCTAGGCTTCGTCTTGGGAGCTGGCGTGTCGGAGCAGGCAGGCGTTCCGCTCTGGAGAGAGCTCATTTCCCGCCTTTCCTGTCACTATGGTGATGACGGTCCCCCCAGTGAATATACCCAAAAGGGCTATTCGGCGACGCTGCTTGCGCAGTTCATTTACAACCGCTTTCGAAATGCAGAGCGCTTACGCGTATCGCCAGAGAAGGGACCCCGGCTAGTCTCCATCGCTGTCAAAAATAGCTGGTACCGCCATATACATGAATCCATTTATCGCTCTGTGGGAAAATTAGATGCAATAAAGAAGAACCATCCGTATCTTCAGGAACTCGCTAATATTATATATTTCTCACCATTCTGCCTAACTTTGAACTTTGATGATATAGTTGACCGTTTAGCTCAGTCAATACAAGTAGACCAAACTCTAAGGCAGCGGCCAAATGTTATATGGAAACCTCCCACTATCGATCGACCAAATAGTTGCGTTATATATCACATCAACGGCTTCTTGCCTCAAGACAAAGGAGCAAGGAGGAGCGACTCTATAATACTTACGGAGGACTCATTTGCCGATATGTTGGCATCGCCAACGCCGACGCAGATGGAATATATTATGAGCAGGGTAGTTTCAAACTCTCTTCTTATTATCGGCGCCTCTTTTGAAGACCCATCACTACGTAATCTTTTTTATGCGGCATCGAAAAGGAACAGCGCTGGATTTCACTACGCTCTTCATCATGACGAAGAAATATGCGGAGACAATGTAGATTCTGTAGAAAGGGCCGACCGGCGCGCTCTTAACAGAGAAATGTATAACGTAATAACCTATTTCACAACCAAAGACGAGATATCTGCGATTGTTAGAGCGCTCAACCTGCCTAGAGATCGCTTTGTCGAACTGATCAATGAACTGGCTGCTGAGGTAGGGGAAAGCACGACGACTAGGTATTACGTCGTTGGTTCGGTCAGTAGCGGGAAATCTTCTTTGGTAGAAAGGCTTCGTGCTTTTCGAACATACGAAGAATGGGCGGAACCGCCACCGGAGTTGATGTTTCGTGACTACCGGAGTCTGAGCGAAGCTGAGAAAAACGAGGTGGATGATTGGGTATTGTCTCAGCTGGCCAGAAAAAACAACCTGATGCGGTCACCGCAGTATGGCATCCATGTTATGGACCGGGCCCCGCTTGATATGTTCGCCTTCTCGGAGAGCGATCAAGAAAACGCCCAAAAGGCCGAGCGTCTAAGGAAGAAGCTAAATAATCACTCGGTCCAGGCAGGCCAAATAGTACTGCTTCGGGCAGCAAAGGAAGCGCTTTTCGAGCGTCAGTTGAGACGAGGGCGTGGTCCAGAATGGCTTGAGGCGTCAGCCTATCAAGAAGATGCGCTGGAACACCAGAGCGAGATACTGGCAGAAATTTACGGAAGCCATATACCACCGATTGACACCACGTCCATGACTCCGGAGGAAGTGGCAAGAGACGTTGCCGAAATAATTCTCTTTGGCGACTTTCGAGAGCACGATCTCGAAGGAACGCGTAAGGCAGTCGAAGGCGGTCTTAAACTCTATGAATAGGCTCCGGATTTACTTGGCCGCGCCGTTGTTTAGCGATGCTGAGCGAGCGTACAACGCCGCCCTTGCGGAGGCATTGGAACGCCGGGTTGAAGTTTTTCTACCCCAGAGGGATGGGGATCTCGTCCCGGATCTGATCGCAGCGGGCTTGGACATCCAATCTGCTTTCAGAAAAATTTTCGAAAAGGACCTCGAAGCCATCCGTACGTGCGACCTCCTAGTCGCAGTGCTCGACGGACGAGTCGTCGATGAAGGGGTAGCCGTTGAGCTCGGCTACGCACACGCGATCAGTAAGCCTTGCTGGGCTCTGAAGACCGACCCACGGTCCCTCTCACGGTTTGGGGACAATCCGATGATCGAAATGATCATTGGCAGGAAGTTTGACACCCTTGCCGCTCTACTAGAGGCGGTACTCGTGGTGGAGTTTGATACTTAGCGGCCGACGGTCTCGGCAACAGCCAGCGCCATGGATGTGAGTGGCCGCTCTTGGTGCCATTAGATCCAATGCGAGAACCTGCTTGAGGAACTCTATGGCTGCGCGCCAAGCAAGTGCTGGCGAGCGGACGCGACAAGGCTGCTTTGAGCCCCTGGTTATGAGGCCATCCGGCTGGTATCTGGAGCGCGATGCGATATGATATCCGTCGCGTTGCTGCCACCATCCTCTTGGGGATTACGGGGAGGCAAGGTTCACGGACTGACTAGGCTGCCGTAGACTCCTCAGGGCGAGGAGGTAGCGATGCGATCCAAGTCGGAGACCGTCAAACGTGTCGGCATATGGATACGGGTGTCCACGGAAGACCAAGTAAGAGGTGAGAGCCCCGAGCATCACGAGAAACGCGCTCGCTCCTATGCAGAGGCCCGTGGGTGGGACGTCGTTGAGATTTTCCGCCTCGATGCGGTGAGCGGGAGGGCCGTTCTAGCCCACCCCGAAACCCAGCGGATGCTAGCGGCCGTGCGAGACGGGACCATCTCTGGCCTAGTCTTCTCCAAGCTGGCCCGCCTGGCCCGCAACACCCGCGAGCTTCTCGAGTTCGCCGATCTGTTCCGCACCGCGGGAGCCGATCTGATTTCGCTCCAAGAGGCAATCGACACCAGTTCGCCGGCAGGCCGTCTCTTCTTCACGATGATAGCGGCCATGGCCCAGTGGGAGCGTGAGGAGATCGCTGACCGCGTCTCCGCTTCAGTTCCCATCCGCGCCAAGATGGGCAAACCGCTCGGAGGGCGTGGCCCTTTTGGATACCAGTGGAAGGACGGCAAGCTCGTCATCGACCCGCAAGAGGCGCCGATCCGCCTGCTGGTTCACCAGCTCTTCCTCGAACACCAACGGATGAAGACCGTCGCCACCATCCTGAACGAGCGCGGCTATCGAACCGGAACCGGCAAACTCTTCTCCAACACCACCATCAACCGCTTGCTCCACGATGCCACTGCCAAAGGCCTCTACTGCGGCAACTATTCCCAGTGGGACGGGTCAACAAAGACCCGGTCGATCAAGCCTGAGAGCGACTGGGTCCAGACGCCAGTAGAGCCGATCGTCTCCGAGGAACTCTGGGATCAGTGCGTCAAGATCGTCGCCAATCAGCGCGTCGGCCGAAAGCGGCCCTCGAAGATCACCCAGCATCTCTTCACGGGCTTTCTCCACTGCACCTGCGGCGCACGCATGTACGTGTGGGCGAGGTATCCGAAATACCTCTGCCGGACCTGCGGCAATCGCATCCCCGCAGCCGACATCGAGGCCGTCTATCGTGAGCAGCTTCACGGCCTACTGCTTTCTGAAGATCAGCTCCGGCAGCACCTCGAAGCCGGTCACGAGCAACTTCGTGAAAAGGAAAAGCTGGTGGCATTCGCCAGCCAGGAGCTTGCGCGCCTCCAGGCTGAGGACGATCGACTGTACCAGCTCTATCAAACCGGTCAGTTCACCGCGGAAGATTACGGTCGGCGCTTCCGCCCGCTGGCTGAACGCAGGACGCAGCTCGAGGAAGAGGTCCCTACCCTCACCGCTCAGTGCGACGTCCTTCGCATCACGCTTGCCTCAGAGCTGGAGGCGTTCAGCGAAGCCAAAGACCTGTATGGTCACTGGGAGGAACTAGCGACCAGTGAGAAACGCACACTGGTCGAAGCCATCACCGACAAGATCGTTGTTGGCAAAGAGGAAATCGAGATCCAACTCATCAGCCTCCCTATGGCCGAAAAGGCGTTGGATAGTGCACGCAACTCACGCGATGGCTGAAGGGCTATATGCAGACCTGGGGGGTGCACACCCGCCGGCCCTGGCGCCTCGGCGGGCGAGGCGCCTTCGCCCTCGTGATGACGGTCGGCGCCTGTCTCGCCTCCGCCACGCTGAACGGACCCTCGCTGGCCTGGGCGGCCGCGACCGTCCTGGTCGCCGCCATGGCCGGCCTGCCGCCCGAGGCGCCGATGCTGGCGTTGAGCGTGCTTGTGCTGGGCACCGCGGCGGCCTGGCTGTCCTGCGCCATCGGCGCGCGACGCGCGGGCGTTCCCTACGGCGCCGCGGACATGATCGTCGCCCCGGCCTATTGGGCGCTGCAGAGCCTCGCGGCGCTGCACGCCGGCTGGCGGCTGGTGCGCGAGCCCTTCGCCTGGGACAAGACCCGCCACCGGCGCGATGCGCCCGCCGCCGGGGCCGCCTCCCCCGTCAACGCCCACGCCGCGCTGGACGAGACGGCGCCGAACCGCCTATCAGCGGCCCATGCCGCCGCGCCTCAACCCGTCGCCTGAAACCCTCGTCACCCGCGCCTGGGCCGACTACGCCCTGCTGGACAGCGGCGACGGCCGCAAGCTGGAGCGTTACGGGCCCTGGACCGTCGTGCGGCCCGAACCGCAGTGTTTCTGGTCGCCGCGCGACCCGGCCGCCTTCGATGCGGCCGACGCCGTCTTCGATCCGACCGATGAGGATGAATCCGGGCGCTGGCGCTTCGCCGGCAATCCGGTCGACACCTGTCCGCTGGCGTGGCGCGAGGTGCGCTTCACCAGCCGGTTCACGCCGTTCCGGCACCTCGCCTTCTTCCCGGAGCAGGCCGCGAACTGGGACTGGCTGGACGGGCGTATCCGCCGGCTGCGCAAGCCGCGGATCCTCAACCTGTTCGGCTACACCGGCGTGGCCAGCCTGGCCTGCGCGGCGGCCGGGGCCGAGGTCACCCATGTCGACGCGTCGAAGAAGTCGGTGGCCTGGGCGCGCGAGAATGCGGAACTGTCCGGCATGGCCGACCGACCGATCCGATGGATCGTCGAGGACGCCCGCAAATATGCGGCGCGCGAGGTGCGGCGCGGTTCGAAATACGACGGCATCATCCTCGATCCGCCCAAATACGGGCGCGGACCGACGGGCGAGGTGTGGCGGCTGTTCGAGGATCTGCCGGGACTGCTGAAGGACTGCGCGGCCCTGCTGTCGGACGACGCGTCCTTCCTGCTGCTCAACGCCTATGCGGCGCGGATCTCGGGCCTGTCGCTGGCGCATCTGATGGCCGAGGCGACGCACGACCGGGGCGGCGTCATCGACTGGGGTGAGCTGGCGCTGGCCGAGGACGGGACGGACGGACGCGCCATCGGACTCAGCTTCTTCGCGCGATGGTCGGCGTGAACGCCCCGTTCCAGGATCGCCTGATCACCTCGCTGACCAATGAGACGGTCAAGGCCGTGCGCGCCCTGCACATGCGCAAGGAGCGTGAGACGACGGGCCGTTTCCTCGCTGAGGGGCTGAAGTTCATCGGCGAGGCGCTGGACCAGGGGCGCGCGCCGCGCCTGCTGATGGTCGGCGAGGACGCGCGGCCGCATCCGCTGCTGGACCGGGCCCGTGAAGCGACCCGGAGCGCGGGCGGCGAGGTGGTGGTGGTCACCCACGCCATCCTCGAGAAGATCAGCCGGCGCGACAATCCGCAGACGGTGCTGGGCGTGTTCGACCAGGTCTACACGCCGCTGTCGGCCATCGTCCCGGTGACGGCGCCGTGCTGGGTGGCGCTGGAGCAGGTGCGCGATCCGGGCAATCTGGGAACCATCATCCGGACGGCGGACGCGGCGGGCTGCGGCGGGGTGGTGCTGATCGGCGACTGCGTCGACCCCTATTCGGTCGAGGCGGTGCGGGCGACCATGGGCTCGGTGTTCGCGGTGGCCATCGCACGGGCCACGGCGGCGGAGTTCCTGGCGTGGCGGCAGAGCTGGCCGGGCAGCGTCATCGGCACCCGGCTGGACGCCACGGTCGGCTACCGCGAGGCCGCCCTCCAGCGCCCGGCCCTGATCCTGATGGGCAACGAGCAGGCCGGCCTGACCGACGCCCTCGCCGCCGCCTGCGACGTCAACGTCAAGATCCCGATGCGCGGCCGGGCCGACAGCCTCAACCTGGCCATCGCCACGGGGATCATGGTCTATGCGGTGACGGACCCCGCCTAGAAACTCCGCCCGTCGACGCGCTGGGCGGTCCAGCTCCACGGCTCAATGTCGGTCAGGGTGCGGACGTTGATCGCCACCATGGGCGAGCCGTCGGGGGTCTGGCCGCGGGCGAAGGACTGGACCCCGCACCTCTCGCAGAACAGGTGTTCGATCCTGTGGGTGTTGAAGGTGTGGCGGCTGAGGCTCCCCTCCCCCGAGGTCAGTCGAAAGGCGGCGGGGCTGACAAAGGCCAGCGCCAGGCCCTTGCGATAGCAGTGCGAGCAGTTGCACTCGATCACGCCGTCCAGATCGAGATCGGCCTCGTAGGCCACGGCGCCGCATTGGCAGGAACCGGAATGGGTCCGGGGCATGGCGGGTCTCCGGTCAGGGGGTGGGCAGGCTGTATTCGAGATCGTAGCGGTGCTCGCCGCCCTCGATGGTCAGGTGGAAGGTCCCGCTGATCCCGGCCAGTTCCCCGGTGCCCGAGCCCGGCACGATGGAGATGGAAAGCTCCTGGGCGCCCTCGTTCATCACGCCGCGGTGCGCCAGGGCGAAGCTGCCCGCCCGGTCGCCAACCATGCCGTGGACCCGTTCGAGAGCGACATAGGCCCCGGACTGGCCGACCAGCGTGGCCAGCATCTCCCCTTCCGCCGTTCCCTCGATATCGCCGTGAAAAATCTTGGACAGCGTCATGCGGCCGGGAGCGCCCGCAGGTGCGTCGGCGACCGGAGGGACCGGGGTGATGGTGACGTCGAACGTTCCGCGAGCGTGGCTCATGGCGGGCTCCTGGGCCTGGGTCGGGAGGGGTATGGCGGTCAGAAGACCGGCCACAAGCACGGCGACAAGGTTCCTCACGCATCCTCCAGCAACACCACCCCGGGGGCGGATTTCAAGGCGCCGCGCAGGGCGCCGTCGAGCCGGTAGCGGCCCGGCAGCTTCAGCTCGACCTCGCGGCGGCCGTCGAGGGAGGCGACGAGCGACACCTCCCCGCCCTTGCCCTCGGCCCGCGCCCGTTCCAGCCGCGCCTTGAGCGCCCCGGGATCGGCGGCCTTCGCCGAGACATGGATGCGCAGGCCCATGGCGCCGTCGTCGATCAGGGTGTCGAGCTTACTGGCGTCGTCGCCGAAGAAGCGCACCTCGCCGTCGGCGGACTTGGCCCGGACGCGGACCATGATTGAGGCCCCGACCTCGAGCACCTCGCGGCATTTGCGCAACTGCTCGGGCGGGAACAGGCATTCGAACTCGCCGGTCGGATCGGAGAAGGTGACGAAGGCGAATTTCTCGCCGGTGCGGGCGCTGGCCCGTTCCTGGCGACGGCGTACGACGCCGGCCATCAGGAAGGCCTCGTGGCCGCTTTCGGCCAGGGCCGTGGCCTCGGCGACGAAGGTGACGCGCTTGCGCTTGAGGGCCGGGGCCATGTCCTCGAGCGGATGGCCGGACAGGTAGAAGCCGACCGCGGCCAGTTCCTGGTCCAGCTTCTCGGGGCCGACCCATGGCTCTGCCGGCCGGAGGCGCGGGCGCCCGGCCCCGACCTGGTCGCCGCCGAACAGGCTGACCTGCGAGGAGGCGCGTTCGGCGGCCACGCTCTGGCAATAGGCCATCAGGGTGTCGGCCTGTTCGACCAGCTGACGTCGGTTGGTGTGGAAGCTGTCGAAGGCGCCGGCGCGGGCGAGGTTCTCGAGCGCGCGCTTGTTGACGTATTTCGGGTCGACCCGTTCGAGGAAGTCGAAGATGTCGGTGAAGCGGCCGCCGGTTTCACGCACCTCGACCAGGTGCTTCATCGCCTCGAGCCCGACGTTGCGGATGGCGCCCAGCGCATAGAGCACCGCCCCCACGCCGTCGTCGTACGCCACGTCGAAGTCGGCCGAGGAGCGGTTCACGTCCGGGGCCTTCACCGGCACTTCGAAGCGGCGGCAATCCTGATAGAAAACCGCGAGTTTGTCGGTATTGCTGAGATCGAGACTCATGGACGCTGCCATGAATTCGACGGGATGGTTGGCCTTCAACCAACCGGTCTGGAAGGAGATCAGGGCGTAGGCGGCGGCGTGCGACTTGTTGAAGCCGTAGCCGGCGAACTTGGCCACCAGATCGAAGATGCCGCCGGACTGCTCTTCCGGCACACCCTTTTCGGAGGCGCCCTTGATGAAGCGCGCCCGCTGGAAGTCCATCTCCTCCTTCTTCTTCTTGCCCATGGCCCGGCGGAGAAGGTCGGCCTCGCCGAGGCTGTAGCCCGCCAGGATCTGGGCGATCTTCATCACCTGCTCCTGGTAGATGATGACGCCGTAGGTCTCGGTCAGCACCTCCTTGAGCGAGGGGTGCAGATAGTCGACTTCCTGCCGGCCGAACTTGCGGTCGATATAGGTGTCGATCATCTCCATCGGCCCGGGCCGGTAGAGGGAGATCAGGGCCGTGATCTCCTCGATCGAGCCGCAGCGCATCTTGCGCAGGGTGTCGCGCATGCCCTGCGATTCCAGCTGGAACACGCCGACGGTCTGGCCCGAGGCCATCAGCTCATAGGTACGGGGATCGTCGAGCGGCAGGCCGTTCCAGTCGGGGGCCGCGCCGCGCCGCTCCAGATACTGGCGGGCGCGGTCGAGCACGGTCAGGGTCTTGAGGCCGAGGAAGTCGAACTTCACCAGGCCGGCGGCCTCGACCCACTTCATGTTGAACTGGCTGGCCGGGATGGTCGAGCGCGGGTCCTGGTACAGCGGCGCCAGCTCGATCAGCGGGCGGTCGCCGATGACGATGCCGGCGGCATGGGTCGAGGCGTTGCGGTACAGCCCCTCGAGCTCCAGCGCCGTCTCCAGCAGGGTGCGGACATTGGCGTCGGAGTCGCGCGCCTCCTTGAGCCGCGGCTCCAGCTCGATGGCCTGGGCCAGGGTCACGGGATTGGCGGGGTTGGCCGGCACCATTTTGGCGAGACGGTCGACCTGGCCGAGCGGCATCTGCAGCACCCGGCCCACGTCGCGCAGCACGGCCCGCGCCTGCAGGGTGCCGAAGGTGATGATCTGGGCCACCCGGTCCTTGCCGTAGCGGTCCTGGACGTAGTCGATCACCTCTTCCCGCCGCTCCTGGCAGAAGTCGATGTCGAAGTCGGGCATGGAGACCCGCTCGGGATTGAGGAAGCGCTCGAACAGCAGGCCGAAGCGCAGTGGATCGAGGTCGGTGATGGTCAGGGCCCAGGCGACCAGAGAGCCCGCGCCCGAACCGCGGCCGGGGCCCACGGGGATGCCGTGGTTCTTGGCCCATTTGATGAAGTCCGACACGATCAGGAAATAGCCGGGGAAGCCCATCTGCTGGATGATGCCGACCTCCCATTCGAGGCGGGTCCAGTACTCCGCCTCGGGCGCGGCGGGGGTGACCTGCCGGAGCCGCTCCTTCAGCCCCTCGCGCGCCTGGTGCATCAGTTCGTCGGGCTCGGACCGGCCGGCCCCGGCGTCGAAGCGCGGCAGGATGGGCGCGCGGGTCGGGGCCATGAAGGCGCATCGGCGGGCGATGTCGAGGGTGGCGTCGCAGGCCTCGGGCAGGTCGGCGAACAGCTCGCGCATGGCGGCGGCGGTCTTGAACCAGTGCTCGCCGGTTATGCGGCGGCGGTCCTCCTGGCCGGTGAAGGCGCCGTCGGCGATGCACAGCAGGGCGTCGTGGGACCTGGCCTGGGCCGCCTTTGCGTAATGCACGTCGTTGGTTGCGACCAAGGGCGCGTCATGGTTCCAGGCCCAGTCGACGAGACCGCGCTCGGCCTGCTGTTCGGAGGCGAGGCCGTGGCGCTGGAGCTCGACGTAGAAGCGGTCGCCGAAGGCGTCCCGCATGGCGGAGAGGGCGGCGCGGGCCTCGGCGGGCTTGCCCTGGACGAACAGCGGGTCGACGGGGCCGTCGGGGCCGCCGGAGAGCAGGATCAGACCCTCGGAGCGTTCAGCCACCATGGTCCAGGGCACGCTGGGCTCGTCCATGGCTCCGGCGTCGAGGAAGGCCGAGGACGACAGGGCCGACAGGTTGAGCCAGCCCGCCTCGTTCTGGACCAGCAGGACGACGGTCGGGACCCTGGCCCAGCGCTCGGCGATCTTGCCGCCGATGCCGGTGACCGGCAGGGCGCAGGCGATCAGCGGCTGGACCCCCGCCCCCTTCGCCGCCTCGCTGAATTCGAGCGCCCCGAACAGGTTGGCCCGGTCCGCCACGCCGACGGCCGGCATGCCGGCGTCCGCCGCCAGCGTCGCGACCTTGCCCGCCTTGATCGCGCCTTCCAGCAGCGAATAGGCCGAGCGGACCCGGAGGTGGATAAAACCCTGGCTGTTCAGCGTGTCGGTCAACTGGTCTCCGGTCCCTTGCCGAGCCGCCTATCCTGCCCCGAGTCTCACATCGCGTCCGGCCGGAACACCGGAAAGCGCCGGCGATGGCCGTTCGACCGGGACCGGCTGTGGATAGGGTCGCCCCGAGCCCGCCCCGGCGTCGGAGACCGCCGGGATTTCGGACTCCGCCAAACCAGTCTGAATAGTCCGAACAGTCTCAATTCCGGTGTTCAAGACCCGGAAAAGGCGGGACTTCCGGATTCCGGCCCGGAATCAGACCGTCTGACGCCGCGTTCAGGCCGCCGTGGTGAGCAGCGCCGCCTGCCACATGACCCAGACGAAGCCGCCGCACGAAGCCAGCGACAGCATATCCCGAACCCAACGCGCCATGATGGTCCTCCCGGTGAAGCGTGTTCCGGTAATGTTCTATGTTCCCGTTTGGTTCCTGTCAAGACGCCCGGACGGAGGGACGGCCCGGGCGGAAGAAACGGTCGCGCATTCGCCCCGATGCCGATGCTATACTGCCGGCAGGACGCCCCCTTTCATCCGCCCCTCCGGCGGTCGGCGTCGCAGGAGAGCGATCATGGCCAAGGGTCAGGTGCGCAAGAACAAGGAAACGCGGAAACCGAAAGCCGAGAAGGCCAAGCCGGCGGTGTCGGTCGGGACGTCCCCCTTCACCCAGGTTCCCGGGAAGAAATAGGCGTTTCCGTCCGCCGCCTGATCCCCCGGGCGAAGAAGCGGCGGTTAAGGAGACGCCGGGCCCCGCGGGCTTCCAGTTCCGGGATTGTTCTCAAGTTGCCGTTTCGTTCACGCTTACTGGCGCTACCCGGTCATACCGGGCGGGCTGGAGCGCGCGGACGGGCGGCCCGGCGCTAGTGCGGCCAGACTTCCTTGAGGACCTCGGCGCGGCCGTCCCTGACCCGCACCTCGAGCGCCGGAACAGCCGGCTGGCCGTCGGCGAACAGTTCATAGATGACCGCGCCGTCAGCGGCCTGGACGCTCTCGATGACGCGCACCGGGACAAAGCCGGCGCGGGCGCCGGCGGCGGCGGCGTGGACCGCGGCGGGGACGGCGCTCCAGGCGAGATCGCGCTGGATCTCGACCACCTGCCAGCCCGAGGGCGTTTCCAGCAGGTCGAGCTCGACCTCGGCGCCGTCGACCGTGCCCTCGACGTCGTAGTAGCGGCGCCCTTCCCGCTCCTTCAGTTCCGCCTCAACGATGGTCATGCCCGGGCGGGCGGCGAGCACGACCGTGCGGACGGCCTCGGGGATGTCGGCGGCGGCGGTCGGGGTGATGGCGGTGGCGGGGGCTGGAGCCGGGGCGTCGGCGGGCTCGGCGGGTTGGGGCTGATTGCAGGCCGCGAGGGCGATGACACCGGTAGCAAGGACGAGCGGCGCAAGATGGCGGGACATGGCGGAGCTCCTGTTCGGGAAGGGGGCAGCCTAACGCCGACAATGGAGAGGCGCCAATCCCTCCCCTCTCGTCATCCTCGGGCTTGACCCGAGGATAAGGCGTTGGCCTGGGCTGTGCGGCTGGGGCCGCCCCGCGATAGCGCCCGCGTACGTTCCACCGAGCACCGGATGGTATGATCCTCGGGTCAAGCCCGAGGATGACGGTGGAGGGAGAGGACCAGCCCCTAGTACTCGTGGCTCTCGGCCGGGCGTTCTTCCAGATGGCCGTCCTTCAACGCGAAGACGCGGTCCATGTGGCCGGCGAGCTCCATGTTGTGGGTGGCGATCAGGGCGGCGACGCCGGTCTGTTTGACCAGGTCGTGCAGGGCCTCGAACACCGTCTGGCTGGTGGCGGGGTCGAGGTTGCCGGTCGGTTCGTCGGCCAGCAGCAGGCGGGGGCGGTTGGCGAGGGCGCGGGCCACGGCGACGCGCTGCTGCTCCCCGCCCGACATCTGGGCCGGCTGGTGGGTGAGGCGCTCGCCGAGGCCGAGGGCGCTCAGGACCTCGTCGGCGCGGGCGCGGGCCTCGGCCTGTTTCACACCTGCGATGCGCAACGGCAGGGCGACGTTATCGCGGGCGTCGAACTCGGCCAGCAGGTGATGGAACTGGTAGACGAACCCGATGCTGGCGAGGCGGATGTGGGTGCGGGCGCGCTCGTCCAGATCGCCGGCGTCGCGGCCGTCGATGCGGACCTCGCCCGAGGTGGGGCGCTCCAGCAGGCCGGCGGCGTGCAGCAGGGACGACTTGCCGGAACCCGAGGGGCCGATGAGACCGACCACCTCGCCGGGAAAGACGTCGAGGTCGACGCCCTTGAGCACGGTCAGGGGCCCGGCGGCGGACTCATAGGTGCGAGTGACGCCGCGGACGGAGAGAACGGGGGTGCGGGGAGCCTTACTCATATCGCAGGGCCTCCACCGGATCCATTTTGGCGGCGCGCCACGAGGGCAGCAGGCTGGCCACGCAGGACATGAACACCGACCACAGGGTGACCCAGACGACGTCCATCGGATCGACCTCGGCCGGGATGGCGTCGAGCATGTAGACGTCGGCGTCGAACAGGCGGGTCTGGAACAGCCATTCGAGGAAATGCTGGATAGCGCCGATGTTCAGGCAGAACAGCAGGCCGAGAACCAGGCCGGTGATGGTTCCCGCCACGCCGATGGCCGCGCCGGCGATGAAGAAGACGCGCAGCATCGACGACTGGCTGGCGCCGACGGTGCGCAGGATGGCGATGTCGCGGGTCTTGTTCTTCACCAGCATGACGATGCCGGAGATGATGTTCAGCGCGGCGATGGCGACGACGAGGCCGAGGATGATGCTCATGGCCACCCGCTCGACCTTGAGCGCGCCCCAGAAGGCGGCCAGCCGGTCGCGCCAGTCGTTGACGATGGCGCCCCGCCCCGCCGCCTGCCGCACGGGTTCCAGCAGATCCCCGACGCGGTCGGGCTCGGCCACCTTCAGCTCGACGACGTCCCAGACGCCCTCCTTGGCGAAGAACAGCTGGGCCTGCTCGAGCGGCATGAAGATGTACGCCCGGTCGAAATCGGCGGTGCCGGAGCTGAAGGTGCCGCCGACGCGATAGGTCTTCTCCAGACCGCCGAGGTTGCCGAGGGCGCTGTCCGCGCCGGTGGGCGAATAGAGGGTGATCGGGTCGCCGACCCGAAGTCCCATGCCCTCGGCCAGGGCCTTGCCGATCAGGATGTTGTCGCCGCCGTAAGGGCCCTGACCGAAAGAGCGCCGGGCTTCCTCGCCAAGGCTGTTGTTGACGTAGGCCATGGAGCCGAGGTCGCCGGGGCGGATGCCGCGGACCATGGCGCCCGTGGTCACGCCGGCGGCGCGGACGATGCTCTGGCTCTCGACCAGGGGCGTGACGCTGACCACGCCGGGGACGCGACGAATGCGCTCGAGGGCGGCGTCGCGGGCCGGATCGTTCAGGACCTGGCCCTGGACGTACATGTGCCCGTTGAAGGACAGCATCCGGTCGAGCAGCTCGTTGCGGAACCCGGCCATGATGCTCATGACCACGATCAGCGCCATCACCGCCAGGGCGATGGCGACGTAGGAAATGATGGCGATCAGGGCGATGCCGCCCTCGCGCCGCCGCGCCCGCAGGTAGCGCAGGGCGAGGCCGAACTCCCAAGCCGAGAAGGGCCCGGCCGGTTTGACCGGCTTGATCGCCGCGGCGGCGTCGGTCATCCCGCCACCCTCGCCAGCGCCTCGTCCAGCGGGACCGAGACCTTCTCGCCGGTGGCGCGGCGCTTCAGTTCGACCACGCCGTCGGCCAGGCCCTTGGGCCCGATGGTCAGTTGCCACGGCACGCCGATCAGGTCGGCGGTGGCGAACTTGGCGCCCGGGCGCTCGTCGGTGTCGTCGTAGAGCACGTCCTTGCCGGCGGCCTCGAGCTTCGCGACGGCGTCCTCGCAGGCGGCGGAGACGGCCTGGTCGGCGGCGCGCAGGTTGATGACGACCACGTCGAACGGCGCCACGGCGTCGGGCCAGACGATGCCGCCGTCGTCGTGACTGGCCTCGATGATGGCGCCCAGCAGGCGGGAGACGCCGACGCCATAACTGCCCATGTGGACGTCCGTGTCCTTGCCGTCCGGCCCCGCCACCTTCGCCTTCATCGGGGCGGAGTATTTGGTGCCGAAATAGAAGATGTGGCCGACCTCGATGCCGCGGGCGGACAGGCGGTCGGCCTCGGCCGTCTCGCTCTCGAAGCGGGCGGCGTCGTGCATCTCCTCGGTGGCGGCGTACAACGACGTTCGCTGATCAACGATTGACTGGAGGTCGTCCCAGTTCACGTCGGCGCCGGGGGCGGGCATCTCGACCAGCTTGCGATCGCAGAAGACGGCGCTCTCGCCGGTGTCGGCCAGGACGATGAACTCGTGGGAGAGGTCGCCGCCGATGGGGCCGGTGTCGGCGCGCATCGGCACGGCCTTCAGGCCCATGCGGGCGAAGGTGTTCAGATAGGCCACAAACATCCGGTTGTAGGCGCGGCGGGCCGAGGCCTCGTCGATGTCGAACGAGTAGGCGTCCTTCATCAGGAACTCGCGGCCGCGCATCACGCCGAAGCGCGGACGGCGCTCGTCGCGGAATTTCCACTGGATGTGGAAGAGGTTGAGCGGCAGCGCCTTGTAGCTCTTCACGAAGCCGCGGAAGATGTCGGTGATCATCTCCTCGTTGGTCGGCCCGTACAGAAGCTCGCGCTCGTGCCGGTCGGTGATGCGCAGCATCTCGGGGCCGTAGGCGTCGTAGCGGCCCGACTCGCGCCACAGGTCGGCGAGCTGGAGCGTGGGCATCAGCAGTTCGACGGCCCCTGCCCGCTCCTGCTCCTCGCGCACGATCTGCTCGATCTTCTTCAGCACCCGCAGGCCCAGCGGCAGCCAGGCGTAGATGCCGGCGGCCTCCTGCTTGATCAGGCCGGCGCGCAGCATCAGCTGGTGCGAGACGATCTGGGCGTCGGAAGGCGCCTCTTTCAGGGTGGGGAGGAAGTAGCGCGACAGGCGCATGGGCGGAATCCGGCAAGGGAGGCGTGGGACCTGTGCTTTAGCCGGGACGACGGGGCGAAAGCTAGGCGGTCGGCGTCAAACGCGCGGATTGGCTCAGGGATGCGGCAGGCCGATGCCGTAGCGGGCGGCCAGATAGGGAATGATCGCCGCGTCCTGCAGGAAGCGGCGGCCGGTCGCCTCGCTGGTCGGCGCGTCGGGCCAGTCGAACTCGCCGTCGAGCACCAGGATCGGGCAGGACTGATGGTCCTCGCCAACGAGGTCGATGACCGGCCGGCGCGGGCGCGGGAAGTCGAGGCGGGTGATGTCCAGCTGCGTACGCAGCGCCGGGTAGAAGGCCAGCAGGCCTTCGATCACCGCGCCGGACGGGCAGTACCACGGGCCGCCGAGGTCGTCGGTCCAGTGCGGATTGATCAGGAACAGGCGGTCGGTCATGGCGCGATCCTAGACCGGCGGCGCCAGGTCCGGCAGGGGCATCCAGCCGATGAAGACCAGCCCCATGATGACCGCCCACAGGATCACGGCGACCCAGCTGGTGGTGATGAATTTGCGCTTCAGGTTCGGCGTGGCGGGCGCGCCCCACTGCGCCCCGTCGGTCGGCCGCTCCTGGGCGCCCTGCGACATGCCCAGCGGCAGGACGGCGAACAGCACCACCCACCAGCAGATGATGTAGATGAAGATCATGGTGATCGGGCCGATGGGCATGTCCATCAATGCGCTCCGTCGGTGTGAGAGGCGGGCGGCGTTTCCATCAGTTCGACCAGCACGCCGCCCATGTCCTTCGGATGGACGAAGATGATCGGCGTGCCATGGGCGCCGATGCGGGGCTCGCCGGTGCCGAGGATGGTCGCGCCCTTCGCGCGCAGGGCGTCGCGGGCGGCGAGGATGTCCTCGACCTCGAAGCAGACATGATGCTGGCCGCCCCGGGGGTTCTTCGCCAGGAAGCCGTGGATCGGCGAATCGTCGCCGAGCGGCTCGATCAGCTCGATCTGGGCGTTGGGCAGGTCGACGAAACAGACGCGGACGCCCTGGGTCGGCAGGTCGAACGGCGTCTGGGCCCGGGTGGCGCCGAGCAGGTCGCGATAGAGGGCGACGCTGGCCTCAATGGACGGGGTGGCGACGCCGACGTGGTTCAGTCTTCCGATCATGGGGAGGACTTAGCCCGTCCGCCTGCGCCGGAGAAGGCCGGCTTTTCGCCGCGCCCTGATCGGGGGCCGGCTCAACCGGTACGGTCCGGCGCGCCTTGCACAGATCGCACCATTCGCCGCCCGGCCGGCGCCGGTCCGGGCGCCAGCGGTGCCGACGGCACCGCAACTGTCGAACAAGCGCACTGACAGCCTTGATCATTCTTCGTGTTCCCCCCGCGTTTCCGATAGGTGCGAGGCTCTAAGAAACCTTGAGTCGGAATGGTTGACGCGTCCGTCGTCCATCCCCCCGTACGAAAAAGGCCGGCGACCCGATCAAGGTCGCCGGCCTTTCATCGTCCCCGAAGGGTCGAAGCGCTGTCGTCAGGCGCCGGCGGTCATCTGCGCGACCTCGGTCGCGAAGTCCGGACCCTCGACCTTCTCGACGCCCTCGCCGAGGGCGAGGCGGACGAAACCGGCCAGGTGCAGGCCGGGCGCGCCCAGTTCCTTGCCGGTGTCGGCGACCAGCTGCTCGATGGTCACGTCCGGGTTCATCACGAACGGCTGCTTGGTCAGCACCACGTCCTTCTGGAACTTGGCGATCTGGCCCGAGACGATCTTGTCGATCATCGCTTCCGGACGGCCTTCTTCCCTGGCCTTCTCGGTCAGGACCTGACGTTCCTTCTCGACGGCCGTGGGGTCGAGGTCATCGGTGTTCAGCGACAGCGGCGCGGTCGCCGCCACGTGCATGGCGATCTTGCGGCCCAGTTCGCGCAGGGCGGCCTTGTCGCCGCCGCCGTGCAGGGCGACCAGCACGCCGATGCGGCCGAGGCCCGGCGACACGGCGTTGTGGACGTAGGAGGCGACCACGCCCTCGTCGACCGACAGGCGGGCGGCGCGGCGCAGCTGCATGTTCTCGCCGACCGTGGCGATCAGCTGGGTGACCTCGTCCTGGACGGTCTTGCCGGTTTCCAGTTCGGCGCCGTGCAGGCCCTCGAGCGTGGCGTGCTCGAGGCCCAGCTGGGCGAACGACTTGGCGGCGTTCTGGAACAGGTCGTTGCGGGCGACGAAGTCGGTCTCGGCGTTGAACTCGATGGCGGCGCCGACTTCACCGGCTCCGACTTCCTTCGAGGCCACGGCGACCAGGCCTTCGGCGGCGACGCGGTCGGCCTTCTTGGCGGCCTTGCTGAGGCCCTTGGCGCGCAGCCAGTCGATGGCGGCGTTGATGTCGCCGTCCGTTTCCTGAAGCGCCTTCTTGCAGTCCATCATGCCGACGCCGGACTTGGCGCGCAGTTCCATCACGAGGGCGGCGGTGATCTCGGCCATGGGTAGTCTCCTTGGGTATGCGTATGCGGGAACGGCCGGACCCTGTTCCGGGTCCGGCCGCATATTCAGTTCGCCGTCGAGGAAGGCGGAGGTCGCTTAGACCTGGGCCGGCTCGGTTTCGACGGCGTCGTTGGCTTCCGAGGTCGCCTCCTGGGCGGCTTCGTCGGCGACCGGGGGCTCCTCCGCGGCGGCTTCGGCGGCGGGCGCCTCGGCAGCGGCGATCATTTCCTCCGCGACGGCTTCCGTGCCGGCCGGAGCGGCGTCTTCAGCCTTGGCCTTGGGGGCCTTGGCTTCGCGCAGCATCGGCTCGTCCGGATTGACGGCGGCGCCCAGATCCACGCCCGACGAAGCGGCGCCCGCGGCGAGGCCGTCCAGAACGGCGTCGGCGATCAGGTCGCAGTAGGTCTGGATGGCGCGGGCGGCGTCGTCGTTGCCCGGGATCGGATAGGTGATGCCGTCCGGATCCGAGTTGGTGTCGAGGATGGCGATGATCGGGATGTTCAGCTTGCGGGCCTCAAGGATGGCGATGGCCTCCTTGTTGGTGTCGATCACGAACATGATGTCGGGGATGCCGCCCATGTCCTTGATGCCGCCCAGCGACAGCTCGAGCTTGTCCTTCTCACGCTGCAGGTTCAGCAGCTCCTTCTTGACCCGGCCCTCGCCGCCGGTTTCCAGCAGGCCTTCCAGTTCGCGCAGGCGGGCGATCGAGCCCGACACGGTGCGCCAGTTGGTCAGGGTGCCGCCGAGCCAGCGGTTGTTCATATAGTACTGGGCGCAGCGCTGGGCGGCCTCGGCGACCGGATCGGCGGCCTGGCGCTTGGTGCCGACGAACAGGACGCGGCCGCCCTTGGCGGCGACGTCGCGCACGGCGACCAGCGCCTGGTGCAGCAGCGGGATCGACTGCGACAGGTCGATGATGTGGATGTTCGAGCGCGATCCGAAGATGTAGCGCTCCATCTTCGGGTTCCACCGGTGCGTCTGGTGGCCGAAGTGCGCGCCGGCCTCGAGCAGCGAACGCATGGAGAATTCAGGCAGAGCCATGATCGGGAGTGTCCTTTTTCCGATAGACGTTGCGCGGGCGATTAAAGGACCGGCTGGTCCCTCGGAACGGAGCGATCGGGGATGTCTCCCCCAAACGCGCCTCGTCCGCGTGCGAAGTGCGGGCGGCTTCTAGGCGGGATGGCCGGAAAAGGCAAGCGCGGCGGGATCAGGCCCGGTCAATGACCGTTCAGCAGCAGGAAACCGGCCAGGGCCGCGGCGGCGAGGATGAGCGGCGCCGCATAACGGCCGCGGCTGACGTAAGCCGCGACCAGGGCCGTCAGCGCGATGGCGAGAAGCACCGCCGTTCGCCAGGGGGAGCCGGCGAGCCCCACCGCGAGGCTGAGCACGGTGGCGGCGATGACGCCGATCACGGCGGCGGCGACGCCGTCCAGCGCGGCGCGCACCGCCGGGGCCTCGACCACCGCCTCGAGCCGCTCGTAGAGGATCATGGAGAAGGCGAACGCCGGCAGGAAGACGCCGGCGGTGATGGCGACCGCCCCGGCGAAGCCTCCGGCCGCGTAGCCGGCGAAGGTGGCGAAGATCACCAGCGGCGCCGGCAGGACGTTGGCGAGGGTGACGCCGTCGAGAAAGGTCCCGTCATCGATCCAGCCGCGGCCGACCAGGTCCTGACGCACGAAGGGAATGGCGGTGTAGGCGCCGCCGAAGGTGAGCAGGCCTCCCTTGAGGCCGGTCAGGAACAGCCCCGCCCATGAAACGCCCCCGAGGGCGACGAGAGCCACGGGCGCGAGGCTCAGCGCCGCCCGGTCCGACCAGAGGATCCAGAGCAGGCAGGCCAGCGCCGTGGCGACGATGGTCGCGAGCGCGCCTCCCCGCCTTCCGAGCCGCACGAGGACATGGATCGCCGCCCCGGCCGGCAGCACCATCCAGAACGGCGCCCCGGCGACGGTGGCCAGCGCCGCCAGACCGCCGGTCAGGATCAGCGTCCGGTCGGTCAGCACATGGACGCCGATGCGGTGGGCGGCGCGGGCGATCAGCGCGACCACCGCCGCCTGGGCTCCGAGCAAGGCCGGGGCGAAGACGCCGGCGTCGACGTCGAAGCGGAAATAGGCCCATGCGGCCAGCACCATCAGGACGAAGCCCGGCAGCATGAACCCGAGGCCGGCCAGCAGGCCGCCGATCCGGCCCTTCGCGCGCATGCCGAGATGGACGCACAGTTCGTGCGCCTCCGGGCCGGGCAAAGCCTGCATGACGGCGAGCAAACGGTTGAACCGGGGACCGGATATCCAGCGCTCCTGCTCGACCAGTTCGTGACGGATCATGGCGATCTGGGCCACGGGTCCGCCGAACGCCATGACGCCGAACCGCAGGAACCGCAGGAACAGCGCGGGGAGAGACAGGTCGGGCGGGCGCTGTTCCTCTTCGGCCATGGCCCGATCATGCAGGGTTTCAGCCGGTCCGTCACCGGCACGCTCCCTCTCGCAAGACTGACGTAACGGCGCTATGGTGAAGCGTCTTGGGAGGGCATCACATGAGCATTCGCGCATGGGCGTTTTCAGGCGGCGTCGTCTTTACGGCCGCCGTCGCGGGCGCGGCCACATCGCAGCCGCCGCCGCCGTCGCCGGTCGCCGCCACCCAGGTGAACCTGCCGCGATCGCGCGTGGACAACGCGGCCCTGGCGCAGGCGCGGCAGGACCCGGTGGCGGCGCGGCTGCGCAGCGTCCTGACCCGGGACAAGGATCTGGCGCCCGTGCTCCAGCTGGCCGAGGCTTCCTCCGTGCCGGTGCTGGCGCCGTCCGATCCGGCCCTGCTGAGGACCGCGCGCCTCTACACCGGCGACCGCCACTATATGATGGTGGTCCAGCGCGGCGAGCAGATCATCGAGATCTACGGGACGACCAAGGCCTTCCAGTCGCCGCTGGCCCAGCCGGCCGCCCCGCCGACAGGCCAGACGACAGGCCAACCGTCCCCGCCAACCACCCGGCCGGCGACAGGGATCGCCGCCCAGCCCGGCGTGGCCGCCACCCGGGCCGCTCCCCTGCAGGGGCCGCGCATCACCGCGGCCCGGGTCCCGGCGGCGGCGGCGCGCTCGGCGGCGCAGGCCGGGGCGAGCGGGCTGACGGATCTGAGGACGGAGCGCACCGAATATGGCGTCGACGTCACCTTCAGCCGTTTCGGAGCCGCCTATAATGTCAGCTTCCTGTGCGAAGGCGCGCCGGACTGCGCCGAGGCGGACGCCATCGCCTTCGCCACGGGGCTGCGGCTGATCGGCGGAGGCGCGTCGTGAGGCGGCTGGCGCTCGCAGGCGTGTTGCTGCTGCTGACCGCCTGTTCCCCCGGCGGCTGCGGCCAGGAGCCGGGTTCGCCCCAGACCGCCGATCCCGATCCGGGCGCCGAGCCCTTGCCCGGCGATCCCGATCCGGCGCCGGCCGCCGAACCGGAGACCCCGCCAGCCCCGGAACCCGTCACCTGGCCGCACGAGCCGGGCGGCGGCCTCTATCCCGGCTCGGGCACAGGCGCGACCGACGCGACCCTGTGGGCGGCCGGGATGCGCTTCCCGATGGAAGCGAGCCCCGCCTACGCCAACTCGCAGGTCTACGGCTACGGCGGCTTCGCGGCGCCCGGCCCCGGGGGCCAGTGCGACGCGCGCAACTATTCCTATCCGTGGCGCGACAATTTCTGCGAGACCCGCTCGTGGACCAACGGCATGTGCCCGGCGGGCAAGGGACATCAGGGCCAGGATATCCGCCCGGCGACCTGCGAGAAGAAGGTCCACTGGGCCGTGGCCGCCGAAAACGGGCGGATCACCTCGATCGGCAGCTACACCGTCACCCTGCTGGGCGACTCCGGACGCATCTACCGCTATCTGCACCTCGACATGGCCGGGGTGAACGCCCTGTTCCCCAACGCCGCGTCGCGCACCGTCACGCGCGGCCAGCATCTGGGCAAGGTGTCGGCGGACTTCGGCGGCAACGCCACCACCATCCACCTGCATTTCGAGATCAAGGCGCCGGTGGCCAGCGGCGGCGGGGCGACGGTGATGTTCGTGCCGACCTACTCCAGCCTGGTCGACAGCTACGGGCGGCTGCTGAACGGCGCGGCCTGAACGACTTCGCTCAATCGGCCGGACGGTTCACATAGACCTCGGCTTCCAGGCCTGAGGCCAGGATCGCGGTCACGCGGACATAGTCCGCGGTCTCATAGGCGTCCGCGGCCGCGATCTCGGCGGCGCTGACCCTGAAGGCGACGCCCTCGACCCGGTCGTCCGGCCTGCCCGTCCAACGGACCAGCGGATGCCGGTCCGAACCGCTGATCGCAATCACCTGGGGGTCGGTGATCTCGATCATCGAGAGCGCATAGCCCTCGAGCACGTCTTCCCGGCCGTCGAGCAGGCGACCGAAATTGGCCAGCTGGACGGAGGGCTGGCGCAGGGTGCCGTACGAGAACAGCCAACGGTCCGCCGCGGCCGCCGGGTCGTCGCTCAGGGTTTCCATCATCCGGCTCCATTCTTGATCATCAGCCCCGGCGTCACGTCCCCCGCGGTTTTGCCCGCGAGGTGGGCTCGGCCTTCGTCGGGTCCTCGGGCCACGGGTGGCGGGGATAGCGGCCGCGCATGTCGGCGCGCACGGCGGCCCAGCTGCCAGTCCAGAAGCCCGGCAGATCCTTTGTCACCTGCACCGGGCGACGGGCCGGGGACAACAGGCTGAGCGTGAGCGGGACGCGGCCGCCGCCCACGGTCGGGTGGGCGGTGACGCCGAACAGCTCCTGCACCCGGATGTCGACGCGCGGCCCGCCCGCCGCGGCGTAGTCGATCGCCGCGGAGCCGAGCGGCGTGTCGAGACGCGCCGGGGCCAGTTCGTCGAGGGCGCGCTGGCGGTCCCAGGGAATCAGCGCGCGCAGGCCCTGCTCCAGAGCGCCGTCGGGGATCGCCCCAATCGACTGGACGCCGTCCAGCAGCGGCCACAGCCAGGTCTCGCGCTGGCCCGCCAGTCCCGCGTCCGACACGTCGGGCCAGCCGTCGTCGAGCGTGTGCAGGAAGGTCAGCCGGGCGCGCAGGGCCGCGGCGCGGTCGCCCCAACGCAGCGCCTTCAGACCGTCGCGCTCGACCTCGGCCTTGAGGGCTGCGGTGATCTGGCCCCGGTCGGGCGTTCCGGCGATCTTCTCGTCGACCACGATCGCGCCGATGCGGCGGAGGCGGCGCAGGACCATGCGGCCAGAGGGCTCGCGGGTCAGTCGGTCCTCGGTCTCGATCCGGCCTTCGAGCGCGGCGGGATCGAGCGGCGCGGCGAGGCGGATGCGATCGCGGGCGTCCCCTCCCCCGAGTTCCGCCACGGCCAGCCACGGCTCGCGGGCCAGCGGCTCCGTCGGATCAAGGAAGGCGCCGCGCCCGGAGGCCAGCAACATCTCGCCCGGCTTGCCGCGGGCCCTGGCCACGCGTTCGGGGAAAGCTTCAGCCAGCAGGGCGCCGGGGTCGGCGTCGCCGCCCTGCCCGCCGCCGGCGCTTCTCGCCCAGCGGTCGGCCAGCTTCAGGGCGTCACGGGCGCGCTGCGACCGATCGCGCTCAAGCCCGCGCAGCCGCTCGCGCAGGTCGGGGTCGTTCCCGCCGAGACCCGGCTCGCCCAGCACCGCCGCAATACGCGCGCCAAGGGCGGCGTCGCCCGCGTCGCTGGCCACCGCGACCATGTGGGCCAGACGGGGCGGCAGCGGGATGCGGGTCAGCCGGCGGCCGTGATCGGTCAGACCGCCCGCCTCGTCGAGCGCATCGAGCCGGCCCAGCACCTTGCGCGCCTCGGCGAAGGCCCCGGCCGGGGGCTGGTCCAGCAGGGCGAGACCGTCCGTCGTCCGGGCGCCCCATCGCGCGAGATCGAGGGCGAAGGCGGTCAGGTCGGCCTCGAGGATTTCCGGCCGCTGGTGCGGGACGAGGCCTCGCGTCTGTTCCTCGTCCCAAAGCCGGTAGCAAACGCCCGGTTCCGTCCGCCCGGCCCGGCCGCGCCGCTGTTCGGCCGAGGAGCGGCTGACGCGGACGGTGGCCAGCCGCGTCAGACCGCTGGAGGGTTCGAACCGGGGCACCCGCGACAGGCCGCCGTCGATGACCACCCGCACGCCCTCGATGGTCAGGCTGGTCTCGGCCACCGAGGTGGCCAACACCACCTTGCGGCGGCCGGGCGCCGGCGGTTCGATGGCGCGGTCCTGCACCGCCTTGTCCAGCGCGCCGTACAGCGGGACTACGTCGACGGCCGGGTCGCGCAGCCGCTCCGTCAGCCGCTGGGCCGTGCGATGGATCTCGCCCTGCCCCGGCAGGAAGGCCAGAACCGAGCCGGTTTCCTCGCCCAGCGCCAGCATGACGGCCCGGGCCATGGCGTCCTCGAATCGTTCGACGGGGTTGCGGCCGAGGTGGCGGGTCGCGACCGGGAACATCCGGCCCTCGGCCTCGATCACGGGTGCGTCGTGCAGAAGCTTCGAGACCCCGGCGATGTCCAGCGTCGCCGACATGACCAGCAGCCGCAGGTCTTCGCGGAGCAAGGCCTGGCTTTCCCGGGCCAGGGCGAGACCGAGGTCGGCGTCGAGACTGCGCTCGTGGAATTCGTCGAACAGCACCGCGCCGACGCCGTCGAGGCCGGGGTCGTCGAGAATCATCCGGGTGAAGACGCCTTCTGTGATCACCTCGATCCGCGTCTTCGGCCCGATGCGGCTTTGCAGGCGGGTGCGGTAGCCGACCGTCTCGCCGGTTGTCTCGCCCAGAGTCGAGGCCATCCGCTCGGCCGCAGCCCGCGCGGCCAGCCGCCGCGGCTCGAGCACCAGAATCTTCCCGCCGGAGAGCCATGCCTGGTTCAGCAGCGCCATCGGCACGACCGTGGTCTTCCCCGCCCCCGGCGGCGCCGCGAGCACGACCGCGTTCGCCGCGGCCAACGCGGCTTTCAGCGGTTCGAGGACGGCGTGGATAGGCAGCATCGTGCGGCTCAGGTAGCGCGAAGCGCGATGGCCGCGCCGGAAAACCTGCGGTCTACCCGCAACTGTCCCGGTCACGAAAGCGCCGTCGACTGTTCATGAACCGGAAACCGCGTTGCCAGCGGGGACAAGCGCCGCTAGCGTCCGCGCCATTGAAGGCGGTCCGGGGAGGACTCGCCGTATTCAGGGGGCGAGACTCTATGTCCGCAGAAGGCCTCAGGCCCAGGGGGAACCGACTGTTCCTCAAGAAATCCGTAGCCCAGATCCAGAAGGAAGCGGCCAAGAGCGAGCTGAAGCGCTCGCTTGGCCCCATCAATCTGATGAGCCTGGGCATCGGCGCCATCATCGGCGCCGGCATCTTCGTGCTGACTGGCCAGGTGGCCGCCGACTACGCGGGGCCGGGCATCATGCTCAGCTTCATCGTCGCCGGCATTGCCTGCGGCCTGGCGGGCCTGTGCTACGCCGAGCTCGCCTCGACCATGCCGGTGTCCGGCTCGGCCTATACCTATGCCTATGGCACCCTGGGCGAAGTCTTCGCCTGGATCATGGGCTGGCTGCTGGTGCTGGAATACGGCATCGCCGCCTCGACCGTCGCGGTCGGCTGGGCCGGCTATGTGCTCGAGATCGCCAAGGACTTCACCTTCTCCGCCAACCTGTTCCCGGCCATCACCTATGCCGGCCAGGAAGGCGCCCAGTGGGCCACCCCGCTGATCGAGGCGGTGCGCGGCGACACCGGCACGACGCTGCAGCTGACGGGGACGTTCAACCTCGTCGCGGCCATCGGCATCGCCGCCGTCTGCTCGCTGCTGGTGCTGGGCGTCAGCGAATCCGCCAACGTCAACAATGTCATCGTGATCATCAAGATCGTGGTGCTGCTGACCTTCATCGGCGTCGGCATCGCCTATGTGAACCCGGACAACTGGGTGCCCTTCATTCCCGAGGCGGATCCGAACGAACCGGGCCGCTACGGCCTGGCCGGCGTGTTCCGCGGCGCGGCGATCATCTTCTTCGCCTACGTCGGCTTCGAGGCGGTCTCGACCGCCGCGGCCGAGGCCAAGAACCCCTCCAAGGACGTGCCAATCGGCATCCTCGGCGCGCTGTTCATCTGTACACTGATCTACATGGCCGTCGCGGCCGTGATGACCGGCGTCGTGCCCTTCGCCGAACTGTCCAGCCCCGCGCCGGTGGCCGTCGCCATCGACCGCATGGACCTGGCCTGGGCCGATATCGCCCTGCCCTTCGCGGTCGGCGGCGAGCTGAACCTGATCAACTTCATGATCAAGATCGGCGCCATCACCGGCCTGAGCTCGGTGATGCTGGTGCTGTGCTACGGCCAGACGCGCATTTTCTACACCATGGCCCGCGACGGCCTGCTGCCGAAGGTGTTCGCCAACATCCACCCGAAGTTCCGCACCCCCTGGCTCGGCACCATCCTGCTGGGCGCGGTGATCGCGGTCGCCGCCGCCTTCCTGCCGATCAGCCTGCTGGGTCAGCTGGTGTCGTTCGGCACGGCGCTGGCCTTCTCGATCGTCTGCCTGTCGGTCATCTATCTGCGGATCAAGCATCCGGAGCTGGAGCGGCCGTTCCGGGTGCCTGGCGGCATCTTCACCGCCGTGCTCGGCATCCTCGCCTGTCTGTTCCTCGCCTGGCAGAATTTCTCGCCGATGATCGAGCAGGCCTTCCCGACGCCGGAGCAACTGGCCAACGGGGTCGTGCCCGATCCGCTGACGCTGCAACTGCTGGGCGGCTACGCCCTGATCGGCGCCGTGGTCTACGCGGCCTACGGCTTCTGGCACTCGAAGCTGGCCAAAGGCATCGACATCACCGAGGACACCAAACTGTCCAGCCCGGCCGCGGCCCTGGGCGGCGACGTCGACAACATCAAGGAGGACTGATCTCCGGATCAGCCTCAAGGCCGATAAGAAGAAAGGCCCGGGAGTGATCCCGGGCTTTTTTGTCGGACGCGACGTGGAGATGCGTTCACCGAACGTCGAAATGCCATTGACTCTCGCTAACGTTGTTATCTAACTCGCGCACATCAGGGGGCGAGAATGAACAACTCAAGCAGGATTCTGGTGGCGCTGCTGGCGTCGGCGGCGTTGGCGGGGTGCGGAACATTACGAGGCGCGGGGAACGCGCTGAACGAGGATCCGCGTCAGGCCTACCGGAACCCGTTCTTCGATATTGCAAAGGCTACAGAGGCCAACACCCTGGCGCTCGGCTACGCCTTGGCGCTGGAAGGCGCACCGCGATGCACGCTCTCGCGTGACCCAAAGGGTACGATAGTCGGAACTCCAAAATGCGAGAGTATTCACGACCTTGGTCTGCCGGATCATGCGCTGGCAATTTACATGGACCGGAGCATCGCCCTCGTCGATGCGCATTGTGACGCCTACCTCGACTCCCTGGCGACCTTGGGCGATAGCAGTCGCTGGACACGCACCCAGTTCAATACCGTCACGAATTCGCTCGGCGTCCTGATGGCGCTGGCGGGAGAACCCGCGGAGAATCTGGGCTACCTGAACGCCGTGTCGGGCTTCTTCAATTCCTCGGCCGACAATCTCGAGAGCTTTGTCCTGGTCAGCCCGACACCCGGCAAGCTCACACCGCTCGTAAGAACGGCGCGCGAGCAGAAGCTGTCTACATTGCCAGCGACAAGACAGGCGGATAACCGCCTGATGTGGTCGTCTCATTCACGCTGGCTTCAGGAGTATGCGAGCCTGTGCACCCCACGCGGCATCCGTGGCCTCCTGGACGTGGCCATCGACAATACGGCTACCGGAGACAGTCCGCTCGAACTCGCCGACGCCGCCCGCAGGTTGGGGCCAGGACTGCGAGACGTGCTGTCCTCCATGGCCAGGAATCCTGATCTTCGAAACGGCTGGCCGAGCATGACCTCCGCTTCCGAAGTCGGCGCGCTCGCGTGGCTTATCCGGTCGGGGGCGGACCTGACCGAAGCGCAGGAGAAGTACATCAAGGACCGGATCAGCGAGAATCTCGTCACGGTGGTGACTGACGCCATGGCGGCGCCGGAGACGCGGGATCGCCTGCAAGGGCTGCTCGGCGGAGCCAACACGAGCGCCTATGACGAACTCATCCGGGGCGCACAGGTCACCGAGGCGGCGCAGAACGCAACTGAGCGCGCCGATACGGCTGAACGGGATGCCAAGGCCGCAGAAGATCGCGCGGCCAGATCGGAACAGGACGCGGAAAAGGCGCGAGTGGAAGCGGCTCAAAGACAAGCGATAGCTGAGCAGCTTCAGCGAGCCCTTGCCCAGGCAAACGAGAACATCGCCAGACTGGAGAGGGAAGTCGCCGAACGCGCCCGGGCGGCCCCGCCGGCCCCGGAGCCGGAACCGGAACCGGAACCGGAACCTGATCCCGGATGAGCACGGGGCGCGGGTTGCCCAAACCCGGAACGCGCCCTATGCCAGCCTCGACCTATGCGGATGTGGCGGAACTGGTAGACGCACTGGATTTAGGTTCCAGCGCCGCAAGGCGTGGAGGTTCGAGTCCTCTCATCCGCACCAGGGCCAGCGTCAGTCCAGCGTGACGCCCAGGCGCGCAGCCTCGGCGTTGTAGAGGGCGGTGGCGCGGTCCCACTGAACCTCGTTGGCGCGGCCGATCTCCTCAAGCAGCAGGATCAGGGATGCGGCGCCGCGGCACGAGCCGACTGAGTCGCCGGCGTCGCGCATGTCGGCGATCTGCATCGTCGTCTCCAGCAGCGGGGTCAGCCGGCCCATCTGTTCCTCAAGTCCCTGCATGATCACCTCGTCCTCAAGGAAGGACATGAGGAAGGCGTCGCGGTCCTGCTCGGTCCAGACGCCGCGGTCGATCAGCTCCTGCCCGTACCATTGCGTCAGGTGCTCGAAATACTCCTGCGAGGCGCGCATGGCGTTGGCGACATCGGCCCCGCCGCCCGCCTCGAAGGAATCATACCGGGCCTCAGCGCGGACCGGGTCGTCGCACTCGGCCGCGTCGACGCGGGCGGGCGCCGGCAGGTCGGGCCTCACCGGACGGTCGACGCGGGTGCGTCCGAAAGCCTCGTCGAAGGCCAGCTGACGCAGGGATTGGTCAGCGCAGCTGGCGATCACCGACACGCCGAGCTGCGACAGTTCCAGCTGGACCTTCGACTCCGGGTCCGAGACGGGTTCGGTGTAGAGGATGGTCTCGGCCTCCTCGTCCCAGGTGCGGCTGGCGAACAGGCCGGACTCCTCCACCGCGGCGTCGAGTTGATCGAGCAGCAGGGTCGCCCCGGCGCGACGCTCCTCGGCCGTGCCGGCGTCGTCGGGGTGATACCCCCACAGGTCGACGCCGAAGAGAGTCTTCGACCGCTGGGTCGCCAGCACCTCGGCGCTGCCGAACGGCCCCAACCCGGCCTCGAGCTGGCGCATCCGTCCGCCGTCGTAACGCTGGCCGATATCGAAGCCGAACGCGGAGGTCGGCGTGCAGCTCTTCGCGATCAGGGCGATGGTGGCCGGAGACGTGTCCGGAACCTGTGCAAGGGCTGGAGCCGGTCCCGCGGCGAGGGTCAGGGCGAGCCCCGTCGTCAGCAGCGTCTTCATGTGGTCATTCTCCCCCCTGCCGCCAGAGTTGCCCGCCCCCGGGCCGGCTGACAATACTCCAGATTTGTTCTTGCTTTGTTCTTCCCGTTCCGGCATCGTGCACTCATGGCTGAAGCGGCGAAGGGACGGGGGGCGCGGTCGAATGCGACCGGGCGGTTCGAACCGGAAACCGTCGAGGCCTTCGACGACGGCTGGACGGCGGACGATGTCGAGGCGGCGCCCCTGCGCACCACCCTGACGCCCGAGCACGCCCGGACGATCATCGCGAGGAACACCAGTCCGGACATCGGTTTCGACCGGTCCATCAACCCCTACAAGGGCTGTGAACATGGCTGCATCTACTGCTACGCCCGTCCGTCCCATGCCTGGATGGGCTTATCCCCGGGCCTGGATTTCGAGAGCCGGCTGTTCTTCAAGCCCGAGGCCGCGGGTCTGCTGGAGCAGGAGCTCTGCAGGCCCCGCTACGTCTGCAAGCGCATCCACATAGGCGGCAACACCGACCCTTATCAGCCGGTCGAGCGCGAGCTGAAGTCGACCCGGTCGATCCTCGAGGTGCTGCAGCGGTTCCGCCATCCGTTCAGCATCATCACCAAGTCGGTACTGATCGCCCGCGACGCCGACATCCTCGGGGCCATGGGCCGCGACGGGCTGGCCTCGGCCTTCGTGTCGATCACCACCCTGGACCGGGGGCTGGCCCGGGCCATGGAGCCGCGCGCATCGACGCCGGCGAAGCGGCTGGAGGCGATCAGCCGTCTGGCCGAGGCGGGCTGTCCGGTCGGCGTCGGCTTCGCGCCGGTGATTCCCGGCCTCAACGACCACGAGCTGGAGGCCGTGCTGGAGGCGTCGGCCAGGGCCGGCGCGACCTCGGCCATGTATGTGACCCTGCGCCTGCCGCTCGAGATCAAGGATCTGTTCCGCGAGTGGCTGGCCGACGCCCGGCCGGACCGCGCCGCCCGGGTCATGTCGCTGATTCGCCAGACCCGGGGCGGGCGCGACTACGACCCCGACTGGAACCAGCGGATGAAGGGAACCGGCCCGGTCGCCGAACTGATCGCCACGCGGTTCCGGGCGGGGGTCAAACGCTACGGGCTGGATGGGCCGCGTCACGTGCTGGACGAAAGCCGGTTCCGGGTTCCGCCGGACATGAAGAAGCAGATGGATTTGTTCGGCGACGCGGCCTGATCGGCGGATTCCGGGCTGGACAGGCGAACATCCGCCAGTCGAAATATCCAGGTGATCCGGAGGGGAAGGATGATCGGACGAGTCTTCAGACTGGCGGCGATGACCATGGCGGTCGGCGTGGCGGGGTGCGTGTCGGTCGACGTGCCGGAGGGGGCCTTCTTCTGGCCGGACGCGCGTCTGGCCCACGAGAACATCGTCCTTGAACCCGATCCTGCGCCGCCCGGGTCGGAAAACCTGCCGCTGACCTATGCCCACGGCGTTATCGGGGCCACGCGCGTCCGGTCCAGCGGCCCGGGCCGGCCGCTCATCCTGTACTGCGGCGGCAACATGTTCCGGCGGGAGGCGGCGGGCGGTTCGGCGGCGCGCAAACTGGCGTCCTTCGGCGACGTGCTGATGTTCGACTATCCGGGCTATGGCGACACGGAGGGTCCGACGGATTTCAGCAGCTTCCGCGCCGTCGGCGAGGCCGTGGTCAACGCCGCCCGGACGCAGGCCGACGCCGAGGGGCGGCCGTTGATCGCCTGGGGGCATTCGCTCGGCGGCGTCGTTTGCGCCGAGGCGGCCCGCCACGCCCGGGCCGACGTCCTGGTGCTGGAGACCACGACCCCCGGCGCCAAAGCCACGGTGGACCAGCAGGCCGGCCTGATGCGCCCGTTCGTCCGCGTCAACATGGCGCCGGCGCTGGCGGCCGTTGACCTGCCGGCCTCGCTGGACGGTTACGCCGGCCGGATCGTGGTGCTGGAAGCCGGCCGCGACGAGACCCTGCCGCCGGTTCTGAGCCAGAGGCTGACGCGGGAACTGCGGCATCGCGGCCATGTCGTCGAACGTCTGGTCTTTCCCGAGGCCGGCCACAACACCGTCGGGCGGCAGCCGGACTTCAACGAGCGGGTTTCAGCCGCCCTCGCAGCGGCCTTGGCCGGACGCTAGCGCCGGAATATCCCCACCAGTTCGACGTGGGCCGACCAGAGGAACTGGTCCACCGGCGTCACCGTCTCCAGCCGGAACCCTGCGTCGATCAGCACCCGGGCGTCGCGGGCGAAGGTCACCGGATTGCACGAGACGCCGACCACGGTGTGGGCCTTCGCGCCGCCGAGCTGGGCGGTCTGGTCGCGCGCGCCGGCGCGGGGCGGGTCGATGACGATCGCGTCGCAACCGCGTAGATCGTAGGGGGCCAGCGGCCGGCGGAACAGATCGCGCGCCTCGGCCGTGATCGGTTTCAGGCCCCGCGCCGTGCCCATTCCGGCCTTGAGCGCGGCGATGCCGGCGGCCGAGGCGTCGGCGGCCAGCACAGGCGCCACGGTCGCCAGGGGGAAGGTGAAGGTGCCCGCGCCGCAGAACAGATCGGCGATCTTCTTCGCGCCGCGCACCGCCTCGACCGCGCGCGAGACCATGGCCGCCTCAGCCTCGGGGACGGCCTGCAGGAAGCCGCCGGCCGGCAGGGGCACAGTGGCCGGTCCGAAGGCGACCTGCGGCTGGCGCGACATCACCAGGGTGTCGCCGGCGAGGCTGAGGCGCGCCAGGTCCGCCGCGCCGGCCGCCTCTATGGCGCGCATCTGGGCGTCGCGGGACAGGCCGCCGCTGCGCCGTTCGACACCGGTGACGTCGACGTCGAGCCCGGCCAGGGTCCAGGTGACGTGCAGGGTCGGGGCGGACTTCGGATGCTCGAGGAAGGCCTCGGCCACCCGGGTCAGCGCCGGAAGGGCCGCGACCAGTCTGGGGTCGGAGACCGGGCAGACGCGAACCTCGACCAGTCGCCAGCTCTTGCGGGCCTTGAAGCCGAGGACGACGCGCCCGTCCGGCGCCCGCCGCGCGTGCAGGGCGAGGCGGCGGCGCGTGCCCGGCGGCACGGCCACCGTGGCCTCGACCTCCGTCTCGATCCGTTCGCGGGCCAGCGCCAGCCGGACCTGTTCGCGCTTCCACGCGAGATAGGGGCCGCCGGCCCAGTGCTGCAGGGAACAGCCGCCGCAATCGCCGTAGTGCGGCGACACGGGCTCGATCCGGTCGGGGCTGGCGACGAGCAGTTCGATGGACTCGGCCCGCCCGTCGCGCACCTCGGCCCGTACGGTTTCCCCCGGCAGAGTCAGGGGCGCGAACACGGGGCCGGCGGGCGTCTCGGCGATGCCGTCACCCTGCCCGCCCACGCGCGCGATGGTCAGCGTTTCCGTCATCGCGCGCTTCTAGAGGTTCCGCGCCCGCCGCGAAACATGAACGAAGATGAACGGCGCGCTCAAAGGCCGTTCAGCTTCGTGGCGCTAACTATGACGGCAACAGACCGGAGCGCCATTCGTTTGGCCTCCGTCCTCCAACCGAAGCCAGGATCGATCTGATGTTCGCCCGTCTGACCGCCACCACCGCCGCCGTCGCCGTCGCCGCCGGCATGCTGGCGGCCGCCGCCCCGGCCTCCGCCCAGACCTACGCGGGCGCCCAGGCCTACGGATCTGCATCCTACGGCCAGCCGTACGGCTATGACGACCGCTATGGCTATGACCGCCGCGACGACTACTGCCGCAGGGGCCGCAGCGACCGCGGCGCGGCCGGCGCCGTGATCGGCGCCACCGTCGGCGCCGTGGCCGGTTCGCAGTTGGCGGCCCGCGGCCGCCGTACTGAAGGCAGCGTGCTCGGCGGGGTGCTGGGCGCCATGGTCGGCGCCGGCGTTGGAAGCAGCTCGGGCCGCGATTGCGATCGCCACTACAGCTCGGACTACCGTTACGACAACGACCGTTATGGCGGCGACCGCTACGGCTATCAGTCATACGGCCGCGACGACGACCGGTACCGCTACGACGACCGCTACGCCAGTGACGACCGCTACCGGTACGACCAGCCCGGCTACGACTACGACCGCAGCTACGGCGGCTACCAGTCGGGCTACGGCGCCGACCAGTACGGCTGCCGCACGGTCGAGACGACCACCCGCACCCGCGATGGCCGCCTGATCACCCGTTACGAGCAGTCCTGCCCGGACCGCTACTGACCGAATCGCGTCGCCGATTATTTTTCAGCCCCCCTGTCGATCGGCGATGTGACGGAGGCCCCCGGTGGAGAAATCCGCCGGGGGCCTTTCCTTTTTGGGCGCTGACGCTCGCCGCGCGGCGGCTCGCTGCCTGAGCGCGTCAAGGAGCCCGCTTCGCCCAGAGCAGGAATTCGAGGTTGCCATCGGCGCCGGTGATCGGGCTCTGCGTGGTCGCCTGCACCGGCCACCCCTTCCCTTCGAGCCAGAGGCTGACCGAGGCGACGGCGGCCCGATGCGCCGCCGGGTCCTTGACCACCCCCTTGCGATTGCCGCCCCCGGGGCGGTCCGCCTCGAACTGGGGCTTCACCAGGGTGACCAGATCGGCGCCGGGCGCGGCCAGCGAAAGCGCGGCCGGCAGCACCTTGGCCAGGCCAATGAAGCTGGCGTCGCACACGATCAGCTCTGGCGGCTCGGGGATCAGCGCCGGGGTCAGGTCGCGGGCGTCGGTGTGCTCGAGGTTGATCACCCGGGGATGGGCGGCGACGCGGGAGTGCAACTGACCCGAACCGACGTCCACCGCATAGACCCGCGCCGCACCGCGCTCGAGGCAGACCTCGGTGAAGCCGCCGGTCGAGGCGCCGACGTCGAGCACCGTCCGGCCCTCCACGGCCACCGGCCACACCGACAAGGCGTGCTCCAGCTTCAGGGCGCCGCGCCCAACCCAGCGGTGGGCGTCGGCGTATTCGAGGACGGCGTCCTCGGCCACCGGCTGCGAGGGCGCCTTGGCCGGCGCGCCGTCGACGGTGACCCCGCCGGCTTCGATCGCCGCCTTCGCCCTGGCCCGGCTCTCCGCCAAGCCGCGCGCGACCAGCAGCTGATCGAGCCGGGTTTTCGTCACCCCACCGCGTCCAGACGCGCCAGGGCGGCCTGAAGCCGGGCCTTGCCGGCCTCGGCCTCGGCCAGTTTCTCGCGCTGTTCGTCGACGACCTCGGGCGCGGCGCGGGCGACGAAGTTGGGATTGCCCAGCTTCCTGTTGACGTGCGCGGCGTCGTCCTCGAAGGCCGCGATCTCCTTCTCGAGGCGCGCGCGCTCCGCCGCCAGATCGATGATCCCGGCCAGCGACAGAGCGCCCGTCGCTCCGCCTGAAACGAAGGTCACGGCGCCGGTCGGCGCGGCCTCGGCCGACCCGACGTCGGACACGCGGGCCAGGGTGAGGATCAGATCACGGTGACCGGCGATGCGGTCCGCCGTGGCCGCGTCCGGCGCCACGAAGGCGAGCGGCGGCTTGGCGGACGGCGGCACGTTCATCTCGGCGCGCAGGGCCCGGATCTCGGTGACCAGTTCGACCAGCCAGCCGATCTCGGCCTCGGCGGCGGGATCGATGAAGGCGTCCGGCAGCTCAGGCCAGGCGGCGCCGATCAGGGTGGCCTCGGCCCGGGGCGCGCCCTCGGCGGCCAGTTGATCCCACAGCTCCTCGGTGATGAAGGGCATCACCGGGTGCATCAGCTTCAGGGTCTGATCGAGTGTCCAGGCGGTCATGGCGCGGGTCTCGGCCTTGGCCGCCGCGTCGGCGCCGGTGAACACCGGCTTGGCCAGCTCCAGATACCAGTCGCAGAACACGTTCCAGACGAAGCGGTAGAGGGCCGAGGCGGCGTCGTCGAAGCGACCGCCCTCGATGGCCGCGGACACCTGACGCTCGGCTTTCGTGAGCTCGCCGCGGATCCAGCGGTTGATGGTCTGCTTGACCGCGGCCGGATCGAAGCCGGCGACGCGGCGCGCCTCGTTCATCTGCGAGAAGCGCGCGGCGTTCCACAGCTTGGTGCCGAAGTTCCGATACCCTTCAATGCGTTGGCGCGAGAGTTTGATGTCGCGCGTGCCCGAGAGGATGGCCATGGTGAAGCGCAGCGGGTCGGCGCCGAGCTCGTCGATGATAGTCAGGGGATCGATGACGTTCCCCTTCGACTTGCTCATCTTCTGGCCCTTCTCGTCGCGGACCAGGCCGTTGATGATGACCCGCCGGAACGGAACCTCATCCATGAAGTGAAGTCCCATCATCATCATCCGGGCGACCCAGAAGAAGATGATGTCCGCCGCCGTCACCAGATCGCTGGTCGGATAGAAGCGTTCGAGGTCTTCGGTCTTCTCGGGCCAGCCCATGGTTGAGAACGGCCACAGAGCCGAGGAGAACCAGGTGTCGAGGACATCCTCGTCCTGGGCCAGCGGGGTCTCGGCGCCGTAATGGTGGCGCGCGGCGGCCCGGGCGTCGTCCTCGTTCTCCTCGACGAAGATGGTCCCGTCAGGCCCGTACCAGGCCGGGATGCGGTGGCCCCACCAGAGCTGGCGCGAGATGCACCACGGCTCGATGTTGCGCAGCCATTCGAAATAGATCTTCTCGTAGCTCTTCGGCTCAAAGGTGGTGTCCCCCAGCTCCACCGCCTTGATGGCCGGCTGGGCGAGTGTGTGGGCGTCGACGTACCACTGGTCCGTCAGCCACGGCTCGATGACCACGCCGGAGCGGTCGCCGTGCGGGATGACGTGGCGGGTCTTCTCGATCTCCTTGAGCCAGCCCTCCTCCTCCGCCCGGGCGACGATGGCCTTGCGGGCGGCGAAGCGGTCCACGCCCTCGTATTCGGCAGGGACGTCCGGCGTGTCGGCGGCTGTGATGCGGCCGAAGGCGTCCATGACGTTCAGCGCCGCCAGCCCGGCCCGCTTGCCGACCTGGAAGTCGTTGAAGTCGTGCGCCGGTGTGATCTTGACCGCGCCCGAGCCCTTGGTCGGGTCGGCGTAGTCGTCGGCGACGACCGGGATGCGGCGGCCGACGATGGGCAGGGTCACGAACTTGCCGACCAGCCCCGCATAGCGCGCGTCGTCCGGATGCACGGCCACGCCGGTGTCGCCGAGCATGGTTTCAGGCCGCGTCGTGGCCACCACGATGTAGTCGCGGGTTTCGTATTCCGTCGGCTGCCCGTCGCCGTCGTATGCGACCGGGTGTTCGTAGGTGACGCCGTCGGCCAGCGGATAGGCGAAATGCCAGTAGAAGCCGTCCATCTCGCGCTGCTCGACCTCGAGGTCGGAGATGGCGGTCTGGAACTGCGGATCCCAGTTGACCAGCCGCTCGTCGCGGTAGATCAGACCGTCCCTGTGCAGCTGGACGAAGACCTTGCGGACGGCGGCGTTCAGGCCCTCGTCGAGGGTGAAGCGCTCGCGGCTCCAGTCACAGGAGGCGCCAAGCCGGCGCAGCTGCTGGACGATCGTCCCGCCGCTCTCGGCCTTCCATTCCCAGACCTTGCCGACGAAGGCCTCGCGGCCCATCTCGCGCCGGCTCATGTTGCCGGCGGCGGCGAGCTGGCGCTCGACCACCATCTGGGTGGCGATGCCGGCGTGGTCGGTGCCGGGCAGCCACAGCACCGCCTTGCCCCTCATGCGGTGATATCGGGCCAGGATGTCCTGCAAGGTGTTGTTCAGCGCGTGGCCGATGTGCAGCGAGCCGGTGACGTTGGGCGGCGGGATGACGATCGAATAGGCCTCGGCGGCGCCATCGGTCTTCGGAGCGAACACGCCGCTCTCTTCCCACATCGCATAGAGACGCGGTTCGGCGGCTTTCGGGTCGAAGGTCTTGTCGAGCATGAGGTGGTCTTACACGAATGAGAAAGGGCGGCTCCGACTGGGGAGCCGCCCCGGAATGATCTAGCCTTGATCAGGTCGCAGGTGAAGCTAGCCGGCGTTACGGGCGATGCGTTCGACTTCCTTGCGTACCTGGGCCTCGACGATGCCCGGCAGATTGGCGTCGAGCCATTCCTTCAGCATCGGCCGCAGCAGCGCGCGGGCCAGTTCATCGAGCGTGGGGCCGGACGGGATGGAGGTTTCCATGGGTTCGGGCTTCTTCAGGGATGAGGCCAATCCGGCGAAGGCGGACGCGGCGCTGGCCGCGGCGCTGTCGCCGACGAGGGTGTCATAGCCGCTGGGCGCGGCATGGCTGGTCGTGTCCGACGGATGCTCCGGCTCGGGCGCGAAGAGCGATTCGCTGACCGCCTCGACCGGGAACGGGTCCAGATCGGGTTCAGCGGGCGAGATGTCGAGATCGCCGACCCGCTCGGCGGCCGGCGCCTCATAGGTGTCGGTCAGTTCCAGCACGTCCTCTTCGGACGCGGCGGGTTCCTGCATCGAAGGCGTCTCATCCATGAGCGCGGGTGACGCTTCGGCTTCGATGTACGGCTCGGGCTCGGGTTCAGGCGGCGGCGGCGCGGCGGCGGCCGTGGCCGTTTCGGCGGGCGCGTCGTCTTCGGAGATGATCCGGCGGATCGACGCCAGGATTTCCTCCATCGTCGGTTCCTGGGCGGTCTGGTCGGTCATGTCGAAACCCCGGGGCGCGGCGAACGCAAGTCAAAAATGGATGGCGGCGCGCGGGGACCGCGGCCCCTACCCGCCTGGCTGTCGTCGCATCTCAGCCCGCTGGAATCAACGGGCGTTTTTCGCGTCACAGGTTAAGCCGTCGCGCCGGAGTCGCCCGCCGGGCGATCCCGCCCGTCAGTCCCGCGGCGCGGTCTGGACGATCTCGGACTTCAGCTGCTGGTCGATCGGCGCGTCGGCGGCGTCATTGGCCGGCATGATCGGCGGCGCCACGATCCGGTCGACGGCTTCGATCAGGCCGTCCCACGGCAGGGCCCCGCGGTTGCGCACGCGGTCATAGTTGTCGGCCGGGTCATAGACGGTCAGCGTCGGGTCGAGATCGGCGCCCTCCAGCCGGCCCATGGCCGCCAGAAGATTGGCCTGGGCGACGTATTCGTTGCGGCGCGCGCTGGCCAGGGTGATCTCGGCGTTGCGCAGCTCCAGCTCCTGGTTCAGCACGTCAAGCGTGGTGCGCAGGCCCACCTGGGCTTCCTGCCGCACGCCCTCCGCGGCCACCGTGGCGGCGCGCACCGCCTCGGTTCCGGCCTCGAGGGCCGCCCTCGCCGACAACGCCTGGGCATAGGCGGAGCTGACGGATTGCAGGGTGCTGCGGCGCTCGCCCTCGACGTTGATCTGGGCGACGTTGGCGCGTTCCAGCGCCTGGGCGACGCGGGAGCCGTTGAGCCCACCGGTGAACAACGGCATCGATATCGTGGCGCCGGCGACCAGGCGGGTGTTGTCGGCGATATCCTCGAACTGGCCGATGTCGTTGGCCGACCCTCCATAGGAGGCTGTCAGCCGCGCCGAGGGCAGGTACTCGGCCTTGGCCGCGGCGACGCTGGCCTCGGCGGAATGCAGGCTGTAGCCGGCCGCGCGAATGCCGGGATTGTCGACCAGGGCCACGTCGAGCGCGGCGTCGAAGTCGGTCGGCACGCCCGGCAGCACCGGCATCGGGGCCAGGTCGCCCGGCGACTGGCCGACCACGGCGGCGTAAAAGGCCCGCGACACCGACAGCTGGGCCTGGGCGTTGGCCAGATCGGCCTCGGACTGGGCCAGGCGCGCCTCGGACTGGGCGACGTCGGTGCGGGTGATCTCTCCCACCTCGAACCGGGCGGACGCTTCCTCCAGCTGGCGCTGCAGCACGCCGAGGTTGGCCTGGCGAATGCGGAGAATCTCGGCGTCGCGGATCACATCAGCATAGGCCTGGATCACGGACGCCAGCACCGTCTGCTCGATATCGCGCAGGTTTTCGCGCCCGGCGAGGATGTCGGCCTCGGCGGCGGTGATGCCGTGGCCGATGCGGCCGCCGCTCCACAGCGTCTGCGACAGGCCGATGCTGGCCGAGGCGCTGTCGCTGTCGGGATCAGTGAAGGGGGCGTCGCTGTAGTCACGGACGTAGTTGCCGCTGACGGTGACATCCAGTTGGGGGCGGAGACCGGCCCGGGCCTGGACGATCGACTCGTCCAGCGCCCGCTGGTTGGCGCGCTGGGCCAGCAGCGACGGATTGGTCCGGTAGGCCAGGGCGATCGCTTCCTGCAGCGTTTCGGCCCAGACGGGCGCACCCATGCCGGCAGCGACGGCGATGAGGGCGACCGAGGCGAGCGCGCGCGAACGTTTCAGCATGATGGTTCCTGCCTGGCGCGGAGGGATGCGCGCCCCTTTGTATCCCATAGGCGTGATGCGGGACGGTTTTCTCCCGCGCCAGTTAAGATTTTTTCACGCGGCCCCAAAGGCGCCAGCGCCCTGGCTACAGGGCGAAGGCGGGCGCCGGCGCAAGCTCCGCAAGCACGGGCGGGGCCGCGTCGAACAGTTCACGCCGCGACAGACCGGACGCGCCTTTCACATACAGAACGGCCTTTCCGCCGGGACCTGCGCGTTCGACCACAGCCAGACGTCCGCCGACCTTGAGCGCGGCCAGCCACGCCTCCGGGCGAACCGGCACGGCCGCCTCGGATACGATGACGTCGTAACCGTCGCCGGCCGCCTGGGTGAAGGGCGCTACAACGCCGTCGACACCGGCCTCGGCCAGGGCGGGAGCCACGATCCCGAGCACTTCGGAATCGGCTTCCTGCGCCGTCACCTTCAGCGCCATCTGCGCGAGGACGGCGGCGGCGTAGGGCGCGGCGATGGCCAGGGCCGTTTCGCCGGCGCGGGGCTCCAGCGCCATCAGCAGCTTGGACAGGTCCCGGGGCAGCATCAGTCTGCGACCGTTGGCGATCTCGGGCTCGATCTCGGCATAGGCGGCGAAGGTGCGTTCGGCGGGAAGGAAACGCTCGCGCGGGACCGCGAGCAGCGCGGCCTGCAGGTCACGGTCCGTGACGTCGTTCACCCGGACCTGACTGTCCACCATGACCTTGCGCGCGGCGGCGAAATCCATCTGTCGTTCGTCCCGAAAAGGCAAAGCGCGGTAACGCGCCGGAAATCTCGCGCGCTTATAGGTCTGTGCGTTGCGGGCGACAATCCGATCTGATAGCGAACGCCCCTCGCGATGGTGAGGTCGTCCCCGGGGTTACTCAGGGGCGGTCCAGGGCCTGATGGCGGAGTGGTTACGCAGAGGACTGCAAATCCTTGCACCCGAGTTCGATTCTCGGTCAGGCCTCCATCGCGATTTTCGGACAATCAGACGGGCGCAGTCATCCAGCCGATGGCCGTGGCCGCGCTCACGGTCGCGGCGACGATCGTGACGGCGACGGCGACACGCGCGTTGCGGTTCACGAAGAACAGAATGCTGCCGAACATAACCAGCTCCAGGACCCCGACACAGCGCCATAACCAGCGGCGCTCATCAAGGCATACGAGGAGCTAATCGCGGATTGGTGAACACTTCTCGCCTATCGCGTGAAATGATGCAGGGCGATGGCCCCCGCAGTCGCCACATTGAGGGAATCGAAGCCGCCGGACATCGGAATGCCGACCGTCTCGCAGCGGTCGATCAGCTGAGTCGGCAGACCCGGCCCTTCCGCCCCGAGCAGGATGGCCGTCCGCCCGCCCCGCGGCGCGAGGTGCAGCGGAGAGGGCGAAGCGGGGGTCATGGCCAGGACGCGGAAACCCGCCGCCTTCAGACCGTCGATCGTCTCGCCCGCATCGAGCCCCGCCACCATCGGCGTGCGCAGGACGGCGCCGACCGAGACCCGGATGGCCTTGCGGTAGAAGGGATCGCAGCACAGATCGTCGAGCAGCACCGCACCGGCCCCGAAGGCGGCGGCGGTGCGGAATATGCCGCCCATGTTGTCGTGATTGCCGATCCCGCAGGCCAGCACCACGACGACGTCTTCGGGCAGTCCGGCCAGCACCCCGGCCAGCGGACGCCGCGTGGGCTTCTCGCCCAGGGCCAGGATGCCCCGGTGAAGATGAAAGCCGGCGACGCCGTCCAGCACCGGTTGCGGGGCCGAATACACCGGCGTCTCCGGCGGCAGGGCCGCGAGCGCGTCCGACAGCGCCGTGAGCCGCTTTTCGGCGATCAGGACCGCGACCGGACGGCACAGCGACGCCGGCGAGGCGAGCACCCGCAGCACCACCTCGCCCTCGGCCACGAACAGGCCCTGACGGCCAGTCAGGTCCCGTTCGCGGATATCGCGGAAGGCGGCGACGCGGGCGTCCGTCGGATCGTCGATGGGGATTACGGCCAATCGGATATTTCCCGTTGCGTGAGGCTGACTCGCGCTGCTATAGCGCCCGCCTTCCCGAGAGGAAGTGTTCCGCGGTAGCTCAGTGGTAGAGCAGCCGACTGTTAATCGGCTGGTCGTAGGTTCGAATCCTACCCGCGGAGCCACTCTCCCGATCCCCACGATCGACAAGAAAAAAGCCCGACGCGAGCGCCGGGCTGAAGTGGTTCGGTGATGGTGGGTGTCCTCGAACAAGGAAGACGCCCCCTCGTTCAGCTGAATTGGTAAACGGAACGTAAACCATCTCAGGGGCCCGCCGGGTCGGGCAGCCAGGTCGACTGGCGAGCGCCGCCCGGCCCCGTCCAGCCGATGCGCCACCCCGATCCGGTTTGTTCAACCGTGAGCTCCCGCGACGGCGCAGCCTCGCCCGGCCAGATGAAATCGCGCCCCGTGACCCGGACCTGGTCCGGACCGCCGTGGGGGGCCAGCATGACGCTCCAGCGGCCTTGGGCGTCGGGCGCGACCTGCACGGTTTCGCCGCCGCTCAGCACCTCGATCCGGGCCGTGCCCGGGCCGGCGCGGCCGGAGGCCAGCCGCATGCGACCGTCGCTGTCGATCGCCCCGAGCGCCGGGGCGGCGTCCAGCCGGCGGGTCGGACCGCCCGGGCGAAGCACGACGATCGGCCCCTGCCCGGCCGCCAGGATCAACAGGCGGTCCGGCGACGGCGCGGTGTCCTGGCCGACCTGGGTTTCCGGCCGGAGCAAGAGGTGTTCGGCCGGCGCGGCCACGCGAATCTCGAAGCGGCCCTGCGGGTCGGCCGACGCCGCGAAGGCCGCGCCCTCGTCGCTGCGCAGCACCACCCGCGCTTGCGGCTCAGCGACGCCGGACACCACAAGAGCGGAGCCGGCCCGCTCCACGCGTTCGATGACGGGAGGGCGGGTCCAGTCCCCCGCCGCCTCGGCGCCGGCCTTGTCCTGTGCGGGCGGCGCCGGAGAACAGGCCGCCGCGCCGCCCGCGAGCACGGCCGCGACCATGGACAATATCGCCCGTTTCATACTGCCTCTCCGCCCGTTAGGAGTGTCGACCCAGATAGCGCGGCGGGACGCCGGCTGTCTTTCACTGTCTTCACGAGGCTCCATGTCGTCGCCCGCCACCATTCAGCCGTTCGACGGCAAGTCGGTCTGTCTGTTCTGCGGTTCGTCCGAGACCGTCCATCCGAACTATCTGGCGGCGGCGCGGGCGTTCGGCGAGCAGACGGCCAGGGCGGGCTGGCGGCTGGTCTACGGCGGCGGGGGCGTGGGCCTGATGGGAGCATCCGCGCGCGCGGCGCACGCCGCCGGCGGGCGGGTGCTGGGGGTGATGCCGGGCTTCCTGCGCAGCCGCGAGCGGCTGTTCGACGAGGTCGAAACCCTCGTGGTGCCGTCGATGCACGAGCGCAAGACCATCATGTACGACCAGTCGGACGCCTTCGTGGTCGCGCCCGGCGGCGTCGGCACGCTGGAAGAAGCGATCGAAATCCTCTCCTGGAAGCGGCTGGATCTGCATGCCAAGCCGGTCATCTTTCTGAATATCAACGGCTTCTGGGACGCGCTGCTGGCGGTCATGGACCACAGCATCGAGGAGGGCATGACGCCAGCCTCCTTCAAGCAGGCGTGGGTCGTCTGCAACACGGTGGAGGCGGCGATCGAGGTCCTTGGCGCCTCTGACGAAATGCCTCACTTGCAACATGATCAGCGATAAGTAATCACTGGTCAGTCAGTGTTCGTGCGTCTCTTTTGAAAACGCATCTTGACAGTTGCGTATGAAAACGGACACTGGCGTCGCCGGGCGGATCCACGCCCCTGCCATCTTCGGAGACCTTCCCATGCGTGCTCTGCTTATCGCCGCGGCCATGCTCGTCGCCGCCCCGGCCGTCGCCCAGGCCCCCGTCTCGAGCGCCGTGCTCGCCGACGCGTCGAAGGCTCCCGCCGCCCGCACCATCATCGACGGCGCCGCCTGGCGCTGCGAAGGCGCGACCTGCACCGCCAACGGCGGCGCCAACCAGCCCGCCCCGCGCGCCTGCCGCCGGGTCGTGGCCCGCTTCGGCCCCGTGACCGCCTTCAGCTACAAGGGCGTCGATCTGACCTCCGAGCAACTGGCCGCCTGCAACGCCTGATCGGGGCGCGGTCGCTGACGCCAAAAGGGCCGCCTCCGTCCGGGAGCGGCCTTTTTGATGTCCGGCAAGGTCCGGCCCAGCGCCGCGGCGCGTCGGGCATCGTCGCGATTCCGCGCGAGTCGGAGACGTCACTCCGTCCTCCATCCGCCCCAATGTCCTAGACCCGCCGGATGCGGCGGTTCCACCGCTGGGCGTGACACCGCCTCACGGCGACCACGGCCTCCGCCAGCGCCGCCTGACGAACCGGATTCGCTGAACCGGATTCGCTCTCGTGTTTCCCGGACGCTTCGCGTAGCCTTGTTCTCTCATCTGGAGCGGAGGGCGGCTGTCATGAAGTACGGGATCATTGCTGGAGCGGTGGTGTTGGCGGGTGTCGCCGGCTGGGCGGCCGCGCAGACCAGCGGGAGGCCGCAGCCGGCCCCAGCGCCCCGGGTCGCGATCGATCAGGTGGCGGTGCTCGCGGCGCGTGTCCAGGAACTGCAGACCCGGGTGCAGACGCTGGAAAACGCCAACGAGATTCAGGGCGGCACGATCCTTGAGCTCATGCTTTTTCGCAACACGACCAACGGCGCGATCGCGGCGATGACCCAGAAGCAGGCCGAGGCCAAGCAGCGCTTCGACACCCACACCCACGGCTATGAGTATCCGAACCTCGTGTGGAACAATAGCAGCTTTGTCACCGAGTCACATGTCAGCGGCGACGAGAAGGACCTCGCGAGCTACATTTCGGTGTGGGTCCCGCGTCAGGAGACGACAAGCGCGCCGAAATAGGCTGCGGTCGGACGCGGGGACAAAGGGGCCCTGCGGCCAACGAGCGAGCCCTGATCCACGAGCCGCCCCTCCCGCGATCGGGAGGGGCGGACAAGGACGTCTCAGGCGGTCTCGCCCCGCAGCCGCCTCTCGATCCGCTCACGACCGATCATGGGCACCAGCGTAGCCATGTCCGGACCGCGCTCCTGGCCGGTCAGGATGTGGCGCAGCGGCATGAACAGGGCCTTGCCCCTGGCGCCCGTGGCCTCCTTGACGGCGTTGGTCCAGACCGACCACGCGTCGGGGCCGATCTCGGCTGGCAGCACGGCGAGGGCGGCGGCGGCGAAGGCGGGGTCCTCGATCATCGGCGTGACCGGACCGCTGATCATCCGTTCCAGATCAACTACATCCGCAAACTTCTGAAGGTTCGGACGCAGGGCGTTCCAGACACCCTCGCCCATGTCCGAGCCCAGCGCCGCCAGCCTCGACTGGGCCGTCGCATAGTCCATAGTGTGCAGGGCCTGGGCGTTCAGCCGGTCGAGATCGGCGGTGTCGTAGCGGGCCGGCGAGCGGCCCATCTTCGAGAACGAGAAGGTCGCGCCCAGGGCCTCGATGGAGGGGGCGACCTCGAGCGGATCGGAGGTGCCGATGCGGCCGAGGTGGCTGGTGATGGCGATCGGCTCATAGCCGTGGTCGCGCATCTCGGCGATCGACAGGGAGCCCAGACGCTTGGACAGGGCGTGGCCGTCGGCGCCGACCAGCAGAGGCATGTGGGCGAAGGCCGGAACCGGTCCGCCGAGTGCTTCGAAGATCTCGATCTGGGCGCCGGTGTTGGTGACGTGGTCCTCGCCGCGGATCACATGGGTGATGGCCATGTCGATGTCGTCGACCACCGACGGCAGGGTGTAGAGGAACAGGCCGTCCTCACGCACGAGGACCGGGTCCGACATCGAGGCCGTGTCGACCTCGGCGCGGCCGCGCGACAGGTCCTCCCAGGCGACGCGCTTGCCGTCGAGCTTGAAGCGCCAGTGCGGGCGGCGGCCCTCGGCCTCGTAGGCCGCCTTCTCGGCATCGGTCAGATCCAGCGCGGCGCGGTCGTAGATCGGCGGCAGACCGCGCGACAGCTGCACCTTGCGCCGCCGGTCGAGCTCCTCCGAGGTTTCGTAGCAGGCGTAGAGCCGGCCCGAGGCCTTCAGGCGGGCGGCGGCCTCCTCGTACCGGTCGAACCGCTTCGACTGGTTGTAGCGCTCGTCCCAGACCAGACCGAGCCAGGTCAGGTCGTCCTCGATGCCCTGTTCGAACTCGGCCGTGGATCGGGCAAGGTCGGTGTCGTCAATGCGCAGGACGAAGGCGCCGCCCTGCCCCCCGATCCGCGCGTTCCGTGCGAACATCCAGTTCACCAGCGCGGTGCGCACATTGCCTACGTGCAGCTTACCCGTCGGCGACGGGGCGAAACGAACCTTGACGGACATGGGGTGACCTTGAAACGCGAGGCGCGGTAGGTCGCCCTACCGGGCGGTCAAGTCAAGGCGCGGCGGCGGCTCAGTCGTCGCGGTGGACCCGCTCGCGGCGCTCGTGCCGCTCCTGGGCCTCGACCGAGAGGGTCGCGGTCGGGCGGGCTTCCAGCCGGCCGAGGCTGATCGGCTCGCCGGTCTCCTCGCAGTAGCCGTAGGAGCCGTCCTCGATACGGCGCAGCGCCTCGTCGATCTTGGAGATCAGCTTGCGCTGGCGGTCCCGGGTCCGCAACTCCAGCGCGCGGTCGGATTCCGATGACGCCCGGTCGACGAGATCCGGATGATTTTCCGTCTCCGCCTTCAGGTTGACCACCGTGCCCTTGGACTCGCGAAGGATTTCGTCCTTCCAGGCCAGGAGTTTGGCCTTGAAGTAGGCCAGCTGCCGTTCATTCATGAACGGCTCGTCCTCGGACGGCCGATAGTCGTTCGGCTCGATCACAGACGCCAATGCGTTCATCGCACTCACGCTTTCAACAGCGCCCCCCTGTGGCGCAGTGCATGCCTATAGGGACGCCGGAGAGTCGCGGCAACAACGCTCGCGCGAGCGTGACCAGCGATTGCCCCGGTCGACGACCGAGCGTGACATTTCTTCATCACTCCGTGCTCGCCGCGCCCGCTTTCGCGAAAGATTTCGCCGATTTATGCTGCATTGCGGCGAAGATCAGCCTTGGCCAGCTCAACCGCGGCCCTGAGGTCGATCTGGGCGAGCAGGCTGTTCAGGGCCGGATCGGCGTCGATCGGACGCTCCTCGCGCAGGCCGCGGCCGAGGCGCTCCAGCGTCCCCTCCCCGGCTTCCCCCGCCAGCAAGGCCAGCTTCAGTTCGTCCAGCCGGTCCAGCAGGCCGCCGCCGCGACGCAGGGCGCGACGCCGACGCTCGGTGGCGTCCTCGACTCCCTGCAGGGCCATAAGGGCCGAGACGCCCGCCACGCCCGACACCGAGGCGGCGGCCGCCGGGGCGCCGGCGGGCGCCCCGGCCCCCGGCGAGGGGACAGAGAAGCCCCCCGATGCTTTCGCGGGGCGGGCTCCCTGGGAGGTAGACGGACCGGATGGGCCGGTGACCTTCATGGATTGCGACTCCAGGACATGCCGGACCATCGTCGGCGCAGCGTGACCGTTTGGTTAACGGCCCGGCAGTTTCTGCCGCATCGATCCAGCCGGGTCGGCGGTCTTGGATTGAATTCACTGAACTTTCTGGTTGGCACGGCGCTGGCATCGCAGCGGGCACAACAGTTCGCGGACACCGTACCGATGCAGAAACTGCTCGCCTCCCTCCTGACCGCCGCCGCCGTGGCCGGCCTCGCGGCCCCCGCGATGGCGCAGTCCCGGATCAAGGACATCGCCGCCGTCGAGGGCGTGCGCACCAACCAGTTGGTCGGCTACGGACTGGTCGTCGGGCTGAACGGCACCGGCGACAGCCTGCGCAACTGCCCGTTCACCCGCCAGTCGCTGGAGGGGATGACCGAGCGGCTGGGCGTCAACATCCGCGGCTCCAACGCCAATTCCAAGAACATGGCGGCGATCATGGTGACGGCCGAGTTGCCGCCGTTCTCCACGCCCGGGTCGCGCATCGACGTCAGCGTCTCGTCGATGTGCGACGCCAAGAGCCTGCTGGGCGGCACCCTGCTGGTGACCAGCCTGCAGGGCGCCGACGGCGAGGTCTATGCGGTGGCGCAGGGCTCGATCCAGACCGGCGCGGTGTCGGCGTCGGGCGCCTCGGGCTCATCGGTGACGCGCGGCGTGCCCACGGCCGGCCGGATCGCCTCGGGAGCCACGGTCGAGCGCGAGACGGGCTTCCAGCTGGCCAATATGAACGAGGTGCGGCTGACGCTGCGCAACCCGGACTTCACCACGGCCCAGCGGGTCGCCGCCGCCATCAACCAGGTCTATCCGAACGCGGCCCTCGCCGAGAACGGCACCGTCATCGCCCTGCGCTCGCCGGGCCAGATGGGCATGGCCGGCTTCATCAGCCGGGTCGAGAACCTGCCGGTGCAGGTCGACGCGCCGGCCAAGGTGATCATCGACGAGGTCAACGGCGTCATCGTCATGGGCGAGGCGGTGCGGGTCTCAACCGTGGCCATCGCCCAAGGCAATCTGACCGTCTCGGTGCAGGAAACGCCGATGGTCAGCCAGCCGGAACCGTTCAGCCGCGGCGGCGAGACGGTGGTCGTGCCCCAGTCGGACGTGTCGGTCGAGGAAGACCTGGGCCGCCAGATGCGAATCATCGGCGGCGGGGCGTCCCTGTCCGACCTGGTCAACGGCCTGAACGCCCTGGGCGTCAGCCCGCGAGACATGATCAGCATCCTGCAGGCCATCAAGGCGGCGGGCGCGCTGCAGGCCGACATCGAGGTGATGTGAGGATGAGCGACCTGGCCGTTCCCCCCGTCCTGCCCCAGTCGGTTCCGTCCGCGCCCGCGGCGACCGCCCGGATGCGCGAGACGGCCGAGGCGTTCGAGGCCTCCTTCCTGGCGCAGATGCTGAAACCGATGTTCGAAGGCCTGTCGACCGAGGCCCCATTCGGCGGCGGCGAGGCCGAGGGCACGTGGCGCGGCTTCATGATCGAGGCCATGGCCAAACAGACGGTCAAGGCCGGCGGCATAGGCCTGGCCGACCAGGTCGTCGCCCAGATGCTGAAGATGCAGGAGCAAGCGCAGTGACCGGTACCGCCACCCTCAACGCCACCGCCCGTGTCCGGCAGCTGATCGACCTGACCGACCGGCTCACCGCCAGTCTGGGCGCGGAAGCCAGGGCGTTCGAGGCGCATCGGCCGCAGGACGCCGCCGCCACCCTGGCGGGCACCCAGGACCTCGCCAACGCCTACCGGCGCGAGTCGGCGCAGGTGAAGGCCAACCCCGGCGTGCTGGCGGCGGCGCCGGCGAGCGAACGCACCGCCCTGATCCGGGCCACCGAGGCGTTCGAGGCCATCCTGACCCGCCACTCGCGGGCTATAGAGGCGGCGCGGATCATCTCCGAAGGGCTGGTCCAGACCATCGCCGCCGAGGTCGCGGCCCAGCGCGGCAGCCCGTCGGCCTATGGTTCCAGCGGGCGCGCCAACGCGGGCGACGGCCGGGCCGTGGCGTTCAATCGCACGGCCTGAGTTCGATCGTTCGCTCCACACCGATCGCCTGCAGGAAATCCGGATCATGGCTGACCACGACGATGGCGCCGTCATAGGCCCGGAGCGCCACCTCGACCGCGGCGATCGAGTCGAGGTCCAGATGGTTGGTCGGCTCGTCGAGGATCAGCAGCTGCGGCGGTCGGGCCCCCGTCATGACGCAGGCCAGCGCCGCCCTCAGCCGCTCGCCGCCTGACAGCGTTCCGACTACCCGCTGCGCCGCCGTATTGCGGAACAGGAAACGGGCCAGCGCCGCGTGCGCCTCGTTGGGCGTCGCCCCGGGGTTGAGGCGGCGGTACGCCTCGATCAGGGTCTCGTCCGGCCGGAGCAGGGCCGTTTCCTGATCGAGCAGCGCAGCCGCGACGGGACGCTCGACCCGACCGGCGGCCGGCTCGAGGCCGCCTGACATCAGCCGCAGCAGGGTGGTCTTGCCGGCGCCGTTGGGACCGGTGACCGCCACCCGCTCCGGTCCGGTCAGCGACAGCGAGACCGGGCCCACGACGCGCCGCCCGCCCGGCGCGTCCCAGACGGCCCCGTCGAGCGCCAGAACGGTCTTCCCGGCGGCCAGCCCCGTGGACGGCATCGGAATGCTCATCGCCCGGACCCGCTCGACCCGCTCGCGCGCCGCGTTGAGCCCGGCCTCGGCTTCCGCCACCCGCCGCTGGGCCAGCAGGGTTTCGCGGGCGCCCGAGTTCTCGGCCCGCTCGGCCATCGCGCCGAGCAGGATCTTCGGCTCCGACTTCTTCGCCGCGAAGGCCCGCCCCGCCCTGTCGCGTCTCGCCTTCTTCTCAAGGGCTTTCCGGCTCTCGCGCCTGGCCCGGCCGGCGCTCTGTTCGGCCAGGTCGAGATCGCGCTCGGCTGCCGCCCGCTCGGCCGCCTTGCGCTCGGCATAGAGGTCATAGTCGCCCCCGTAGACCGCCGCGCCCATGCCCGACAGCTCGACGATCCGGTCCATGCGCCGCAGCAGGGCCCGGTCGTGGCTGACCACCACGGCCCCGCCCGTCCAGCGGGCGAGCAGGTCGGCGATGGCGGCGCGGCCGTCGGCATCGAGATGGTTGGTCGGCTCGTCAAGCACCAGCAGGTCGGGCTGCTCCAGCAGCAGGGCCGCCAGCCGGACGCGGGTCTGCTCGCCGCCGCTGAGACTGGCGGCCGGGCGATCGGGATCGAGACCGGGCAAGCCGACCTCCGCCAACGCGGTTTCAATCCGGCCCTCCAGCGTCCAGTCGGCGGCTGCGAGGTCGTCGGCCCCGCCCTCGCCCGCAAGCACCCGCCGCACCACGGCCATGGCGGGGGTGACGCCCAGCAGGTCGGAGACGGCTTCATCCGCCCCGGGCTCGCGCCGCTGCTCCAGCCAGCCGACCTTCCCTGCGCGCGAGACGGAACCCTCAACGGGCATGGCGACGCCGGCCACGAGGCGCGCCAGCGTGGTCTTGCCGACGCCGTTACGGCCGACGAGGCCCGTGCGTTCGCGCCCGAAGGCGAGGCTCAGGTCAGAAAATAGGGTGCGGCCGTCAGGCGTCCGGACCGCGACGCGATCGAGCGTCACGAATGCGGATGGGGACGGGCTTGGGACGAGGCTGGGTGAGGACATGGACCAACGCGAGCAGCGAGGCGGAAAGGGCGAAACCAATTCCCAGTGCGCTGATCATGTTCGTCGGGCCTCCGGTAAACCTACTCCAGGAGCGCAGGATGGGTGGGAAGCCCGGGCTTCGCAAGTTATTTCGAGGACAGGAATCGCTGACGAAGCCGTTACCGGTGGAGCCCCGGTACGTGCTGCGACCCCGCGGCGGCTGGTTTCAACGGCCCTGGCGCACTAGATGGCGGGCATGAACCACCCCGCCGATCCACAGGACGCCGCCGGTCGCCGCGCGGCCATGGTCGAACAGATTCAGGCCGAAACCGGGATCGACGAAGTGCTGATCGCCCACCTCGTCGACGGCTTCTACGACCGCGTGCGCGCCGATCCCCTGATCGGTCCGGTGTTCAACGACCGCATCAAGGACTGGGGCCCGCACCTCGAGCAGATGCGGCTGTTCTGGTCGTCGGTGGCGCTGATGAGCGGCGTCTATCACGGGCGGCCGATGCCGAAGCATCTGCCCCTGCCGGTCGACGCGCGCCATTTCGACCGCTGGCTGGAGTTGTTCGAGGGAGCGGCGCGCGACCTGTGCCCGCCCGCCGCCGCCGACCATTTCATCGAACGCGCCCGCCGCATCGCCGAGAGCCTGGAACTGGGCGTCGCGGGGGCCAACGGCGTGCGGCCGGGCAAGGGGGAGCGCTATCTACGGCCGGCGGAGGCGTGGACGCCGGCGGACTGAACGCGGCGGCCAGGCGGCCTGCTGCCAGAAACTGGCAGCAGACTGGCGTAACGGGCCTTCTGTTCCTACAATGTTCTTGCTGAATCCCGCGAACCAATCCCCATATAGCGCTGTCGCGCCGGACCCTCCCCGGCCCCTCCGCGTTCCCCGGACTCCCAAGCCTTCAGGCCTCATGACCGAAAAGCACAACTTCATCCGCGTGCGCGGCGCGCGCGAACACAATCTCAAGGGCGTCGATCTCGACATCCCGCGCGAGCAGCTGGTGGTGATGACCGGCCTGTCGGGCTCGGGCAAGTCGTCGCTGGCGTTCGACACCATCTACGCAGAGGGCCAGCGCCGCTACGTGGAGAGCCTGTCGGCCTATGCGCGCCAGTTCCTGGAGCTGATGGGCAAGCCGGACGTGGACCTGATCGAGGGCCTGTCGCCGGCCATCTCGATCGAGCAGAAGACGACCTCGAAGAACCCGCGTTCGACCGTGGGCACGGTGACCGAGATTCACGACTACATGCGCCTGCTGTGGGCTCGGGTGGGCGTGCCCTATTCGCCGGCGACGGGGTTGCCGATCGAGAGCCAGACCATCTCGATGATGGTCGACAAGCTGAACGCCCTGCCTGAGGGCGAACGGCTGCTGCTGCTGGCTCCGGTCGTGCGCGGCCGCAAGGGCGAGTACCGCAAGGAGATCGCCGAATGGCAACGCTCGGGCTTCCAGCGCCTGAAGATCGACGGCCAGTTCTACGCCATCGAGGACGCGCCGACGCTCGACAAGAAGTTCAAGCACGACATCGACATCGTCGTGGACCGGATCGTCACCAAGCCGGGGCTGGAGAGCCGCTACGCCGACAGCCTGCAGACCGCGCTGGGCCTCGCCGACGGCATCGCCGTGGCGGAATGGGCCAATGCACCGGAAGGCGAGGCTCCGCGCCGGCTGACCTTTTCCGAGAAATTCGCCTGCCCGGTCTCCGGCTTCACCATCAGCGAGATCGAGCCGCGGCTGTTCTCGTTCAATAATCCCTTCGGGGCCTGCCCGACCTGTGACGGCCTCGGGGTCAAGCTGGCGTTCGACGCCGATCTGGTCATCCCGGACCGCGACAAGACCCTGCACAAGGGCGCGGTCGCGCCGTGGTCGCGCGGCCCGTCCCCGCTCTACACCCAGACCCTGCAGTCGCTCAGCCGCCACTACGGCTTCTCGATGGACAAGCCGTGGCGCGAACTGCCGGAGCAGGCGCAGCAGGTGATCCTGCACGGCACCGGCGCCGAGAAGATCAAGTTCCGCTACGACGACAACGCCCGCACCTACGAGGTGTCCAAGGCGTTCGAGGGCGTGCTGCCGAACCTCGAACGCCGCTGGCGGGAGACCGACTCGTCCTGGGTGCGCGAGGAGCTGGGCCGATTCCAGTCCGAGACGCCCTGCGAGGCCTGCGGCGGCAAGCGGCTGAAGCCCGAGGCGCTGGCGGTCAAGGTCGCCGGCACGGATATCGCCGAGGTGTCATGGCTGTCGATCAAGCACGCCCACGAATGGTTCACCGCGCTGGCGGACAAGCTGACTGACAAGCAGATGGAGATCGGCCGCCGCATCCTGAAGGAGATCACCGACCGGCTGCGCTTCCTTAACAACGTCGGACTCGACTATCTCAGCCTGTCGCGTGCATCAGGCACCCTGTCGGGCGGCGAAAGCCAGCGCATCCGGCTGGCGTCGCAGATCGGCTCGGGCCTGACCGGCGTGCTGTACGTGCTCGACGAACCGTCCATCGGCCTCCATCAACGCGACAACTCCCGCCTGCTGGAAAGCCTGCGCGGCCTGCGCGACCTCGGCAACTCCGTGCTGGTGGTCGAGCACGACGAGGAGGCCATCCTGACGGCCGACTACGTCATCGACATGGGCCCCGCCGCCGGCATCCACGGCGGCGAGGTCTGCGCCCAGGGAACGCCGGCCGACGTCATGGCCAATCCGAACTCGCTGACCGGCAAATACCTGACCGGCGAGCGAGAGATCGAGTTGCCGCCGGAAGGGCGGCGCCCCGTCGACCGCAAGCGGATGCTGAAGATCAGCGGCGCCACCGGCAACAATCTGAAGAATGTCACGGGCGAGATCCCCGGCGGGCTGTTCACCTGCGTCACCGGCGTGTCCGGCGGCGGCAAGTCTACCTTCACGATCGAGACCCTGTACAAGGCCGCCGCGCGCCGGCTGCACAACGCGTCCGACGCCCCGGCGCCCTTCGACCGCATCGAGGGGCTGGAGCTGTTCGACAAGGTCATCGACATCGACCAGAGCCCGATCGGCCGCACCCCCCGCTCGAACCCCGCCACCTACACCGGCGCCTTCGGCCCGATTCGCGACTGGTACGCCGGCCTGCCGGAGTCCAAGGCGCGCGGCTACGGCCCCGGCCGCTTCAGCTTCAACGTCAAGGGTGGGCGCTGCGAGGCCTGTCAGGGCGACGGCCTTATCAAGATCGAGATGCATTTCCTGCCCGACGTCTACGTCACCTGCGACGTCTGCAAGGGCCGGCGCTACAACCGCGAGACGCTGGAAATCGTCTTCAAGGGCAAGAGCATATCTGACGTTCTGGACATGACGGTTGAGGAAGCCGCCAGCTTCTTCAAGGCCGTGCCGTCGATCCGCGACAAAATGCTGACCCTGAACCGGGTCGGGCTCGGTTACGTCAAGGTCGGGCAATCGGCGACGACGCTGTCGGGCGGTGAGGCGCAGCGGGTCAAGCTGTCCAAGGAGCTGTCGAAACGGGCGACCGGCAAGACCCTGTACATCCTCGACGAGCCGACGACCGGCCTGCATTTCGAGGATACCCGCAAGCTGCTGGAGGTGCTGCAGGAGCTGGTCGACAACGGCAACACCATCGTGGTGATCGAGCACAATCTCGACGTCATCAAGGTGGCCGACTGGCTGATCGATTTCGGACCCGAGGGCGGCGACGGCGGCGGCGAGATCGTCGCGGTCGGCACCCCCGAGCAGGTCGCGTCCAACCCGAAGAGCTGGACCGGCAAATACCTCAAGGAGGTGCTGGACCGGCACGAGGTCCGCCGCAAGGCGCGGGTGGCGAGCCTGTCCAGCCGGGCGGCGGCGGAGGACAAGCCCGCGCGGGCGAAGAAGCGCGCCGAGGCCATCGCTTCGGAGACGGCCTCCACCCCGTGATCATCGGCCTCGCGGGGCGAGAACCGCGACGCCGTCAGCCGACGTTGGCGTCCGCCCCTCCACCGGCGATCTCGCGGTAGGCGACCGCCGGGGGCGCCAGGAAGATCGCATAGGTCAGGGCCGAGAACAGCGAGCTGATCACGAGATTGGCGATAATTCCCGCGGTGAAGAAGGCCGCTACCGAGGAATAATCCGGCTGCATCGACTCGACCATCTCCAGGAACGTCGAGCCGCCGCCGCCGCCGACGGCCATTATGACCGCCATGCTGATTGCGCCGCCCAGCAGGGATACCAGGATGCCCAGAATGCCGGCCACGATGTAACAGCCCAGCAGCGACCAGAAATGCCCTTTGGTCGCTCGCCACGATTCGAAGATGCGAATGCGACCCTCGCTGAAGGTCATCGGCCCCGCGAAGGAAAACCGGGTCCAGAACGCCAGGCTGACGAAGATCATGCCGATATACATCACCACGATCAGAACGCCGACGAGAAGGACGGCGCCGATGCCGCCATCCCCGCTCGCGCCGGCCACGGCTCCGATCACTGCGCCAATGATCCCGATTACGATCACGCAAGCGATGCTCACCACCAGACTGAGAAGGCCCAGCACCAGCAGCACCACCGCCATGCGCAGTTCGGTAGCGCCCAGCCGCAGATAGCCGAACGCCGACTCGGCGGGTCTCAGCACCGTCCGGTACACAGCCGAGGTGAAGATCGAGAACACCAGCAGGGCGACCGGGATGATGAACGCATAGAGCAGTCCGATCTGCCCGATCATGGCCATGGCTTCGGCCGGATCGTTGTTCGGCGTCCGGCTCATGGCCATGAACTCATTCATGGTTCCGCCGAACAGGGCGACCATGCCGACCGCGGCCAGCAAGCTGATCAGCAGCGACGCCGCCGCCCAGATCAGCATGGCCTTCGGCTTCTCGCGCGCGATGCGGAAGCCCTCAAGCGCCGCGTCCATTGCCTGAAACGCCATAAATCCCTCCCCCGGTTGAACGCCCCAGCCTAGCCCAGCCCGCGCCCCCCGGCTAGAAGCCAGCCCATGACCTCCTCCCCCTCCCCTGTTCACGTGATCGGCGGCGGCCTCGCCGGTTCCGAGGCCGCCTGGCAGGTCGCCAGCGCCGGCGTGCCCGTGATCCTGCACGAGATGCGCGGCGTTCCGGGCGTCAAGACCGACGCCCATCACACCGACGGCCTGGCCGAGCTTGTCTGCTCCAACTCGTTCCGCTCGGACGACTGGGAATACAACGCAGTCGGCCTGCTGCACGCCGAGATGCGCGCGCTGGACTCGGTGTTCATGGCCTGCGGCGACGCCAATCAGGTGCCCGCGGGCGGGGCGCTGGCCGTGGACCGCGAGGGCTTCTCGCAAGCCGTGACCGCGAAGCTCGAGGCCCATCCGCTGGTCACCATCGTGCGCGAGGAGATCGCCGGCCTGCCGCCGGAGGACTGGGACAATGTCATCGTCGCCACAGGCCCCCTGACATCCCCGGCCCTCGCCGACGCCATCCTGAGGACCACGGGCGAGGAGAGCCTGAGCTTCTTCGACGCCATCGCGCCTATCGTCCACGCCGAGTCGATCGACTTCGACATCGCCTGGCGGCAGTCGCGCTACGACAAGGAAGGGCCGGGCGGGGACGCGGCCGCCTACGTCAACTGCCCCATGGACAAAGCCCAGTACGAGGCCTTCATCGACGCCCTGCTGGCCGGGCCGAAGGCGGAGTTCAAGGAGTGGGAGAACGTCCCCTATTTCGACGGCTGCCTGCCCATCGAGGTCATGGCCGAGCGCGGCCGCGAGACCTTGCGCCACGGCCCGATGAAGCCCGTCGGCCTGACCAATCCGCGCGACCCGCAGGTCAAGGCGTACGCCATCGTCCAGCTGCGACAGGACAATGCGCTGGGGACGCTGTTCAACATGGTCGGCTTCCAGACCAAGCTGAAACACGGCGCCCAGGCCGAGATCTTCCGCATGATCCCGGGCCTGCAGGACGCCCAGTTCGCCCGGCTGGGCGGCCTGCACCGCAACACCTTCCTCAACTCGCCGAAGCTGCTGGACCGGCAGCTGCGCCTGAAGGCGATGCCGCGGCTGCGTTTCGCCGGGCAGGTGACGGGGGTCGAGGGTTATGTCGAGAGCGCCGCCATGGGCCTGCTGACCGGCCGCCTGGCGGCGGCCGAACGCCTCGGTCGTTCGCTCGAGGCCCCGCCCGCCTGCACCGCCATGGGCGCCCTGGTCGAGCACATCACCGGCGGCCATCTGGAGGGCCCCGGCGGCATCTCCAAATTCCAGCCGATGAACATCAACTACGGCCTGCTGCCGCCGCTGGAGGCGCCGAAGGTCGACGCCGAGGGCAGGCGGATCAACCCGAAGGACCGCGGGCGGGCGAAGAAGCGGCTGATGAGCGAACGGGCTATGGAAGCCCTGAAAGGCTGGCGCGACGCCGAATGACATTCGAGATCAGAACTGATGACCTCGGCCACCCGTCCACGCGGGCGCTGCTGGCCCTGCATCTGCGAGGGATGCAGGCGAATTCCCCCTCGGACGCGGTGTTCGCCCTGGATCTGTCGGGCCTGCAACAGCCGGATATCACCGTCTGGACGGCCTGGCGCGACGAGCACGCGGTCGGCGTCGCCGCTCTTCGCCGCCTTGGGGACGACCAGGCGGAGCTCAAGTCGATGCGGACACATCCCGATTGGCTGCGTCAGGGTGTGGCCGCGGGCCTGCTGGAGCACGTGATCGCCGAGGCACGCGCCAGCGGGATACGACGGCTGAGTCTCGAAACCGGTAGCGGCCCCGCCTTCGAGCCGGCGCTCGCCCTCTACCGGCGACGCGGCTTCGCCAACGGCGAGGCGTTCGGCAGCTACGAGGCGAGCCCGTTCAACCAGTTCCTGCATCTCGACCTCACGCCGGAATGATTCGCAGCCACACCAAGGCAATGATCCGCCGCCGGATCACCGAGGTCTTCAACGACGCCTCGAAGGGCGAGCGGCCTGTGCTGCGCCGCGCCGATGCCCTGTTCCCGCCGGACTCGGTGGCGTGGAAGGTCAACGGCGACGTGACCACCATGATGATCGGGGGCGTCTCGGGCCTTCTGCTGCAGATGCTGCATCCGGCGGTGCTGGCCGGGGTGTGGGATCATTCGGACTTCCGGGCCGATATGCATGGGCGGCTGCGGCGGACGGCCAAGTTCATCGCCGTGACCACCTACGACCATGCCGACGCGGGCCGGGCGGCTATCGACAAGGTCAACCGCATCCACGGCAAGCTCGGCGGCGTCCTGCCAGACGGCACGCCCTATCGGGTCACCGATCCGGAGTTGCTGGCCTGGGTGCATGTGACCGAGACGATCAGCTTCCTCGACGCCTGGATCCGCTATGCCGAGCCGGACATGCCGCGGGCGGAGCAGGACGCCTATTTCCACGAGATGGCGCGGATCGGCGAGGCGCTGGGCGCCGATCCCCTGCCCCGCAGCCGTGCGGAGGCCGAGGCGCTGATCCAGTCGTTCCGCCCAAGGCTGCGCGCCGACGTCCGAACGCACGAGGTGGCGGCCATGGTCATGCGCCAGACCATCGGCGCACCGACCGTCGATCTCGCCGCCGGGCTGATCATGCAGGCCGGGATGGACCTGCTGCCCGACTGGGCTCGCGCCATGCACGCCCAGCCGCGGCGGCTGCCCCGGACGCTGGTGCGAACCGGCGCCCTGTCGACGGCCCGATTCCTGCGCTGGGCCTTCGAAGGCTCGCCCAACCGGCGGGTGCATCCGAAGGACGTGACCGCCTTCTAGCCGCCCCGACCGCCGTGCTTCGCATACTCCAGCCGCGCCACGGTGCGGTTATGGACTTCGTCGGGGCCGTCGGCGATGCGCAGGGTCCGGACCATGGCGTACATCTCGGCCAGCGGCGTGTCGGATGATACGCCCGCTCCGCCGAAGGCCTGGATGGCGTCGTCGATGACCTGAAGCGCCATGCGCGGGGCCGCGACCTTGATCTGGGCGATCTCGGACTTGGCGTTTTTGGCTCCGGCCTCGTCCATCAGCCAGGCGGCCTTGAGCACGAGCAGGCGGCACATCTCGATATTGGTGCGAGCCTCGCCGACGCGCTGTTCCCAGACCGAATGCTCGGCCAGCGCCTTGCGAAAGGCGGTGCGCGACAGCAGGCGCTGGACCATCAGCTCCAGGGCGCGCTCGGCCACGCCGATCACGCGCATGCAGTGGTGGATGCGGCCCGGCCCGAGGCGGCCCTGGGCGATCTCGAAGCCCCGGCCCTCGCCGGCGATCAGGTTTTCGACCGGGACGCGGACGTTCTCCAGCACCACTTCGGCGTGACCGATCGGGCGCTCGTCATAGCCGAAGACCGAAAGCATGCGCTCGACCCGGAAGCCGGGGGTATCGACCGGGACGATGATCTGGCTCTGCTGGGCGTGGGTGGCGGCGTCGGGGTCGGTCTTGCCCATGACGATGGTCACCGCGACGTTGGGGTGGGCCATGTTGGTCGACCACCATTTACGGCCGTTGATCACATAGTGGTCGCCATCGCGCACGATGCGGGTCTGGATGTTGGTGGCGTCCGACGAGGCGACTTCGGGCTCGGTCATCAGGAAGGCCGAACGGATCTCGCCGGCCATGAGCGGCTTGAGCCAGCGCGCCTGCTGGTCGGCGTTTCCGTACATATGGAGCACCTCCATATTGCCGGTGTCGGGGGCGTTGCAGTTGAACACCTCGGCCGACCACAGATGGCGGCCCATCAGCTCGGCCAACGGGGCGTATTCGAGGTTGGTCAGGCCGGCGCCGTGGTCGCCGGGCAGGAACATGTTCCACAGGCCGGCTTCGCGCGCCCGGGCCTTCATCTCCTCCATGGCGGGCGGCTGGCGGGTATGGTCCGCGCGGACCTGGGCCCGGTACTCTTCCTCGCGTGGCAGGACGTGGTCGTCGAGGAAGCGCCGCACCCGCTCCTGCCAGTGCAGGGCCCTCTCGCTGTGCCGGAATTCCATGGTCGTGCTCCGATGCGAAAACGGCGCGGCCCCGTTGGAGCCGCGCCGCTGAAAAGATCAGTTCGCCGTCATGCGCCTCAGCGCTTCAGCAGCGGGGCCAGTTTCTGGGCGATCATCATGTCGCCGGCGATCTTCAGCTTGCCTTGCATGAAGGCCATCATCGGATCGAGCTGGCCGTTCGACAGGGCCATGAAGTCATCCCAGCCGATTGAGACCGTGGCGTCGGCGGGCTTGTCCTCGTTGGTCACGGTGTTCGGGACCGAGGCGCCGTCGATGAAGATCTTGCCGGTGTCGCCGAGGTCGATCTTCACGGTCTTGCCCAGACCGGAGTTGTCGCCCACGGCGCCGCGGATGTGTTCGGTGACTTGGGCCAGGTCGGCCATGGTGCGTCTCCTGAAAGGGTTGAGCCTTCGACCTAGACCGCGCGGGCGCGCGTGCCAAGATCACGCAGGGGAAGGCAGACGGTCGCGCCGGACGACTTTACTGGACGAACCCGACCGGGGCCGGATCGCGGACGTCATAGTCGCCATAGGGATCCGGCGGCTCATCCCGTCCGAGTCGGCGTTCGATCTCGCGACGTTCCCAGGCGCGGCCGTCCGCCTCGGCCTGTTCAAGGCGACGCTGCTCCGGACCTTGCGCCTCGGGCTGCCGCTCCATCGCCTCGAGGCGCGCGCGGCGGGCCTCCCGTTCGGCCCGGTAGTCGCGACCGGGGGCGTCGAAGCCGAACCAGCGGCCCTCGTCCTCCGGCGCCGCGGCCGCCGGTTCAGGCGCGGGCCGTCGGGGGAAAAGCGAGTCGGCGAAGGCGCGCCACGGCGGGGTTGGGGACACGGGCGGCGGCGGCTCGGCCCAATCGTCCCAGTCCGTCTGGTAGGCCCACTCGTCCAGCGCCGCCGGCGGTGGGGCCGGCACGCCCTGGAAACCGTTGACCAGTTCGCCGACATCGATCAGCGCGCCGGGCCGTATCTCTGTATCAGACGGCTGGACCAGTTCGATCTTCAGCGGGCCGTCCGGCCCGACCGGCTCGGGTCCGGGCAATTCCATGGAGCGGAGGCCGATCAGGCCGATCGCCACGACGGTCACCGCCGACAGGGCGTGGAGTCGGCCGGCATGCCCGCGCGATCGTCGGGCGGGCGGGCGAGGCGGTTCAGGAGGGGTGTTGGCATGCAGGTACATGGGAACCTGGGGAGGAATTGTCCCCTGTCGAAATCCCCACTGTCCCCTGTAAAAGTCCCCAGCGCCCATCCGGTTCACCTGAGCCGTGAGCAGGGCCGCAATTGCGAGTGCGATTGACTTGCAATTGATCACGTGCTGGAAGGCGCTCCCCTCGTCTTTTCCGTGGTTTCATCGTGTCCCAACGCCTGCTTGTGTCCGTCTCCGCCGCCAGCCTCCTGATCGCCCTTCCGGCCATCGCGCAGGAGGCCGAGCCCGCGGTGCTGGACGAGGTCGTCGTCACCGCCTCCCGGATCGAGGCGCCACGCTCGGCCCTGGCCGCCACGATCGAGGTTCTCGACGCCCGGGCCATCGAGCAGCAGACCGCCCTCGCCGCCTCCGCGGTGGACATTGTCTCGGCCCTGGTGCCGTCCTTCTCGCCGACCCGGCAGAAGCTGTCGGGCTTCGGCGAGACCCTGCGGGGCCGCTCGGCGCTGTATCTGGTCGACGGGGTGCCGCAGTCGACGCCGCTGCGTGACGACAGCCGCGACGGCTACACCATCGATCCCTTCTTCATCGACCGGGTCGAGGTCATCTTCGGCTCCAACGCCATCCAGGGCATCGGCGCCACCGGGGGTGTGGTCAACTACGTCACGGCCCGCAAGCCGTCCGAGGCCGAGGGCCTGACGGGGCGAATGATGGCCCAGGTCACAACCGATGACGAGATCAGGGGCGACGGCGTCGGCTACAAGCTGGCCGGCATCGGCGGGCAGGATTTCGGCGCGTTCGACCTGACCCTCGGTGCGGCGTTCGAGACCCGCGGCGCCTACTACGACGCCGAAAGCCGCCGCATCGGTTTCGACGGCGCCCAGGGCGAGGTGCAGGACTCCCAGGCACTGTCGTTCTTCGGCCGCGCCGGCTGGGACCTGGGCGACGACCGGCGGCTGGAGGGCTGGATCAATCGCTTCCATCTCGAGGGTGACGGGGACTATGTCACCGTGGCCGGAAACCGGGCCACCGGCTTGCCGACCGGCGCCGTACGCGGCGCCCCCGAGGGCCATCAACCCTCCAACGAGGTGACGTCCGCGGCCCTGAGCTACACCGACCGCGCCCTGTTCGGCGGCGTGTTCCGGGCGCAGCTGTTCGCACACGACTATGCGGGCGTGTTCGGCGGGGGCCGTTTCCCCACCTTCCAGGATCCGGCCATCGCACCGATGGGAACCCTGTTCGACCAATCGGCGAACAACTCGGAGAAGCTGGGTTTCAAAATCGACTGGCAGGGCGACGTTCCCGGGATGACGGGGCTGAAGGCCCTGATCGGCGTCGACGGCCTGCGCGACCAGACCTATCAGGAGCTGGTGCTGACCGGGCGCAACTGGGTGCCGGAAACCGCCTATGAGAGCCTGTCGCCCTTCCTGCAGCTGAACCAGTCGCTGCTCGCCGACCGCCTGACCCTGTCCGCCGGGGTGCGTCATGAATCGGCGAAGCTGAAGGTCGACGACTTCGAAACCCTCTACTTCTATGGCCGGCAGGCCGTCGCGGGCGGGGAACCGGGCTTCGAGGAGACGCTGTTCAACATCGGCGCGACCTATGAAGTGACGCCTGGACTGCTGGTCTACGGCTCGTTCGCCCAAGGCTTCACCATGGCCGACGTCGGCCGCGTGCTCCGCGGCATCAACCTTCCGAACCAGGACGTCGATACCTTCCTCGATCTTGAGCCGGTCGTGTCCGATAACGCCGAAGTGGGCGTCGAATACCGGGGCGAGCGGATCGAGCTGTCCGCCGCCGTATTCCGCTCGGAGGCCGAACGCGGCTCGCTCCTCGTGAGCAGCGGCGGCGTGTTCGAGGTTCAGCGCCGCGCCACGCGCATCGATGGACTGGAACTGAAGGGCCAATGGCGCGCGACCGACGCCTTCACCATCGGCGGCAGCTATGCGGCCCTCGACGGCCGCAGCGCCAGCGTCGAGAACGGCCCCCTCAACCGCGACCTGGACGGCGCCAACATCTCACCCGATCGCGTGCTGCTGTGGGGCGAATACGAGGCGGGCCCGGTCGCCCTGCGGCTGCAGGCCCAGACCTTCCTCGAACGCGAGTTCGAGGGCGATCCCGACCCCCGGAACGCGTTCGAGGGCTATACGGTCCTGGACGCTCTTGCCCGATACAAGGCCGGGTTCGGCACAGTGTCGCTGGGGGTGCAGAACCTGCTGGACGAGCAGTACATCTCATACTTCTCGGACACCCAGGGGCCTGCCGACAACGATCGCTACTTCGCCGGGCGCGGTCGCACCGCGACCCTGACGCTGACCCGGAGTTTCTAGGCCGGTGATGGGCGCGATCCGCACGGTGCACGCCTGGGCCGGGGCCGCACTGGCGGTGCTGGCCATCGTGTTCGGCCTGACCGGGTCGCTGCTGGTGTTCGAGGACGACTGGATCCGCGCCAGCGTGCCGGCGGCGCGGGCGCCTGTCGACCTCGACACCGCCCGCCTCGGCGCGGCGCTGGAGGCGATCGAGGCGGCCGAGCCACGGGTGAAGACCGTCGTCCTGCCCGCCGGCGTCGTCGGCGCCCACCGCCTGTACCTGCCCGACGAGGGCTTCGCCTACGCCGATGCGGGCGGGGCCGTAGTCGAACGCTGGCGCGGCGCCGCTCGGGCCGAGACCTTCGTCTTCGACCTGCATCACGAACTGCTGGCGGGCCATGCGGGCAAGCTGGTCGCGGGCGGCGCGGGACTCGCTCTCGTGCTGATGGTGCTGACCGGGATGATCGTCTGGATTCCCGCCTGGCGCGCCACGGGCTGGCGGATGTGGCCCCGCAGCGGCGCCCGGCGCGAACTGATCGGCAGTCATCGCAACCTCGGCCTGATCTTCACCCTGCCCCTGCTGCTGTTCTCGCTCACCGGCGCCGCCATCGTCTTTCACGGGACGACCCAGGCCCTGCTCAATGGCGGCCCGCCTCCGACGCCGCCCGCGCCCGCCGTGAGCCAGGGTGACATCGACTGGACCGCGGCCCTGACCGCCGCCCGCGCCCGCTTCCCCGACGCCGCTCCCCGCATGGTCAGCTGGCCAGCCGCCCCCGGCAAGCCGGCGACGCTGCGGATGCGTCAGCCGGGCGAATGGCACCCGAACGGCCGCACCACCGTGACCATCGATCCCGCCACGAGCGAGGTCGTTGCGGCGATGGACGCCAACCGGCTCGGAGACGGGCTTCGGGTCTACAACGCCCTCTATCCGGTGCACGCCGCGTCGGTCGGCGGCTGGCTGTACGAGTTGGTGACGGTGCTGAGCGGCCTGGCCATGGCGGGGCTCGGCGGCGTGGGCCTGTGGGCCTTCCTCGGTCACCGGTTCGGCCGAACAGGCCTGGCCGCGCGTCGGCGGCCGCTCCCCCAAACTA
>Ga0196981_1000083_pt1 | contig 103520 bp, 79 predicted proteins | sample S3_2013CmetaG_FD_155462 | JGI IMG/M metagenome (GOLD analysis project Ga0196981, IMG submission 155462) | Soil microbial communities from Anza Borrego desert, Southern California, United States - S3_20-13C | ecosystem: Environmental > Terrestrial > Soil > Desert | place: USA: California...
CTTAAGCTTCCTTCAGATTCGCAGTTCTTCCGCGACACCCTTGCTCTTAGCTAATGATACGCATTACAACGCTCATTCAGGACTTGCACCTTATAGCCAGTAAACATGCCTGACGCACCAAAAAAAAAGAAGGCTGGCAGCCTTCTTTTTTTTACAATGAATTATTTATTCAGTGATGATTCCATCGGCGAGCAATACAACCTTGTTTTTTAGAACTTCAACAACGCCACCGGTTATTCTCATCGACCGGGACGCTTCTTTTGACTTATACTCCACAAGACCTTCTTTCAGCAACGAAACAAGCGGTGCATGGTTTTCCATTACCTGAAAGGAACCATCGGCACCGGGAAATGTTGCAATTGAAACATCTCCCTCGAATACTTTTTTTTCAGGAGTCAGTATTTCTAAAAACATATAGATCAAGTTTATCGTTAGCCTCGCTTCCAGCCTATCTGTTAACCGCGCGCTTCGGCGATCATTTTCTCTCCTTTTTCTACTGCCTGTTCGATGCTGCCCACAAGGTTGAATGCCATTTCAGGAAGATGATCATATAGACCATCCATGATGGCGTTAAATCCTTTGATGGTGTCCTTGATGTCAACCAAAACACCCTTCAAGCCGGTAAAGGCCTCGGCAACATGGAACGGTTGCGAGAGAAAACGCTGCACGCGGCGGGCACGGTGAACAATGAGTTTATCTTCATCAGAAAGCTCATCCATTCCAAGGATGGCGATGATATCCTGAAGTTCCTTGTATCGTTGAAGGATATGTTTAACGCGCTGGGCACAATTGTAATGTTCCTCTCCTACGATATCGGGTCGAAGAATACGCGACGTTGAATCCAGTGGGTCGACGGCAGGATAGATACCGAGCTCCGAAATTTTTCTGCTCAAAACAGTGGTTGCGTCCAGGTGGGCAAACGTTGTTGCCGGCGCCGGATCTGTAAGGTCATCCGCGGGAACGTAAACTGCCTGCACCGAAGTAATGGAACCGTTTTTGGTAGATGTAATGCGTTCCTGCATGGTACCCATTTCAGTTGCCAATGTCGGTTGGTATCCCACCGCTGACGGCATCCGTCCCAAAAGGGCAGACACCTCAGAACCAGCTTGCGTGAAGCGGAAAATATTGTCAATAAAGAACAGGATGTCCCTTCCTTTGCCCTTGCCATCTCCGTCGCGGAAATACTCTGCGACGGTCAGTCCTGAAAGTGCCACACGGGCACGGGCTCCCGGAGGTTCGTTCATTTGTCCAAACACAAAGGTTGCTTTGGACTCCCTGAGGTCTTCCTCCGTGACTTTCGACAGATCCCATCCGCCTGCATGCAGCGATTTAAGAAAGTCCTCGCCGTAATTCACGATACCCGCCTCGATCATTTCGCGCAAGAGGTCATTCCCTTCACGCGTCCGTTCACCGACACCGGCAAATACTGACAAGCCGGCGTATGCTTTTGCAATATTGTTGATCAGTTCCTGGATCAATACCGTTTTTCCAACACCTGCGCCACCAAACAATCCAATCTTCCCGCCTTTTGAATATGGTTCGATGAGGTCAATAACTTTAATCCCGGTAAATAAAACCTCGGTTGACGTAGAGAGATTTTCAAAAAGGGGTGCGGAACGATGAATCGGGAGCGACTGAGTTCCCTTGGGTTGCTTAAGGCCATCGATTGCCTCGCCAATCACATTGAAAAGTCTTCCTTTGATATCTTCTCCGATAGGCATTTTTATTGGTGCGCCGGTGTCAACCACTTTCATTCCGCGAACGAGACCTTCGGTTCCTTCCATGGAAATGGTTCTGACGCGGTCTTCTCCCAGGTGTTGTTGGGTTTCCAGCACGACGCGGGTGCCATCGGCTTTTACAACTTCTAATGAATCGAGAATGTTCGGCAATTTTGCCCCCTCGCCGTCAAAGGCGACGTCTACTACCGGGCCAATTACCTGGGTTATCTTACCAATATTTGCCATTGTGCTATTATTTGAAATTAGGTCGGAAAATTCGTGCGCAAAAGTAGGTTATAAACTACGAAGTACAAAGTAGGAAAGAACGAATTATTCGCGATTCACAAAAATCATAAAAAGGCTGTTTTAGGTATGCCAAGGGGGTAATTGCCGTTGAAAACGTCAGGCCGCTTTGAGCATAATCCGGAAGGTTGTCCCCTGATTTTCTTCCGAGGACTTTACATAGATTTTACCGTTGTGGTAGGTCTCAATAATTCGTTTGGCCAGGGTCAGGCCGAGGCCCCACCCGCGTTTTTTTGTTGTAAATCCGGGCCGGAAAACGGTTTCAATTCTCGACCGCGGTATGCCTTTGCCGGTATCTGAAACGTCGATAAACACTTTTCCTTCATTTCCCCGCAGGATCTTGATGGCGATCTGCCCGGAAGATCCCATGGCATCGACCCCATTTTTGCAAAGGTTTTCAATCACCCATTCAAACAAGGGCGCGTGTACCATGGCCGTAATATTGTCAGACAGTGTGAAGATCTCTATTTTGATTTTCGCAGAAACCCTGGGACGCAAATAGTGGACAACATTGCCGATCAGCGTAACAATATTTTCTTTTCGCAGGATGGGCCTGGATCCGATGCTGGAAAATCTTTCGGTGACAATTCGCAATTTCTGGATATCCTTCTCAAGCTCTTCAACAATACCCTTGCCTTTGAACTCGGGGTCTTCGCGGATCACTTCGATCCAGGCCATGAGCGAGGACAAGGGGGTGCCCAACTGGTGGGCGGTTTCCTTTGCAAGCCCGACCCAAACGCGGTTTTGTTCTGCGGCTTTGGAGTAGCTGAATGCGAGATAGCTGATGAAGCCGAAGATGGCGATCACGGATAACTGGATGTAAGGATAAGCGATCAGCTGCGTGAGGAGAAACGAATTCTTATAATACAACTTCTGGGTTCCGAACATCTCGTTGGAAGTTGGATCCCTCAGGTAGATGATGATCGGATCGTAGGTCTCCCCCATTTCCTTCATTTCCCGCTGAAGCTGGCGGTCAATCAGCTGCTGGGATTTCGACGAATCGATTTGAACGTTACGCACCCCGGTAACGCGATTCTTTTCGTCCACCAGGATGGTCGGAATGGAGTTGTTTTTATTGATGATCTCTTCCGAGACAAACAACAGGTTATAGCGGATATCTTCGTTGAGCGTATATTCAATTGCGCGCGCGAATAATTGCACCTGCTGACGTTCTCTCTCCTTGAGCTGGTCAACCAATATGTTCGTATAGTAGATCGAGCTGATACTGATCAGGAAACTGACTGCAACCACGACCCATTTTAAGGTGGGATTGCTTTTATAAAAATCGACTGAGGGGACCGATGTTCGCTTACTCATTTATAGAGAAAAATAATAAAAAATTCGCACGTTAAGGGTGTCGGTCCTTTGCGAAGCATCCTTTCGCGCGAATTCCTCAGTGAATTACGCTGATATTAACCTTTCATCATAAACCATTTAACCAGCACTTTGTAGTTTACCTTACTTCCGTGCATGAGAATTCCCACACGATAAATTCTTGCGGCAACCCAGGTGGTGAAAATAAATCCGGCAATCAGCGATAGCTGAGACAAGATCAACTGCCACAACGGGGGCTCATACGCAAGTCTGCCGACCATGGCGACCGGCGAGGTAAAAGGAATGATGGAGAACCAGAAGCTCGCCGTGCTGTGAGGATCCGGCAGAATGAACATGAAGAGCGCGAAATAACCGATAATAAGTGGAAGCATGATCGGCAGGTTGAACTGTTGCGCCTCCTGCTGTGAATCCACAGCAGCCCCTACGGCGGCGAAGAGCGCACCGTACAGCAAATAACCTCCAAGAAAGTAAAATGCAAAATTGAAAATAATGTATAACACCGGTAGTTCGGATATGAATTCCGTTGCTTCCATTACCGGATTTGCCATGATAATCTGTTCGGTGCCGGGAGTGTTTACTTTTGCAATCTGCTCCATGGCCTGCTGATCGGATTCAAATCCGAATATTCGCAGCGTTACGGTAGACAGTACCGAAACGAGCACTACCCAGATGGCAAATTGCGTAAGTCCCACAGCCGCGATTCCCAGGATCTTGCCCAGCATCAGCTGAAACGGTCGTACCGATGAGACGATAACCTCAACGATCTTGCTCGTTTTTTCCTCAATCACTCCAAGCATGATCTGCATTCCATATACCAGGACAAAAATATAGATCAGGATCCCAAGCACGAAGCCAAGCCCGGACAGCAACCTTGTATGACTTTCTTTGCCAGCGTCATCATTCAGGTTGAAACTCTTTATACTGACGTCGGTTTTCAGCTTGTCTAAAGTTTCCTTATTGATGTTGTAGGCGGTCATTTTCAAAACCCGGATCCGCTCCTCTACGATCCCGGCAATCTCGTCTTCACGGCGTACGCTGACATTCTCCTTGGTAAATAGCTGCATCCCCTGTGGCCGGGAAAGTTCAAACGGAGGGATGTAAAGCAGGGCAAAATGATCGGTTTCTTTAAAGGATTTTTGGGCCTGTTCCAGCGGCATGGAGACCGGGACAAATTCATATCGGTCCGTATTTTCCAAAGCTATTTTGCCGCTTTCGTCGAGCACTTCAACGGTCACCCTGGTCGCGCCTTGTTCCTGCTGCTGAAAAATATACAACATCACTGCGATAATCGCCGGGAAGATCATTGGAATGAGGATCGTAGCAATCAAAAATGATTTCTTTTGAACGCGGTTCAGAAATTCCCGCTTAAAAATCAACCATACTTTATTCATGATTTTTCTGCTTTCACAAGTTTGATAAAAATTTCACTCATGGTGGGTATTTTCTCAACGAAGCTGTGCACCTCGGTAATCTCTGTCAACTCGCGAATAAGTTGATTGGAATTTGTGTCTCCTGACATTCTGATGATCGAACGGTAGTAGTTTTCCTCCAGAATTTTCTGACTGACGAGATTGTACCGGGGTGGAAGCTGGGCAAACTGGCCTTTGTGGTCCACGACAAAGGTATTGCTGCGATAGGTGTCTTTGACTTGTTTTTTTGAGCCCTCGAGAATCTTTTTGGATTTGTCGATCAGCGCAATGTGGTCACACAGATCTTCAACAGTTTCCATTCGGTGGGTGGAAAATATAATGGTGCAGCCTTTTTCTCTCAGCTCCAGTATTTCGTTGGTGATGATTTGGGCATTGACCGGATCGAATCCCGAAAACGGCTCATCCAGGATGATCAACTTTGGCTCGTGCATGACGGTACTGATGAATTGAACCTTTTGAGCCATCCCTTTGCTGAGGTCTTCGACTTTCTTGTTCCACCATTCGGTTACCTCAAATTTCCTGATCCATTCCTTGCTGCGGTCGGTGGCATCTTTTTTTGTCAGGCCCTTGAGTTGCGCCAGGTAAATCAGTTGTTCTCCCACCTTTAGTTTTTTGTACAAACCCCGTTCTTCCGGCAGGTAACCGATTGTTCCAATGTGTTTTTGGTGAAGTCTCTCGCCGAAGATGAAGATCTCTCCCTGATCAGCGTTAATGATCTGATTGATGATCCGGATCAACGTAGTTTTTCCTGCTCCGTTCGGTCCAAGCAAACCATAGATTGTTCTTTCGGGAATCGTAATATCAACCTGATCGAGGGCGGTGTGATTCGTATAACGTTTCGTAACACCTCTTGCGATGAGTGCGTCCACTGGTACTGTTTTTCAAATTCAAAAAAAAGATATGCTCGAAAAGCGGCCCCTGGTGTGAAGCGCCCGACCAGCATTCCGGCAAATTAGTGTGAAAAGATGAAAAGGAATTACAATCGGGAGAATACGATTGCAAAAAGACAGGAAATTATTCCGTGGTCGCTTCCTTGAAAATGATACTGCCCATGGAGACGTCGAGGTCAAATACCAGGGCATTTTTTGCGTTTTTCTTGTAAGCCGCGTTCTCGAATGTATTGTCGGACTTTTTCTTGAATCCGGCTGGCACTTTGGCGCTGCAGAGCCATGACTGGTGGATCTTTATCTTGATCGGGGTTTCTTCAGCGGGAAGAATGATGGTGAGGTTGCCAGCGCCAACGCTGCCCTTGATCTTGTTGCTGACCAGCGGCACATCACTAAAATCCAGCGTCATATTTCCAAAGCCAACATCAGCGACCATATAGCGGGTACGTGACAAATTCAAGTTTTTAACATGCAGCGACCCAAGGTCGACTTTTACGGAAAACGTGTCCATATCGACCTGATTTTCCATCGACGAGTAACCGACATTGACGTCGGCGCTGCCGGTATTGATCTTCAACTTCTTAATGGCCAAACCCGACAGGTCGACGTGGGCATTTCCTACACCGTAGTTTAATTCCAGCAGATAAGGTTTGGAGTCTGTGAGATACATCTTCCACAGTTTGTTTGGATTCGGGGTTGTTGACCCGAACATGCGGGTAGAGATCGTCTGTCCGATGCCTTCGGAATTGGCTTCCTCAAGGTTTAAGTAAACCTCGCAGGTTTTGCCTTTTAACTCTTTACGGTAGTTGTGAGAGTAGGTGGATTCGTCCTGATTGCTGAAAACATTGAGAATTTCGGGGTTCTGGCTGGGTTTTATGTAGCAATTGCCGCTGCTGGATCGCAGATGAAGCTTGATATTCTCGCAGGCCTGGCTATTTTCCACAGTGAATTGTTTCTTTATCTGTCCCCAAGCCGTACTTACTATAGCAACAACACAAACGGTTAACCAAAAACTTTTCTGCATGCTCAATAATTACGTACTACCCCATTTTAGGTTACGAAGTGTAAGATTATCCTGAAAAAATGATAAAAACTACCCGCGTAAAGGGTTTTAACGGAGAGCAGGGTGTCCAGGTTTAGTTAAAGAATTCTTTCATCCTTTCGAAAATACTTTTTTCGCCGGCTTCCGGATTTGGAGCAAAATTGGGCGATTCCCGCAGGCTTTCCAGCTTGGCGCGCTCTTCAGAAGTTACTTTTTTGGGCGTCCATACGTTGACATAGATCAGTTGATCACCGGTCTCATAGCCATTGAGATCCTTCAGGCCTTTTCCGCGCAAACGGAGCACTTTTCCGCTTTGGGTTCCTGGATCAATCTTGATTTTTACACGGCCGCCGATGGACGGAACTTCGACTGTGGTGCCTAGTGCCGCATCAATAAAGCTTATATACAGGTCATAAACGAGGTTATTTCCGTCGCGTTTGAGGTGGGAATCTTCCTGTTCTTCTATCAGTATGAGCAAATCACCAGCGATTCCCCCACCGGGGGCCTCGTTGCCTTTGCCGCTCATTGACAGTTGCATGCCATCAGATACTCCAGCCGGTATTCTGACTGATATGATTTCCTCTTTTGAAACAAGCCCGGAATTATCGACTCCCGAGGGACGCTTATCCACTATTTGTCCTGAGCCTTCGCACGAGGAACAGGTAGTAGCAGAGACCATTTGCCCGAGCATCGTATTGACAACCTTGCGAATCTGGCCCGAGCCCTGACACGTGGGGCAGGTCTTAAAAGTCACGCCATCGGCGCGCACAAGGCGGTTGACCTTTATTTTCTTTTCTACGCCACTGGCGATCTCTTCCAGGTTGAGCTTCAATTTTATACGCAGGTTGGAGCCCTTGCGCTGGCGCCGTCCTCCACGGGTTCCGCCACCTCCTCCACCAAAGAAGCTTTCGAATGGGCTTCCGCCTCCGAAAATATCGCCAAACTGGTTAAAGATGTCCTCCATATTCATGGTGTGGCCGCTGAAGCCACCTTGTCCAGGCCGGCTGTGACCGAAGCGGTCATACTGTGATCTTTTTTCCGGATCGCTCAGCACTTCATAAGCTTCCGCCGCTTCCTTAAATTTTTCCTCGGCTTCCTTATTCCCCTGGTTTTTATCGGGGTGAAATTGAATAGCTACCTTCCGGTAGGCTTTTTTGATTTCCTCCGGAGAAGCGTTTTTGCTGACACCAAGAATTTCGTAGTAGTCTCTTTTTGCTGACATCTGTTACCAATTACTGTCCAATTACAACTTTCGCGTGGCGAATGACTTTTTCGTTGAGCACATAACCTTTCTCAACCACATCGACTATTTTTCCTTTAAATCGCTCTTCGGGTGATGGAATCTGCGTGATGGCTTCATGGACATCGGCATTGAAATCAGAACCGGGCTGTAGCTCCATGACTTTGACACCATACTGGTCGAGGATCTTTTTGAATTTGTTGCTGATCAACATAAACCCTTCTGAATCCTTGTCATTTTTATCCCTGAACGATTTTTCCGCACGGTCAAAATCGTCGGCCACCGGTAACATCGCCCTGATCAGCTGTTCGTTTGCCGATTGGATCATTTCGATTTTTTCTTTCGCGGTTCTTCTTCGGAAATTTTCAAACTCCGAATAAAGGCGGATGTATTTATCTTTAGCTTCTGCAATCTCTGCCTGTAATTTCACTATTTCGCTCTCTTTCGTTTTTGATTCTTCTTTTTTAGGGTCCTCACCGGCTGCTTCCGGGCCGGACTGACTGACAGATGTTTCGGGGGAAACATTTTCTGCAGTTTGGTTTTCTTCTTCGTTTTTCAATTCTTCAGTCTGTTGAGTTGTGTTTTCCATGTGTGACAGATTGATTAAAGCGCAACTGGTCAATTATTCTGCCAAAGGTCCTTTTGTGACACTTTGTCCCCTTTTCCTGAAAACAGCCGGCGTGCATTGCAAGGGTCAAAGCCATATTTACCCATTTATATGCCAGCGGTTTTTAATGGAGTTGTTTCCAGATCAGGTCCTTGAGTTCAGGAATACCTTGTTGGGTAATGGAGGAAATAAAAACTGCCGGAAGGTCATTCGGTAATTCCTTTTGAATTTCAGATTTCAACTCATTGTCGAGCATATCAGATTTTGAGATGGCGAGAATGCGTTTTTTATCCAGCAGCTCCGGGTTGTATTTCCGAAGTTCGTTCAATAAAATATTGAATTCATTTTGAATGTCTCTGGAATCGGCGGGCACCAGAAATAGCAACAACGAATTTCTTTCGATGTGCCTGAGGAAGCGGATACCCAGTCCACGACCTTCTGCGGCCCCCTCAATAATGCCCGGGATATCAGCCATCACGAATGAAAGGTTTTCGCGGTATTGAACAACACCGAGGTTGGGCGTTAGCGTGGTGAATGGATAATCAGCAATTTTTGGTTTCGCGGCAGAAACCACTGATAGCAAAGTTGACTTGCCAGCATTCGGAAAACCGACAAGGCCGACATCGGCAAGCAATTTCAGTTCTAGAACAATCCATTCATCTTTGCCGGCTTCGCCCGGTTGCGCGTACTGGGGTGCCTGTTTGGTTGACGTTGCAAAAAAACTGTTTCCTTTCCCTCCCCGTCCTCCGGGGGATAGAATAAATTCCTGGCCATCTTCGTTGATCTCACCCAACACTTCGCCGGTTTCGGCGCTTTTCGCAACTGTACCAAGGGGAACCTCGATAATTTCATCTTTGCCATCCGCACCGGTCATGTTTTGTGCTTCGCCGGATCCACCGTTTTCGGCGATCACATGTTTCCTGTATTTGAGGTGAAGCAAGGTCCACAACTGCTGATTCCCGCGCAGGATCACATGACCGCCGCGGCCTCCGTTTCCGCCATCCGGGCCGCCCTTTTGAATAAATTTTTCCCGGTGAAAATGCAGGCATCCAGCCCCGCCGTGGCCTGAGCGGGAATTGAATTTTACGTAGTCAATAAAATTTGGAGATGACACAGTTTTGGACAGAATACTTGCTACAAACTTTTATCGATCTCACGACAGATGTTTGTGAAGATCACATCGATCTCACCGACACCAACAACCGACGCATATTTATTATGCTTCTTATAGTATTGCGCCACAGCAACCGTTTCAGCGCGGTAAACTGAAATTCTGTTTTCAATCACCTCGGGCTTCGCGTCGTCGGGCCTGTTCTCTTTCGCGGCGCGATCGGCGAGGCGCTTTCTCAACTCATCCTCCGGTACGACGAGTTCCACCAGGATTGTTACGGGCGTGTTTTTGCTTTCAAGCAATTTGTCCAAAGCCTCCGCCTGGGGAATTGTTCTTGGAAAGCCGTCGAAAATGATACCACTGATCTTCCCGCTCGACCTAATCTTGTCGTCAACCATATCGATCACCACCTGGTCAGGCACGAGGTTTCCCTTGTTCATGTAATCCTGAGCGAGTTTGCCAAGGGGTGTTCCCTCCTTTAAATGTTTGCGGAACAGATCTCCGGTTGATATGTGGGTCAGGTTGTATTTTTCGATAAGTTTTGCACTCTGCGTGCCTTTGCCGGCACCAGGCGGGCCGAACAGAATTAAATTGATCATTAATTTTAGTTTTAAACGTCTATAAAAGCTGACGAAGATAAAAAGAATTAGTTGAAGATTGTATGCGGCTGCCTGGCCTTTACTTTTTGGCCTTATAAATGTCTTTAAAGTTTCGTCCCAGGCCATCGAAATCAAGTCCATAGCCAACGACAAATTCTTCATCGATTTCGAAACCAACATATTTTACCGGGAAGCCTTTTTCACGCGCCGGTTTTTTCCTCAGTAAAGCAGCAACCTCGATGGATCTTGTTCCAAGTTTTTTCAATTCGTCAACGATCTTTTCAAGCGTGAACCCGGTATCGACAATATCTTCAACAATCAGAATGTGTTGATTAAACAGACTTTCTTCCAGTCCGATAAGTGATTTCAGTTGTCCCGAGCTACTGGTGCCGGCATAAGACGAGACTTTAACGAATGAAACTCGACATGCGACATTGACCTCCTTGATCAGGTCAGCTGCAAATATGAATGAGCCATTCAGCACCGGGACAAATACCGGCGTTTTATCGCCGTAGTCCTCATTTATTTGCCTACCCAGCTGAACAACACGTTCCTGCACTTTTGCAGCAGTTATCAATTCCGTAAAGTCCAGTTTATGAATCCGCATCAGGCCATTTGTTTCGGGGACGCAAATATAAAAGGAAATCGCAAATGAAAAGCGAGCGTTGAGGCCGTTTTGAAGGATCAGGTGCAACACCCGTGGCCTGGTTATGACAATGGATCACAAAAGGCTGTGTGAGCTACTATCGACGGTCAATTGCCGAATTGAAAATGCCCGGTAATGGTGTAGCTGAAGAGGCAGTCAGCCAAAACCTGGCCGCCGCCTATGTTATGAACGATCAGGTATCGCTCGCCGTCGTCGGACTTACGGTTGACAACGATCCCAATGTGACCAACGCCTCCGCCCAGGTCCCAGGTTACGATGTCACCCGGTGTATAGTCTTTGGCAAAATTCGAGGTCGGTAATGTTTTACCATACCTTGAAAAGAATGTGATCAGATTGGGAACGCGCCGGTGATCAATATTTTTATCGGGCTTTGTAAGGCCCCAATTTTTTGGATACCGGTGAAAATTATTACGCATATCTTCGTGAACTTTCTTCTGCAGGTCGATGCCCATCTTTCGAAACGCGCGAATCACCACATCCGTACAAACGCCGCGGTCGGCAGGCACATCGCCATTCGGGTAATCGATACGGAAGTAGGATGCATCATAATAAACTTTTTGTTGTAGAAGCGTGAGGGTTGAGTCGGACAACCGTTGTCCAAACGTTTTTTGGCCATATGAAACAGTCGCGGGGGCTAATGAAACAGCAACCAAAACCAAACAATGAAAAACCATGGTAAGCCGGCTTGATCGCATATTTATTTTGTTGAATTATAAACGTTGTGAAGGATCGGGGATTGTGCATCGGGCAACGTTTAAAAAATATACCGTCTGAAATCAAAGATCTTTCATCAGCCATTGATAGAGCTCGATCATACTTTGAATATCGTTTCTATGGACCTTTTCGTCAGGCGTATGCGGGCTTTGCTGCGGTGCGCCAACAAAACACCAGTCAAAAGGATAGGGTGACTGTTGAAGTTCGCGGCCATCGCTGGATCCGAGACCCTCAACTTCGAGCTGATGGGCGACCTCTCTTTTTCTGGCCACTTCGATGATCCGGTCGACGAAAAGTTTCCGCGGAATGTTCCGGTCCCGCAAGGAAATGACAACACCCTTGCCCGCATCGATACCATCGGATATCCAGGTGATATCGGATACCAGGGCTTGTTTAACGTTCCACTCTTCGAATATAAATTTGGCAAGGTATGGAACCGAGCCGCCACCATGTTCTTCCCAGCAACTAAAGACAATCACGCCATCCTTTAACCCTTCGGCTACGCGAAGCGCGGCGTATATTCCGAGCCTGTTGTCGAGGTAAGGCGATTGGATAAAATTTTTCGATTCGCGAAAGTTACTCTTATAGGTCAGGCTGGTTCCCCTCTCGATCTGCCTTCCGAATTTGTAGAATGCGTGGTTTTCCTTGTCAAACTCCAGTTCGCATTCAATTTCACCCAATGAATCCTGTCCGACGAGTTTTGTTCCCATTTCTGCATCGGGACTGCCAATCGGAAGTAGCTGATTCTGGTATCTGACCATAAAGCCGATGCTGTCCATGTGGGCAAAAATGGCAGTTCGCGGTTTCCCGAATTTGAGGAGAAGACAATCCTGAAAATGCTCGCCATGAACAATCTCCGGTTTGGCTTTCCATTTTTTCCTATGGTTATGAATGTATTTAAGAAGGAACTCCTTCATCCGGAACTCTTCTCCGGAAGGCGCATGGACTTCACAAAGTTGTTTGAGCAGGTTCATGTGAAATGATCGCTTTATGCCAAGGCTAAAAAGGTGACTTTAGTCCTTTCGAAGGTTTATTTATAAATTTTGGTTTCAAAACGTTACTACAATGGTATTCAGATTAAACGAAACATCATCAATTGCCGACAACTTTTTATATGAGCTACGGGATGTCAGCATTCAGCGCGACCGGATGCGGTTTCGAAAAAATATCGAACGCCTCGGCGAAATCATGGCCTATGAAGTTTCACGAAAACTTCCTTATGAATCGCAGGTCATGCAAACTCCTCTGGGCTCCCTTAAAGTTTCGTTGTTGAAAGAGCAGCCTGTACTGGTGACTGTCATGCGTGCCGGCTTGCCATTTTTTCAGGGGTTTTTAAATTTCTTCGATCATGCTGACTGCAGCTTTATTGGCGCTTACCGGCAGGAAACTGCAGAGAAGCTGACAATAAAACTCAAGTATGCCGCGACTTCGGAAATAGCAGGCAAAATTCTCATACTTATTGACCCGATGCTGGCAACTGGCCGTTCAGTGGTCGATTCCCTGGATGTCTTGTTGAAAAAGGGTTTGCCGAACCACCTTCACGTTGTATCAATGATCGCAGCGCCGGAAGGTTTGGATCTGTTACAGCAAAAAATAAGCATTCCATTTACCTTGTGGACATGCGCGGTGGACGAAAAACTGGATGAAAACTATTTCATCGTTCCCGGGCTTGGAGATGCTGGCGATCTGAGTTATGGTGTAAAAATTTAATATCATTGCATTGTGACATCTTAAACTATGTGGCAGGAAATTCTCAAGGCCATACCAATCTATCTCATTAGTATGGGAAAATTTATTCTTGGACCTGTCGGGGGTTACACTGCGGGATTGAATTTAATCACAACGATCTTATCGACTGTCTTCGGGATGATGACTGTTGTTTTTCTTTTCACATATTCAGGAGACTGGATCAAGGCAAAAATCCTGAGCCGTTTTTTCAAGAAAAAGAGCAAATTTTCAGCAGGCAATAAACGCTTCGTTAACATCTGGAAAAAATACGGTTTGCCCGGAGTGGCTTTGCTTACCCCACTGGTGTTGACGCCGATTGGCGGAACTTTACTGGCCATTAGTTCCGGCAGCCCGAAGGATAAGATCATCTTTTATATGTTCCTCAGCGCATCCTTCTGGGCTGTCATTTTTTCCATGGCAATTTATTTTTTCGGCAACGAAGTGTTGCGCGTGCTGCCGGATTTTATGCAACCTACCGAATGATCATTTTTTCAATTCACAATTGGTCATCCAGTTAATGCCAAATTTGTCGGTAAGCATTCCAAATCGGGCGCCCCAGAAGGTATCCTGTAGAGGCATCGTTACTTTTCCACCGCTAGCCAGCTTGTCAAAAACTTTTTTCTGGTCCGCGGTCTCCTGGAAATCGATGTTTAGCGTCACATTGCTTCCACTCTGAACGGGTTGATTCGGCATTGAATCGGATGCCATAAAGAAAATGCTTCCTGCTTTGAAAACCGAGTGCATGATCATGCTCTTCTCCTTTTCCGTTTCGCCCATTTGTGAATCACCGAACGTGGTCATTTGAGCAATTTCGCCGTTGAAACAATCCTTGTAAAACTCCAGGGCTTCCCGGCAACTGCCATTAAAATTGAGGTAAGGGTTGAAACCTTTCATAAATTGAAATTTAGTTTTGGACTTACCCAAAGTTGGAAAAAAAATGGATTGATGTTGAGGTTGTTCTTTCAGTCAACCTCTTCATCGGGTAAAACCTCGATGTCCCGGATCAGCACTTTTTTGGCAATTCGCTGGCCAGTTGGGGTGGCAGCCAATCCGCCCAACGCTGTTTCCTTGTACCGGGTTTCCATTGTTGCGCCTATTTCGCCCATTGCTTCAATGACTTCATCAACAGGAATAACACTGCTTACCGACGCCAAGGCGATCTGCGCCGAGCTATTTGCAATGGCGGCAGCACTCGCATTCCTGACAACACAAGGAACTTCCACGAGGCCGGCGACGGGGTCACAGACAAGTCCCAACATGCACTGGATGGTGATCGCAACGGCATTGAACACCTGGTCAATGGAGCCGCCCAGACAACAGACGATTGCGCCTGAGGCCATTGCAGCGGCGCTTCCGGTTTCTGCCTGGCAACCTCCCACTGCTCCTGATACAGAAGCGCGTTGTTCGATGATCAGCGCGATGCCTGCTGAAACCAGCATCGCCTCAAGTATTTTCCTGTCCTCGATGTTGTGAATCTCCTGGAGTGTATAAAGAACTCCTGGCATGATGCCGCTTGCGCCAGCTGTCGGCGCAGCGACAATCCGTCCCATACACGAATTAACTTCTTTGGCCGCAAGGGCACGTGAAATCAGATTCTGGAATTCTTTTGACAACACAGGCCGGGGATAGTTGAAAACTTTTTTCGCCCCGTTGTCGATCATACCCGACCGCGAAGTCATGTCCTCGCTCAACCCGGTTCGCACCGCATCCTTCATCACGTCCCATGCCGTTCCAAGTCCCGTCCAGATCTGCGCCTCCGTGCGGTCTTTTTGTTCACACTCGTATTCAATGACAACTTCAGCCAGCGTGCGTTTTTGCTCGTTACAATATTTTCGCCAGGCATCAAATGATTCGAACAGAAAGGCCATTACAGTCAGTTTAGGTTGCAAATAAAACGTTTGGCGGGGCTAAAACAAGGATTTTATGCTTGTTCAAACGATTGAAACGCCGGATTAGTTCCCACTCATAACAAACCGTCGCAGATGATTTCACGCTTAACGTATATTTCGGCTTACATCAGAATTGATTCCAAATGCATTATCACGGATCGCGCTTAACGAGACTATCATTTTTGATAGTGGCTTGCATCATCAGCCAATCAACTGTTTTCGCCCAATCGGATCAAGTCATGTTCGACCGCATCTTCGACCGCGAGCTTTCGGCGGGGGCTTCCTACGAAATGCTCGAGCACCTCAGCACAAAAATCGGAGCCCGGCTCAGTGGTTCTCCGGCAGCAGCGGCGGCCGTTGAATTCACCAGGCAGCGCATGATGAATTTTTCTGACACTGTTTGGTTACAGCCTGTCATGGTACCCCATTGGGTGAGGGGAAGAAAGGAATCCGGCAAAATACACAGTAAGAAAAAGGGAACACTGGACGTAAATGTTTGCGCGCTTGGCGGGTCCGTTGGAACCGGTCTTGCGGGCATCAGTGCCGAAGTTGTGGAAATCCGTAATTGGGAAGAGTTACGCGCGCTCGGCGCGAAGGTCATCGAAGGAAAGATCGTGTTCTTCAATCGGCCCATGGACCCCACGTTGATCAATACGTTTGCGGCATATTCGGGGGCCGTCGATCAGCGGGCAAATGGCGCTTCGGAAGCAGCAAAGTTCGGCGCGATCGGAGTTGTCGTTCGATCGATGGGATCCAACCTGGAGGATTATCCCCATACCGGGGGCATGCGTTACGCGCCAGACGTAAAACAAATTCCGTCCGTCGCCATCAGCACGATGCATGCCGAATTGCTGAGCACGCTGCTAAAAGACGAAAAAGATCTCCGCTTCTTTTTTGAAACACATTGCGAGACATTGCCGGATGCTCCTTCTTATAATGTAATTGGAGAACTGCGGGGAAGCGAGTTCCCAAATGAGGTCATTGTAGTAAGCGGACACCTTGATTCCTGGGACGTTGGACAGGGTGCGCATGACGACGGCGCCGGTTGTGTACAGGCGATGGAGGTATTACGATTATTCAAGCTGCTGGACTACAAACCAAAAAGAACGATCCGCGCCGTGATGTACATGAATGAGGAAAACGGTTTACGCGGCGGACTCGAATATGCGAAGCAAGCTGAGGCAAAAAAAGAAAAACACACCGCAGCGATCGAGTCCGACAGGGGCGGCTTCTCACCTCGCGGTTTCTCAATGACGACAACGAAACCGGTATCTGAAAAAATCAAAAGCTGGAAACCGCTTTTCGAGCCTTACGGTCTCACGGATTTTGATCAGCCCGGCGGCGGTGCAGATATCGGTCCGCTTGGCGCGCAAGGAGTGCCGCTGATCGGTTTCCTTCCAGACTCACAACGCTACTTCCGTTATCACCATACGGATCAGGACACTTTTGACAAAGTCGACAAGCGAGAACTGGAGCTGGGGGCCGCGGCGATGGCGGCTTTGGTCTATATGATTGATAAGTATGGTTTGTGAGCAAAGCGACTCACGGTTGCGAGAAATTCGCGATAAAGAGCTCTCTAGCCTTTCAGCTAGGGGTCTTCGCTTCAATCACAGGTAACTGAGCACATCTACTACGATCTTCCAGTTTTTACCATCCTCTTTTTTCCAGATACGAAGGTAATTGCCCTCAAGGCTCTTCGGTTTACCATTATCGAGAATCTCGATCAGGGCCTGCCCGTACACAAAAGCCAGGTCGCCCGATGGTGAAATATTTCCATCCATGAACCGGAAATCCTTTGCACGTGGTGTTTCGACTGCATATTCAGCCGATGACAATGGCTGAAACTGATGACGGAAAATGCGCGCTTCGCTGGACAAAAACCCCGGATACGCTGCTACCCGCTTCGCGGAATATTCTTTCAGGAATTTCTGCTCCTCGGCGATTACCCGCTGCATCGGACTTTTGGAAACTCCTTGCAAATTTTTCAGCTGCATCGACGAAGTCGACCATGGTTTTTTTTCTTCAGGTTTCGTATGGGCAATGCCGATGTCGATGATAACCCTCCATGCGCCATTTTCTTTTTGCCAGACGCTGATGAAATGACCGTAGGCGAGCGCTTCTCCGGAAGAACGACTTTTTCTGAATTCCCAGGGACCGGTGTTGAAACCAAAATTCCCTGAAGCATCAATATCAGAATATTCTGGTTCCCAGTAAAGCCAGGTTTCGTCGACGGATTGCTTTTCAAGGTGCGTTTTGCCTTTGCGCGGCGCTGCGCCGAACGTTACAGCGCTGTCCGCCAGAAATGTTATGAAGGCGTCGCGGGTATTTTTTTCACGCGCCATGTTGATAAAAGCCCATTCCGCGTCAACGAGGCTTTGAAGGTCGTTGTCAGTTAAAGGCTGCGCCTGGACCGTGACAGGAATCAGCAAAGCAAACAATAAATAAACTTTCATCAATTTTGATTAAAACTTTTAAGTGCAACGGTGAACGTCGACCCTTTGCCATATTCCGATTTTACAAAGATATCACCACGAATCCGCATTGCCGCCTCCCTGGCAATATAGAGACCCAGGCCTGAACCATGTGAGTTTGGATTGCCCCGATAGAACATGTGAAATATCTTTTCCTGCTGTTCCGGTTTGATACCTTCCCCGTTATCTTCAATTTCAATCACGATGGCGTCGGCGGTTTTTCGGGACGATATCCGGATGAAGGGGCTATGGCCATCGTATCTTTTTTGAAACTTGACGGCATTGGAGATCAGGTTATTAAGGATGATCCTCAGGCGTGTTTTATCCTGAACGATTTCCTGTTGAAGTTCTGAGAGATCGACAGCGATTTGGCTGAAGTCCTCTGTGTATTTCAGGTTCTCAAGAATTTCGTTGCATAGTTCTTTCAGCTTGATCTGTTCCAGGACAATCTCCTGTCTCTTGTTGCGGGAGTAATCGAGAATTTCCGCGATAAACGCTTCCAGTTTGATCACACTGGATTCTATCCTGTTAAGATAGCCGACGTGCTCACGGGGTTCTGACGTGATGCGGCTTATATTCACAAGTCCCAAAATCGATTTAAGTGGAGCGCTCAGGTCGTGGGAAACACTGTACACAAACCTGTCGAGTTCCTGGTTGGTTTGATCAAGTTCCTGATTCTGTTTTTGAAGTTTTGCCTCGGCGATCTTTACATCGGTGATCACTCTTCCGGTAATGGCAGCAAAAACAAACAGCAAGCTTGCTCCCAGCAGGATATCGATCACTTTTGTATGGTCGGTGGAAATTTCAACCCCAAAAGCGTTCAGGATTTTTGGAAAAATATATGTAAGGAGGAAAATATAGTAATTGGTCAGGGCCGCGGGCCCGAATCCAAACCTGATCGCAACGAATAACGAAAACAGTCCGTAGAAGTACCAGTATTGTTGGAATTCGACCACGAACACCATCGCCAGTATCACAATAAATACTGCGGTAAGGCCTGCCAATTGCGGCCTTGACAATTTTTCCGGCGGGCCGATGTTGTCGTTGATCTCATACAACAGTCCCACCTTTTTCATGTACGGAGTTAGATAGTAGAGCGCCGGAATCGCAAGGCCAAATGTGGAAGTAAATTCTCCCAGCCAGTTTCTCGTTGCATAGATCCAAAATGTATCGGCAGGTTGGTCGCCAAACCAGATAAGCAGGGACTGCAGCATTACAATTTCCGGCAAAATCGGAATCAATATTCCGGCAACGAGGAACAACACTGTGCTTTGCGTATCCGGCAACCAGTATTTTCCATTAAAGACTTTCCGGAATAAGTACCACGACAGAAATGTGAAGAGCGTTTCGGGTATTCCGTAAACAAGCCAGTCGGCCCACCGTGTTTCGGGGATGCCCCAGAGATACGTGCTAAGCACCGCATTCAAATACATCATTGGCAGCACACGGGCGGGTCCCCACCAGTTAATGAGCAGCACTGATAACGAGGTGGGCAGATAATAATCGGCTACACCTGTGTCATATTTGAAGAGCAGGGAAATTTCGGTACCTGCGTGAATAATGGCAAATGCCGCCAGTGTAGTCCACCAGGGCAGCTTGGGTCGTGAGGTGATATCGATTTTATCCTTTAACAACACAACAAAGGATATCATTAAAGATACGTTTTTTATCCTAAAAGCAGCGCCTGCTTCAGGGGGCAGGCGATGTCTCTTTTTATGTTGTTATCGGCTCTTCTTTTTGGCCGTATGCTTCGATCGCAATGCAACTGCAAATGAGGTTTCTATCGCCATATGCATTGTCGACCCTGCTGACGGAAGGCCAGAATTTAGCCTCGCGCACAAAGGGCAACGGATAAGCGGCTTTTTCGCGGCTATACGGTTTGTTCCAATCATCAGCCGTAACGACGCTGGCTGTATGGGGAGCATTTTTCAAAACGTTATTTTCGCGATCTGCCTTGCCCATCTCTATCTCATTGATCTCGTTTCTGATTTCGATCAATGCATCCACAAACCGATCAAGTTCCTCCCTGGGTTCGCTTTCGGTTGGTTCGATCATCAGCGTACCTGCGACGGGGAATGAAACAGTGGGCGCATGGAAACCATAGTCCATCAGCCGTTTTGCGATATCCTCCACTTCGACTCCGGCTTTTTTGAAATCGCGGCAATCGACAATCATTTCGTGTGCGCAGCGTCCCTTCGATCCGGTGTAAAGGATCTTGTAGTATTTCTCCAGCCGTGCTTTGATATAGTTTGCATTGAGTATCGCAATTCGTGTCGCGTTGGTGAGACCATCCGGCCCCATCATCGCAATGTAGGCGTAGGAGATCGTCAAAATACTCGCGCTTCCCCACGGAGCTGCCGACACCGCATGGATATTTTTTTCGCCTCCGGTCCTTACCAATGCGTGCCCGGGCAGAAAATCCTTCAATTTATCGTTTACGCAGATCGGGCCCATGCCAGGTCCTCCTCCCCCATGCGGAATACAAAAAGTCTTGTGAAGATTCAGATGGCATACATCCGCGCCAATATTCGCTGGCGAAGTGAGTCCTACCTGCGCGTTCATGTTAGCACCATCCATATAGACCAATCCACCGTTCTTATGAATGATTTCACAGACTTCGGTGATCGATTCTTCAAATACCCCGTGCGTTGACGGATAGGTCACCATCAGGCACGAGAGCCTGTCTTTATATTGTTCGGCTTTTGCTTTCAGGTCTGCAACATCGATTTTGCCCTCTTCGTCAGATTTGACGACAACAACATCCATTCCAGCCATTACAGCACTTGCGGGATTTGTTCCGTGGGCCGACGCAGGGATCAACGAAATATTTCGATGGGCCTGATTACCCGCTTCATGATATGCGCGGATAACCATCAGGCCCGCGTACTCACCCTGAGCGCCGCTGTTTGGCTGCAGGGAGACGCCGGTAAAGCCCGTGATCTCTTTCAACCAGTTCTCAAGGTTTGTGATGAGTTCCTGGTATCCGAGAGTTTGATCGGCAGGTGCAAAGGGATGAATGCTTCCGAATTCAGGCCAGGTTACCGGGATCATTTCGGACGTCGCATTGAGTTTCATTGTGCACGATCCAAGCGAGATCATACTGTGAACCATTGAAAGATCCTTGTTCTCGAGCCGCTTGATGTATCGCAACATTTCGTGTTCGGAATGGTGCAAATTGAAAACCGGATGTGTCAGGAACGATGACCTTCGAACCAGCGACGAAGGCCAGTTGATTTCCGCGCCATTTGCGCCAGTGCCTGAATGCACAGTTCCTTTCGCAGCTGCGAAAACATCCAGAATTAATTTGACGTCGGCAGCGGAAGTCGTTTCATCCAACGAGATGCCTATGTGATTATCGTCAAAGATCCGGAAGTTGACACTTCTTTTTGCCGCCGCTTCAGCGATCTTGTTTTTATCCGGCACCTCAACTTTCAGCGTATCAAAATAATGTTCGTTGACCTGCCGGAAACCGGCAGTTTTTAATCCGGCATCCAGTGACCGTGCAAGGCCATGTATCCGGCCGGCAATCTTCTTCAAGCCTTCAGGACCGTGATAGACTGCGTACATTCCCGCCATCACCGAAAGGAGAACCTGCGCTGTACAAATATTCGAAGTTGCTTTTTCCCTGCGAATATGTTGTTCCCGGGTTTGCAAAGCCATACGGTATCCTGAGTTTCCGGAAGCGTCGATCGAAGCTCCAATGATGCGGCCGGGGATCTGCCTTTTAAAGTCTTCCTTGGTTGCAAAAAAAGCCGCATGAGGACCACCAAATCCCATTGGAACACCAAATCGCTGGGACGATCCAACGACTACATCGGCGCCCATTTCTCCCGGCGATTTCACAAACACCAGGCTCATGAGGTCGGAGGCTGCGGCGACAAGAATATCCCTCTCATGTGCCGCGGCGATGAAGGCGGTGTAATCCCTGATTGCACCGTTGCTGTCCGGATTTTGTAGGAACACACCGAAGAGCGCGGAATCTGAAAGATCAGCTTTGGAAACTTCGCCGATGACCAGTTCGATTCCGAGTGGCGACGATCGGGTCAAAAGCACGTCAATGGTCTGCGGAAAAGTATTTTGATCAACAAAAAACTTGTTCGCCGATTTTTTACCGGACTTTCTCGCAGCATAAAGCAGGTGCATCGCTTCAGCAGCTGCAGTCGCTTCATCCAGCAGTGAGGCATTGGCAATCTGCATACCAGTCAGGTCAATGACCATGGTCTGGTAATTGATCAGGGCCTCGAGTCTGCCCTGCGCTATTTCGGCCTGGTAAGGAGTATATGCAGTGTACCAACCCGGATTTTCAAGAATATTCCGCAGGATGACACCGGGGGTAATCGTGTTGTAATATCCGGTTCCGATAAATGATTTATATACTTTATTTTTTTCGGCCAGCTTTCTGAATTCGCGTAAAAAATCGAATTCCGATTTCGCCGGCGGAAGATTCAGTGGTTTTTTCAAGCGAATTTTTCCGGGGATCGTCTGATCGATCAGTTCGTCAATCGATTTTGCACCGATGACTTTCAACATTTCTTCAACCTGCTGAGCATCGGGGCCAATGTGTCTGGATTCAAATTTTTCGGCGTATAGGGAATCGATTTTCATTAAAAATGAGATTTTCTGTAGGTTAATGAGTAAAAACTTTGCCGCAAAGGTAACGGAATGGCCACAGAATTACAGGCTAAAGCATAAGAACGTTTTATTGGTTTTTGTCATTCATGTAAAATTTGTTCTGATTGTATCTGAAAAGCGCGAAATCTGTAAAATCGCGTGGTTTTTGAAATTTAAACCCGATAAAATCGATGAAAAAACCCTTATTCGCACTCCTTTTTTATATCGCCGCGGCAACCGTAAACGGCCAGGATTCTCTCGCCATAAAATACAGCAATCTGATCGCCGAATCCGAACTGAGAGAATATCTTTCCATTTTGGCTTCAGATGCCCTGGAAGGACGTGAAACCGGAAAAAGGGGTCAGAAAATGGCAGCCGCTTTGATCAGTTACCATTTTGAGGAAAACGGCCTAACCGCGCCTGTCAATGGAAGTTATTATCAGCCGTTTGATTTGTATTCCCCGATGCCTGGCGAGACATATCTGAAATCCGCCGGATTGCTGTTTAAAAATCTCGAAGACGTCGCCTACAGCGGTACCACCGAATCTGGCGGAGAAGTGACAGTTCCCATCGTTTTTGTTGGTAAAGGGCGCGCAGAGGATCTCAATACAGTGGATGTAAGTGGCAAAGCCACGTTGGTGATGATGAGTCGCAGCGATTCCTACAATCCGCGGGACCTGATCCGCGAAAAAGGCGGAGCAATGATTTTTTTAGTCAGTCCGAATCCCGATGATTTTTCAACCACGTTGTCGCAAGTAAAGAACAGCTATACCCGGGGGCAGCTTTCGTTGATGAAGTATACCTATGCAACGGGGCACACGGGGACGTTTTATATCAGCCAGAAAGTTGCGGAAAAAATATTCGGTACGACTTTCGACAAACTGACAAAAGCCGCGGAAGCGGATCCAAAGAAGTCTCCACTAAAAAGAATCAAGCCGGCCAACGTCACCTATAAAACAGCAATGGACAACAGGCTCCTGAAAACGGAAAACGTCTTAGGATATCTCGAGGGTACGGATAAAAAGGACGAGGTGATTGTTGTCACCGCACATTATGACCATATCGGTAAAAGAAGAAGCGGTGAAGGTGACCTGATCAACAATGGTGCTGACGATGACGGATCGGGGACGTCGGCCGTCATGCTCATGGCAAAGGTTTTTGCAAAGGCTAAGGCGGAGGGGAAAGGACCCAGAAGAAGTATTTTATTCATGACGGTCACCGCAGAAGAAAAAGGGCTGTTCGGTTCAGAATATTATACGAAGAATCCAGTTTATCCACTGAATCGGACTGTCGTCAACCTGAATATCGATATGATAGGACGCAGGGATGCGCAGCATAAGGACAGTCCGCCTTATGTTTACGTGATCGGAGCAGATAAGCTTTCGACGGAACTTAACCGCGTCAGCGAAAGCGTCAACAACACTTATTCAAAGCTGTTGTTCGACTACACTTATAACGACCAAAATCACCCTGACCGTTTGTATTACCGGTCTGACCACTGGAATTTCGCTCAAAACAACATTCCTATTATTTTTTATTTTGACGGAATTCATGAAGACTATCATCGCGTAACCGATGAGGTAGAAAAAATTGAATTCGATTTGCTTGCCAAACGAACACAGTGTGTTTTTCTGACTGCCTGGGAAATTGCAAACCGGGAAGAAAGGATTATGCCGGATGTGAAAAAGGAATAAAAAAACAAAGCCCTTCCAGCGTCTCTGGCAGGGCTTCATACAGAAAAGTTATCTTTTACTCGTATCGCAGTGCATGCACCGGATTGATGATCGCCGTTTTAACGGATTTATAACCGACCGTCACTACTCCGATCAGAAGGGTAATCCCAAGTCCAATCAGGAACAAACCGGGACCGAGGTCAATTTTGTACGCGAAGTCGCTCAGCCATGCATTCAATCCAAACCACGCGAGCGGGGCGGCTACAGCAAAGCCTATGAAAATGAGTAACACGAATTCACGGGTGAAGCTCATGATGATACTTTCAATGGACGCCCCCAGGACTTTCCGCACACCGATCTCCTTCTTTCTTTGATTAGCCGCGAAACTTGCCAGGCCGAACAGCCCCAGACAACCAATAAAAATGGCTATGCCCGTGAATATGCTCAGCAATATCGACATGCGCTGTTCGCCTTCATAAAAGTTCCTGATCTGTTCGTCCAGAAATTCGTATTCGAAAATGTGCTCCGGATATGCGTTCTCCCATTTGGACTTCACCTGCGCGAGGGCATCTTTCATTTGAGTGGGGTTCACTTTCAGCGACAACGTCGAATAACCACGGATCCTGTTCATCAACACGGTTGGTTCAATAGGCTCCCTCAATGAAACGGTATGAAAATCTTTCACTACACCAACAATGGGCAGCGTCTTGCCCCACATTTTTAATTTTTTTCCAAGGATATCCTGGACCGAAAGTCCCGATACTTCAGCCAGCTTTTCGTTGACGATGAAACCGCGGGCGGTGTCGAGATCTTCCAGCGCGTCTCCGGCAATAAGTTCGAGGTCATATAAATCGATAAAATTGCCATCAACCTGTTTGATTTGCGTGTCATGCCCATCCTTTTCCTCCTGCCCTTCAAAATAAAAATTACTTCCGTTTACATGGCCAGATGACGGGGGCGCGCTGCTCAGGCTGGCGTTCTCTATACCTGCAATTGCCGACACTTCGTTCCTCAGCGTCCGCATTTTGCTCATGCCATCCGCAAACGTGGGGATTTCCTGTTCCGGTACTGGTATAACAACAACGGCGTCTTTACGGAAACCCAGTTCCTGTTTCTGAAAATATTTCATCTGGGCAATAATCACCAGTGTGCCGATGATCAGCATTTGGGAAATAGAAAACTGCAATACGACGAGCGCACGGCGAAGAAAATATCCGGATGACGATTTATTACTGACCTGGTTCTTTAAGGCCAGTACAGGTTTATATCCTGAGATGACAAACGACGGGTACAACCCGGACAGCAACGATACAATCACGGTAACGAGAATGACAAATAGCCACAATTGCCTGTCAGTGGTAAAATCCAGGCTCAGTTGCGTCTCCATAAACGAATTGAGGAACGTCAGCGCGAGTTGGGCAAAACCCAAAGAAATCAACATGGCGAAGCCCGTGACCAGGGTTGTCTCACCAAGAAATTGTGTGATCAACTGACCTCTTGAGCTTCCCAAAGATTTCCGGATACCAACTTCTTTGGAACGTTTGATTGCTTCTGCAGTTGTAAGGTTGATAAAGTTGATACACGCCGTGACGATCAGCAGGAGCGCTATTAATCCGAGCGTAACCAGCATTGGTTTGGGTGCAGTGCTATAACTGAAGGTGCTGTAACGTTCGTCGAAGTGCATTTCAGCAAGCGGCTGAAGATTCCATGTCTGTTTCTCATGGTTGTTTTTACCAAGATATTTTTCCACAAAAGCCGGCATTCGCGATTTGATGGCAGCAGCGCTGGCCTGATCTTTCAGAAGCACATAACATTGTTCGTCGCTCCAGATGCTCGTCCATTTGCTCGCATCACGTGCCTTTTTGATCGTGATGTAGGACAGCATGAGTGAAAACGGGAAGTCTGAATTTGATGGTTGATCCTCCATGACGGCCGAGATCCTGTATTCCAGGGTGTCGAACTTTACAGTTTTGCCAAGGGGATCTTCATTTGGAAAATATTTTTTTGCGAGAGATTCGGCGATGATCGCTTCCTGAGGATCGTCAAGTGCTTTCTCGGCTGATCCGGAAAGAATCTTGCGATCGAATATTTTAAAAAAGTTCGGCTCTGCAAATACGACGCCGCGGTCTTCCTTGAATTTTTTTCCGACTGTTCCGTCTTCCGGAATGGCGACCATGGAGCCGGAGCGGTACGACAAGAATGTTACCTCCTCAGCTTCATGAAATTCATCACGAAAAGCATCCGGTAATACTGTCGGTACGCCCGAGGTATGGAATCTCCCATTGTTGCCATCAGACTCGGTTACGACCCGAAATATTCTATCGCGGTTGGTGTGAAAGTTATCGAAAGTGGAGAGATGTTTTACCATCAGGAACAGTACCAGACTGCAGGTTATTCCCAACGTCAGGCCTGCAACATTGATTATGTTGCTGGTTTTTTGCCGGAGGATATTCCGGACTGCCGTTGTAAGATAATTTTTAAGCATAGTTTGAGTTTTGCACCTTCACGTCAATTGCGATGCCACTTGCATTAAATGGGAATTCCCGACAGAATTCAACATTCTGAAGGTCAAGTTGTACGAATGGAGTTTAAATCTGACCGAAAGCGGACAGAAATTATCCTGTTAATGCGGCCATCCAATTAAGGTTATTCGTAATTTTGCCACATGGTCCAGCAAATCATTGTCCTTGTAGCATTCATTGCCGCTGTTGTATACGTTGGCCGAATGGTGTACAAAAGTTTTTCAGCGAACCAGGGGTGTTCCACGGGATGCGGCAAATGTGGAGCGGTTGATTTTGAAACCGTCGAGAAACAAATCAGGCAAAAGGGTCTTTAGGCCCAAACTTTCGTTCCTTCGGAACAATTCCGGCAGATCTCAATTTCAGAACGTGACTTTAGCAGCGAGCTCCTGAACTGCTGGTACTGGCGGCCGGTCCAGATTTCCCGGAAAGAGTCTTTTGTCAAATCGCCCAGCACAAACGAAGCATCCTTGTCAAAGCAACATGGGACAACTTTCCCGTCCCAGGTAACAACGCAACTGTGCCACATTTTCCAGCATTGGTTAAGCATCGGGTTCTTGATCGAATAGTTTCCATCGGCGTCTTTCCTGTACCGGGCGAATTTTTCAACGGTCGGTATAAGCGCCGATCCTTTTTTGAAATCATAGATCTGTGCCGTCTTTAAAACAACCTGGTCGACTCCGAGTTTGCGGGCAACACGGTACACCTCGTCGATCTGGTGCTCGTTTTGTCTGACGACGAGAAATTGGAAAACCACATGGGGTGTCGCCGATCGCAGTTTACGTTTCCAGGAAATGATGTTGCGTGTTCCTTCGATCACTTTTTCAAGAGCTCCGCCAATCCGGTAAGACTCATACGTATCCTGTGTAGTTCCGTCGATCGAAATAATCAGGCGATCCAATCCTGAGCGAACGGCGGCCCCGGCGACGTCATCGTTCAGAAAATGTGCATTCGTTGACGTAGCGGTGTAAATATTCCGCGCCGAAGCTTCGTGCACCATCTCCAAAAACCGGGGATGCAAAAAGGGTTCACCCTGAAAATAGAACGTAAGGTAACTCAACGTCGGAGACAGCTGATCGATTATGCTTTTAAACAGCCTTTCATCCAGTTTCCCCGTTGGCCTTGTAAAGGAACGCAAACCACTCGGGCATTCGGGACAGCGGAGGTTGCACGACGTAGTAGGTTCAATGGCGATGCTGATCGGCAAACCTCTGATGACCGGCTTCTTCGTTAGCCTCGACAATTGATAGCTCATTAAAATTTCTGCGGCATTCGTCAGCCGGCGGAGGGAGGTTTTCGAAGCGTAATTCCTGATATCGGCCAGTCCACCTGTCATCCATGCAAGATACTTTGTAAAATCATCCCGATGAATAACCGTGATCGCTTATCTTTCGGAATTATTATTTTCAGATGCGACGATTTCCTTTTCTATTGTTATTAATATCCATCGCTTCCCACGGACAGATCAAATTATCGGAACAGGCGACAATCTCTGTCATCACCTGCGGGCCGGGCCAACGCGCGCTTTACACGGCATTCGGCCACAGTGCGTTCAGGGTTCACGACCCGGCCCAGGGAATTGACCAGGTCTATAATTACGGTGTCTTTGATTTCAGGCGGAAAAACTTTTATCTGAATTTTGCACGCGGCCACAATTACTATCGGCTCGCCTCGTATTCATATCCGGATTTTGAATACGAATATATTTATTTCAACAGGTTTGTGCATCAGCAGATCCTCGCACTTGATCAGTCCCAGACACAAAAGTTTTTTGATTTCCTGCAATGGAATGCGAAGCCCGAGAACATGACGTATCTGTACGACTATTTTTACGACAACTGCGCCACGAGAATTCGTGATGTTGCGGAAAAGGTTTTGGGCGATTCGGTCAAATTTGACGGCGCTTACATTGAAACCGATTTCACAATTCGCGAGCTGACCGACCTTTACCTGAAATACCAGCCATGGGGTGATCTCGGTATTGATATTTGCCTCGGCCTGCCGATGGATAAAAAAGCTTCCCCTCGCGACTATATGTTTTTGCCAGATTATGTCGAATCAGGCTTCGCACACGCTTATATAAAAAAAGGTGATCTATGGGTACCGCTCGTAAAGCAAACGGTCAATGTTTACGAATCGAAGAATGAAAAATTTACGAGGGGACTCTTTCAACCATTTTATGTTTTCACACTCGTATTCTTGCTGGCACTCTTTATCAGCTTTCGTGATTTCCGCCGCGGAAAATTGACCACAGCGTTTGATGCTGCATTTTTTTCCATACTGGGAGCCGTCGGGCTCTTGTTATTGCTACTGTGGGTTGCGACAAGTCATAAGGCTGCCGCCAATAATCTGAATTTGTTATGGGCGTTGCCTACGCATCTCATCGCGGTGTTCGCATTCATCCGGCAACCCAGGTGGCTGGAAAAATATTTTTTAGTAACGGCGATTATTTGCCTTGTCTTGCTGATCAGCTGGCCATTGCTTCCACAAAAGATGAATCTGGCCCTGGTGCCCATAGCCATGACTGGTGCCTTGCGGGCAATAACGCAATATTCTATCCGGCGGAAAGCCCGACTTTGACCTGGGATTTTTCGGAATCTTAAGGTTGGGTGTGGTACTTTAACATGACGAGTTGCCGGTCGGGAACGCAAAAAAAACTCACGCGTATTATAAGTGAATCGGTCTGTTTGCGGTTGCTGCCAGGCAGGCTTCTTTCATTGCTTCCATGTAGGTCGGGTGGGCGTGTGACATTCTGGAAACATCCTCTGCAGACGCGCGGAATTCCATGGCCGTGACAGCCGCCGCAATCATGTCAGCCGCCCGTGCTCCGATTATGTGCACGCCAAGAATTTCATCGGTTTGTTTATCGGCAAGAACCTTAACAAGTCCATCAAGATCCATACTTGCGCGTGCCCGTCCCAGTGCTTTATAAGGAAAACTACCTGTCTTATATGCCCGTCCCGAGCTTTTCAACTGTTCTTCCGTATAACCCACGCTCGCAACTTCCGGCCATGTATATACAACCCCGGGGATCAGATTATAATGGATGTGCGGTTTCTGTCCCGCTAAATATTCAGCGACCAATACACCCTCTTCTTCAGCTTTATGCGCGAGCATTGCTCCTCTGACGACATCGCCGATTGCATAAATATTATCGACTTTCGTTTTCAGGTGGTCGTCCACCGGGATTTGTCCCTTCTCTGTTTTGATACCTACATTTTCAAGACCGAGTCCCTCGGTGTACGGCCTTCGGCCAATACTGACAAGACAGTAGTCAGCTTTCAGCTCCAGTTCTTTCCCGTCCTTGGCCTGGGCCTTTACGACAACTTCATTGCCTTTATTTTCAAGGGAGGTGACCTTGTGGCCGAGATAAAAGTCCATGCCCAGTTTTTTCGTTGCCTTCTGGAGTTCTTTCCCCATCGTTGCATCCATGGTAGGGATCAGGCTGTCCAGAAACTCCACGACCGTTATCTTGGATCCTATTCTTGCAAAAACCGACCCGAGCTCCATGCCGATCACGCCGCCGCCGATAACGATAAGGTGTTTCGGTACTTCAGTAACTTCCAGCGCCTCAGTGCTTGAAATGATCCTCTTCTTATCAAAAGGCGCAAACGGCAGAGGTGTCGGTTTTGATCCGGTGGCGATAATGATCTTTTCGCTGGTGATCTTTGATTCCTTGCCGTCTTTACCCGTAATTTTCACGGTGTTCTTATCGACGAATGATCCCATGCCGTAGTACACATCGATCTTGTTCTTTTTCATCAGAAACGCGATGCCGTCGACATTGGATTTAACCACTTCGCTTTTGCGGCGAATCATTTGCGGCAGGTTGACTTTCGGAGCAGGTATGTCAATGCCGTGTTCCTTAAAGTGTTCCTTTGCATTGTGGAAATGCTCCGTCGAATCGAGCAGAGCCTTTGAAGGTATACATCCGACATTCAAACACGTCCCTCCGAGTGTGTCATATTTTTCAACGATGGCGGTTTTAAAGCCAAGTTGTGCACAGCGGATTGCGGCCACATAGCCTCCGGGGCCAGAGCCAATAACTGTTACGTTGTATTGCATAGTCAGGTGGGAGCTGATGAGATTTCGTTATTGATTTTATTAGACACCCAGGATCAATCGGCCTGGATCTTCAAGCATTTCCTTGACGCGTACCAGAAAACTGACCGATTCACGTCCGTCGACAATGCGGTGATCATACGACAAAGCGAGGAACATAATTGGCCGCACGACAATCTCGCCGCCCTTTACAACCGGTCGTTCAACAATATTGTGCATTCCGAGAATCGCGGATTGCGGCGGATTGATGATCGGAGTTGACAACATCGAGCCGAACACGCCACCGTTTGTAATCGAGAAGGTTCCGCCCGTCATTTCTTCAATGGACAACTTCCCGTCGCGGCCACGCGTGGCAAGCCTCACCACCTCACTTTCAATCTGGTTGAAGGAAAGTCGATCCGCATTTCGGATAACGGGAACAACGAGACCCCTGGGTGTGGACACAGCAATTGAAATATCACAATAATCGTGGTAAATGATCTCGTCTTTATCGATGGATGCATTGACGGCCGGAAAATCTTTTAACGCGACGCAAACCGCTTTGGTGAAAAAAGACATAAATCCAAGGCCGACGCCGTATTTTTCCTTGAATTGATCTTTATACTTCGATCGGAGGTCCATGACTGGTTTCATATCAACCTCATTGAAGGTTGTCAGCATCGCCGTTTCATTCTTGACTGCGACCAAACGTTTTGCGATCGTCCGACGCAACGATGTCATCTTCTCCCTGCGTTCGGCGCGCCCACCTTCGGCGACCACTGGAGGACCGGCCGCCGGGGCGGCAGCTTGCTTTGCTTCCGCAGGTTTTGCAGACGGCTGCGCTTTTTGAGCATCATCTTTTGTAATTCTTCCTCCGACGCCGGTGCCCGGAATTTGTGCAGCGGCTACGCCTTTCTCATCGAGAATCTTTGCCGCTGCCGGCGATGGATGGCCTGCTGCGTATGTCTTCGAACTGTCGGATGGCACCGCAGCAGCGGTTTTCGCAGGGGCGGATGGTGCGGCTGCGGCATCCGTAATTTCGATCCGGCAGATCAGGCCGCCGATCGGGAGGGTTGTTTTCTCCTGCGCAACGATCCGCAAAATGCCAGTAGCCTCTGCAGGTAGCTCGAACGTTGCTTTGTCGGACTCAACCTCGGCCAGCACTTCGTCTATCCGGACAAAATCGCCGTCCTTCTTCAGCCAGGTAGATATCGTAACTTCAGTGATTGATTCGCCGACAGCGGGTACTTTCATTTCCTTGATGCCTCCGGCAGGTTTCGGGGGCGCTGCGGGGGCGGCGGGCGCTGCGGCTTTGGCTTCAGCTTTCGGCTGGGCCGCCTGGCCATTTGACTCAACTTCACAGATCACCTCGCCAATTGGTACGGTTTCACCTTGTTGTTTGACGATTTTCAAAACGCCTGCATTCGGCGCAGTGAGTTCAAAGGTTGCCTTTTCGGATTCAAGCTCGGCAATCACTTCGTCCAGCTGGACCGTATCGCCGTCTTTTTTCAACCAGTTGGCAATTGTAACTTCTGTTATAGATTCTCCTACAGCAGGGACTTTAACCTGTGTTGCCATTTCAAATTATTTTAGGGTGTTGGATTTACAGTTCATTTTTTCGTAAAAAAAGGCAACGGCTAAATTCCCAGCGACTGATTGACAATTTTTTCCTGCTCAACTTTGTGGACCTTAGAATAACCGGTTGCCGGCGAAGCGCTTGCTTTCCGGGAAATAAGCTCGATCTCATGACCAGGCATCACACGCTGTATATATGACCAATAGCCCATATTGGCAGGTTCTTCCTGCGACCATACGAGCTTCGCGCCTTTGTATTTTTTGAGAATTGCCTTAACCTGTTTTTCCGGCCACGGATGCAACTGTTCCAGGCGGATGATTGCAGCTTCCCTGACCTTTTTCTTTTGTTGAACTTCCAAAAGATCGTAATAAATTTTCCCGGAGCATAAAACGACGCGGTTGACCTCTTTGGCCACTGCGCCCGGATCGTCGATGACCTCATTAAAGCTTCCGTCAATAAACTCTTTGACCGGCGACACGACAGCAGGGTGCCTCAACAATGATTTCGGGGAGAGAACGATACATGGTTTACGGAACGGCCAGCTTACCTGGCGGCGCAGGAGATGGAAGAAGTTTGCCGCAGTGGTCGGATTCGCTACGACCATATTGTATTCGGCGGAAAGCTGAAGGAACCTTTCCGGACGGCAGCTCGAGTGCTCAGGACCTTGTCCTTCGTAACCGTGCGGCAACAGCATTACAAGTCCGTTCATGCGCTGCCACTTTGATTCGGCGCTGGAGATAAACTGGTCGATCATTACCTGTGCGCCGTTTACGAAGTCACCGAATTGAGCCTCCCATATCACGAGCGCATGAGGCGTTGACATGGCGTAACCGTACTCGAAGCCCAGCACACCGAACTCCGATAGCAACGAATTATAGATGTGCAATTTCCTTTGTGCTTTTTCGATGTTATCGAGGCCGCAATATGGAGCGTTGGTATTGGCATCGAAGAAATATGCATGACGATGCGAGAAGGTACCGCGCTTAACATCCTGGCCGGTCATACGGACCGGTGTTCCTTCTGCCAGTAAGGAACCATACGCCAGCAACTCCGCCTCCGCCCAGCCCAACCGTTTTTCTTCGAAGAAAGCAGTTTGTCTGTCCTTCAAAAGCTTTTCGATCTGCTTGAGCGGTTTGAAGCCTTCCGGGACGGTAGTAAGTGCCTTGCCGACTTTATCGATAATACCCTGCTTGATGCCGGTCTTTGGCGATTGATCAAAATCATCCGGGAGGGCCCTTCTCAGTTTTTCCCATTCGGCCTCGATCTTCTGGGGCTTATAAGGCAGGGGCTTTTGTTTCACTTCATTCAATCGATCCTGGAGCTGATTCCGGAAACTCTGATCCATCTCATCGGCAAGTGCTCCGTCGACATCTGCGCGTTCGATGAGTTTCTTCACATATACCTCACGCGGATTCGGATGTTTGGCAATCAGGTTATAGAGTTTCGGTTGTGTGAATTTCGGTTCGTCGCTTTCGTTGTGGCCATGGCGACGGTAACATAACATGTCGACGAAAATATCCTTGCCGAATTTTTGCCGGTATTCCACGGCCAGATTCGAGCAGAAATTCACCGCCTCGGCATCGTCGCCATTCACGTGGAGAACGGGCGCGTCAACGATCTTGGCGATATCGGTGCAATAAATGCTTGTACGTGCATCATCAAAGTCAGTCGTAAAGCCGACCTGATTGTTGATCACAAAATGAATCGTTCCGCCGGTGGTATAACCCGGGAGGCCCGACATCTGGACAACCTCGTATACAATGCCCTGCCCTGCAACAGCCGCATCGCCGTGAATCAGGATTGCCATCGCGCTTCCCAGATGGCCTTTGTACTCGTCGTCGATTTGTCCTCTGGTGTAACCGATCACAAGGGGGTCAACGGCTTCGAGATGTGAAGGATTTGGTGTCAGTTTTACGTAGATTTTTTTGCCGGACGGGGAAGTGATATGGCTGGCGTAACCGAGGTGGTATTTAACGTCACCATCACCCATCGTGAGGTCCGGATTCACATTGCCTTCAAATTCCGTAAAGATCTGTTCGTAGGTTTTCCCCAGAATATTCGACAACACATTCAGTCGTCCCCTGTGGGCCATACCGATCACCACTTCCTTTACGTCAAGCTCGGCGGCTTTATTGATGATCGTCTGGATGGCGGGTATCGTGTTTTCTCCTCCTTCGAGGGAAAATCGTTTTTGTCCCAAAAATTTTGTGTGCAGGAAATTTTCAAACACAACTGCCTCGTTGAGTTTTCCGAGGATTCGCTTTTTTTCCTCGATACTCGGATTATAGGTCCAGTATTCCTGCTCACACTTCTGGAAGAACCAATGCCTGATCTCATCATTACGGATGAAGTTATATTCGAACCCGATAGGGCCGAGGTATACGGCTTTTAGTTTTTCGATGATCTTGCGCAAGGTCGAGCGCGGCATCCCGATCTCAGCGGCCACGTCGAATTCCGCATCGAGGTCCGCATCGGAGAGACCGACGCTTTGATGGTCGAGTTGAACGTTATGGTTTCTCCTTTCCCGGACCGGGTTTGTCCTTGAGGCGAGGTGGCCAAAGGAGCGGTAAGCGAAGATCAGGTTGCGGACTTGCGTTTCTTTGATGGACAGCGAATCTTCCACGCCAACGGCAGCGTGCCCGTTGCGGAGGGAGTGTTCCAAAGAGAAATCAAATCCTTCGAAGAATTTCTGCCAGGTTTGATCCACCGAGGATGGATCTTTCTTGTAGTTTTGGTAGAGTTGATCGACATAACCAACATCTGCATTGGAGATGTATGAGTATTTATCCATAAGCAAGCTTGAAGAGCAAACAAATGTATCGAACACGTTTTAGATTAAAAAACTGTTTACCCGCTTACACAAATATTTGGTCTTAAGTCATAAAAAAAGGACATTCATCTGTACGACGAATGTCCCGGGCCTTCTTCCTTCCACTAATAAAACTTTACGGTTAGACGTAACCCAACGCAAAACTGGTCAGGGTTCCGAAACATCACCAGGTCCATTACTGTAAATATAATGCACTAAATGAACTATTTTTACACATTTTAAGAATTTAATTTACATACTTGTCTTGTCTCTTTGCGAAGCGGCGGTTCTAATTTTAGGACATGAAATTACACATCGGGAAAGAGATTGAAGCGCGTTACAAGGAATCGGGAATAAAACTATCGGAGTTTGCCAAAAGACTCAGCACGACCCCACGAAACGTTTATACAATATTCGAACGCACTGACATCAAAACCGATTTGCTGCAGAAAATCAGCGAGATCCTGCATTTCAATTTCTTCACTTTATATCGGAGCGACAATATTGTGGAGGACGCGGCTCTTCGGTATGAAAAGAGTGCACAGTCAGCTGAAAAGCTTTCAGTTATTGTGGTTCTCGACGGTCGTGAAACGACGTTAAATCATTGGATCAAGAAACTGACGGCCATAAACAGAACGCTTGGCAATCAATAATCCAGGACGGCGCTGGATTCTTTAACCGGTAATCCTTATCTTTGCCCCCCTAAAATGGACGAGTTCCACAAATAACAAGCAAATGGTAAAAATCAGACTGGCCCGCAGAGGCCGCAAGAAACTGGCGATGTTCGACGTAGTCGTAGCTGATGCCAGGGCACCACGTGATGGTCGCTTTATTGAAAAAATCGGTACCTACAATCCCCTGACCGTTCCAGCGACGATCAATCTCAACGATGATCGTGCGTTTGACTGGTTGATGAAAGGTGCTCAACCTTCTGACACCGTGAAAGCGATGCTTTCTTACCGGGGCATTATGCTGAAAAAGCATCTGCAGATCGGTGTGGTGAAAGGTGCCATAACACAGGAACAAGCTGACGCTAAACTCGCTGAATGGGTCAAGGCCAAGGAGTCGAAAATTCAGGCCAAGCGTGAAAGGATCGTTTCTTCGAAGGAGGCTCAGGCAAAAGCGCGTAAGGAAGCCGAAACGAAAGTCAGAGAGGCCCGTGCTGAAGCTATTCGCAAGAAAGCGCAGGTAGCTGCCGCAAAAGAAACTGAAGCTGAAACTGCACCTCCGGCGGAAGGGGAAGCAGCTCCGGCGGAAGGTCAGGGTTAATTATATCTTGATCATCACTCACAAATGCCAATGCGGAATCCGTGTTGGCATTTTTTTCATTTCCAGATGAACGTCAACGATTGTTATAAAGCCGGTTTCATCCTGAAACCACACGGGTTAAAAGGTGAAGTGACGGTGATGCTTGACCCGGATTTGCCCTTAGCATTTAATGAGCTCGATTCCGTGTTTATCGATATCGGCGACAACCTGGTGCCGCACGTTATTCATGCTGTTTCGGTTACCCACGCCAAAGCAATTGTGAAATTTGAAGATATCGACAGTCAGGCAGCGGCGAACCTGATCAGTAAAAAGGCTTTATATCTGCCGAAATCAACGCGCCCTAAATCGGGCAGAGGCAAATTCTACGATGATGAAGTCGTCGGTTTTGAAGTCCACGATGAAAACCACGGCGAGCTTGGAAAAGTGGTTATGGTCTCGCAGGCCGGACTCAATAGATTGCTCTCGGTTGATCACGACGGACGTGAGGTCCTGATCCCGGTCAACAGTCCATTTATCACCAATATCAACAAGGGAAAAAAACGCATCAGCGTTTCCCTGCCCGAGGGGTTTCTCGATTTATGAAATTCACTATTCTATTTTAAGGATCGTTTCGCCGCGAACCGGCTGCCCGGTAAACGTCACCCCCTCGACCACGACCCGGTACGAGGTCGGCAGGTCTGCCGCATAAAATGAAACCTGCGCAACGCCCCCGTTATCTGTCGTCAGCATGGGATTCCAGTAAATTGTCGATCGATAGTCCGGTTCCTCACTCGAAGAGGCCGCATATTCGGGAGATTTAAACTCCTCCGCCGGCGTGTAGCCCGTCAGCGTATAGTTTTGGAACATTTTGGTATCAAAAGTTCTGGGCCTGTTAGCCAAAGTCTCATCGGAATCCATGGAGGTCCGCAAGTAGATCGCGATCACGCCGTTGCCACCGCGCGTGCCGTAGGCAGCACCCTTTCCATATTTGAGCACGTCAACGCGTGCAATGTCATTCACATTCATACTCGACAGATACTGCGTCGCTTCATCCATGGTAAGCGCAAGCGGAACATCGTTAATGACTATTAGCGGAGCCGTTGTCGCTGCGCCCATCATATTGGAAGGCCCGCCAAGCTTAATCGCATATCGGATCGCACCGAACCCGTCTGTATATGCAACAACCCTAAACCCGGCTACACGGCTTTGCAATGCGTACAGGAGATTGGTCGAATTGATCTTTCTCAGCCATTCGCCGTCGATCGTAACATCAGGAACACCGTGTTTACTCGAAAAACGTTTGACACTTTCCTGGTAAGGCGTGCTTCTTACGACAATCTCAGGCAGCAGGTGGTGAGCGGTGGTGTCTTCAACATTTCTTTCCCTGTAACGCTGTGCGCCGGCCGCACTCGTTAAATCTAATTTTAGTGATTCCAGTGACTGGGAAAGTGGCGGAGGTGGCAACCTGTATATTTTTACGGTGCCCGTTTTTTTTCCCGTTTTTCCCTGAACAGCGATCTTTGTCGAATCATTGAAATGTATGTTGTCGATATTGAATTGTCCGTTGTCTCGCGTCTCGATTGTAAACGCATTTTCGAAATTGCCCTCTACGAGGGATATTGTTCCCCGACCGGGTTTGCCTTTATGGTTCAGGTACTCACCTTTGAAACAAAGTCCATGCTCAATTCCAAATTCGAGCGTTGGGGCATGGCGGGCGGGGCCATTGATACCAAATGAACGCAGAATGTTCTGCTCATGGTCAACAGGCGACACTTGCTGCACGTCGATCACGGAAACGGAGAGATTTGAATACATCGGGTTTCCGGCGCTGTCGCTCACGGCGATCTTAAGCTGGATCCTGTCGTTCGAAGTGTACTGTTCCTTGCCGGGCAATATCGTGATTCCATTGATCACCGGCACCGGATCCCCGCCGTCGCCGATTACACTTTGTGTCGGGTTAAGCACCGGAAGAGGTTTAACAAAAATGTAGTCATCTCCAAAATTTCGCATCCAGTTTGTATAAGCCCGCAAATAATATTCACCGGCCTGAATCTGCGCCGGCAGCCTGAATTGTCCAATAACCATCCCGTTTTCGATCTGAAAGAGCTTCTGTTCAACCACCTTGTCTTTTGCGATGATCTCTACATAGAGAACGCCGCTTAAGGTGTCGGCCATCTGGCGGTTTGAGTAATTCATGTATCCTTTGAACCAAATCGTTTCCTCGGGATAATAATACGGCTTGTCGGTCTGGAGGTACGGTTTTTCTATTAGGTCGGCTACTGGCGTCTTTTTTTCGGGAGCAGATGATTTCGGCTGTGGTTTTGGTTCAAAATCGTAGGGAAGCATTTCAGCGATCCGCAATTTGCCCATGGCGCCGGACAACATCATTCTAGAGGCATCGCTGACAACGCCCCGGGCATTCACTTCGATAAATCCACCCACAACTTCGATCCACGACACAGGGTGCGAAATATCCTGATATACAAATTCTGTTGCTGTCTGCCTTCCGTAGTGAACCTCCAATCGCTCCGGCACCAGAATGCGGTAAACGCCCTCTTGTCTTTTCAAGACTTTGTTGCCGACATCGTAGGCCTTCAGTTTCGAATCGAAATCCGTTTTGAAATTCTGCGACCTTATCAATGGACCTGGTGCCGTCTGATCAGCATACATCTTAAAACCGTCATGTTCGAAGGTACCGTCAATGATCGAGCGGAATAGATGTCGGGACGATCCGCGGTAGGCTTTTGACCTGTTTTCATTCCAGCGCAGGACAAGCGTTTTGTCTTCGGTGGGGATTTGCTGGAAACGAATGTCTCCCAATATATTGTAGGAATCGGCACCCATTGCAAAACTCTTAAGCACATAGGTGATATGATATCCGAGCCCAAGATTTTCAATCTCCAACGGAGAAGAGGCTGTCGCCATAAAAATTCCGTTGGCCTCCCGAAAATCAAGTACCCATGGGTTAACAATTCTCGCTCCGGCGTTTTTATTGGAACCAAGAAACAAAGATTCAAATCGTCGGAGCTGATTATTCCACTGCTCATCTTTCTTCGTTGAGACCTCCACTTCTTTCAGCTCAACCGGTCTGAGTTTTATTTCCAGATAATCCGAATTCCCCAGTTTGGCCAGTTTGAAGGTGTAATTCTCATGGCCAACATAAGAGCAGATAAGATCGGCATCTCCCGCCGGAATGTTGTTCAAAACGAATTCGCCGTTTTCGTTTGCGTTGGTTCCGATCGTTGTAAAGTTGATAAATACACTGGCAAACGGTAGTGGCTCCATTGTTTTGGCATCGACAACTTTCCCGCGAAGGGCGCGTTGCGCATTCAGGCTCAGACAGCAGAGAAATGCAATTAATAACAGAACAGATTTCCGGATGTACATGGGCATATTTGAAGAGAGTAGCTAAATTTACTTAAAATTCTTTCGCTTCAATGATGCACCTTGATATCATCACTTGTCTGCCCAGGCTTATTGAGAGTCCGTTTAACGATTCCATTTTAAAGCGGGCACAGGCAAAAGGGATTGTTGAGATCTCGGTGATCGACCTGCGCGATTACGCAACAGACAAACACCACTCGGTTGATGATTACGCGTATGGTGGTGGCGCGGGTATGGTGCTGATGATCGAGCCGATCGACAGATGTATCCAGCACCTGAAGAGCCGGCGCACGTATGATGATATCATTTATATGAGTCCGGATGGTGAACGACTCTCGCAAAAAATTGCCAACGAATTAAGCCTTAAAAAGAACCTGATCCTGTTATGTGGGCACTACAAAGGTGTCGATGAGCGTGTCCGGGAGCATCTGGTGACGCGGGAGATCAGCATCGGCGATTATGTGTTATCCGGTGGTGAGCTTGCGGCGGCCGTGGTAGTCGATGCCGTTGTGCGGCTGATACCGGGGGTATTGTCGGATGAGACATCGGCGTTGAGCGATTCATTTCAGGATGACCTGATCGCTCCGCCGGTTTATAGCCGTCCCGCCGAGTATAAGGGATGGAAGGTGCCGGATGTGCTCTTATCCGGTCATGAGGCTAAAATTGAGCAATGGAGATACGAAAAATCCATCGAAAGAACGGGTAGCCGCCGACCGGAATTGCTGCCTTAAAAGAGTAGAAAAGTTGCTTTTCCAGAGAGGAAACCGTTTTCGAATTCCGTACATCTGAATAAATAATTTGGCGCCGCATTGCCAACTGGCCACTCTTTCCTATATTTGCAGTCCCATTTTAAAACCATCGAGTTATGGCCGATTTAATCCAAATAGTAGAGCAGGAATTAGCGCAAGTCCGCACGAAGATCCCCAATTTTAAGCCTGGTGATACGATCAACGTCCACGTGAAGATCAAAGAAGGAAACAAGGAACGCGTTCAGCAGTTCCAGGGTACTGTCATTCAGCGCAGGGGCAAAGGGACAAATGGCGAAAGCTTTACAGTCAGGAAAGTGTCGAACGGTGTAGGAGTTGAAAGGATATTCCCAATCGTTTCCCCTTCGATCGATAAAATTGATATTGTGAAGGTTGGTAAAGTCCGCAGGGCGAAACTTTATTATATGAAAGGCAGACAAGGAAAGGCTGCCCGCATCAAAGAAAAACTTTAAGCGCACAGATTGTAAAAAATTCACGCCATTCCCCCAAAAGGAATGGCTTTTTTTATGCCCAAAAAAGCCCATATTTTTCTCCTAAAACGATTGAAATTGGGCTAAAATCGCACATTTTATCCCCGTTAGTATACTATTAAATTATTGATAACTTTGTGCCTCCTTAAACCCAACCCATTTCATAATATATGGCAAGAAATATTGCAGAGCTGTTAGGCAAAGACGCAGAACTACTTTTAAAACATCAGAGTAAAACTGTATCCAAAGACCAACTTCATACCCCTAGCCCAAACTTCGTTGACAAGGTATTTGCACAAACCAACCGCAGTCCGCAAACGCTGAGAAGTATTCAGTGGTTACTGGGCACCGGGCGGCTTGCAAACACTGGCTACGTTTCCATTCTGCCGATCGACCAGGGTATCGAGCACAGCGCAGGTGCCTCATTTGCTAAAAATCCCGTCTATTTTGATCCTGAAAATATCGTCAAACTCGCGATTGAAGGCGGCTGTAACGGAGTTGCCACAACTTTTGGCGCCCTGGCAATGACGTCCAGGAAATATGCGCACAAAATACCATTCATTGTAAAAATCAATCACAACGAGCTTCTCACATATCCCAACAAACACGATCAGATCATGTTTGGGTCTGTGGATGATGCATGGAACCTTGGAGCGGTGGCCGTAGGTGCAACCATTTATTTCGGATCTGACAACTCAACCAGACAGATCATGGAAGTGGCTGAAGCATTCGAACGCGCCCATGAGCTAGGTATGGCGACTATTTTATGGTGTTATATCCGTAACAACGCATTCAAGACCGGTGGAAAGGACTACCACGTTTCAGCTGACCTGACCGGACAGGCAAACCACCTCGGTGTCACGATCCAGGCGGATATTATCAAGCAGAAGCTTGCGGAAAACACCGGCGGATACAAGGCCCTCAACACAGGGGGAAGCAGTTACGGAAAACTTGACGAAAAAATTTATACAGAGTTAAGCTCAGAGCACCCGATCGATCTTTGCCGTTACCAGGTAATCAATTGTTACATGGGACGGGCCGGACTCATCAGCTCCGGAGGAGAGTCAAAAGGTGCCAGCGATCTTGCGGATGCCGTAAAAACTGCAGTTATTAACAAACGCGCAGGCGGCATGGGATTGATTTCCGGAAGGAAGGCTTTCCAGCGACCGATGAAGGAAGGTGTAGAGATCCTGAATGCGATCCAGGATGTTTACCTCGACAAGTCGATCGACCTTGCTTAGTTAGTCAGAAAGTTGCAGGCCTGGGGTTTTAAGTTGTTGCTCATCTTTCAATTCCAGACTTCAACTTTCGAAGTTTCAACTTAAACGTAGAATTATGTCTTGGTTTAAACGCAGTGATAAAGGAATTCTCACCCCAACAGAAGCGAAACGTGAAGTGCCGGATGGATTGTGGTTCAAGTCACCAGGCGGCAAGATTGTTCATACACGGGAGCTGAAACACAATGCGTACGTAGTTCCGGAGGAAGATTATCACGTGCGCATCGGATCCGAGGAGTATTTCGAGGTCCTTTTCGACAATGGCAAATACACCGAGCTCGATCCGGATATGCAATCAGCCGATCCGTTGAATTTTGTTGATACAAAACCCTATCCGAAGCGTATTCGTGAATCGATGGCAAAATCCGACCTGAAGGATGCTGTTCGCACCGCGCACGGAAAGATCAATGGACTCGACATCACCATCGCATGTATGGACTTCGCATTTATCGGAGGATCGATGGGTTCGGTCGTCGGAGAAAAGATTGCACGTGCAATGGACCACAGCCTGCAAAATAACAAACCATTCCTGATGATCTCGCGTTCGGGCGGGGCACGAATGATGGAAGCGGGGCTGTCCCTGATGCAAATGGCAAAAACTTCTGCAAAAATCGCCCTGCTTGATCAGGCTAAGATCCCCTACATCTCGCTTCTGACAGATCCCACAACGGGTGGGGTAACTGCTTCTTATGCCATGCTTGGCGATTTCAATATTGCAGAACCGAATTCCCTCATCGGGTTTGCCGGCCCGCGTGTGATCCGCGAAACAATCGGCAAAGACCTTCCGAAAGGTTTTCAAAGCGCGGAGTTTGTGCTCGACCACGGTTTCCTCGATTTTATTGTCGACAGGAGAAACCTCAAGAGCAAACTGACGACCCTGCTGAAAATGCTTCAGAACTGATCATACGTGTCCGGGCACCGTTTTCCCGAAAACGGTGTGCAGTGCAATTTCGGCGTGGCATTGAATTGCTTATTGATTGATCCAGCCTGCAATAACCATGTTCAAGAACTACCTCAAGATCGCTCTCCGCAGCTTGTTCAAGCATCGGATCTACACCATTATCAACGTCCTCGGCCTTTCCACCGGCATCGCAAGTTGTCTCCTGATTGTGATGTTTGTCAGGGACGAATTTTCCTATGATAAATTTCACGCGCGCGCGGACCGGATATTTAAGGTGGCCCTCGAGAGAAAATATCCGAATCACTCGACGAACTATGCAGTCATCCCTCACTCGTACGGCGATGTGATGATGACAGACTTTCCGGACGTTGAAGAAGTCCTCAAGATCGGTGGCCCCGTAAACAACGTTGTGGTCCGATACACGGATCCTCAAAACGATATCAGGCAGTTCGAAGAGAATTTTATCATATTTTCGGATTCGAATTTTTTCCATCTGTTCGACGTCGCGATCGTGAAGGGTGATCCGTCGAAAGCCCTGGAAAATCCGAACGATCTCGTTATTACACGCACCACGGCGCGGCGTTACTTTGGTGCCGAGGAGGCGATTGGCAAAACCCTGCGGTTCTTTAACCAGGATTTTGTTGTGACCGCGGTGTCGGAGGATATGCCGCCCAACTCACATATGAAGTTCGATTTCATGGCTAAGTGGAGTGATCAATTCTTTGGCGGACCTGGCCCGAACTTCACCGGTTTCACGGCGCACACATACCTTGTGCTGAAGCCGGGCACTGATCCAGAGGCACTCGAAGCCAAATTTCCGAGAATGGTCGATACTTACGCCGCTGCGCAGATCGAGCAAGTTCTGGGAAAATCATGGGAGGATTATAAGAAGGATGGCAATGGCTATCGCTATTTCCTTCAGCCCATTTCTTCGGTGCATCTCGATCCAACCCATATCGAGGCCAAAATGAAGCCCGGTGGCAACGTCAACTATGTTTATTTCCTGATCTGCATTGCCTGTCTCATTCTCGCGATCGCATGCATCAATTTCATGAATCTTGCGACTGCCCGTTCGGCGGACCGCGCTCGTGAAGTCGGTGTCCGAAAGACAATGGGATCTCTCAAGGGGCAACTTGTATCACAGTTCCTGATCGAGTCAATCGTGCTCACGATCGCCTCGACCGTGTTTGCGGTTGGTGTCATGTATATCATGCTTCCCTACTTCAACACACTCACTGGCAAGCAACTTGCTTTTGAATTGTCAGGCGGTGTTGCCCTACTCCTCGCTGGAATTGCCGTTGTTGTAGGATTTCTCGCCGGCAGCTATCCCGCTTTCGTTTTGTCAGCCTTTAATCCAATTGAGGTGATGAAGGGCAAGTTCACGGGGACGGCCAAAGGTGCGTTGCTGCGCAATGGCCTTGTCGTGTTTCAGTTCTTTATTTCAATTGTGCTGATTATCGGGACGCTTGTCGTCGGCCAGCAGATGCGGTATATGCAAGACAAGAATCTCGGTTATGACAAAGAGCACGTCCTGGTGATCGAACGCGTTTTTGCATTAGGCGAAAAGGCGCAGACGTTTATCGATGAATTAAAAAGAATGCCCGAAGTCATCAACACGGGCGGCACGTTTTCCATGCTTGGACGGGAAGGTGATTTTTTCGGATCGCAATGGCGGGCGGAAGGATCGAATGAGATCCTGACAACGAAGACAATGGTGATCGATGACGAGTTCGCGTCAACCATCGGTTTCGAGTTCGTTAGCGGCACCGGATATTCGAACGCAAGCAACGACTCGCTATCAATTATATTGAACGAGGCCGCCGTCAAGGTCATGGGTATTGATGACCCGGTCGGAAAAAAACTGTCGCAAGTGCAGCGTCGTCAGGAAGGAAACGTTACTGTGGAATACACGATCACCGGCGTCATTAAGGACTTCAACTTCCAGACCCTGCGCGATCCAATTACCCCGCTGACAATTCAAAGTACAGAAAGTATCGACGGCCAGCCGGTCTACGCTTATTTGCGTCTCAAGGGGAAGCATCTTCCCACCGTTGTCGAAAAAACGCAGGCAAAATGGAAAGAGTTCGCGCCGGATCAGCTGTTCAAATATGTATTTCTCGACGACAATCTGAAGTCCCAATACGAAAATGAAAAAAGAGCCGGAGAAGTTTTCGCAATATTCTCGGCCCTTGCAATCATCATTGCCTGCGTGGGACTCTTTGGACTTGCTGCTTATACGGCAGGATTACGCACCAAGGAAATCGGAATTCGCAAGGTGATGGGAGCTTCTGTAGCTGGCGTGATCGTCCTGTTGTCGAAGGATTTTACCAAATTAATCCTCATAGCATTCATTTTGGCCGCACCGTTTGCCTGGTATCTGATGGATAACTGGCTCAAGGGTTTTGCTTACAGAATTGAACTTGGAATCGGCGTATTTTTGCTCGCTGGACTCACCTCTTTATTGATCTCGTGGATCACGGTAAGCTACCAGTCGATCAAGGCTGCAATTGTCAACCCGGTAGTTTCGTTGCGTTCCGATTAAAGTCGATTGTTACGAACGTGAACTGAATTCTTTTACGCTTTCAATAAAACATTTCACCTTTTCCGGATCAGTATCCGGATAGAGCCCGTGACCGAGATTGGCGATGTGTTTGTCAGGTCCAAATCCCGAAAGCATTTTCCGGGTCTCGCGTCGTATGTCGTCAAAGGATCCATACAACGCACATGGGTCCAGGTTTCCTTGCAATACCTTGGAGGGCATCTGGTTTCTGGATTCACCAATGTCCATATTCCAGTCTAATCCGACAACTTCGCATTTTAATGCATTCATTTTTTGCCGGGCGAAGAAAGCCCCTTTTGCGAAAACAATTTTTGGTGTGCGCTCAATGGCATCGCAGATCTTCGATATGTAGGGCAACGAAAATTCATGGTATTGGTCGGGGCCGAGAATTCCGGCCCACGAGTCAAAGATCTGGATGATGTCGGCACCAGCCTTCACCTGACCCTGCAGGTAATTAATCGTACTCTGTGTGATCATCTCCAACAGGCGATGTGCAAAATCGGGTTGTGTGTAAAGTATTTTTTTTGCTTCGCTGAAAGTCTTGCTGCCACGTCCCTCTATCATGTAGGAAAAGATTGTCCACGGCGCACCGGCAAAGCCGATAAGGGGTACTCTTCCATTTAATTCTTTTTTGGTGAGTTGAATGGCCTTCATCACGTAATCAAGATCTTCAGCAGCGGCGATTCGAAGCGTTTGAAGGTCGCGCGGTGTAGTAATTCTCTTTGGAAAAACCGGACCGCGATTTTCTTCCATTTCATAATTCAGCCCCATTGCTTCCGGGATGACGAGGATATCCGAAAAAATGATGGCTGCATCAACGCTCAGAATATCAACTGGCTGGATGGTAACTTCGCAAGCAAGTTCGGGAGTTTTTACCAAAGTTTTGAAGTCCCCTGCCGTTTCACGCACGCGGCGGTACTCGGAAAGTATTCTGCCGGCCTGGCGCATCAGCCATACGGGGGTCCGTTCTGTTTTTTCACTTCTGGCTGCGCGTAGCAGAAGATCATTCTTTAAAAATTGCATGCGGCAAAGATGTGAAGCCGGGTTTAAATAAAAAAGAAGCCGTCCAGTTCGACGGCCTCTTTCTTTTTCATGTTCTTACCGACCAGGTTAATTCATTGTAATGGAAACTGGCAGCAAGGTATTCGGGCTTACATTTCCCGTGTTGCTCACAAAGTAGAGGTAAAGATCCAGATCACCATTCGCTTCAAAAGGTGTGAACACAATACCAGAAGTTCCGTTAGTCACGTTCACAGACCCTTGTTCTCTTACATCCAGGCCTGTGAGGTCAAAGCCATTGTAGACGGTGACACCATCCACCGTTGTTGTCGCCTGTCCCGGGGCGGGCGATCCATCAGGAAGCGCAACGAAGTAAACGGTTCCGGTAGTTGACCCGTTCGGGTTCGTGAGAAGCGAATTTGTCTGATTGATCGTCCATTTCAGCTGCGTTCCAACGTCGTATTCATTGGCAAGCTGGGCCGTCGGCTCGGGAGGCGTACCGATGTCGTTTAACAATGTGGCTGTCCTGCCAGTGAACTCGTTTCCTGCCAGGTCAGACCCCTCCTGGATCGATATGTTGAGTGGTCCATGCGTTGCATCCGAAGGATTGTCACTGTCCTTGTAGTTGTACACATAACTTGCAGATATTCCATCCTCCGCAAACACCATAGGTGCATCTATTACAGGATCCATGTTCTGGCCGGTCACATCGATCAGCAATGTATCAGATGGATCCATAAGCTCATTAAATGTCACGGTAATGATCGCGAATTGGGATCGGCCGATACGGGTACCTGTGACCAGGGAGGCCACCTGAGGATCTTCATTGTCAACGCTGATTCCGATTGAGTCTGCAAGTTGCTCGAGCCCGCTTAAGGCCCCTTCCTCTCCCGACGTTGCAGCCTCAACGACCACGTAAACGGTACCCGTAAACCCTGCCGGAGCAGTATAAACCGCATAGAATTCGTTATCAGAGTCTGTGACTTTCACCAGATTTCCGAGTGTACCTTTGGCAGGATTGAGCCTGATGGTGGGATCATCAGCGATTATCTGATCAAATTCTATTAACACCGTATCGGATTCTGTTCCCTGAAGCGGAGCACCGCTTGCCAGCGATAAACTCACAACGGGGCGAAAATCATTTACATCCAGTGCACAGTATGAAAGGGATTGCGCGGGGTAAAAGATCGCGCTTTCAAACAATCCGCTGTTCACAATTGCACTTGCCGGTACGACGGTGCCGTCTTTCAGCGTGACATCGGATTCAATCAGGAGATCGAACGTACCAATAGTCGTGGGATCCGTTACAGCCAGCGCCGTCAACACCTCTGCCAGTGTAAATGAGATGTTCCCGCGTGGATACCTCCCGCCGGTCGGAACCGAAAATTCACTTCCGGGAACGGAAGTAACGAGTACGCGCGTTCCTCCGTCCAGGCTGGCATAAACGTCCACTTTGTCGAGAGAATTCGGGTCCTCCGCGAGAAAGTCGGCATCAAAGGAAAATGTCTCGTTGCCGACGATTTTGTTAAAGAAGAAACTGTTTGAACAGCCCGTGTTGTTCAGGTTGGCGAAAGCATCTCCACGCAACGCGAGAATTGATCCCTTCTTGAGGTCATTGACCCGGAAAGGATCCAATGATTCATCCCTGCAGGAAAGCACAAGAACGATCATCAAAAATATCAGTAATCTATTTATTAATGTTTTCATAAAAGATTCGATTAATTAATTAAGATCGTCAGGATTGGCGTCCCAAAACACGCGAACATCATTGGTTGTTTTTTGCTGAACCGAGCTATTGAGGTTGACAAAGTTCGCCGGATAGATCAATGAACGGAAAAATTCACCGCCGTTGATTGCACGCGTCGGCTGCATGTTTTTAGGAGAACTCGTCCGTCTGTATAAGTTGTACGCTTCAACGCTGTTTCCCCACAAGGATATATAGAATTCTTTCATGGCCACATCCAGTGGATCTGCCGAAGCATCAAAGTCATTCAACACAGTATTCACATAAGTGATCGCTGAGGGTTCTAACCCGGCGGGCAATGTTTGGCCGCGCGACGCTGCGAAACTTCTCACCCGGTCAATGGATTTGTTGATGCCATCCGCCATTGCCTGGCGCCCGTCAATTTCAGACATGCCCAATCGAAGCGCAGCCTCGGCTTTCATGAAATCGGTGAAAAACGACATGAAAATCGGTTCAATACCGGCTCCGTTTGCGCCATCGCCCTGAACCGTAGGATCCCAGTAATCCGGATCCGTGTTGGCATCGATTCGTCCACCCGCGGGATATACGCCCACGGCGGTAATTACATTCGTATCTGGCGGGCCTCCATCGTTGTTGCCATGATCGCGTCCAAAAAATCCCGGCTCGAACGTACAGAATGGATGTTCAGGAGCATAGTGAGACGGTTTTGGTGTCAGTACGCAAGGCACGGACTCGCGATCTACCTGCAGCGCGGTGGGAATGCTTCCAACCTGACGATAGAAATAGTAACGCCAGCGCGGATCCTCCACCCCTTTGCCATTGTACGCTTCCTTCAGAAAATAATTCCCGACGTAGCCGTCGGCGGAACCTTCCTGTGGCTTGTAATATTGACGATACATGGGATGGCGAGACCGCGCCGGAATATCTGAAGTTCCATATTTGTAAGTGAACTCCTCGTCATCCGTATCGATGAGATCTGCATCAAGGAGTTCAATCAGATTTGTGATTGCTTCTGCCTGGCGGCCCGGATCAGTTGAGATGTTCAACCATGCCTTGAACTCAAGCGAGTTCGCAAGCGCTGCCCATTTATCGCGGTCGCCGCCATAATAGATATCGCGGTTCAGGGGCCCGCCGGCATCGGTTCCTGTTTTCGCCAATTCGGTACGCGCCTCGTCCAGCAATGTAAGGGCATACGCATATACGTCAGCACCCGAATCGGTCTTCGGATTAAAGTTCTGTGCCGGCCCCTGGATCGCTTCGCTTTGTGGCACGTCGCCAAACAGGTCCACGAGTGTCATATAAACGAAAGCCTTCATGATCTTTGCAGCGGCAATATGCGTTGTAAAGTTTTGCTCTTCCGCCAGCGGTATCAGGGTCTCGATATTTACCAGGACATCCTGATAGGCTCTTTCCCAGGTATCGTCAAGGTCCTGCGGTGTGATCGCGCGTTCGTAGGTATCGCCACCTATCATCGCAGTCATGCGCACAAGGACATCGACCCCAGTTGTGTTAACGGCGTCGTTACCAGCTGCCTGAGAGAAAAAAGACGCAAGATCGAGCTGCGCCTGGTTCATGATCAGGTTCACATCGGCACTTTCGACACTGACCTCATTCGGGTTGACCAGATCCCTGTCGAGATCACAAGACAGTGGCGACAGTACCAATATTAATATCAATGTTTTATGTAAGTTTTTCATTGGGATCGTGTTTAAAACGTTAATCTTAAATTGACACCGTATCGTCTTGCGGAAGGTCCACCGAGGTAATCGAATCCCGCGCCGTTCCCTGTACCGAAAGCAGTTCTGTCAAAATCAGCTTTCGAATATTTCGGCGCATTCACGGCCCAGAACCAAAGATTGTTCCCGATCAAAGAAATGTTAATTCCCCGCAGTTTGAGTCGCGACGCCAAAGAACCGGGAACGTTATAACCGAGGGACACTTCACGCAAACGCACGCGGGTTGCATCATAAATACCACGATCACTTGCGCTTCCTCCGATAATGGAATTGTTGAAGAACATTCCGGAAGTTGTTTGGGGAAGATCATTTACCTGCCCGTCCGATTCTTTGACGCCTGCAAGGATCAGTGGCAACTCAGGATTGAAATCCTCGAGGTCTTTCGCCACACCGCGGCCGACCATGGTTGCAGCTCCGTAAGAAAAAATCTGACCACCATGGACATAATCCCATTGGAAGCCAAACGACAGGCCTTTGTATCTGAGATCGCTGATCGCAGACCCGAGCCAGTCCGGATTGGGATCTCCAATGATTCCTATCTCGTCGGAAATTGCCCAGTCGCCATTGTCATTGACCAGAAATTCGCCGTCCTCATTGCGAAGGACATAGGTTCCCTGAATGACATTGAATGGCTGGCCCTCAATTGCAAAGTTTCCGAGGTTTGTGAAACCGGATATCAGGATTTCTTTCGATCCCTCCGGCAGGCTTTCAACCTTGCTGCGATTTCGTGTAAAGTTGAGGCGAACATCCCAGGTCAGGGAGGAGGTCTTCACAGGCGTAATGGTCAGACCCAGCTCAATACCTTTATTTGAGATGGAACCGGCGTTGATCAGGGTGCTGTTGTAACCCGTTGAAGGGTCAAGCGTTCTTTCGAGGATTTGATCTTTCGCGAGGCGGTTGTAGAAGGAGAGATCGAGTTTGGCGCGATTCTCGAAAACCTGTGTTTCCAATCCGAATTCAAGCTCGCTCTGTAACTCAGGTTTCAACCCGGGGTTTGCGAGCAGATCGGGAACGGAGGCCGTGACCACATTGCCGCCCGCGTCAACCGACGCCTGCGAATTGATGGTGAGATACGGCCTCGTGTTGTACGGATCGGCAAAATTGGCTGAGGTACCATAAGCGATTCTCAGTTTCAAAAAGTCTAACACATCGGATGCAAAATCCGAAAACGCAACGGTCGGGATAAAAGACACACTGACTCCTGGATAGAACAAGCTCCTGTAATCCTTTTCATGCGTGGTTGCCCAGTCATTCCTGCCAGTCAGGTTCACATATAAAAAGTCTTTGAATCCCAGACCTGCGTCAACGTAGGCACCGACCCAGGATCGCCGTGTCTTGTAGTTGAGGTTATTATTTCGGAAATCCCTTGAAGAGGTCGTGGAAAAATTTCTGTGTTCCAACAAACCGAATACCACCTGGCCTGAGCTTTCAAGCCCCGTCTGCTCGTACTCGTCTGTGCGGCTGTTGAATCCGACGATACCTGTAAAATCAAAGTCTTTTGAAAATTCCTGCTGGATCGTCGCCATCACCGTGTGGTCGATGATACTATTGCTGCCATCAATCGACCGGTACAGGCCATTGGCCAATAGCGCAGCCGATGTAGGGTAACCTACGGAGCCTTTATTCAGCCAGTAACTTTGTGCTTCGTGGTATGTGTCCAGACCAATCCGGTAACTGACCTTTAGCCAGTCGGTGAAGTCATAATTCAGTGCAATGTTGGAGAAGAATCGATTGGTGAGAGAAGTTTGCCTCGAATGGTCGAGCAGCCATCTCGGGTTCGTTATACTGTTATTGTTCCTGTAGTAAATGTTTTCTTTCGTGATCGGATGTTCGTATGGCAATCCCATCAGGTCGATATTTCTTGGCGTATAAAATAGATTCGCAAAAACAGATGGGCCTCCTTCCGAATTACTCCCGGTTCCGGCGCCAGTGGGCGGCGTCTGAAAATCTGTTCGAACAAAATTGAACACGCTGGTCAGCGATAATTTTTCCGTGAAATTCGCCGTTCCTCCCAGCGAAAAATTATCACGCTGGACGTTATTATTCTTAATGAATCCGTCTTCATCCAGATGACTGTAATTGAAGCTGACGCTGGCCTTATCCATCTTCATACCCAGGTTCAGCGACGTATTGGAAGAGCCTCCTTTGTCAAAGAAATCTTTCACGTTGTCTGGAAAAGCCCGGGGAATATAATTCGACCCGTCTGCAAATTCTGTGATCTCCGGGAATGTATTGCGGTGTTCGAAATACGGGTGACGCCCGACAGGCTGGTTGTTGGAAAACAGGCTCCCCCAGTTGCTGAAGAATTCCCCATAGTCACCGTCGAATCCGTTGGCCCATTTATTCTGGAATTCAGGCACAATGGCTTCAATGACAAAGTAGGATTGGCTGACGGAAGCTTCAAAATCCCTTTCCTGCCTGTTGCTCGAACCAGTCTTGGTCGTAATCAGGATGACGCCATTTCTTCCCAATGAACCATAAAGAGTCGTCGCGCTGAGGCCGCGAAGGATATTCACGGACTCTATGTTGTTGGGATCTATATCGAGGAAACGTGTCGGAGCCACCATGCCATCGCGGAAGTCTGTATTAGAATCATTGGACGCGGTGTTGACAGGCACTCCGTCTACAACCCAAAGGGGTTGGGTGTTTCCTGAAACAGAGCTGATCCCGCGTATATTGATTTTCGACCCGCTTCCTGCGAGTCCCGAAGAATTCAGGATTTGCAAGCCAGGTGTTCTGCCCTGCAGCGCGCGGCCCACATCAGTTTCCGGTTTGTCCGCAAGGTCCTTTGCTGCAATGGTAGTCGACGCGTAACCCAACGCTTTGCGTTCGCGCTCGATTCCCTGCGCGGTGACGACAACCTCGGAAAGTTGTCGGATGTCAATCGAAAGCTGGGCGTCCGCCACGGTCCGGTCTCCGAGTGGTACTTCAACGGTTCTAAAACCAATAAATGAAAAGACGAGAACCGGATCAGCACCGGATACCGCAATGGTGTAATTTCCATTCGCATCGGTAACGGTTCCAGTGGTGGTACCTTTTACCAGAACATTCACTCCGGGTAAAGGGGCCCCGTCATCCGAGGCTGTCACTTTACCACTCACAGTTCGCTCCTGTGCATAACCGAATAGCACAAAAGCTAACGCGGGTAACATTAGTAAAAACTTTCTCATAAGTTTTTGGTTTTAAGAAAATTTAGGTTTTGAGTAAACGAAGTTAGGGGTGTATTTTATCAAATAAAATAACGAACGATAGTTTTGCGCGCCTAAAAAAATCATACCAGCTGCTTAATGCGATATTTGATTCCTGGAGTCGCCGGATTGGGCGCGCGAATGGATTTTTTTGCCGAAAAACGGCAACGTATCACCACCCATAAACTGGTGATTTAAACAGTTGATCGTTTGCTCTACTTGAATTCAGTAATTACAAAGATTCCCGGAAAATGATTGACTTAAAACGCTTCTTTTTCACCTAACGCGGTGACAGTCACGAAAGACTGGTGCCGCCAAAAGTCGTCCGTTGGCATGCTATAAAGTTCCCGACCGCCTCCAATCAGGCGTAGGTTTCTGGCGTGTATGATAAGTGATCTCAGGTGTCAGTCCGGTGAAAGTCAATGCGTTCGTTGGGAGCTATCTGGGTGATAGGGGTTCCGGTAAAATCGGATAGCAAAATCAAAATTTCCGGCTGTTGGTCAGAAGTAAAAAATAAAAAGCATCCGCTTAGGGATGCTTCTTGCGGTATAGAATATCTGTTATCGTGTTATGCTTCATCTACCGCCTGAACAGAGATAAAAGATCTCTGTTCAGGCTTTTTTTAAAACGACCCACTCCGTTACAAGACGCTGGTAATTTAACCAGTTGATCAGCCTTCGTTTTGTTCCTCCTGAAATCAATAGTCACAAAAACACTCCTGCATAGAAAATGATTGACTGATCATTTGTGAAAAAAAGTCCGTCCCGGACAGTGCCTTTTTTTAAAAAAAGATAGTGGTATTACTCCATTTTTATGACCCGGACGGATTTAAATTTGTCGCCATTCTGCACCCGAAGAATATAGACGCCATTTGGCATTTCCGCTTCTATGTCTACAAATGAATTGCTGGGCGAAAGTGATTTATGAAATTCCTTTCCAGAAAGGTCCGTCAGCATGATCGTTGCATCCACCTGTTCTGGCGAAGTGATCAAAACGGTAAGTTTTTGTCTGAAAGGGTTACCGTAGACACGAACCTCAAATGGTGCTACGTCAAAAAACTCTTCTTCTACCGGATCAAGCGTAGCGCGTTGTCCATTCGCCACTGTCACGAAGTTGGTGACTGATGTTCCCCAATCAGGTGAAAGATTGGTTTTTACCCGTGTATAGTAAGTCGTCTCGGGTGTGAGTCCGGTGAACGTCAATACGTTCGATGAACCCGTCTGAGTAATGGGAGTTCCCGTAAAATCGGAGGCGGTATTTAACTCAATGGTATAGCTGGTTGCACCGTATAGCGACCGGGCTGTTACATTCTGGGTTGTGTAATTTGCCGACGCACCATTGGCAGGGGCAGTTACTACTGCCAGCGAAACCGGGCTTCCCGTGGTAAAGGTACGTGTAGAACCCCATCCCGAAGCTCTATCGCTCGTTACCCGCACATAGTATTTGGTATCGTACTGCAATGTGAAGACCTGAGACGAGCTTCCGCTTCTCACGATGGAGATCCCGTCAAATGCTGCGGATGTATTAGCCTCAATCGAATACACACTGGTTCCCGAAATAGTGGCTGCCGACAACGTCAGATAATAATTCACATTGGTGGCATTGTTAGCCGGAGCCGATGAAGTCAGGATATGATCGCGTGTTGTGAAGCTTCTTGCAGATCCCCATTGTCCGGGAGTTAGACTGGAGCTGACCCGCGTATAGTACCGGGTATTATAATAAAGATCAAGAAACGTCATTGATGTTGAACTGCTCGTGTTCGAAATCACACCGGTTTGAAACGTATTGTCCGGGCTCAATTGAATCGTATACGATGTGGCCCCGGTTAAGGTATTGGTTGACACAGTCAGGCTCGTTGCCTGGTTCGTTGCGCCACTTGCCGGTGAGGTCACATAACTTAGACCAAGCGCGCTGGCAGTTGTAAAGCTTTTCGTAACGCCGTAATCCGGAGAAACATTTGTCTTCACGCGTGCATAGTATGTTGTCGAGAATTGCAGGGTGAAGGTCTGGCTTGCGGCCCCGCTTTTAACGAGCACCTCCGAACCGAAATCCGGACTAGTGCATAGCTCGATATAATAAGTGGTAGCACCCGCGACAGGGTTGGAAGTAACGGTCAGGCTGACAAGATTATTGGTAGACCCGTCGACAGGGGCCGTGATATAAGCGTCTCGGTCCGCAGACTGCATCGTAAACGTCGTTGACGGTCCATACTCGGATGACAGGTTTGTCTTCGCTCTTGCAAAATACTGGGTTGAATAAGCAAGTCCGGTGAAAGCCACGGTGGTGGTCGCGCTCGATCTGACGATTGGTGTTCCGGTGAACAACGAATTTGTATACAGTTCAACGGTATAGGTAGTTGCCCCGCTCACCGCGCTGGTTACAACATTCAATGTTGGAGCATTTTGATTAACCGAATTGTTGACGGGAGTAATGACCTGGACGGTTTCCTGTTGCGTTGTAGCCTGACCAGAAGTCGCGGTCGCTGTGGTGAGATAACTGTATAAATTGTTTGAAGTGTTGAATTCAAACACTTCCACATAGTACTTGCTTCCGGGCAAAAGATCCTTGATCGTGCCGATGGCATCCTGACCTGAAAGTACAAGCCCAATGCGGTTGTCGCTATTTGTCCCAAACGTCTGTCCCACAACGTAACTTGTATTGTCGTCGGGGTCAAAATCGACCGGACCATCTTTTTTCAGAACAACGAGCCGTCCGTTTCCATCTCCGGGAATTACCATAAAATCGAATTGGGTCGTATACTCATTTACCAGGAAGATATAAGAAGATGGAATGGTAGGCTTCGGAAGAACAACCGAAACAACCTGTTGAACGTTAAGAGCCGGATTGAAATCGGCATCACCTTCCTGAGAAGCCGTGATCGTTACATTGCCTGCACCAACAATCGTTACTGTTGCACCGCTGATCGTTGCAACCGAGGCGTCCGAACTCGTAAATGTCACGGGCAAGCCAGATGTCGAAGAAGCGCTCAGGATGAACGCAGGATTGCCATATGACTTCGGGGGTATCAGGTCAAAAGTTATTGTCTGATCGCTTTTACCAACGGCTAACACATCGGAAACATCGGCGGCTGCATTGTAGTTTGAATTGCCTGCCTGCGATGCCGTGATGGTTGCTGTGCCGGCTCCGACAATGTTGATCGTGTTCCCGCTGATGCCAGCTACCAGCGGATTCGAACTGGTGAAGGTCACCGGATTTCCTGAAGAGCCGCCCGCAGCCACAAGTATAAAATCCGGATCACCATAGGTTTTATTTGCATCGGTTCCAAGGGTGAAAAGTATTGTTTGATCCTTTTTGTTCACTGCAAGATCACGCGATACATCCGGGGCTGCGTAGTAATTGGCATTACCATCCTGCCTGGCAACGATGCTCGTCAAGCCGGCATTCAGTATTGTTACCTCGTTTCCGTTTACCGTCGCAACGGAGGAAACTGAGCTTGTGTAGTAAATCGGTAATCCCGATGAGGAAGCTGCATGGAGGTTGAATGAAGGATCCCCGTAAGTTTTAGCTGCGATCGCATCGAACGTAATTGTTTGACCCGCCTTATTGACGATCAGTGTCTGTGATGCATCCGCAGCTGCGTCATAATTCTGATTGCCTGACTGCGATGCCGTGATGGCCGCGGTTCCCGCGCCTACGATCGTTACGGTATTCCCGCTGATTGTCGCTACAGAAAGATCGCTGCTCGAGTAGGTTAAAGTTAACCCAGATGAAGACGAAGCATTCAGCATAAAAGGCGCGTCGCCATAGGTCTTTGCGGATAGTGGTTCGAATGTAATGGCCTGGCTTGCCTTGTCTACGACCAACGCGTGGTCAACTGGAATAGCAGAGTTGTAATTTTGGTTACCTGGCTGCATACCTGTGATGGTCGTGCTTCCGCCTCCTACGATCGTCACTGATGATCCGTTTATCGTAGCGACGGATGGATCAGAACTAGCAAATGTCACTGTCAACCCCGATGACGCGGTAGCTGACAATTCAAACGGAGGTTGGCCGTAAGCTTTTGAACTCAACGGAGCAAAAGTAATTGACTGATTTGCTTTTGCGACAACCATAACCCTGGAGACATCGTTGGCGGCGTTATAATTGACCGCACCCCCCTGTGATGCGGTGATCGTCGCCGAGCCCGCACCCTGAATAGTCAATACGTTGCCCGATACCGTTGCAATTGACGGATCTGAGCTCGTGAACACGACGGGCATTCCGGATGGACCTCCGGTGGCTGCTAGTGAAAACGCTGGGTCCCCGTAGACTTTTTCGGGTAGCGGATCAAATGTGATGATCTGCTCTGCTTTATTGATGAGCAACTCTCTTGAAATATCAGCTGCGGGATGATAGGTTTCATTACCCATCTGCGATGCAGTGATCATCACTGAGCCCGCCGCCAATATTGTTATTGTGTTGCCGTTGACGGTGGCAATGGAGGTGTTTGAACTTGCATACGTAACTGCCAGCCCGGAACTCGCGGAGGCAGTCAAATTAAAGGGGGCATCGCCATAGGTTTTTGGAAAAATCGGATCAAAAGTGATAACCTGATTTCGTGTATCGATGTTGAGCACATCGGAAACGTCCGGTGCTGCGTTGTAATTCGAACTACCGGCCTGCGACGCAATGATTGTAGTCGTTCCCAACCCGACAATTGACACGGTGTTTCCATTAACAGTTGCGACTGATGGATCCGTACTGATAAAGGTCACTGCATTGCCCGAACCCCCGCCGGTGGCTGACAGGATGAAGTCGGGGTCGCCGAGGTATTTAGTCGCACTCGTGCCCAGCGAGAAACTAATTTGCTGATTGCCTTTGTTAACGGTGATTGCACGCGAAACTTCTGGTGCTGCTTCGTAATTGTCATTGCCAGCTTGATTGGCGGAAATGGTGGCGGTGCCAACACCCGTGATAGTCACGGCATTGTCGGTGACAGAAACCACATTAGGATCTGAGCTTGTAAATAAAATTGGCACTCCCGATGCGCCGCCGGTGGCAGCAAGCGTGAAGTCTGCATCGCCATAAGTCTTTGTCGCATGCGCGCCCAATGAAAAAGTGATGCCTTGAAGTGCTTTATCTACCGTTAGTGTTTCAGAAACCTCGCCTGCATGGTAGTTTGCGTTCCCGGCCTGGCTTGCTGTGATAACTGCCGTGCCTGCGCCGATAATCGTTGCCTGGTTACCGTCAATGGTTATTACCGTGCTGTTAGAACTGCTAAACACCACTTCATTGCCGGAAGCGCCACCTGTTGCGGACAGGATGAACGGTACATCCCCATACGTCTTGACCGAATTTGCTCCAAGCGTGAATGCGATGGGTTGACTGGCCTTATCGATGACCAATGTTTGCGTCTGATCCGCCGCCGGATTGTAATAATCCGGATGACCAGCCTGTGAGGCTGTAATCGTCACGCTACCGACTGCTTGTATATAGACGACGTTGCTTACAATATTCGCAATTGATGGATCTGAACTTGTGTATGTGATTTCAAGTCCGGATGAACTTGTGGCGTTAAGGACAATTTCACTGCCGCCATATACCGTCGGGCTGAGCGGATTGAATGTGATAGCCTGGTCCGCCTTGTTGACAACCAGCGTCTGCTCAACCTGAGCTGCATTGTAATATTCATTCCCATCCTGAATGGCGTACACGGCCGTGGTACCAGCGCGGGCGATGATAAGCTCATTCCACTCTATGACGGCGATATCAGTGTTATCTACTACAAAGCGGACCGGCAGGCCGCTGGAGGACGAGGCTGACAAGACAAACATGGGGTCGCCATAAGTTTTCGGACCGATCGGGTCAAAGGTAATGACCTGGTCCCTTTTAAGGATCGTTAATGTTTGTTGAACGGGCGGCGCATCATTGTACCTATTATCACCCGACTGCGTTGCTGTGATTATGACAACCCCTGCCTTCAACATCGTTACGATATCACCATTGATTTCGGCAACCGTCGGGTCGGACACTTCAAAGGTGACAGGGTTTCCACTTGCGCCACCGGATGCGCTGATCTGGAAATCCGGATCACCAAAATATTTTGTAGCATTTTCGCCCAAATCAAAAGCGATTGTTTGTGACGCTTTTTCGACGACAAGTGTTTGGTTGGCGAATGCAAAATTGTATTGCGCATCTCCGACCTGATACGCCGAGATGACAACTGTGCCACCACCAGTGATCGTTACAACGTTATCGCTGATGGTCGCTATAGACGGATCGGAAGAACTGAAGGTTACAGGAAGTCCGGAGGAAGCCGTTGCTGAAATTGTAAACGGTGCATCGCCAAAAGTTTTAGAGGGAATTGGATCGAAAACAATAGTTTGATCCGTTCGTTCAACCATCATCGTTCCGTTGACCGGGTTACGGCCATTGGCGCCGGTAAAATCGGTTTTTTTGGCATAGACCCCCGTTGCCGGATCAAATTCAAAAAAGACACCCGCATCCTGCAAGCCGCCCGTTTCCCATAAGCCATACAATTTTCCATTGGAGCCTTCGATAAGTCCACCGCTGTGTTCGTACCCGGTCTCTTGCCGAATATTTGCCTTGACGGAAAGACTATTCGTTAAAGGATCAAACTCATACAAAACACCGGCGTCGTAGGTTCCCCCAGCACTAGTCAAGCCATAAAATTTTCCGTTTGACGCAAGAACTACTTTCCCCGTGGGGGATGCGGCAGTGCTCGGATGAAAATCGATCCTTTTTGAGTAGGTACTGGTGGCAAGGTTATACTGAAATAAGGTGCCTTCATCGTAAGCGCCACCCCCTGTAGTGACGCCGTATAAATTCCCATCAGAACATATCAAACTTGACTCCCCATGTTTGCCGTTTGCTCCATCGAAATAGAATATTTCTTCCACCGTGTCGGTAGATGGATCGTATTTGTAGAGCAAGCCATAGTCTCCTCCGTTCAAATTGCCATAAAGAAAACCATCGTCGGCAAGAAGTAAGGCATCCCTGGGCTCACCGTTCAAAGTCGATTTTAATGTGAGCGTATTCCCCGTGGGATCGAACTCGAAAATCCGTCCGCCACTAATACCACCTGCCGCGACTCCGTAAAATTTTCCATTGGGAAATAGCGCCAGGCCTAAACTTTGCCGAATGTTAACACCGTCGAAATCTATTTTTTTTGTATATAATTCCGAGACCGGATCAAATTCAAAAATTGTCCCCCGGCCAGAATCACCTCCCCATCGTGTGACTCCATAAAATTTGCCGTTTGTATGTTGGGATAATTTCGATGTGGGTGTTATTCCAGTAGAAGATTCTTGAAAATCAAAGTGTTTAGCGAAGGAATTGGTAAGAGGATCAATCTCAAACAAAAATCCGGAACTGGTGCTGCCGCCGCCTCCAGTACCGAACAACATATTGTTGCTAAAACATAAACTTCCGCGATTCAGAGCTTCTCCTTGAGGAAAAACCCTCTTAGTCGCATAGAGGCTGGAATTGATGTCATATTCGAATATCGCATTACCCGTAATTCCCCAAAGCTTTCCCGCGGAAACTTCAACCACCGTATTTCCTGGATTCGAAGTAAAATCATGTTTTTTTACAAAAGCTTCAGTGGTCGGATCATATTCAAAAAGCACGCCGAGGCCATTTGCGCCACCAGAGAGGGTAGTTCCATAAAGCTTTCCATTGGAACCCCTGAGCATTGTCGTTGTCGGATATTGACCTTTTGATCCGTCAAAATCCAGTTTCTTTGTATACGTATTTGTATTAAGGTCATACTTGAACAAGACACCATATTGGTTTGTACCTCCGGTATAGGTCACTCCGTAAAATTCTCCAGGCGCGTACTCAGTAAGTGAGCCAAAGGGATTTGTGCCGTTAGAAGATAACTGGAAATCGAACTTCTTAGTGAATGTCGTCGTTGCCGGATCGTATTCAAAAATCACCCCCCAGGCGATGCCTCCACCTGAGGTCATTCCATATAGTTTGCCGTTAGAGCCGAGTATTAATCCGCCCACTGGGACAGAGCCATTGATACCTGAAAAATTAAACAGTTTTGTGTACGTGTTTGTAGCGACGTCAAATACAAAGAGTGTACCCTCATTTGTAGTCCCTCCCTGATTGGTCACACCGTATGCTTTCGATCCAATGAAAGTCAGTCCCCACATCGGCTGTTTGCCGTTCGCTGGAACAAAGTTGTACAGGTGCGTGTAGGACTGCGTGGAAGGATCGAAGCTAAATAAAGTCCCAGCGTCGTGAGATCCCCCGCCAGCAGTTACACCGTATAGTACGCCACCAGGTCCCTCTGCCAGGAGGTCTGTCGGGCGGGAACCCGGATATGACGTCTGAAACTCGTATTTAACCTCAAAACCGGACCCGTTTGCTTCTGTTTTAAAAAGAACACCAACACCTGACGAACCACCTGATGAGGCAACACCCCACATCCGGCCCTGGCTAAAACCATCTGACCATAGGAGCAATAAAATAATGGGAATTAAAAAACTGACAGCTAGTCTTTTTTTCATATCGATAATGGGTTTGTAGGCAGGATTCCGTTAAAAAAAACATCTTGCGCCTCGCTCTGGCATGAGTGAATGAACGACGCAAACGAAACGGACAAACAAACGCAATATCAACGAGGGGTTCTTTTTACGCCTTCAACCAATACTCTTCAATCGGGAAAGGATCGGCCCCAGCGGCAGTAAAAATAATAGAATTGCAGTCTGGAAACCGCAATCATTTTCAAAGTTTTTTTAAAACAGGATTTGAGAACAGGAAACCAAAATTTCCACGTTTTGGTCGGGTTTAAATTAAAAAAGCATCCCTTTGAAAGATGCTTCCGATAAAATATAAAATCTCTTTCCGGCTATGCTTCAGCTACCGGCTGAACAGAGACAAATGATCTCTTTTCCCGGCCTTTTTTGAAAACGACCACTCCGTTTGTCAGGGCGAAAAGGGTGTGATCCTTGCCGATGCCGACGTTTTGCCCCGGGTGATGTTTGGTGCCACGCTGACGTACGATAATGTTACCAGCAATGACTTTCTGGCCTCCGAAGACTTTAATACCAAGTCGTTTGCTTTCGGATTCGCGGCCGTTCTTTACTTTACCTTCACCTTTCTTATGTGCCATGTGTTTAGTCTTTTAGAAGTGAGATTAAAATTAACCGATGCTTTCGATCTGCACTTTGGTGAACTGCTGGCGGTGGCCATTCTTCACCTGATATCCTTTTCTTCTTTTCTTTTTAAAGACAATTACTTTGTTGCCTTTAACGTGCTCCAGGATCTTACCTGAAACCGTGATTCCATTAACAGTAGGGGCGCCAATACTAACTTTACCACCGTCGTCGGTCAGCAATACGTTTTCGAATTTTACAACCGAACCCGCGTCACCTTCCAGTTTGGGGGCATAGATATACTGATCTTTAGCCACTTTGAACTGTTTTCCGGCAATGTTTACAATTGCGTACATAGTTTTCAAAAATAGGACTGCAAAGGTAGAAAAAGAATCGTGATTTATAAATCGGCGTTGGGAAAATTTCCTCAGGATCCGAAAAAATCGCGGCGGCAGGACGAAAAAAAATATTTTTTTGAAACTCTACCGGCCCTATAGTTCAAAAAACGTGGTAACGAGACACGTTTAAACGGCTATTTTCCAGTAACTTATCTTTCCACAAAACATCAACAAGTTATCCACAAACGTTTAAAACACTATAAAAACGCGGTTTTTGTTTTGTGCGATTCGTTTTTTTCTTTTGTACACTTGACGCTGACGTGACAGGCTTCTCTGATCACACCAAGCCCAAGCATAGACGACTAGACACCCACGTATCAGCTGAAGCTGAGCCTTGATTGATATTGGTTTAACCTTAACGAATTAAAACATGAGCCACACACCGCAGGATGAACCCATTTTGAGAGAAAACAAAGACCGCTTTGTACTGTTTCCCATTGTTCAACACGACATCTGGAAATTTTATAAACAGGCCGAAGCAAGTTTTTGGACCGCGGAAGAAATAGATCTCAGCCAGGACCTGCGCGACTGGGCTAACCTCAACGATGGCGAACGCCACTTCGTCACCCACGTGCTCGCATTCTTCGCGGCCAGCGATGGAATCGTCAACGAGAATCTCGCCGAACATTTTATCTCCGAAGTCCAGTATACAGAAGCGAAATTCTTTTACGGATTCCAGATCGCCATCGAGAACATTCATTCCGAAACCTATTCGCTGCTGATCGATACCTATGTAAAGGACCCGAAGGAAAAGGACAAGCTCTTCCATGCGATTGAAACGATGGACTGTGTCAAGAAAAAGGCTGACTGGGCATTGCGATGGATTTCGCAGGGAACTTTCGCGGAACGCCTGATCGCATTCGCGGCCGTGGAAGGCATCTTTTTTTCAGGTTCATTTTGCTCCATATTCTGGCTCAAGAAACGCGGGCTCATGCCGGGCCTGAGTTTCTCCAACGAATTGATATCGCGCGACGAGGGTTTACATTGTGATTTCGCCTGTCACCTCTACACCAAACATGTGGTCAATAAACTGCCGAAAGAAAAAGTCATCGAGATCATCCGCGACGCGGTGGAAATAGAAAAAGAATTTGTCACCGACGCCCTTCCTGTCAACCTCATCGGTATGAACGCCGCTCAAATGCGCCAGTATATCGAGTTTGTTGCCGACCGCCTGCTCAACGAGCTTGTAGGCACGAAAATTTACAACGCTACTAATCCATTTGATTTCATGGAAATGATTTCGCTGAGAGGTAAAACAAACTTCTTTGAAAAGCGCGTAGCGGAATACCAGAAAGCTGGTGTGATGAACAGCACTGAAAAAGAAAGTGCGCCGAAGTTTTCATTGAACGAAGATTTTTGATACATTCAATCACTTTTTAATCTATCTCTCTTAACAACAACCCTTATCAGAAATGCTTGTAGTAAAACGTGACGGACATCGGGAATCTGTAAAGTTTGACAAAATCACCGCCCGTATAGAAAAACTTTGCTACGGTCTCGATCCAAAGTTCGTTAACCCGGTTGAAGTGGCCATGAAGGTGATCAATGGCCTGTACGATGGTGTTACCACGCAGGAGCTCGACAATCTGGCGGCCGAAATCGCGGCAACCATGACCACCCGGCATCCTGACTTCGCAAAGCTTGCTGCACGTTTGGCCGTTTCTAACCTGCACAAGACAACAAGCAAGTCTTTTTCAAATACCATGAAGCGCCTGTACCAGTATGTCGATCCCAAGACAGGTCAAAATGCGCCATTGATTTCGAAAGAGACCTGGAAAGTCATCAAGGAACATGCAGCGGAACTTGATGAAGCAATCATCTATGATCGTGATTTCAGCTATGATTATTTCGGGTTCAAAACCCTGGAACGGTCATACCTGATGAAGATCGACGGAAAAACCATTGAGCGCCCTCAGCACATGCTCATGCGCGTTGCCGTTGGCATTCACGCCGAGGATATCCAGGCTGCAATTGAAACGTACAACCTGATGTCGGACAAATGGTTTACGCATGCAACTCCTACGTTGTTTAACGCGGGAACACCCAAGCCGCAACTGTCCTCATGCTTCCTTTTAACGATGAAAGACGACAGCATCGACGGAATTTACGATACACTGAAACAATGCGCGAAGATCTCCCAGTCTGCCGGGGGCATCGGATTAAGCATCCACAATGTCCGTGCGAAAGGTTCATACATCAAAGGCACTGGCGGAACTTCCAACGGCATCGTTCCGATGCTACGGAATTTTGATATGACTGCCCGCTATGTCGATCAGGGCGGGGGCAAAAGAAAAGGAAGTTTTGCCATTTACCTGGAACCCTGGCATGCAGACGTATTTGAATTCCTCGACTTGAAGAAAAATCACGGCAAGGATGAAATGCGTGCCCGCGACCTCTTCTATGCAATGTGGATCCCGGACCTTTTCATGCAGCGTGTTGAAAACAATGAAATGTGGTCACTGTTCTGCCCGAATGAAGCCCCGGGACTCGCCGAAGTTTACGGTGAAGAATTTGAACGTCTTTACAGCAAATATGAAAGTGAACAAAGATTCCGCAAGCAGGTAAAGGCGCAGGATCTCTGGTTCGAAATCCTCGAATCGCAGATTGAAACCGGCACACCCTATATTCTTTATAAAGACGCCGCCAACAAAAAGTCTAACCAGAAAAATCTGGGGACGATCAAATCCAGCAACCTTTGTACAGAGATCATCGAGTATACCGCTCCCGATGAAGTGGCAGTCTGCAACCTGGCATCCATTGCGTTACCAAAATTTGTGACGTCGGATGGCAAATTCGATCACGAGAAATTATATGAGATCACAAAAGTTGCGACCCGCAATTTGAACAAGGTGATCGACATCAATTACTATCCTGTGCCCGAAGCCAGGAAGTCGAATATGCGCCATCGCCCCATTGGCCTTGGAGTGCAGGGGCTCGCCGACGCCTTTATTATGTTGCGCATGCCGTTCGACAGTCCCGAAGCACGCGGCCTGAACAAGGACATTTTTGAAACGATCTACTTCGCGGCCATGGAGTCGTCGATGGAATTGTCAAAAATCAACGGCCCCTATGAAACCTTCAAGGGTTCACCGGTTTCAAAAGGCATTTTTCAGTTCGACATGTGGGGAGTAACTCCCTCTTCCGGACGCTGGAACTGGGATAAACTCAAGCAGGACGTCAAGCAGTTCGGTGTGCGGAACTCGTTATTGCTCGCACCAATGCCGACCGCGTCCACGTCGCAGATCCTCGGCAACAATGAATGTTTCGAGCCATATACGTCAAACGTTTATACCCGCAGGACGCTGTCGGGCGAATTCATTGTCGCCAACAAGCACCTGATGAGGGATCTGATCGGATTGGGTCTTTGGAGCGAAACGATGAGACAGAAACTGATCTCCACGAATGGATCTGTGCAGCCGATTGCTGAGATTCCTCAACACATCAAAGACATCTACAAAACCGTTTGGGAAATCTCTCAAAAAGCGATCATCGACATGTCAGCCGATCGCGGAGCATTCATTTGCCAGTCGCAAAGCCTGAACATTCACCTGACCGACGCTAACTTCGGCAAGTTGACTTCCATGCATTTTTACGCATGGAAAAAAGGATTGAAGACTGGCATGTATTATCTGCGGACAAATGCGGCGGCCGATGCAATCAAGTTTACAGTTGACAAAGCCAACGTTCAGCCGGCTGTCATGAAAGCCGAAGCTCCTTTGGCAATTGTAACGGCAGCAGAGCCCCTGGTTTCAGTCGTCAACGAGGCACAGCAATCACTTCCCTATGCGGAGAACACATCGATAGATTACGATCAAAAGCGTTCCGACATGGCCTGTTCACTGGACAACCCGGACGCATGCGAAGCGTGCGGCAGCTGACCTTGATTCGTGGGATTAGAGGATTACCTTGATTTTTTAAAATTGATAAATCAATTTTTTGGTCAGGGTAATCCTTTTATATTCTGGTAGGCGTGTAGACGTTCGCATGAATTCGCAAACTCCTCTTCGGGGTGATAAATTGATAAATCATTTTTTTTTAAGGATTATCTTGATTGTTGAGAAATTGGTGAATCAAGTTTTGGTCAGGGTAATCCTATATTCTGGTAGGTGTGTAGACGCTCGCGTGAATTCGCGAACTGCTCTTCCAGGTGATAAAATGATAAATCAATTTATCAAGCCTGATCTTTTTTATACTTTAAGGCGATTGTTATGAACTCTTTTAAATTCAAGGCTTCTAGCGCCAAAGTTTATCAATAAGCCGATTTGCATATTATATGCTTCCAGGTAATTCATCGCCTGGGCGAGATGGACATCTTCTAATTTGACGAAGGCTTTCAGTTCAACCATAATTTTTCTGTCGACCAGGAAGTCAACGCGACGCTTTCCTTTGACAATGCTTTTGTAAAGAATATCCATTTCCTTTTCTGACTCAAAAGGAATCTTGTTTGATTGCATTTCCATTCCCATAGCCTTCTGGTAAATCAGTTCCTGAAATCCAGGACCTAATGTATTGTGCACCTGCATAGCACGTCCGATCACCTTGCCGGTTAGCTCTTCGTATTTCATACATCGATTATTCACCCGTTGCAAAAATCCATGATTCTTCCATTCAATTCATCGAATTGCCTAACAGAAATCATGATAATCTTTTCACCCTTTATCATAGCAATCCTTCCAATCCAATCAAGTAAATCCTTCCGAATCCAATCAAGGCAATCCTTTAATCCGACGAATCAAGGTCAGAATTGGAAATAAATAAACGGTTGAATACCGGACGATTTTGTCTGTATCACAACCACAATGATCGCCAGCATGAAAGCGGCTTTGTAAGCTAACGGCCATCGGATAACCATCCTTTGCGCCGCCAGTTCAAACTTCGCCGGAATAAAATGAAGGATGTAACCCATTATCAATAGAGCAAACACCATCCTGTAACCCCTGATAAACTCGAAGACGATCTCCGGGTGCAACTGGAAAAATATCTGGTTGAGCATATCCGACGCTGTTTGCATGGAAGAAGCGCGGAAAAAAATCCAGCAAAAACAAACAAAATGAAATGTGATCAATACGTTGATCAGCGTCGATACCTTTCTGCCCATCGCCGACTTTTCCGTATCCTCGCCGGCAGTCCAAGACGAGAACATCTTATGAATTGCAAGCGCCACCCCATGGAGGGCGCCCCAAAGGATAAACCGCCACGATGCTCCATGCCACAACCCTCCCAGTAACATCGTGATGAACTGGTTCAGATAGGTCCTGAATTTTCCTTTTCGGTTGCCGCCGAGTGATATGTATAAGTAATCACGCAACCATGTAGACAGGGAAATATGCCACCGTCTCCAGAATTCCGTAATATTTCGTGATTGGTAAGGCGAATTGAAATTATCCGGAAAATGGAATCCAAGCATCAGCGCCAGCCCGATCGCCATATCGGAATAACCGGAAAAATCACAATATATCTGCAGCGCATAAGCGTACACAGCAAATAAATTTTCCACGCCCGAGTAAAGCAGCGGCGCATCAAAGACCCGGTCGATAAAGTTGATGCTTATGTAATCGGATATCACCGCCTTCTTGAATAATCCGCTACCGATCAGAAACACCGCCCGTCCGAACATTTCCGGTGTGACGGAAACTGGCTTATATATCTGGGGGATAAAATCGGAAGCCCGGACAATCGGACCGGCGACGAGCTGCGGGAAGAATGAAACGAAAAACGCGTAGTCAAGCACATGGTCAACCGGCTTCAAATGGCCACGGTAAACGTCAATCGTATAACTGAGCGATTGAAACGTGAAGAACGATACGCCTACCGGAAGAAAAATGTCCAGGGGTTGAAATTCGTTCGCGCTGTTCCAGAAAAATGATTCAAATAAAAAGTTTGTGTACTTGAAATACCCGAGCATGCCGAGGTTCACAATCAATGTACAAACAAGGAAAATCCTGCGTTTCGTTTTATCAGCGGAAGCGTACATCAACTTCGCGAGCGTAAAATCAATCAGTATCGACCCGACCAGCAAAATGAAATAGGCTCCGCTTGACTTATAATAGAAATAGAGTGAAAACAGTGTAACGAATATCAGTTTGGCCTGGTGTCTGTCGCTCAACCGGATGTACACAAAAACAAAACATGTAAAAAGGATCAGAAACAAGCCGCTGTTGAAGATCAACGGTTCAGCCGGATTATAAACCAGTTGGTCGAGTATCTTATGGATGTCGAAGTGGTACATAAGAATTATAACTCTTCATGAATGCGTTAAACAAAAGATTCCCCTGATATTCATATCCTTCTCTTGTGAAGTGAACGCCATCGCCACGGAGCAACCCTGCATTTCTCCAGGCATGGGCCGAATCATCCGCGCCAAGCGCCTTGTACATGTCATAAAATGCATAACCATTCTCCACTGCATACTGGAGGATTTGGGTTCTTATAGTGGCAATTCCCGGATTGTGTTTGTTCTTTTTCCGAAAAGCCGACGGGGGAGTTATCAACAGAAACTTTGCCGACGGATTTGTATTTCGCAGGGATGTAACCAGTTTGTGGATCTGCATCTGGAGATTTTTGTCAACATTCGGATAATCGATGGACTCATTTGTTCCCAGCGATATGATAAAAAGGTCCGGTGAAAGTCCCGAGGTTTGTTTTGCAAATCCTGAAGCTGCATTGTAGTGCATGTACTTTGCTCCATTGACGCCGATGGCATGGTATAAAACGCCATTGCTTCCATTCTCAACACTGAAACCGAAAATTGTTGCCTGACGCTGGTGCTCCTGTAATTTCAAAGTCTGTACCACCACCGCAGCGGTGTGAAACGGCAGACGGACCTTCGAATAATCTCCTGTACTGGTTCCAGGGTTGATGCTTGCAAGAAAAGCTCCGGTCGTATCGGTGATGTTAAATCCGTAACTGCTTTGCGATTCATAAAATAATGTCAGGCGGTCGAATGCATAATCGAGCCACAGATCGTTCATCATGATTTCAACGGATGCCGGAGTCTCGGTTGAATGAATGGTGATTCCACCGATACCAATTGGCAACGGTTCCGCCATGTGAACACAACGTTTGGAATTCCACCTGATATTCGATCTTGTGATAAAATTCGGCGGCTCATTGGTCCCGGCAACCTGGTAGGGCACAATCAACCCTCTTCCGGCATTTCCAAAATAAGTCTGAAAGTTGCGCCTTACGACGCTTGTCAGGTAATCAGCCTGGATGTGTGAATCACCGATATGGACGATGGTGATCTTTTGGTCATTGGAACTTTTCTGGCAATACAGCTTTTCAAAAAAATCATCCAGGTAACTGGCATTTCCAATCACATTGCTCGCCTCGTCTTCCAGCCCAAAGCTTTGATACGTAAAATCGATCGTTGATTGCGCGTTAAGCAGTGAAGCTGTTGCGAACAGGAAGGCAACAGCCAACCGCGACCGTTTTTTGTCACATCCGGTTACGCTGGCCCGGGCAGTTAATTTATTTCTTTCTTGTTCGTCTTTTCTCATACTTTTCTGCTTCGAACAAAAGACTTTTGACCAACGAGCCGGCGAGTTTCTTTCCTCCTTTAAAGGTAAGATGGGTATAATCCTTCGCTGCAAGGGGAGGACGCGCTTGCGCAAATTTGACCATGCTGTTCTCACCGCCCATCGCTTCATACATATCCCAAAAACCAATTTTGGTCTGCTGTGCAATTTCGCGCTGCGCGTTTCGAAGGGCCGGAATCGCGTTCATTGTCCGAAGCTTTCCCGACTTGTTGCTGCTGCGGTCGCCGACGCTTAACAATAAAAAACTGCTGTTTGGAAACGCCTTCTTGAATTTCTTTACAACCGCTACCATCCGCTTCGTATAGGCTTTGTAATTCAGCGAATCTTCGGTAACGATATTAAGTCCGAATTGAATAATGACCAGTTTGTAATCCCTGTAATTGCTGAATTTCTTCAATAATTTATCATTGATGCCATATAAGCTCATTCCGGAATTTCCACGCAGGGAAAAATTGTCAACATATACGCCTGCTTTACTTTCGAAGGCAGCGCCGTACAATTGGAGGCTGTCATGCGGGTAGAATTCGAACCTGATTGACTTGATCTTATTTCCCGAAAAGGTCCATTCCTGTAATGATCCCGACTGCTTCAGCTCGTCAATATTCAGCAAGGAATCTTTGTCGACGGTATAATGAACAGCCGCATCGTCGTAGTTGGTGTAATACAATTTGATGATGTTGAATTCATTGAGGAATCTTTGCTTTGAAGCTTTGAATTGTACCCAATTGCTCTCGAGGGGCACAAATGAATACCCGGAAGGACCCACCTCAAAAACCGAATCCTTCCGCGCAACAAGTGATGTCGTATACCAGTTGCTGAAGTCCTGCCGGATTGTGTTTCGGAATCCACCGAGATGAGAGGTGATTGGGACATATCCAACACCACGTCCGCCAAATAGCGATTGAAGGGTATCGCGAAAACTGCCGCAGAACACATCACCTTCGATAAACGAATCCCCGTAAAAAGCGATGCGCAGACGTTTGCCATTTTTCCGGGTCTCGGTCAACGCCCGGATGAATAGTTTTAATGCAGAGCTGTCAGCGCTGTAGTCCTCAATGCAGGTAATGCCGGGACGGCAGTGTTCCTCCACTATCCGGATTATTGAATCCTGTTTAACCTGAATGGAATCCTGCGCAGCAGCAAATTTATCCTCACTTTCGAAAACTTTCAGGTCTGATAAAAGGTCGATCTTTTTGAAAGTCAATTGGCCAATAGAAAATTCAGGAATGACATGAAGAAAAAGCAACGATGCCACGAGGATCATGCAGAGATAAAAAGCGCAGTAAAGCTGTTTCTTTTTCATTCCTTACAATACGGGGCTCCAATCCTTCAGACGCAATGCCCGCAGGTGGATTAAAAATGTTACGCCGTAAATTGACTTGAAAGGTAACGGTGTAATGTTAACAAAAGGTCAAATGTAAGATAATGAAGAAACCGTGGCAATTTGTCAATCGGCTTTGGCGACCACTGTCCGACTGCTTCGGTTAATGGAATTAAATGTCCGGAGTTTAACGATGGCTGAATGAACTTTTACCGGCCCTTCGTAACGCTGACTTGAAATTGTCGGTTCGCTTCCGTCAGTCGTAAAACGAATCACAAGATCCGGATACTCGACGTTTGCAAACAGCTGGTCATCCCGGATGACGGCACCGGGAGGTGATATCCGATAGTTTACATCCCATGCATCGAGTCTTTTCAATTCAGAAGTTCCCAGCTTAGTGGCAAATGCGTTCCACGATGAGGGTGATGGAGTACCGGCAGCCCAGGCTCTTTCCGACAATGCGAGCAATTTTGGAAACGCCATGTATTCGAGTGATTCTTCTCCTTTAATGTTCTCGGACCAAAGCTGACCCTGAATACCGAGAATATTTTCGCGGCCGGTGGCGCCCAGCCGGATCTTCCTGGCCATTTTGGTCATATCAAGGGGTTGCTCGAATTTGTCGGTGCGCGCATTTGAATAAATGTCAAAAGGGTTAAAATCGAAAACAGTTTTCGTGTCGACAAACGCGCCCCAATAATATCCAGGCTCTTCCGGATGTTTTTCATACGCCATGTCAAAATAAAGATTGGTGACATTGCCAAGAACGATCTTGTAACCGGCGTTGGCGAGCTTATACCCGATATCTTCCTGTTCCCATCCCCACACAGAATTCCACACATAGGGTTTGAAATTGGACTTGACAAACTCCGGGTTCGGTTCCAAAGAAATCTCATTTTCTTTTTTGATTTTTTTAAGCGCGATCTCTTCCCATCCTCCCATGTTCAATCCTTCGTCCTGCAGGATGGTGCTGACACGTCTGAAAAAATATTGTTGCAGGTCGTCCGTCGTGATCTTTTCTTCGTCGATGAGTGTAGCGCAGGCCGGCGATCGTTCCCATACACCGTGAGGGACTTCGTCGGCGCCAATGTGAAACGTATTAAAGGGCGCGTCCGCGTCTTTGTAAAGTCTCTTAAAATCGACCAGGATCGCCTTAATAAATTTGTAGGTCGACTCACTGCAAACCGAAAGAACGTTGTCGTTCCATGACTGGACTGACCGGTATTTTGAGCTGTCATTTGGATCGCGTAACAGGAATTCCTCAGCTTCTTTTTGTTTTCCTTCCGCGATCAGTCTTTCGTAGCGGGCATTCATTGATACAATCGCAGCCCGCGCATGACCCGGCATATCGATCTTTGGAATCACTTCAATATTACGCGCCGTTGCGTACCGCAGGATCTCAACAAAATCGGCTTCGGTATAGAATCCCGATCCGTTGGAATTTTTATTATCGGCAAATGGCCCTGACCCGAAAGAAGGGACCATTCCTTTTCCCGAGCGATCGTGACCGCGCTTGCCGCCGACCTGGGTCAGCTCGGGAAATGTTTTCAGGGCTACACGCCATCCCTCGTCATCGGAAAGGTGAAAGTGAAGCTTGTTAAGTTTATAAAACGACATTAGGTCCAGCATCTTCAGCACCGTCGACTTTTGCTGGAAGTTTCTGGCAACATCAAGGTGAATGCCGCGATACGAAAAACGCGGATGGTCCACGACCTTAAGTATGCCAAATTCGATCGACGAATTCTTATTGTTCCATGCCTGCACGGGGATCAGCGCTTTCAAAGTCTGTATCCCGTAAAAAACGCCAGCCCGATCGGTACCGGTTATAACAATTGACGACGGGGTTATATCAAGTTTGTATGATTCTGGTTTTTCGATCGACTTACCCTGAAGGGTGACGGGGCCAGTTCTGAGTTGAATTTTTTTCTGGCCGGCGACCAGCGGGTTTTCCAACAAACCGGCAAACAAGTCCTCTAGCAACTTCTTTTCTGCCGAGAGCCCCTCCTGTGCCTCAAAGGTAAGTTCGTGATTGAGCACAAATGTCCCGTTTCCTCTCACGTAACTTACGGGTTGAGGGATCAGCAATGGTATATCATTCGCGTTTGGAGTTGTCGTGGTATTTTTCTCATAACGAAGCGCTGCACTGACAACGGGGGTTCGATCGTCCTTGTTTCTTCTGGATTGATCTTCGCTCAGAAAAGATGACACTTCGTAATTCGTGATGACCATTGGCGCGCCCTCTTTTCCGTCGTTGTCGGGAACAAGGTATAGTCCGGCGGGAGCCTCACTTTCATTGATCGACCAGTCGGAACTTACAAAATCGATCCTGACACTCTCGCCGGCCTTGACCAAGAAATCATCTTTGGGAGACATCGAATAAAAATCCCCGTTGATATGTTTGATCGCAACGTTGCCTGTTGTGGATTCAGCTTTGATATACCTGGTAAAGTTGAAATAAATCGTCCAGCCCTCGTCCGTTAAACTATTTTTTCCGCGGTTCGTCAGCACAAAAGACGATAAAAATTGAGCTTTTTCCTGATAAAAATTTTCACCCATTTCCCATCGGATGGCAATTTCATCGGCATCTACTGGTGGCGGGTTATCGCAGGACAAAAGCGTCCATAAGGAACAACAAATCCAGATGTTGCGAAGGTATTTACCCATGGGACTGGTCGTGGATGTCATAGTGCACCGGATTTGATCTCATCGACAACTGCCGGATCAAGCAGGGTAGAAGTATCTCCAAGATTTGCAACATCTCCTTCTGCTACTTTGCGGAGGATCCGTCTCATGATCTTACCGGACCGGGTTTTAGGAAGCCCGCTGACAAACTGTATCTTATCCGGTTTTGCAATCGGACCGATGATCTTTGAAACCGTATCGCGGATTTCGACCCTGAGTTTGTCGTCGTCGTTTGGTTTGTCGTAGCAAATCACAAAAGCATAAATACCCTGACCTTTAACGTCGTGCGGGAAGCCGACCACTGCGGTCTCACACACGGCGCCATGTTCATCGATCGCGCTTTCAATCTCTGCTGTTCCAAGGTTGTGGCCTGACACGATGATGATATCGTCTACCCTGCCCGTTATGCGGTAATAGCCATCTGCATCGCGTTTACAACCATCACCCGTAAAATATTTGCCGGGGAAGGAGGAGAAGTACGTTTCTTTAAACCGTTGGTGGTCCCTGTAGATCGTCCTCGCCATTGCAGGCCACGGAAATTTGATCGTCAATCTGCCTTCGACATTGTTACCATGAACTTCAAGACCGCTTTCATTCATGATTGCTGGTTGAACACCGGGTAACGGAAGCGTGGCGAAAGCAGGTTTAAGCTTTGTGACATGGGCGATTGGCGAAATCATGAATCCGCCGGTTTCTGTTTGCCACCATGTATCAATGATCGGACATTTACCTTTGCCAATATTTTTGTCATACCAATGCCATGCTTCTTCGTTAATCGGTTCACCGACAGTGCCAAGTACCCGTAAAGACGACAGGTCGTGTTTTTCAACAAAACTTAATGGCGCTTTTTCCAGGGAGCGGATTGCGGTCGGTGCTGTATAGAATATGTTGACCTTATGTTTTTCAATCACTTGCCAGAAACGTCCCCAGTCCGGCCAGGATGGCACACCTTCGAACATGACGGAGGTTGCGCCTGCAGATAAGGGTCCATACAATATATAGGAATGTCCTGTGATCCAACCAATATCCGCGGTGCACCAGAACACCTGTTTTTCCTTATACTGAAATGCTGTCCGGAATGTGTAGTTTGTGTAAACCATGTATCCGCCGCAGGTATGAACCATTCCCTTCGGTTTGCCGGTGGAACCAGATGTGTATAATATAAAAAGCAGGTCTTCTGAATCCATTTGCTCCGCAGGACAGTCTGTTGCGGCCTTCGCGATTTCGTCATCCCACCTGACATCGCGTCCGGGTACCATTACCGTTTTGGATTTTGTGTGCTCATAAACGATCACGCGTTTCACATCGGGGCAACGCTGCAATGCTTCGTCAACAATACTCTTCAGATTGATTGTTTTTTCGCCCCTGTAGCTTCCATCGGCTGTGATAACGATTTCACATCCGGCATCGGTGATGCGGTCATATAGTGATTTTGAAGAGAAACCTGCAAAAACAACCGAGTGTACTGCGCCAATTCTTGCGCAGGCAAGGATTGAATAAGCCAGCTGAGGGATCATTGGCAGGTAGATGCAGACGCGATCACCTTTTTTTACACCCTGCGCTTTTAGCATATTTGCTGTTCTACAGACTTCGTCCAGCAGCCGCTGGTAGGAAATATGTTTCGCCTCGTGGCTCGGATCGTTGGGTTCCCAGATGATCGCGGTCTGGTTTGCGCGGGCCGGGAGGTGTCTGTCCAGGCAGTTTTCGGTAATATTGAGTTTTCCGCCGATAAACCACTTAACTTCGGGTTTATTAAAATCCCATTCTAATACTTTATCCCATTTTTTACGCCAATAAAAATCATCTGCGATCGCACCCCAGAAAGTTTCGGGCGATTCAACGCTCTTTTGGTATTGTTCTTTGTAGTCGGTTAAAGAATTGATCGGATTCATGTTAAGACGTCGCGGATTTAGTGACACACAATTGCGATAAAATTCTATTCTTTTTCTGGAAATTCAAATTTGTTTTCGTGTGTGTTTAAACACATTTGGGGAATTTTGTAAATTTCTTAGCACTATGAAGGATCTGACCGCATCAATTGTTGCATATAAGAACGAAGCTTCGATGATAGCGCATGCGATTCACAGTTTCCTTTCAGCGACCAACGACTCGAAGTTATTCCTGATTGATAATTCTCCGACTGACGATCTGAAGTACCTGGCCTATGACTCCCGTATTGTGTACATATTCAACGACAAAAACATTGGATTTGGGGCGGCCCACAACATAGCGCTTCAGAAAATACTTTACGAATCAAAATACCATCTGGTCCTCAATCCGGATGTTTACTTTGACAAAGGAGTGATTCAGCAGTTATATGACTTCCTGGAGGGTGATAATACGATTGGGCAGGTTATGCCCAAGGTTTTATCGCCTGCCGGGCACGTGCAGTATTTGTGCAAGCTGCTGCCCTCCCCGCAAACCCTGATCGTCCGAAGGTTCCTGAATTTCCTCACGGCAACACTCGAGAAAAAGAATTTTAGCTATGAGCTTAAATTTTCCGATTATGACAAGGTGATGGACGTTCCTTTTCTGTCGGGATGCTTCATGTTTCTGCGTACTGACGCCTTGCGGAAAGTTGGCTTATTTGACGAACGGTTCTTTTTGTATACTGAGGATACTGATCTTACAAGAAGGATCCACAAGCACTTCAGGACTGTATATTTTCCCGATGCAAAAATTTTTCACCATCATGCAAGAGGATCTTACAAGAATCTCTGGCTCTTGTGGTGCAACATCTGCAGTGCCGTTAAATACTTCAACAAGTGGGGATGGTTCAATGACCCGGAAAGGACCAGCTTTAATCGGCGTGTACTCATGAATTTTTCAGAAAGTAGGATGATCTCGAATTAAACGACGACGAAATGCCCGAAGGGAATACGCAGACCGAACTGGAACAGCATATTATCAGGACAATGCTGTACTTCGACATCTTCAATTATCCGTTGAAGTCCGATGAGGTCCATAAATACTTGCAGGTAAATAGTGTCACGAGGGACGACGTGGAATCTGTCCTGATCACCCTTGCTGAGAAAAAGGAAATTTTCCGGTTCGGCAATCTCTTCAGTATCCGGAATGAATCTGCTCATGCAGAACGGCGGCAGCGCGGCAACGAAATGGCATTGAAACTATTGCCTTTCGCCAAACGCAGAGGAGTTTTTATCTCAAAATTTCCGTTTGTAAAAGCCGTGATGGCGTCGGGCTCGTTCTCAAAGGATTATATGGACGAAAAGAGTGATCTGGATTTTTTTATTGTCACAGAGTCGGGCAAATTATGGATCGCAAGAACGCTGCTGGTGTTGTATAAACGAATCTTACTTTTTAATTCACATAAATATTTCTGCATTAATTATCTGGTTGATGAAACGCATCTGGAAATAGAGGAGAAAAATCTGTTCACGGCCACGGAATTGGCTTCATTGATTCCCCTGCAAAATCCCAACATGTACAAAAAGCTGATTGCGGCGAATACATGGTTAAAAGGGGTTTTCCCAAATTTCAAATCGCGGGAAGTAACCCATGTTGCGGGATCTAAAAGAGTTTTTTTGAAAATCTTTTTCGAGGCCCTCTTGCGGCCGTTTGCGCCAAAACTTGAAAATCTGTTCATGGCGATTACTTTAAAGCGGTTTCACCGGATATATCAAAAACATTATTCGGCGAAAGATTTTCGCATCGCTTTCAAAACAAAGAAACACGCCTCGAAAAATCATCCGAAGAATTATCAAAAAAAGATCATGGAGGTCTATCACGAAAAAGTAAACGAGTTTTTCAGGCATGAAACAATTGCGCGCTCATGACAAATGTACTTTTTAGCAATGCTTACTTTTATCGATTCGACCGGAAGCAGTGGAAATTCAAGCAACCATACCCTCCTTTGGGAACGATACAGGCGGCCGCCGTCTTGCGCGCAGCCGGATACAATGTGTCGCTTTTTGATACAAATCTCAAAAGATCACCCCTGGAAATTGTACCTTATCTGCAATCGGAACACCCGCGGTATGTTGTGATCTATGATGACGGATTCAATTACCTGACCAAAATGTGTCTGACGCGGATGCGGGAGGCTGCACTGGTCATGGCGAAACGTGCGAAAATTTTTGGATGTACGGTTATTACTTGCAGTTCTGATTCGACCGATCACTATGAAAAATATTTTCCCGCCGGCGTCGATTATGTGATTCGTGGCGAGGGTGAGGAGACGTTGCGTGAATTACTGGATACGATCGAAAAGAGAGGCGACGTTTCGCTTGTCAGGGGTTTGGCTTTCAAGAAATCCGGCCAAACTTTTTTAACGGAAGCGCGCCCCGTGCTCCGGGATCTCGATCAGTTGCCCATCAGCGCATGGGACCTGATCGACATGAAGGCCTACAGGAAAATATGGACGAAGTACCAGGGTTATTTTTCCTTAAACCTCGCCACGACCCGCGGATGTCCATTTAAATGCAACTGGTGCGCCAAACCAATTTACGGTAACCGCTACAACTCACGCTCTCCCCAGCATGTGATAAGGGAAATTGAATTTTTACTGGCAAACTACCAGCCTGATCATCTGTGGTTTTGCGACGATATTTTTGGCTTGAAACCAACCTGGATACAACAATTTCGCGATCTGGTGCGCGAAAAGGAAATCAAAATAAAATACAAGATCCAATCGCGTGTGGATTTGCTGTTGGTGGAGGATACGATAGCTGCTTTGGCCCAATCAGGCGCCGAAACTGTGTGGGTCGGCGCTGAATCAGGTTCACAAAAGATTCTCGATGCTATGGAAAAAGGTACAACTGTGCATCAGATAAAAGAAGCATCAAAATTGTTGCAGCAAATGGGCGTGAAAGTGGCTTTCTTTTTGCAATTCGGATACCTGGGAGAAACCCGGCAGGATATCAATGCGACAATCCGGATGGTTCTTGATTTAATGCCGGATGAGGTTGGAATTTCAGTGTCGTATCCGCTTCCCGGCACAAAATTTTATGAAAATGTCAAAGGCCAGTTAAAACAAAAGCAAAACTGGACCGATTCCGACGACCTGGATATGATGTTTCAAAGCACCTTCAATAACGCCTATTACCGTCAGTTACATCGATACGTCCACAGCGTTTACCGTAAACACAAAGGTTATCATACATTCAAGAAACTCTTTGCGTCTCCTTTACGTCTAACTTCTAAAGAACTTAAAGCAGGACTCGCAACTATTTATTATCTTCCTACATCATTTGCCCAGCGCCTGAAGTTAAGGAGATTCGAAGCGAAGGAAGCTAAATTAAAAGCAGAAAAGGTCTAATTTATGATTTGTGGCGGTACCGTTTGACCATATTGCATCGACCTACGACTCCATATTCTCGAATACTGCAATCGGGCAGTTGCAGCGGAAATCTGTGTGGAAATATATTGAAAAAGTGATGGGCGAACTGAAGGGCTTCGAAATGCTGGAACTTCATTTCGGCAGCGGCGAAGATGCCGACGTTTTTAGTGAGCAGGGATTTAACCTTGTAGCAACCGATATCGGATCCGAAATGTTGAAACTCACCAACAAGAAGTCTGAACAATTTTCGATGCAAGACGGCATCAGCTCACATTATCTGGACCTGGAAAATTTCGACGGATCATTTTTTGACAAAAAATTCGACCTGATATTCTCAAATTTCGGCGGAATGAATTGTATCAACCCCGAATCGTTAAAAAGTTTGCTGAACAAACTTCCAATGATCCTAAATCCCGGCGGCCGCTTTATTGGAATAGTTATGCCGAAATTCTGTGCATGGGAAACGATTTATTTCACGTTGCGTTTTCAGTTTAAAAAGGCGTTTCGGAGACTCACTCCGAACGAAGTAATTACGACCGTTGACGGGATCAACCTGAAAACATGGTACTACACTCCTGGCCAGATCAAAAAATGGTCAAAAGAAAAATTCAAAGTCGTTTCGGTCAATCCTGTCGGCATTATCCTCCCCCCTGCCTATCTCGAGACATTTACAAAATTTGGCAACGGTCTCCTCATGCGGCTGAATTACTTTGAAAGAAAGATAAGCAACACGGGATTGCTTGCCGGATTGTCGGACCATTTTATCATTGACCTCAAGTTAATTTAGGTGGCCACCAATATTTCTGATACCTTTCAGCGGCAGAATGCGCAATCAATCAATTATGCATTTAGTAAACAATCAGAACTGTACGACCGCCACGATCAGTCGAATCCAGTGCTTCAAGCGATGCGGCAGCAGGTTTATGAACACGTCGAGCGATACCTTCCGTCCAACGCCAATATCCTGGAGCTGAACGCCGGCACGGGAATCGATGCCCTGCATTTTATAACCCGGGGACACAAAGTATTCGCTACCGATCTTTCGGATGGCATGATATTTCAATTAAAGCAGAAACAAAAAATACACCGGCTGGAAAATCAGTTAAGGGTTCAACAGGTCAGTTATGATCAACTGAATGAGTTGTCGGGAACTGAAAAATTTGATTTTATTTTTTCAAACTTTGGCGGATTAAACTGCATTTCAGACCTGACAAAAGTTACAAGGCATTTTCCTGCATTTTTGAAACCGGGATCTTACCTAACTGTCGTCATCATGCCCCCTGTTTGCCCGTGGGAGCTGGCCAGTATTTTCAAAGGCAAATTTGGTCATGCATTCAGACGGTTGCGTAAAAACGGAACGCGCGCTCAACTCGAAGGTGAATCCTTCCAAACGTATTATCATTCATTGCAAAGGATCCGGTCGGCTTTTGGCCGGAATTTTCAATTCATTTCATCGGAAGGCCTGGCTGCCCTATCACCTCAGCCTCACCATCGTAATTTCCCGCAAAAATTTCCCCTTATTTACAAGGTGTTAAATAAAGCAGACGGTGTTTTCCGCAAAAGTTTTCCTTTTAACAGGTGGGCAGATCATATCATTGTAACTTTTCGTTACTTTCCGAAATGAAAGTTTTTTCCTTTAAAAGCTATCTCTCAAACAATTCCGACTTCCAGCAAATCAATGGCCTCTATTATCAGCGAGGATTAAAAACCGCGCAGCCGTTTGAAAGCGCATACAGATCTTTAAGGGCAGCCGAGGGCCGGTTGTATAGCGATGAAATCGTGTCGAAGCTTCCTGAATTCCCCGAGGATCATCCCCTAAAACGTGAATGGACGGTAAGGAAAAAGTCCGCATTACGTTTGATCGAATACCTCAGGAAAAGAAAAGCCCAAACGATCCTTGAAATCGGATGCGGAAACGGATGGCTCATCAATCAAATCTGGTTGCAGGTTGATGCCGACTCCTGCGGCGTCGACGTAAATGAAACCGAACTAAAACAGGCAGTTGCGGTTTTCGGTGAATGGGAAAAATTGTCCTTTGTATATGGCGACATTGAGTCGGATATTTTTGCCAACATGACCGTCGACACCGTGATCCTGGCCAGTGCTCTTCAATACTTTCGCGAACCGGGAGCAATCCTTCTAAAACTGAAAAAGCTGCTCACATCGGATGGAGAGATACACATCATTGACAGTCCGGTTTACCAGGACGAAACCGTAGCGGCAGCGCGTGAAAGATCTCAGAAATATTTCGCCGATGCCGGCCAGGCTGATATGCAGCCTTTTTATTTCCATCATTCCTGGAAAATCTTTTCTCCATTTGAAATAACGATACGCTATAACCCTGAGTCGTGGTGGAATAAAGTGTTCGGAACTTTTTTCGGAAATTCTCCTTTTCCATGGATCATTCTAAAAAAATAAAGGAACAGGGCAGTGTTTTTTCGTGCTGGGAATAAGTAACTTGGGTGTTCTGGATTTTTGAAACAATGTACCCCATCACGAAAGCAATCCATAAAATCGTAATCCAATCAAAGGGTGAAGAATTTTTTATCGGGTTGCGCCGGCGGGCTGCTTTGTTAAGAAAATTTCTTCCAATCGGGATCAGACACAAGTTTCCATCGTTTGGAAGACTCGTGCCACATTCATCAGAATACCCCCGCGATGATTCATATTTTCTGACACGCGACAATACAAATTTCCATATCAACCGTTCCGACTATGTTCAATGGCGGTTGTTTTATGGGATAAGGGACAATGCCCTGAAGGCGGCGAAACAACTGCTTGGGTCCGATGGTTTGGTGCTGGATGTCGGGGCGAACTTCGGCGCTTTTTCCCTGAAACTTGCGTCGTATATCCAGCAAAAAAAGATCAGTGACGTCACCATCCATGCTTTTGAACCGAATCCGCTGGTTTACCGCAATCTAAAAAACAACCTTGAACTAAATTCATCGCTGGCCAGGGTTGTTCATCTGCATGACACGGGCCTGGGTAGTGAAAATGGTTCGGTGCCTTTTATCTTCGATCAGTCGAACACGGGTGCCGGCAGGGTGGTGAGTGAATCCGGCGGACCGATTTCGATCAAGCTCGAGAGGTTGGATGATTTTATTGACGCATTGAAGCCAAACAAAATCTTATTTATCAAGCTCATCGCCGAGGGTTTTGAATCGGAAATTTTAAAAGGCGGCTGGCGGACAATCGAAAAATTCAGACCGCCGCTTTTTATCGAGGTTACGAGGGCGTGGTGGCTGGAGCATGGATCGCATGTCGAGGAAGTGCTGGATAAACTATCGCGGTTGGGATACCGGTTTACGATCGAACATTTTAATGAGATGATTCCTTATGAGCCTTCAAAACATTCTTCGCGGTCTCAGTTTAACATTCTCGCAATTGGCAGTCATCAAAAACAACAACTAAAATAATCGCAAAACAGTGCATCAGATCTTGAAAAGCGTTTCTGTTCTTACAGGTTCACAAAAACGGGAAGGTGTGTTCATTGTTGTCCTGCTTGCGTTTCAGTCCGTTCTTGATTTCTTTAGTGTTGCTTCTTTTCTGCCGCTGATAATTTTTACGATCACTCCGGGGTCTGCAGAGACGAATTACCTAATCAAATCGATTTACAATTTTTTTAGGGTCCCGGACTCGGGTTCGTTTGTAATAGCACTCGCAGGAAGCGTGTTACTTTTAATGATCGTCAAGAATCTTGTGACACTGGTGATTTCAACACTGAAAGCCCGATACGTCTTTGGAATCGGAGAGCAACTGTCGAATAGAGCACTCAACGATTACCTTAATGTTGGGTATACTCAGTTTGCAAACAGTGATCATTCCAAAGAAATAAGCCGGATGACAAGCCAGCCGCTGATCTTTGCAAATAATATCATTCTATCCGTCGCTACCTTAACTTCGGAACTGATCGTTTTTATTTTGATTGTTGGCTGTGTAGCCATTTATAACATCTCAGTGCTGGTTTTGCTGCTGGCGATCATCATCCCGGTTTTGATTTTCTTTCGCTTTGTGCGGTCAAAGATCAAATCCGTGGGCGCGAGTCTGCAGGGAAAATATCCGCTGACGTTAAAATATGCGCATCAGGCGGTTGAAGGCTTGATTGAAATCAAGACTTTGGCAAAAGAGTCATTTTTTTCGCAACGATTTGCAAGGGTAACGAAAGAGCTACGTGCCGCTTTAGTGAAAGACCACGTCATTCAGTCTGCCGGTTTCAGACTGACTGAAACCGTGACAGCACTCATTGTATGTTTTTTGATTGTTTACAGCATGCTGAATGAAACGAGTTACCAGGAGACAATCCTGTTACTGAGCATTTATGCCGGAGCGAGTTTCCGACTGATTCCTTCAATCAATCGCATACTGCATGCATTCATTCAGATCCGAACAAATGAATATATCTTGAACGACTTGAACACGTACAAGAATTTCGTTGCTCCGCAGACGACCGGAAGGCGGACTTTTCACTTTGACTCCAGATTTGAATTGCGAAATATTTCGTTCCAATATCCGGACAGGACAAAAATCCTACAGAATATTTCTTTGACTGTCGACAAGGGCGAAAAACTCGCGATCACAGGAAGATCCGGCGAGGGAAAAACAACACTTCTTCTATTACTCCTGGGCTTCCTGAAACCATCGGAAGGCAAGATCATAATTGACGAGGAAGAAATTGATCCCGGAGAGTTCCGGTTAATGGGTTACGTTTCCCAAAATCCATATATCCTGGACGATTCGATTGCCAATAATATCGCATTCGGCGAAGCGCCGGCAAAAATCAATCGTGACAGGGTCCTTCAACTTATTAACGACCTGGAGCTGAAAGATGTTGTTGAACGATTACCAGGAGGTATTGATGCAAACATTGGCGAGAAGGGCGTAAAACTTTCAGGTGGACAAAGACAAAGGCTCGCCATTGCCCGCGCATTATACGCTGAAGCAGAGTTTTTGCTCTTTGATGAAATCACAAATCAGGTTCATGTTTCGGCCGAACAGGAAATCATGAAAGTGCTGGATAGGTTGGCCAAGAATGGAAAAACTATAATTATTGTAACACACAAAATACATTCTGAAACTTTTTACGACTCGATCTATCATTTGCATCGGGGAACCCTCGTCGAAGCAATTGCACAGCCCTAGACATTGACGTTCGTCTCGTGTGAGCTGTTCATTTGACAAAACGATCCCGATTTTATCGTTCACTTTCATAAAGAATCCCGATTCGCTTCGCTGTCCATTGGATGGAATGGGTTTCGGTCCAATGTCTTGCCCTAATCCTGATTTGGTGCATTTGGGTTGGGTCCCCGACTAACTCGGTTATTTTTTCAGCCAGGCCCGCATAATCTTTCACTTGAACCGTTACACCGCAGTCCGGCAAATCATACAAAAGGCCCACGCGGGCACCGCACACAACCACGCCACAACTCATCGCCTCCGTTACTACTTCACTTTGCCCTTCCGACAGTGAAGTATGCAACAGGATGTCTGCCTTGTGATAGTAATTTGGCAACTCGGAATATGGAACCGGATCATTAAAAATTATCAAGTTCTCTATTGACAGGGATCTCACCAACTCCTGCAATTTGCTTTTAAGGGGGCCCGTGCCGATAATGGTTAATCGCGACGGGATCCTTTTGCTGATGAGGTTGAATGCCCTTATCAGTGTTTCAGGATCTTTAACAGGAGCCAGGTTCGCGATGTGGAGAAAACTTACCGGGTCGGACACCGGCTTCTCCACGTATCGAAACTTGCCTGTGTCGATACCCCAGGGGATTATTTCCATTTCTCTCTTCAGCCCGTTTTCACGCAAATTGTCATAAAGATATTTAGTGAGCACAATAACGTGAGAGCAGTTTTCGAGCGACCAAAGAATAAGCTTTCGCGGAAACCATCGCCGCATTTCCCCGTAACCAATCTCCGGCAGAGCAACAGCATCACCACCCAAAACACTGATGACTGTTTTTAAGCCGAACAATTTTCCCGCAACAACAGCCAGGAAACCCGATGGTAATGTCCAGAAGCCGTGAACAACAGAGAACGGTTTTCTTGCATGGTGTTTTCGGAACGCTCGCAGAAAGAACCAGAATTTTCCGATGGAATGTCTTGAAGGCAGACTGACCAGATCAAAACCTTCAGGTGCGTAATTTTCATTCACACGGAAAAGTGAAAATACCGTTACCGCAAAATCCTGTGACAGCAGGCGAACGATTTCCTCCAGGACGGGAACGCCCAGATTGGCAGGTCCGGTGCCAATGCCGCCGGGAACAATGATCGCAATTCTTGGTTTGTTCAGGTTCCTGAAGTTTAAAGGTGTTGGTTCACGAACTTTTAAAACACTCCATCATCGTGCCAGCTGTTGCTTCAGGTGACAATTTTTCATTGTAAACCGCAATGACCTTCTTTCCTTCCATGCTGATATTCATTTCCATCGCTGTCACCAACGCTTCCGCTAATTCGGCGGAACTCCCCGCCCGAAAGAGCAAACCGCATTTGCCTTCATCCGTGATCCAATGATGGGATGAGATCGATGTAACGATTGGGATACATCCGCATGACATAGCCTCACACATCGCAACGCCACTTCCCTCCGAATGCGAAGTTGAAATAATAAAATCCGCGCTGTTATACCAGTGTAAAAGTTTTTCATGTTCAATCTTGCCAACGAGAAAAATCCGGTCCATATATCCGGATGACTGCAGAAGCGCCTGAGTTTCTGCCAGCAAGTAATCATTCTTATAAATAATATACAGCGTGGCGTCATAGCCCGCTCCTAAAAATTTCTGGAACCCCCTGATGAGTGTTTCCGGATCTTTGTTTGTATTTAATCCACCAACCCAAAGAAAAATTTTTTGTCCACTAACCCGTGTGATCGTTCGCGCGAGCGCGCGGTCAACCGGATGAAATACCGAAGCGCCGACCATTAGTCTTTTCACCTTTTCCATTGAGGCGATTTGTCCGGATTCCACCCAGAGTCTTGCCGTTTCCATGGAAGTAAAAAAGCATACGTCGATAAAACGATCGGCCAACTTTTGCACCCATCCCTTTATCAGCCGAAGCGGTTTTTCAGCATGGTGGATCATTCCTATTTTCGTTTTCTTCTTCATCTGCAACCCGAGCCACAGCACCTGCCACGGGAAGATAAGGCCATGCACGAGGATCACGTCAGGATACAGCGATCTGACATAAAAGTGAAGTCGAAAAGGGAAGACTACTTCCCACCATTTCAATTTGAGAAAATGGTAAGTAACACCTTCCCGCTTTGTGATCCCCGAATAATTGATAAGGTGAATGCTTTCAACCTGCGCCAGCCTGCCCATCACCTCAAGATCCTTCGTAAAAAAATCTAGGTGCGCTAGCCAGGAGGTGGGATCGCGTTGGTCCATGATGCGGGCATATGAAAGGTGAACGATCCTCATTTTCAACGCAGTAATATTTTGAACGATTGCCCGTGGTCTATTCTCCACTGCGCGTAATACTGATGAATATGACATAACGTTTCACCGGATGACAGCTCGACATTTCCGACTTTCTCATACAAATGGATCCTGTGAATTCCGATATCGACTGACCGCAGGAGTTTTAGTTCGAGAAAATTCAATGCCAAAGAAGGGACCGGAATTTGAAAGCCGGGAGTTGTGGTGTTTGAAACGTCAAAAGAAGAAATTTCCTTCATTTCCCGCATGTGATTTTTTCCCAGCGTGTAAACGAACCGACATTCTGCCGCTGGCATTTTACTTATTGCAATCTTACCGATTTTTTCCACATGGCTATTCGCCTTTCCTCCGTGCCTTAAAGAACCCGCGTAAAAATTATTTCCGACATGCCCGTGAAGATCCGTTGGAAACATATTCATCCGCTGCCCGTCCGAGACGGTGACCAACGGAATGATGCGCGGAACGGAATATGCGATTCGCACCTGATCATGAAGATTCCCCGGCAGGCTGACATTATCAATTCTTTTCTCCTGGAAACGCTCGCGAACACGGTTAAAGAGCTGATGAAATTTCCCGAGGAACGAATGATGCCCATAAATCCCAATAAACAGCCGGTAATTTCCTGGAAACTTTTCGCTTCCGTTGTATTTCAGAATGAGACGCGCTACGCACTTTGTACCGGTTTGGAATCCACGCCAGACAGCATCCGGTTCAAAAGGACCGGCGGCAAAATTCAGACAAACCTCTTCATGATGATCGTCACCGGTGTCAAACGGTAAAAGCATACAAAGCGGCTGATACCCAACAAAAACATGGCTTGCCGTAACATCCGTACAATAACCGGCCATTCGCGTTGTCATGTAAACTGACAACGGATCGGAGAAGCTTTCCAGTCCGGTGCAAACGTATTGCTGAGGCACCGTTAGCCCGGTGAGTAATTTTTTCAAGGTTGCCAGCGAGATAAATTTAAAAATACGCATCCTTTCAGGATTGTAAAAATCCGGCCGTGAAGTATAATGTGTCACTTTTGGTGGCAATCAAACCATATCGATTTGTTACCTTTAAGCTTCCTATGAACAAGGTTATACTATTTAATCCACGGAGCGCAAATTCGAAACACCGGATCCCGAATTCTATCCTGCAGGTTGGCGCAGCAATCGATGGGAAATACGACTATGTTTTTGTTGATGGAAATATGGAAAAAGATCCTTGGCAAAAAATTTCAAAATATCTCGAGTCGGGTGAATTTAAATATTTTGGATGTTCAGTGATGCCAGGACCACAGCTAAGCCAGGGTATTCCATATTCAAAAAAGATCCGCGAACAGTTTCCGCAAGTCAGGATCATCTGGGGCGGTTATTTTGCCGCGAACCAGTTCCGCACCGTTATCGAATCTTCGTTCGTCGACTTCATCATCAATGGTCCCGGTGACGAGGCATTTCCACAACTGCTGAATGCCCTTGAAAACAACGTTTCACCGGACGGTATTCATAATCTTATTTTCAAAAATGGCGATGATATCGTAAAAACAGCACAAGCACCCCTCGCAGATCAGGATCAACTCCCACCACTACCGTACGATTACCTGAATGAATTCTATCCCCTGCAGAAATATCTTGGCAAGACATTTCTCGGAAAACGAACGGCGGCATATCATTCGAGCATGGGATGTCCTTTTACATGCTCATTTTGTGCGGTTGTTCCGATTTACAACGCTCGGTGGAAGGGAAAATCGGCGCAGATCATTTATCGCGACATCAAATACCTGATCGAAAATCACGGCGCCGATGCGGTAGAGTTTCATGACAATAATTTTTTTGTCAGCGAAAAAAGAACGGTGGAATTTGCCAGGCTGATCCGGAAAGAGAACATCTCATGGTGGGGAGAGGGAAGGATCGATACGATCCATAAATATAGTGATGAGTCTTTGGCGATCATGCGGGAAGCCGGATGCAAAATGATCTTTTTCGGCGCGGAAACAAGCAACGACGCGCTGCTTAAAAAGATGGACAAGGGCGGCACTCAGACAACGGCGCAGATGAAGGCCTTCGCGGCGCGAATGAAAAAATTCAACATCATCCCGGAATATTCGTTTGTGCTTGGGTTTCCGGCAGAAACGCCACAGCTGGTAAGTCAACAGATCGAAGACGATATCCGGTATATCAAAGAGATCAAGGAGATCAATCCGGAAACGGAGATCATCATCTATGTTTACAGCCCGGTGCCGACCGAAGGTTCCGAATTATACGAATTGGTAACAAAGGCCGGCTTCAGATTTCCGGAGAAGCTGGAGGATTGGCTTGACCCACAATGGCAAAATTTTGATTTGAGAAAAAATCCGCTTACCCCGTGGCTTTCACCAGCGATGATCGACAGGATCCGCGGCTTTGAAACAGTTTTGAACGCACAATACCCAACGGTGTCGGACTTCAGACTTACTCCGCTGAAAAGGAAAATTTTACGGGGACTTTCAGATCTGCGTTACCGAAAAAACCTGTTCAGGTTTCCCTATGAGTTAAAAGCGTTACTACGTGTCTGGAATTACAGGCAGCCTGAGATTGAGGGCTTTAAGATGGAATAGGATGCGACGATTGGTAAAACGGCTGGCGGCTCTTTTTTTAGTTCCTCTTTTTCAATGGTACCTCCGCAGGGAAAGGGTGTTTCGCTATAATGACATCCGGATTCGCGTGATGCCCGGTGTATTCCATCCTGGCTTTTTTTTCAGTACAAGGTTTTTACTTCAATACCTCACCGATATTGATCTGAGCAATAAAAGATTTCTCGAACTCGGTTCAGGTACCGGTTTGATATCGATATTCGCGGCCAGAAGAGGCTCGATGGTCACGGCGTCGGATTTAAGCACGAAAGCGGTCGGGAATACTAAAACAAACGCCGCGTTAAATAATACGGTCATCGAAACAGTTTTTTCTGACCTCTTTACCGCCTTAACCGGCAAGTTCGACATCATCGTCGTCAACCCTCCTTATTACGCAAAGCCGGTAACCCGTGAATCAGAACTGGCATGGCATTCAGGCGAAGATCATTTGTACTTCAAAAAATTTTTTGGACAGCTGGGCGCCCACATCCATGATCAGAGCCAGGTCATCATGGTCCTTACCAAGGGCTGTGACATGCACCGAATTTTCGAAATCGCCAGACAAACCGGTTTTGAGATGGACCTTCTCCGCGAAAGAAATGTATTTTTTGATGAAAAGGACTTTCTGTACGGTATCCGTCCCGTTAACTCATTTGTGTCAACCCAAGTTTAAGGGAACAAACGCATTTTTTACAGATGGCATTTTCGCTGATTGACAAGTTGCGCCTGAAGTCAATTGCGGCGGGGGAGTTCAATACTTCCAGAAGATCCTGGCCGTAAATGTTGCCATACGGTTTGTGGAAAAAGCAAGGTTGAACATCGCCGTTGGATTCAATGACGGCAGAAACCCACGGCGCATTGCACACGGTCTGTGGAAAATCTCCCACGCCGTTCAACGCTCTGTAGTAAGAAACAATCCGTGTCATTTTTTCTGGACTTTCAGCAATGAATTTCCGTTCATATTGACTTTTTAATTCCAAAAAGGAAGCCTGAAGGATTTTTTCCAACAACTCCACTTCGTCCTTCGACAAAACAATGTCCGAGAGCCTTTCGGGTTTCAGGTTGTCGGGGTGATTAAAGGCGGCGGTGGTGACATCTGCCGCAAGAAAGGAGATTTGATCCAGGCCAATGGCTTCAGCTGACTTCACAATATTTGGAAAATCAAAGTAATTGTAACGTTGGATCACACAGCGGGCCGTGATCCTGAAATTCGGGCGCAGTTTGCGGATAGCACCAATTCCTTCACGGATCTTTTTATATCCCTGGGGAACATTGCGGATCCGGTCATGAATTTCTTCACTTCCATCCACCGAAATAATCACATTGTCAAAATGCCGCACAACCTCAGGCGCATGTCGCTCAAGCAAAAGGCCCGTTGACAAAAGCGTGATTTTTATTTTTGCATTTCTTAAAAGATCACACAATGGCCAGAGATTTGAATGCATCAAAGCTTCACCCCCGGAAAATACAATCTCACGCACACCAAGTTTTCGGAACACCTCCATATGGCGGCTCAATTCTTCTACGGAGATCTCTTTCTTACTTTGATTCGCTTTCCAGATATCACACATAATGCATCTGCAATTGCAGCGGCTGTGGGGCATCAGGACAATTACAGGCAGGTTGTAGATCCTGTCGGTCGCAAATGTTAGAAGGCGATTGATCATGTTTAGACACTAAGGTAATCGAAATCATTCAATTGATTCAACCGGTAATTTTCTGTTTTGCTGAATTTTGTATTTTTAGTCCTGTGGACGACTACACCATTGAAAGACTTACGGATAGCAACATAAGCGACCTGTCCATATTATTCGCAAATGTTTATAACAGGCTTCTTCCTCCTGCGTTTTTCTCCGGGAAATACAACACGAAAGCTTTTGGCCCTGAAAACCTGGGATACATTGCTTATTCATCAAACAAGACACCGGTCTCGTTTTACGGGGTCATTCCCTGTCATCTGAACATCGATGGCGACAAAATTCTTGCGGCCCAATCCGCTGACACGATGACGCATCCAAAGCACCGGAAGAAAGGATTATTTCTTGCGCTCGCGCGGATGACTTATCACCTGGCGTACAACAATGGCATAGAATTCATCTTCGGGTTTCCGAACCAACACTCTATGCCTGGCTTTCACAAGCTGAATTGGATCTTTACTGACAAACCGATGCGGCTTTTTGTGTTTCCTGGCAGTGACATCCCATTCTCAAGACTGCTGAACAGGCTGCGTTTATTAAAGGCGCAATCCAGTCCCAACTCGGGGCAACTTACTGCATCGGCGTTATTCGTGGGGGAAGAGAATGCAATAATTCGCAATGATGACTTTCTGAAGTACAAATCATATTCAAGAAAAATTTCGCTTCAGTTTGAAAACTCATATGTATGGGCAAAAAATGACGGCGATTTGAAAATTGGATATTTCCGCCTGCAGCCGGATAAAAACATTTCATGGTTGATCGGTAATCTTACCAAAACAGCGAAGCGTTTATTTTGCCGGAAGATAATTTTTATGACAGGTCCCAACACGGAGTCGCTCGAGTCTCTTCGTACGGTGCAGCAGGGAAAAGATGCATTCCCAATTGGGTTTTATAACCTTTCCGAAAGAAAATTTGATTTCAATAAGATCCGGTTTGAATTTTGCGACATCGACATTTTCTAAAATCCAAAACGCTTAAAACCTCTGTTAATAGAAAGAATATTATAATAGACGCTGGCCATGCTCAAGACACCGATGCGCGGGACCAGGTGTGATTTCCATGGTTCGGCTACCTCCCCTCCTGCAATCAGGTATCGGAAGCCGGCTCTCTTCGCAATGTCGACAACGGAGGCATTGAAATAACCAAACGGAAACGCGAACGGTAAAAATTCATCGCGGTAAAAATTTTGCAATATCCGGCTGGATTTAGATACCTGACTCTCGATATCTGAAGGATCCAAAGCCGCGAGGTTTACATGTTCATGGCTATGGGAGCCAATGGACACGAAAGCAGATTTTCGCAATAATTCAAGGTCGTGCGTGGAAAGCGTCGCGTATTTACCCGGTTCAATTCCCGTCGTCACCAAAGAGGCAGGGAAATCCGATTTCAACTGTTCAAAAATCGACTGCCATTGCTGATATCCGAGCGAATTAATGTATTGCAAGGCCTCTTCTCCGGTTTCAGCATCTAACAACCGGCCGGCGGATTCCCTGAAAATTTTTGAGCCGATTCTCACTGGCCCCTTCACTGAAAACCTGACCAGGTCGAGATAATCCGTGATGTGGATATACGCTGATTCAGTCAGGGATGCGGTACAAATAAAGAACGTCGCGGGTATCTTGAGCTCTTCTAAAAGAGGGAGGGCTGTTGAAAGGTTATTCCTGAAGCCATCGTCAAACGTAAGGGCAATTGTGCGTTTTTCCGGCATCACGCCACGGACCTTCATTTCACAGAGGTCGCAAAGTTTACGGATCTCGAAATTTTTTTTCAGATAAAAAAGTAACGACCTGAATTGCGTTACAGGCAGGTGCCTGCCATTGATAATGAAATGGTCCTTGTTGCTGACACCGTGAAGCATCAGCACGAGCCTCTTGTTCTTCGATAAATTCCGGAAAAGAAGATCGGCCCGTAGCAGGTAAAGTAAGAAACAAAGAACGTCATAGTACAGGAACTTCAGAAGCCGCTTCATGCGTATCAGATTACATACTCAACAGCCACTGCTACCAAAGCACCAAAGACCGCCACGGCAAGTTTCCTTGCATTGAACCTGTGCTCGGGACTGCTTTCAAAAACAATCGTTGTTGAGATATGAAGAAAGTTGCCGCAAACCAGGGCATAAATGTACATCAGACCGGTCGTTGAAAGAATTTCGTTTTGCGACAGGTATGTACCCAACAAAAGGCCGATGGGGGCAGAAAACGAAAATGCGACGAGGTGGGGAATCGCCTTTTTGCGCGACTGCAATTGAAAACTCAAAACAGTCATCAAGGCGAACGCTGCGGGAGCCCGATGAAGCGCGATGCCCAGCAGGATCGCGTTCGCATCATAGATAGGGCCGGTTTCGGCAGGTTGGGCGAGCATTCCGCCTTCAAGAAATGCGTGAACGCATAAGGCAAACAACAAGACCAAAGCCGATACGGGCGGATGGCTATGGTGATGATGTTCGTGTTGATGAACATGATCTGTGTGCAGATGTCCATGCTCGACACCCGAAGTAAAATATTCCAGGAACTGCTGCAGAAAGAATCCAGCCAATACAAAGAGTCCGATGAGCTCAAGGCCGAGAGACTGGCGGTAAAGCTCGGGCAGAATATGGATCACCGTGATGGCAAACAGATACGCCCCTGCAAAAACAAGTAATAATTTATAGTTCGTGCTCTTCCCCCGCGGGACAAGAAATATCACGAAGCCAGATAAGAAAGGAGCCAGAAAAAGAACAAGGAGTTTAATCGCCATTGGTAAGATCTTCAGAAATCAGAAAAGTTTGTATACGTGGAGTGAGGTACGACCTTATTTCGCCGTCGGGAGCAGCGTAAAAAAAGATTGCGTCGAGGTTTTTTTCCCGCCCGACGGCTTCAATTGATTTTTTTAATCCCATCACCATAAAAGCCGTTGCCCATGCGTCTGCGGTAGCGCAATCTTTCGCGAAAACAGAAGCACTCAGGAGTTCATCTTCAACAGGGTAACCCGTGAAAGGGCTGATGGTATGACCATACCTTTTTCCACGGATCTCCCGGTAGTTGAAGTAATTCCCGGAGGTTGTAAATGACATTCCTGAAATAGCAACATATAACTTTGAACGTTGCTCGTTCTCAGTGGAGGCCGGGTCCAGAATTCCAATTCGCCAGTTTCGGTCATGAAGAATATTTTTTCCGAGTGCAAGCCCTTCTCCGCCGAGTTCAACCAGTATATGCACGATGCCTTTTTGTTTGAGGAATTCAGCAATAACATCGACAGCAAACCCCTGTCCTATTCCACCAAAATCAAGCTGGGTCCGCGGATCGCTTTTCCGAATTCCGTGATGATCAAACTTCAATTTGCTGAAACCCACAAAAGAACGCATCGAGTCGATTTGAAAAGGCGTGGGCTGCATTGGGCGGGCAGGACCAAATCCCCAGGCGTTGACCAGTGGCATTACCGTTGGGTCAAACGCGCCGCCAGACGCCTCATAGACGATCTTCGACTTTTCCAGCACCTGATAAAAGTAGGGTATCCGGAATTCCAGTCCGAGGCCCGCGCGGTTGAAAACAGACACCTCCGATGACGGATCATAAGTGCTTATAGATTTGTTGATCCGGACAAGTATTGTATCGATATCAGCCTGGAAATTTCGGTTTTGCGAATCGAAGTATGTTACGTGATAGGTTGTGCCCATGGTTCGTCCTTCGATGTACATCGGCGCCCCGGTTGCGGGTTTTGGTTCGATCGCGGAGCCGAAGGTCATTGCGATCATCACAGACACAGAAAATGCAAACGTGAAGAACATTTGGGATCTAAAAGGGGCAAATTTATACAAATGCCTTAAATGCAACAATGTTGTATCTACACAAGGTTAAAAATTCACAAAAACAAACAGCGGCAACCTTTTCTTCCACGGTCGATGCTTAAAATAATTTCGCTCCAAAGACCTAAATGTTCAGGATTGAGTACCTTCGTGTGGATTGATGTAAACTATGAGAGAAGATTATTTGCAAGGCGAGGGGGAAGGTTTAAATGCGGCTGAAAAGGAAATTGAAAGGGCCTTGCGACCCTTGTCGTTTCAAGACTTTACCGGTCAGCAAAAGGTAGTCGATAATATCAAGGTATTTGTGCTCGCCGCCAAACAGCGAAGTGAATCTCTTGACCATGTTCTCCTCCACGGTCCGCCCGGTCTGGGTAAAACTACCCTTTCCCACATCATCGCCAACGAGCTCGAATCAAATATCAAGATCACCTCAGGTCCTGTATTGGACAAACCCAGTGATCTCGCCGGTCTTTTAACAAACCTTGAACCACATGATGTGCTGTTCATCGATGAAATTCATCGCCTTAATCCCGTAGTTGAGGAATATTTGTATTCCGCGATGGAAGACTTCAGGATTGACATTCTGCTTGACTCCGGCCCAAATGCACGGTCGGTGCAGATCGGATTAAATCCTTTCACATTGATCGGAGCAACCACGCGCGCCGGATTGCTCACCTCCCCATTGCGCGCAAGGTTCGGAATCAATGCCAGGCTGGAATATTATGAAGCCTCGTTGTTGAACACAATTGTAAAAAGGTCTGCTTCCATCCTGCAAACACCACTGGATGAAGATGCCGCCTTTGAAATCGCGCGCCGGAGCCGCGGTACACCCAGGATTGCCAACAACCTGTTACGAAGAACCCGCGACTTCGCGCAAATCAAGGGAGACGGCACCATCACGAAAGCGATCGCTCAAATGGCGCTCAAGGCGCTGGATGTCGACGAAAACGGTCTTGATGACATGGACAACCGTATCCTCCAGACCATCATTGAAAAATTTAATGGCGGGCCCGTAGGTCTTAGCACGGTGGCTACTGCCGTTGGCGAGGAAGCTGAAACGATAGAAGAAGTTTATGAGCCCTTTCTAATTCAGGAAGGATATCTCAAGCGCACTTCAAGAGGCCGCGAAACAACCGAGCGCGCCTACAAACATTTAAAGATCGTCCCACCTCCTTCAAAATCGCCGGGATTGTTTGACAAATAAAGGCACCGTCGTGCTCCGGCGCCGGTGGTGAAGCTGCGTCTAAAACTTCTCTGTCACGGAGAAAAAGAAACTCCCTTCAATTTCCGCATTTGCATCGCTATCGGAGCCGTGAATTGCATTGGCTTCAATTGACTTTGCAAAAAGATTTCTGATGGTTCCGGGTTCTGCCTTCCTGGGGTCTGTTGCGCCTATCAGTTTTCTAAAATCATCAACCGCGTTCGCCTTTTCGAGGATCATCGGGACAATCGGGCCCGACGACATATAGTCACATAGATCCTTGAAAAACGGACGTTCTTTATGGATCGCATAAAATTGGCCCGCCCTCTCGGGTGACAACTGAGTTTTCTTCATTGCAACGATGTTAAACCCGGCGTCTTCAATGATTTTGATGATAGCACCGGTATTTTTCGCGCCGACGGCGTCGGGTTTAATCATGGTAAAAGTCCTGTTTCCTGCCATATTCTGTTGATATTAACTGTATTTGTTCTTTGATCGGCCGCAAAAATAACAGATTAGGCGATAGCGCCCGCTGGTAGCGTTCACTTTTCCTTTGTATCCGCTCCTGCCTTAACTGACGTTATGGACTAATCACTATTTTTTACCATTTTTGCCCCCTGCTTAAATTCTCTATGCAGAATATCCATGAGTTTAAGGAATTCCTGAAGCAACCGCGGAAAGTGGTAATTGTAACCCACTTTAAGCCGGATGCTGATGCCCTGGGGTCATCCTTAGGCCTTGCTGGTTATTTAAAGAAGAAAAATCACCTGGTGACAGTTATAACACCAAGTGACTATCCTGACTTTCTTGCGTGGATGTCTGGAAACAACGAGGTGGTGGTTTTCAATCGCGACAAGGCGGCCTTTGCAGAGCGACTGATAAACGAAGCTGATCTCGTTTGCTGCCTGGATTTTTCGAGCTTGAAAAGAATTAATGAGCTTGGAGAGATGGTTGGAAAATCCCCGGCAAAAAAAGCCCTGATCGACCACCATCTGGAACCCGAAAAATTCGCCGATTTTGAGCAGTGGGATATTTCTGCCGCGTCCACGGCTGAACTTGTGTTTGACCTGATCAGAGAGTTTCATGACGACGATACGATCGATGCGGATATCGCGGATTGTTTGTACGCTGGTGTGATGACCGACACCGGCAGTTTCAGACATCCCAATACAACCGTTAAAGTTTTTGAAACCGCTTCAGCACTCGTTTCGCATGGCGCGGATCCCGCCAAAGTATCGAAACTGATCTACGACACCAATACGATCGAACGTCTGAGGCTAATGGGATTTGTCCTGAGCGAACGTCTACAGGTCTTACCTGAATACCGGACCGCATACATTGTGCTGTCGGCAGAAGATCTGAGAAGATATGGGTCACAGACCGGAGACACGGAAGGATTGGTGAATTTCGGATTGTCGATCAAAGGCATCCGCCTGTCGGTGCTGATCTCGGATCGCCGCGAGAATATTAAACTTTCTTTCCGTTCGTTAGGAGATTTTTCCGTGAATGATTTTGCCAGGAAACATTTTGACGGCGGCGGTCACAAAAATGCAGCCGGTGGCCAGACGCATACAACGCTGGACGAAACGGTGAAAAAATTCATGGAACTCCTGCCTCAGTACAAGCAGGAACTTTTGCAGGATTAAAATTTTACGATTCCAACTATTTTACAAAAATAAATGTCTAAACATAACCGATCATGATCAAGAGCTTAAGCCTGTTGTTTGTTTCGCTGCTGGTATTCGCCGCATGCAGCAATGAAAAGGAAACCCCCAGTGGAATGAAATATAAAGTGCTTCGTAAAGGCGACGGGGTGACTCCGAAAACGGGAGAGGTCCTTGTTTTCGACTATTTCCTGAAGGATAGCAAGGATTCGACGTGGGCCAATACCTGGGAAGATGGTGTTCCCGCTGCAAGTCAGATCGGCGATTCTTCCAGCATTGCTCTTGAAGATGGAATGACACAAATGTTCAGGATGCTCTCGAAAGGTGATAGCGTATCTGCGAGTATGAAGTTGGGAGAGTTTTTTAAGAAAACAGTTCGTTCCGCACCTCCCGCCAATCTGGACACCAATCGGGTTCTAACCTATACGATCAGCGTTCACGAGATCACAAGCGTTGAAGATTACATTGAAAAACGCGAGCCCAAGGTTTTTGATCGCGATGTGCGGACTATCGACAAGTTCACCGAACGCAATAAACTGCAGACGCAAAGAGACACAACAGGAATCCAGTATATTCTTCACAGCAACCTTGGCGGCGTGAAACCGCAGATGGGCAATTGTATCGAGGTCAAGTATCTCGGAAGATTTATGAGAAACGGGCGCATTTTTGATGGCGCTGAAAGTGCCTCCTTCCCGCTAACGGAGAATTTGATCCAGGGATGGCGGATCGGTCTTCCCTTGCTCGGCAAAGGCGACTCTGCGACATTCTTTATTCCTTCCAGACTCGCTTACGGCCAGCGAGGTTATCAGGGAGTCCCGCCTGATGCAGTGCTGATCTTTGATGTGAAACTGCTGGATGTGAAAAATGATTACGACGAAGTAAAACGGGTTTGTAAATAACAATCTAAAAGTAAGTGACGGTATGACAAAAAAATTCTCATGGTTCCTGATCGCAGTGTGTTCATCCTTGTTTGGATGCCTTGATAACGATGATGTTTACGATGCATATGAGACGTGGCAAAAGGATGTGGCAACCATCGACAAATACCTTGCTGACAATAATATTACGGCAGTGAAGGATGCCAGGGGGGTTCGCATGGTGATTGAACAGCTTGGCACAGGATTGCCCGCCACCACTTTCAATACATTCGATGCCGATTACGAGGGAAGATTATTTTCGAACGGACAGGTATTTGATGACGGCAACTATAAGGGTGCGGTGAGCGGAGTTATCGAGGGTTGGCAAATCGCACTTACAACACTTCCCGCCGGTTCGAGGGCAACGATTTATATTCCCTCACCCTACGGTTATAAAAACAGACAGACCGGTTCAATTCCGCCAAATTCGATCCTGGTTTTCGATTTGACTTTTAACAGCATCGTTTATTCCAGTGAAGAAAACAATCGTTTCAAAACGGATACTACCGCCATTGAAACTTATCTCGACGGAAAAGAAATTGAAGCGACCACCGACACAACCGGGATCCGTTATGTGATCAGTGACGCCGGAGCGTCGGCTCCTCCAACATGGTACGACAAAGTGAAGCTGAGCTACAGTATCAAATTATTAACGAAGGACGATGTTGTTGTGGCCGATGTCGACGCAGAGCCTTCCGAAACCTTCGACAGCCGTGTTATCGATTACGTGCCGGGTATGATGGTGGGTCTTCAGAAAATCGGCGAGGGTGGAAAAATTACTTTGTACGTCCCCTCACGACTCGCATTTGGCACCGGAACCGCCAGCTACAACGGAGCTATCGTAGTCCCGCAGAATTCAAACCTGATCATTGATGTCGAAATCACCGAGATCCAATAAATGAAGCTTTGCTTTGCAACAAACAACCAGCATAAAATTTCAGAAGTAAGCAAGGCAATTGAGGGTCATCTGAAAATTCTCAGTTTGAAAGACCTTCATATTTTTGAGGAGTTGCCGGAGACCCGGGACACGCTCGAGGGAAATTCACTTCAGAAGGCTGACTTTGTTTTCCGGAAGGCGAACATCGTTTCATTTGCTGACGATTCAGGTCTTGAGGTTGATGCCCTTCTTGGTGCACCGGGGGTTCATTCCGCCCATTACGCGGGAAGCCGCGACGACGATAAGAACATCGATTTGCTTTTACAGAATCTGAAAAACGTCCATAACCGGAATGCACAATTCCGTACCGTTATCGCGTTGGTCGGTTTTGAGAAACCTCAATTTTTCGAAGGAATAGTTCGCGGGCAAATCCTGACCACGAAAAAAGGAAAACAGGGCTTTGGATACGACCCGGTTTTTTTACCCGATGGCCACAACAAAACATTTGCGGAGATGTCGGTTGAAGAAAAGAACCAAATTAGTCACCGGTCGATTGCAGTTGGAAAACTCGTCGCGTATCTTAATAAAAATGCAATTGGTTAACTTTGTATTTTCGTAAAATGCAAAAGCCATACACGATCGGGATAACCGGAGGTAGCGGATCCGGGAAAACGTATTTTATCCATAACCTCGCAAGCCGGTTCAAGCCTGGCGAGATCTGCGTTATATCACAGGACCATTATTACAAGGCCCCGGAGCATCAGATAACAGACTCAAGGGGCGTTCAGAATTTTGACCTGCCGACCGCCATCGAACGCGAGCGTTTTCATGCCGATATTCTGAAGCTTAAAAAAGGCACGAGCGTTAATATACGCGAATACACATTTAACAATCCCGCGAGCAGCGCCCGCCTGCTGGAATTTCTACCGGCTCCGATTTTGATCATTGAGGGTCTGTTTGTCCAGTATTTTGAGGAAATCGCCTGTGAGCTCGATCTAAAGATCTTTATCGAGGCCAGGGACTATATAAAGTTGAGCCGTCGCATCCGCCGCGACAACGATGAGCGGGGATACGATGTTCATGACGTGCTTTACCGCTATCAGCACCATGTAATGCCCATTTATGAAACTATTATCAAGCCGCTAAAGCATCAAACCGACCTCATTATCCCAAATAACCACAACTTTGAAAAGGCCCTGGAACTCCTTACCCTGGCGCTGAGGGAAAAGCTTGCGACTTTTGAATCGGTGCGGTAACGTTGTTTGGTATTTAACACGATTTGTCTACTTTTGTAGCCCTCATATGAAAAAGGAAAAATTACATACCGCTACAATGATGCTCGGCCTTCTTCTGGCAGCGGCCATTGTGTGCTCCAACATTTTTCTTTTTGAGCATACTCGTTCAGTTAAAAAAGAATTAAAATCTGAAAAGGCAAAAGAGGAACAAACGCCCTCTTTCACGGCCGCCCCGACTATTACAACACCTCCCACTTCGGTTCATGTGCAGTTCAATGTGGCCAGTTACTGTCTCTTTGAAATCGGTACAGCTCCTGAAAAAGAAGAACAGGTAGCGTCAGATATCACGTCTTATCCCAGTCGGTTCTTTCTGACGCTTTTCCGGGTGATCATTTCACCCAATGCACCCTAGTTTTCCTCCGACCTTTTCCCGGAATCAAAAAACAAAAGTTGATCCGGACGCTTTCATTGAAGTTTTATTAAAAAATTTATAATCATCACTTAATTTTTATGAGGAATAAAGGTTTCATAGCGGTACTCACTGTCATTGTTACATTGATATGTACCTATCACCTTCATTTTAGTGTCGTTTCCAGGAACGTCCAGAAAGACGCCACTGCGTATGCTACCGATGCTGCCGGTAATTACAACCCGGCAAAAAAACAATCGTTCCTTGACTCTATATGGAACAAACCAGTTTATACTTTCCTGGGATTAAAAGAGTACACCTATAAGGAAATCAAGGATCAGGAAATCAGCCTCGGCCTTGACCTGCAGGGAGGAATGCACGTGACCCTGGAAGTATTTCCGATAGATATTATTAAAGGGTTAAGCAATAACAACCAGGACTCAGCTTTCGTTGCCGCGATAAACAAGGCAAGTGCAAGATCGAAGAACAGTCAAAAATCTTTCACCACGTTATTCTTCGATGCCTATCGCGAGGACAATCCGGGAAGAAGGCTCGCCCCGCTATTCGCCACCGCTTCAACGCGCGGAAGGATCGGCATCAACGCAACCGACGAAGAGGTTCTTAAAGTTGTTGAACAGGAAGTCGAGAATGCCATTGATCGCTCGTATATCATCATCCGCAACCGGATGGACCAGTTTGGTACCTCGCAGACTAATACCCAACGGTTACAGGGTACCGGCCGCATCCAGGTCGAGATCCCAGGTGCCGAAAACCCCCAGCGTGTAAGAAAATTACTTGCAGGTGTCGCGAAACTGGAATTTTGGGATGTGGTGGAACCGGTTACACTGAATTCCTCTCTCATGGCCATCAATGAAGTTTTGTTAAAGCAGCAAAAGACTGCAGGTGCGCCGGCTAAGAAAGAAGAATCTTTGGAGGAGGCGTTGACAGCGAAAGACACGACACTTTCTGCCCTTGAACAGAGTCTTGAAAGCGCCGCAGACACCACCAAACAGGGATTGGATTCACTGGAGAACCTCAATATATCTCCATTGTTCTCGCTGAGAGCGCCGTCTGGCGGTTCGTTCAGATATTATCTGAGAGATACTTCGACCATTAACAGAATTTTCCGGAACCCCGATGTTTTAAGCAAACTGCCGAGGAACATTGGCGTTGCGTGGTCGAATAAACCCGAAAAGCTTGATCGTAACTCGGTCACAGAAGAACCGGCAATGGAGCTGTTCTTTCTTGATTTTGGAAGAAACAGACAGGCAAAACTAACGGGCGAAACAATCGTCAGCGCAAACAAGGACCTCGATGATAAAGCTCAGCCTGCAGTCAGTATGAAAATGGATGTGGATGGAACGCGTGTGTGGGCAAAATGGACAAAAGAAGCTGCGCAAAAGAAAAGCAGGATTGCCATTGTACTCGATAACGCAGTTTACTCAGCTCCCTACGTCAATTCTGAAATCCCCACTGGAAACTCACAGATTTCCGGCAACTTCTCCGACGAAGAAGCAAAGGATCTTGCTAACATTCTGAAAGCCGGTTCACTGCCAGCCCCGATGAAAATTGTCGAGGATGCAGTGGTAGGCCCGACGCTTGGCGCGGAATCCATCCAAAACGGACTGATCTCCATCGTCGTCGGATTTTTGATCATTATCCTGTTCATGGTGGCAACTTACAACGCTGCCGGCTGGGTGGCGGATGCCGCCGTTGTTTTGAACTTGTTTTTCCTTTTGGGAATTCTCGCGGCATGGAATTCGGCGTTGACGCTGCCCGGTATCGCAGGTATACTTTTGTCGCTGGCGATTGCTGTTGATGCAAACGTACTGATCAACGAGCGCGTGAAGGAAGATTTGAATGACGGGAAGCCTATGCAGATCGCTATTGAGAACGGTTACAAAAATGCCTTTTCTGCAATTATCGACTCAAACGTCACAACGCTGATCAAAGGGTTTGTGCTCCTGGCATTTGGTACAGGGCTCATCAAAGGCTTTGCCGTTACGCTGATCATCGGTATTATATGTTCGCTCTTTACTTCCGTATTGTTTACCCGTTTGATATTTGAAAGATACACCAAGCGTGGCAAGACCGTGAGATTCTCATGGCCGTGGTCAAAAAATCTCTTTAGAAATATCAATATCGATTTTATTGGCAACAGGAGGATCTACTACATAGTTTCAGGAATTGTCATTTTGGCGG